>Ga0105044_10006606_pt1 | contig 15944 bp, 18 predicted proteins | sample MAT01_FD_78092 | JGI IMG/M metagenome (GOLD analysis project Ga0105044, IMG submission 78092) | Freshwater microbial communities from Lake Fryxell liftoff mats and glacier meltwater in Antarctica - MAT-01 | ecosystem: Environmental > Aquatic > Freshwater > Ice > Liftoff microbial mat | place... | reverse complement strand
GGGCGACCGGCTCACCTTCGGCTACCTCAAGGGCGGCGCCCGCGGCTACATCGCCATCTCCGGCGGCATCGACGTGCCCGTCGTGCTCGGGTCGCGCTCGACCTACATACTGGGCGCGCTGGGCGGTCATCAGGGCCGCACGCTGAAGGCGGGCGACGAGCTTCCGATCAGCGAGGGGGCAGGCAAGGCCGGGCGCTCGCTGCCGCCGCCGTTGCGCCGCGCGCAGATCATTCCCTCGGAGCTGAGAATGCTGCCGGGAATCTACTGGCACCGCATCACCGAGGCCGCGGGCAAGGGCTTTTTCGAAGATACCTGGAAAGTCGCCCCCGAGGCGGACCGCATCGGCTACCGCTTCAAGGCCGGGCGACCGCTCGAATTCGTGCCGCGCCAACAGCCCTTCGGTGCCGGATCCGATCCGTCGAACATCGTCGACGCCTGCTATCCCTACGGATCGGTTCAGGTTCCGGGCGGCACAGAACCGATCGTGCTGCACCGTGATGCAGTATCGGGCGGCGGGTATTTCATGCTGGGCACGGTGGTCTCTGCCGACATGGATCTGATCGGCCAGTTGCAGCCGCATACCCCCACCCGGTTCGTCAAGGTGACGATGGAGCAGGCGCTCCAAGCCCGCAAGGACCGCAAGGCTGTGATGGACGCGATCACTGCCACGCTTGGCTAACCGAAGGCCGTGGCGCCCCCCCGCCACGGTCGCCCAACCAAGGATCCGTGCATGGGACCGCTGCCGCAACCACTGGCCTCCCCCCCCCGGTTGCACAGCCGCCGCCTGCGCGTGCGCGGCACGTCGATCACGCTGTTGCGTCAGGTGCGCGAACGGGCGCAAGCCGATCTGGGGATTGCCATCGACTACGAACTTCTCGCCTTTCCAACCTGCCAAAGACGCGCCGCGATGGAGCCGCAGGGGTATGACATTTACGAGCAGTGCTTTCACAACCTCGACATCGTCTGGTTCTGGGGCGCGCTGCAACCCATCGACATCAATCGCATCACCGAATGGGACAACATCAGCGATCTTGCGAAACTGGGCGGCATCAGCAAATACGCTTGGCGCGGCCAAGGCGACGCCCCGGTGCGCAAACTTTACGTGCAGCCGGGCGGGTTTCTGGGCCCCAAACCTTCAGGCTACATCAGCATGCTGCCCACCGTGCACAACATGGACAGTTTCGGCTACGATCCCCGCGTGTTCGGCGTGTCCGACACCATCACGCCCAGTTGGGCCTGGCTGCTCGACAAACGCGCCAAGGGCCGGATCGCCCTGGTCGACGAACCTGCCATCGGCCTTTTCGATGCGGCCCTCGCTGCCGAAGCGGCTGGCGAGTTGGAGTTTGCCGATATCGGCAACATGACCATCGAAGAAATCAATGCCCTGATGGCCCTGCTGGAGGATCGCCGCCGCCAAGGCTATTTCTGCGGTGCCTGGCGCGATGGCGACGCGGCGGCGCAGCTGGTCCGCGACGGGCTGGTTGCCGCTCAAAGCATGTGGTCCCCGGTTTACGGCCAGATCGGCCCGCAGCCCGGCAGTTTCGTCGAGGCTGCCCCGATCGAGGGCTACCGCGCGTGGCATGGCGGGGCCAGCCTGTCGCGCCATCTGGCGGGGGCCGAACTCGACGTCGCTTATGAATACCTGAACTGGTGGCTTGGCGGCTATGCCGGATCGGTCATGGCGCGGCAGGGCTATTACATCGCCACGCCTGAACGCAGCCGCCCGCATATGTCACCGCAGGAGTGGGCCTACTGGTACGACGGGGCACCTGCCAAGTCCGATCTTCTGGGGCCAGCGGGCGAATGGGTGGTGCGTGTGGGCGCGCGGCGGGCGGGCGGTTCCTACCGAGAACGGGCCAGCCGCATCGCGATCTGGAACACCACGATGGACGAATACAACTACGCCACCCGCGCGTGGGATCGTTTCATCGGGCGCGTGCAAAGCGGTCGCATCGTCGAAGAGGGCGCTGCATGATCCGCTCCGCCAATCCGTTTGCACAAGAACCGCGCTATGAACTGATCACCCGCGTCCTTCGCAGCAACATCCAGCGCGGCATCCTGCCCGAAGGTCTGGTGTTGCTGGAAGGCCCGATTGCCACCGCGATGCAAACCAGCCGCGTTCCCGTGCAGGCCGCACTGCGGCAATTGCTGACCGAAGGTCTGATCCACCGGTTTGACGGGCGCGGCTATCTCGTTGGCCCTTCCGGCAAAACCACGGCCCCCCTGCGCCGCGATCTGCGCGACTTTACGTTGAATATCCCCGGCGCGGTGGATGACGCGCTGCAAACCCGCGGCACCTGGCGGCACGTCTATGAACAGGTCGAAGAGCAGGTCGCATCGTGCCAGATCTTCGGCGAGTTCCGCATCGTCGAGACCGAACTTTCGGAATATCTCGGCGTCAGCCGCACTGTGGCGCGCGATGTTCTGGCCCGCCTGCAAGAGCGCGGCTTGATTCGCAAAAGCGCAAGCTCGCACTGGATCGCAGGGCCGCTGACCGCCCGCACCGTGCGCGAAAAGTTCGAGATGCGCAGCATCATGGAACCGGCCGCCCTGCGGATGGCCGCACCGTATATCCGTTATGCCGAAATCGAGCATCTGCTGGAAATGATGGATCAGGGTGCTACACTGACGTCCGAGTCGTTGAGTGATTCCCTAGTTGATTTGTGCATCGCGCAGGCACCGAACACGACGCTCGTCGAGATGATCCGCAGCAACCGGCTGCTGTTGTCTTCGGTAAGCAGCGCACTGACGTCCCTCGGCTTGCCGAACGATGACGAAACGATTGACCAGTACCGAACGATCTTCGATCTGATCTCAAGGCATCCTATTGATTCTGCGGTGGAATATTTAAGGGACCACGTTCAGATCATGGCCCGGCGCAATCTCGCGCGTTTGAAAATTGTCGCTGTAATTCACGAAACGGGTGCTTTCGCGCCGTATCTGGTCGCGCAGTAAATTGATTTTTGAACACGATAGTCATTTTTGGTAAGAAGCACTTTTTCGATTGCCTGCACATAGAGCGAGCCTTTTTGTCTTTTGTTCATATCTTAGGCGATTTTGGAAAGATTATGTTTCCTTGACAGATTCGCAAAATCACTTTGTTATACGAAGTGCAGTTTTTTGTGTAATGTGTTTGTAACGGGCAACTAAGCCAGTCTGACAAGCAGATCAGGTTCGGCACGAAGAAAGACGGCAAATCCGGGTGTGATGGCTCGGTCCAGAACGAGGTGGCGGTGGAAACGGCAGTATTCCGATTGGAAGGCGTGACAAAGCGCTATGGCGATCTCGTCGCGCTGGACGATGTGACGCTGGATGTGCGGGTGAACGAGTATGTCTCGTTCCTCGGGCCGTCGGGGTCTGGCAAAACCACTTTGCTGCGCGTGATCGCAGGGTTTGAGACGCCCGATAGCGGGCGGGTTTTCTTTGAAGGCCGCGACATCACCCATGTGCCCTCCCATGAACGCGCCATAGGTTTTGTGTTCCAGAACTTTGCCCTGTTCCCGCATCTGACGGTGATCAAGAATGTGGGCTTTGGCCTGACCTATGGCAAGAAACCACTGCCCAATGCCGAAGTAGACAAGCGCGCGCGTGAGGTGATCGCGATGGTCGGCCTCGCAGGGATGGAAGATCGCGGCGTGGATCAGATATCGGGCGGCCAACGGCAGCGTGTGGCGCTGGCCCGGACGCTGGCGATGCAACCGAAACTCGTCTTGCTCGACGAACCCCTCGGCGCGCTCGACGCCAACCTGCGCGGCCGGATGCGCAACGAACTGCGCGCCATTCGCGAACGGTTGGGCGTGACCTTCCTGCACGTGACGGGCAGCGAGAACGAGGCGCTGGCGATGGGCGACCGCGTGGTCGTCCTCGACCGGGGCCGCATCATCCAGACCGGTGCTGCGGACGACGTCTACAGCGCGCCCGCCTCGCCCGACGTCGCGCATTTCCTGAACCGGTTCAACCTGTTCGACGGCACGCTGGCCGGAGGTAATTTCACCGGGCCGTTCGGCACCGTTCCTGTTGCTGCCGCTCGCAAATCCGACCGCGACGTCTACGCCGTGCGTTATGACAGGATGCGGGTAATGCCTGCGTCCGCCGCCGCCCACGGTCCGACCCTGAAGGCGACGTTCGTGGCCTCCGAATATCTCGGCTCGTCGATCATGAACTTCTTCGAGACGGGCGACGGCCGTGTGGTCGAGATGGAGCATCACCTCAGCCTTGGTGCCCCCGACATCTACGAGCCAAAGCAGGACTATCTGCTGACCTGGAACCCTGACCAGGCCATCGTTTTTGGCCGGGAGGCGCGCTGATGTCCGACGCAACCGTATCCGTTCCGCGCAAGGATTGGACGACCCGCCTGCTGCTGCTGCCCGGTGTCATCTGGATGATGCTGTTCTTGATCACGCCGATCCTGATGATCGTCTACGTCTCGTTCTGGACGCAGACCACCTTCAACATCTCGCCCGATCCGACGCTGGACAGCTGGAAGCAGTTCTTCTCATCCACCACCTATGTGGGTTCGCTGTGGACGACTATACGGATCTGGCTGATCGTGCTGGCCACGACCTTCATCGTGGGCTACCCCACGGCGCTGTTCGTGGGCCTGCTGGTCAAAAGCAAAACCCTGTCCACCGTCCTTCTGGTGATCTGCGTCATCCCGTTCTGGACCTCGTTCCTGATCCGCGTGCTGGCCTGGCGTCCCATGCTGGGCAAGGAAGGCGCGATCAACATCATCTTGCAAAAATTCGGCATCATCCAGCAACCGATCGAGGTTTTGCTGTTCACCGAACTGTCGGTGATCATCGGCATGACGCAGATCTACTGTGTGTTCATGGTCGGCCCCATCGCCTTCATGCTGGCCCGCATCGACCGCAACATCATCGAGGCGGCACGCGATCTTGGCGCCGGGTTCGGGCGCATCTTCTGGAAGATCATCCTTCCCTTGTCGCTGCCCGGTGTGGTGGTGGGTGCGATCTTTGTCAGCGTGATGGTCTTGGGCGAATTCGCCACCTCGGGCGCGCTGTCGGGCCGCAAGGTCAACCTTTTGGGCAACATCATCGTGACGCAGGTCGGGTCGCTGAAATGGGCGATGGCCTCGGTCGTGGGGGTGATCCTGACCGTTGTAATGGGCATCGTGATCGCAGGCTTCCTGCGCATCGTCGATCTGAAGCGGGAGCTGTAAGCGATGGAATCCCGCGTCCTGAAACCCATCCTGGCTGTCTATGTCGGTGCGTTCCTGCTGTTCCTTTACGGGCCGTTCGTCGTTCTGACGATCATCTCGTTCCAGCAGGGACCAGTGGGCGGGCCGCAGTTTCCGATCATCGAATGGTCGACCTACTGGTATCGGCATCTGTTCGGTCTGGTGCCGCCCTCGCGCATTGCCCCCCTGCCGCTGGGCGATGCGCTGGTGCGCTCGATGACACTTGCGTTCATGACCATGATCACCTCGACCGTGCTGGGCGTGATGGCCGCCCAAGCGTTCCGCAAGCGGTTCAAGGGTGCCAACATCGTGTTTTACCTGATCGTGCTGGGCATGATGGTGCCGGGTGTGCTGACCGGGCTCGGCACGTCTTTGCTCGCCAACAACATCATCGGGATCGAACGGCACTGGTACACGACGGCTTTCGCGACGCATGTCGTCTACACCTTCCCCTTCGCCTTTCTGGTGATGCTGGCGATCCTGAACCGCTTCGATGCCTCGGTCGAAGAGGCCGCATGGTCGCTGGGCGTCAGCCCGGTCACCACCTTTCGCCGCGTCACCTTCCCGCTGATCTTTCCGGGCGTGCTGTCGGCGATGCTGTTCGCCTTCACCCTGTCGCTGGACGAATTCCCCCGCACCCTCTTCGCCTCTGGCCGCGATCAGACCTTGCCGCTGGCGATCTACGGCACCTTCTCGGTCGAGATTCATCCCAACATCTTTGCCTTCGGGGTGCTGACCACGCTGTTTTCCTTCGCCCTGCTGTCGGTCTACGGCATCTTGATGGCCCTGTCGGTCCGCCGCGCCCGCAAGATGGCGATGCAAGAGGACATCGCATGAACGTCGCAATCGTCACCGGCGCAGGGTCCGGCATCGGTCGCGCGATCGCGATCAAACTGGCGTCCCAAGGCTACAAGGTTCTGGTCAACGATTTTCGCTCCGATGCAGCCCAAGCGGTGGCGGCCGAAACGGGCGGCCTCGCCTGCGCGGGCGATGTGTCGGTCGAGGCGGACGTGGCCGCGATGGTGGCGCGGGCAGAGGCCGACCTTGGCCCGGTGACGCATCTGATCAACAACGCAGGCTATGTCCACCAAAGCCGCTTTACCGATCTGACCGTACAGGATTTCGACCGGATGATCGCCGTCCACCTGCGCGGCACCTTCCTGTGCACCCATGCCGTGCTGGCCGGCATGCTGGCGCGCGGCGCGGGCGTGATCGTCAACATCGCCTCGCAGCTTGGCCAGATCGGCGGGATCGAGTTGGTGCATTATTCCGCAGCCAAAGCAGGCATCATCGGCCTGACCAAGGCCCTTGCGCGCGAAGTTTCGGCGCAGGGCGTGCGGGTCAACGCCGTCGCCCCCGGCCCGGTCAATACGCCTCTCGTGCGCAATCTGTCCGCAGACTGGCAACGTACGAAGGCCGCCGAACTGCCGCTGGGCCGGTTTGGCGAACCCGAGGAAGTCGCGGCCACCGTCGCCTTCCTGTGCTCTCCCGCCGCCTCGTTGTTCGTGGGCCAAACCCTCGGCCCGAATTCCGGAGATGTGATGCTATGACCGATATCACCCTGATCACCGGCGCAGGCATCGGCATCGGACGGGCGACAGCACTCGCCTTTGCCAACTCCGGCAGCCATGTGGTCGTGACCGACGTTCTGCAAGCCCAAGGCCACGCCGTCGCAGCCGAAATCAAGGCCGCGGGCGGCAGCGCCGAATTCATGCTCCTCGACGTGCGCTCCACCGAAGGCGCCAACGCGGTGGTGGCCGCAGTCGAGGCAAAGCATGGCCAGATCGACACCATCGTCGCCAACGCCGGCATCGCCCACAAGGTGCCCTTGGCCGAACTCACCGATGAAAAGTGGGACTACACCCTCGATATCGACCTCAAAGGCATCTTCCGCATCGTGCGCCCGGCCCTTGCGGGCATGAAGGCCCGCAAATCCGGCGCAATCGTCGCCCTCTCGTCGATCATGGGCGTGGCCTACGGCTGGGATGAACACGTCCACTATTCCGCCGCCAAGGCAGGCGTAGTGGGCCTTGTCCGCGGTCTTGCCGTGGAACTCGCCCGCGACGGCATCCGGGTGAACGGCATCGCACCCGGCTATATCCGCACTGCCCAACTGCTGTCGAAAGAGCATTCCGTCGGCCCCGATGCCGACAAGTGCGGCGAATACATCCCCATGGGTCGAATCGGCGAACCTGAAGAAATCGCCGACGTGATCCTGTTTCTGGCATCCAAAGCTGCGCGCTACATGACCGGACAGGTCATCGCCGTGGACGGAGGGTTGCTCGTCGGGCGCTACTGATCCGGCGGCACAAAGACTGAACCAAGCAAAGACCACAGGAGGTAAGACCATGAATGAAATGACCCTATCCCGAAGGAAGTTCCTGCAAAGTACCGCAGGATCGATGGCGCTGGCCGCTGGCGGCCTGCCCTTCCTTGGCGCGCAACAAGCCTTCGCGGCTGATCTTGCCGCTCAGGAACTGCGCACCGTCGGCCTGTCGGTGACCGTGCAGGAGCGTATCCTGAACGACTTCAAGACAGCCTCGGGCGTCAAGGCCGTGTCGGGCAAAGCCGACATCTTCCCCAACACCCAGACCGAACTGCTGTCGGGATCGACATCCTACGACTGCTGGGAAACCATTGGCGAGCGTCTGCCGTCGATCGTGGAGACCAACCTCGTCTCGCCGATCCCGACCGCCAATCTGACCAACTGGACCGGCATTGGCGAAAGCTTCGTCAAAGCGTCCGACAAGTGGGAAGCCCGCGCGCAAATCGTGGGTCAGATCTGGACCGACGAGAGCCAGACCGCGCTGAACATGGTGCCGACCGTCTACAACTTCGATTCCATCGGCTATCGTCCTGATCTGGTCGACGCCGAAGAAGCCTCGAACTGGTCGGCACTGTTCGATCCCAAGTTCAAGGGCAAGACCGGCTTGAACGTCGACCCGCTGATCGCCTTCGGTCAGGCTGTCATGGCGATGAACGAGTTGGGACTGTTGGAAGTCAAGAACCCCGGAAACCCCGACGCAGCCGCGATCGAGGAAGCCTCCAAGTTCTTGATTGCGAAGAAGAAAGAAGGCCAGTTCCGCGCCCTTTGGGGTGATTTCGGCGAACTCGTCAATCTGCTCGCATCGGGCGAGATGATCATCGCCGACGCATGGCAGCCTGCCGTTATGGCCGTGAAGGCGCAGGGCGTTCAGTGTTCATACGCCACCATGAAGTCCGGCTATCGCGGCTGGTCAATCGGTGTTTCGGCGCTGAAATCCTCGCCGAACCTCGACGCCGTCACCGCCTATGCCGACTACTGGCTGTCGGGCGGCCCGGCTGTGGCCGTGTCCGAGCAGGGCTACTATTCGCCCAACGACAAGGTCAAAGCGATCATGGCGCCGGAAAAGTACGCCTTCTGGTACGAAGGTGCACCGTGGGTGGGTGCCGAAGATCGTGGCATCAAGGAAGGCGATCTGCGCGACGGAGGCTCGCTCGCCACCCGTGCAGCGAACGTCGCCTACTGGCACCAGTGGCCCGACGAGTACGACCTGCTGATCCAGAAGTGGGACGAGTTCCTGTCCGCCTGATCTGCGCAAAACCGGGCCGGGGCACAGCGCCCCGGCCCACCACGACCCGCCTAAACGACCCGAATGCAAGGACGTCTTCACGTGGCCTATGACCTGCAACTTTCCCATATCGGCAAGGTTTACGATAACGGCACACCCGCCGTCATCGACTTCAACCTTGACGTGGACAAAGGCGAATTCATCGCCTTTCTTGGCCCGTCAGGCTGCGGTAAAACCACGACGCTGCGGATGATTGCCGGGTTCGAGACGATCACCTCGGGCGATCTGATGATCCGGGGCAAGCGGATCAACGATCTGGCCCCCGAACAACGCCCGACCTCGATGATCTTCCAGAACTATGCCCTCTTCCCGCACATGACCGTGCGGCAGAACGTGCATTTCGGGCTGGAGGTCAAGAAGATGCCGCTGGCCGAGGCGAACCGCAAGGTCGACCGCATCCTTGACAAGCTCGACCTGACCCAAGTCGCAGACGTCCGCCCCACCCGCCTGTCCGGTGGCCAGCGTCAGCGTATCGCGCTGGCGCGTTCTTTGGTGGTGGAACCCGACATTCTGCTCCTGGATGAACCCTTGGGCGCTTTGGACGCGAACCTGCGCAAAAGCATCCAGAACGAATTGAAACTGCTGCAACGCGAATTGGGCATCACCTTTGTCTTCGTGACCCACGCGCAGTCCGAGGCGCTGGCCCTGTCCGACCGCATCGTGGTGATGAACGCAGGCCGTGTCGAGCAGATCAGCCCGCCGCGCGAATTGTACACCCGCCCCTCCAGCCTGTTCGTCGCCCGCTTCATCGGAGCCAACACGCTGATCTCGGGCAAGGCCCATGCCACCGGCGACGGCAAGGTACAGGTCGTGACTGCGTTCGGCCCGCTGGCCGCTTTGCAGCACGGCGCGCCGATAGCCTCCGGCAAGACCGTCTCCATCGTCCTGCCCGCCGAGGCGATGCATGTGCTGCCCGGCTCGATGCCCGAGGCCGAAGTGCGCAGCACGCACGGCGCGAACGTCATTCCCTGCCAGATCAACCGCTTGCAACTGGTCGGTCACATCATGCAGATCGCGCTGGCCCTGCCCAATGGCGACGCTGTCACGCTGGAAGGGCACGAGGATAAATACCGTGGCCTGCTGGTCGCCGGCACGGCAGGCTATGTCGCCTGGCGGCCCGAAGACGCCACGCTGATCGCGGAATAGGTCAATGTCGATCGGCACCGTGCACCAACTGGCCACTGACCTGCGCGAAGGCCGCCGCGACCCCGTCGATCTGCTGACCGAAGTGTTCGACCGGATCGACGCTTACGCCGACCCCGCGCTGTTCATCCGCACCCTGCGCCCCCGCGCCGAAGCCGAGGCGCGCGCGTCGCGCGAACGCCTGCGCGCGGGCAACCCCGCCGGCCTGACCGACGGCGTGCCGATAGCCTGGAAAGACCTGTTCGACCTGCACGGCACCACCACCACCGCCGGTTCCGCCCTCCTGCGCGATGCGCCCCCCGCCACGCAGGATGCCGCTTTGGTCCACGCCGCGATGCGCGCCGGAATGATCACTGTCGGCACGGTGAACATGACCGAGTTTGCCTATTCCGGCATCGGTCTGAACCCGCATTACGGCACCCCGCGCAATCCGCGCGACCCCTTGGTCGCCCGCGCGCCCGGCGGCTCGTCCTCGGGCAGCGGTGCTGTGGTGGCCGCCGGGATCGTGCCCGTCTCCATCGGCACCGACACCGGCGGGTCTATCCGCATTCCGGCCGCGTTCAACGGCGTAGTCGGCTACAAAACCTCCGTCGGTTATTACCCGATGCAGGGGGTGTTCCCGTTGTCCCGCACCCTCGATACGCTGGGACCGCTGGCGCAAACGGTGGCCGACTGCGTGCTGACCGACGCCGCCCTGCGCGGTCTGCGCACCCCCGATGTCCAACCCGCTCCGCTGTCGTCTCTCAATTTCGTCATCCCCGACACGCATATGATGGACGACCTTTCCCCCGCCGTCGCCGCGAATTTCGACGCTGCGGTCGCGCGCCTTGTCGCGGCGGGTGTCCGCGTGGCGCGCATGGAGCTGACGGAACTTCGCGAGGTGTCCGAGTTGATGGGCCGCTACGGCCCGCTGACCTCAGCCGAGGCGATGGATATCCACCGCGAACGCCTTGCCGGACCCGAGGTGGACAGGATCGACCCCCGCGTGGTGCGCCGCATCCTGATGGCCGACGGGATGACGGCGGTCGATCTGATCCGCCTTTACCGCGAGCGCCGCGAATGGATCGCCCGCATCAACTCTCGACTGGGCCATGCAACCCTGATCTGCCCGACCACCCCGACCGTCGCGATGCCAATCGCGCCCCTGGAGGCAGACACCGAGGTGTTCTTTCACCACAACTTCCGCACCCTGCGCAACACCGCCATCGGCAATTTCCTTGATTGGTGCGGACTGTCGATCCCCTCGGGGACTGACAGCGACGGCATGCCGACCGGCTTCATGCTGTGCGCCCCCCACGGCCACGACCGCGACGTACTGGCTGCGGGACTTGCCATCGAAACCCTCGTGCGCGGCTGACCGCGCAGGACCAAGACCAAACACAGGAGGACAAAGACCATGGCCAAGAAAATATACTGCTCCTTCGGCACCGACATCGATTCGGTCGCCGGCTGGATCGGATCGTACGGCGGCGGCGACAGCCCGTCCGACATTCAGCGCGGCATCTTCGCAACCGAGGTGGGCGTACCCCGCCTGCTGCGCCTGTTCAAGAAATACGATCTGAAAACCACGTTCTTCATCCCCGGCCACAGCCTTGAAACCTTCCCCAAGCAGATGGACATGATCGTTGAAGCCGGACACGAGGTCGGCGCGCATGGCTATCTGCACGAAAACCCCGTCGCGATGACGCCCAGCCAGGAAGAAGACGTGCTGGTGAAATCCATCGAGCTGATCAAGGGTCTGACCGGTGCCGCCCCGCGCGGCTATGTGGCACCCTGGTGGGAGATGTCGGCCAACACCGCAGCCCTGTTGCTGAAACACGGCTTCACCTACGACCACAGCCAGGGCTACCGCGACTTCCAGCCGTTCTATGCCAAAGTGGGCGACAGCTGGAACCTGATCGACTATGCCAAAACCGCCAAGGAGTGGATGCATCCCCTGAAGCATGGCACCGAGATCGACCTCGTCGACATCGCGGCCAACTGGTACGTCGACGACCTGCCGCCGATGATGTTCATGAAAAAGGCCCCCAACAGCCACGGCTTCGTCAACCCGCGCGACATCGAGGAGCTTTGGCGCGACCAGTTCGACTGGGTTTACCGCGAGATGGACTATGCGGTGTTCGCCTTCACCATCCACCCCGACGTGGCTGGCCGCCCGCAGGTTCTGTTGATGCTGGAACGCCTGATCGAATACATCAACAAACACACCGGCGTCGAATGGGCCCCGTTCGAGGATATCTGCAACGATTTCCGCAAACGCTATCCCTTCGGCGGTGCCGCGCGCCCCGAGGTCATCTGATCCCCTGGCCGGGGCGGCAATCGTCGCCCCGGCCTTACCCTGAAAGGACTGCCGATGTGCAATGCCTGCGGCAACCCCGCCGTTCCGGGCCATTGGACCGACGCCGGGGCCGCCACCCCCGGCGACCGCCTGCGCGCGCGCTTTCACCGGGCGGGGGTGCTGAACGCCATTCTGCGCCCCTATGGCCTGAGTGCGCATGACGGCGGCGCAGTGCCCGGCATCCAGCTTTCCACCCTGTCGGGTGCGCAGATCATCGTGCAGAACCTGGCCGAGGTGTGGGTCGAGGCCGAGCGTCTGTGTGGCCGCCCGATCGATCCGCTGGACCCCCGGTATCTGAATGACGCCTGACGACGGGCGGCTGCGCCTGACGGTGCTGGGCGGCTATCTGGGGTCGGGCAAGACCACATGGCTGCGCCACCAGTTGCACGTCGGCACCTTCGGCCCCAATGTCCATGTGATCGTGAACGAGGCGGCGGAAACGCCCGTCGACGATGCCCTTCTGGGTCAGGTCACGCTGCTGGCCGGAGGCTGCTGCTGCTGCATAGGGCAGGGCGCGCTGATCGCCGCCCTGCGCCGCATCTGCGATGATCGCAGCCGCGAAGGCGGCCCAAGGCCGGACCGGATCGTGCTGGAAACCAGCGGTCTGGCCGATCCCGGTGCCATCGTGGCCGCGATCCAAGGCGACCCGGTGCTGGTGAACCACATCCTCGTCGGTGAAACCCTGGTCGCCGTCGACGCCCTGCACGCCCTGTCGCAACTCGCGACAGAGCCTTTGGGACGCGCCCAAGTCAGCACCGCCGACCGGCTGATCCTGACCAAGACCGACGCTTGCCCCCCCACCGCCCTCGCCGCCCTGCGCGCCATGCTCGCCCTAATAAACCCCGGTGCTGCCATCACGGCGGCCATCCTCGGCGAAACCGTAAACCTTTCCCCGCTACCGCCAAACACCGCCCCCGCCTGTCTGCCGCACCTGCCCGAGGACGACACGCGCGGCCCGATCCTGCCCACTCAAGTGCAGATCGACCCCGGCATCGACTGGTCTGCCTTCGCCCTGTGGCTCTCGGCTCTGCTGCACGCACGCGGCGATGATCTGGTCCGGGTCAAAGGCGTGATCCGCACCCCAGCCGGTAGGCTGTTGCTACAAACCGTCCGCAAGGTGGTCCAATCGCCAGAGATCTTGCCCGACCACCCCGATCCGGGCCAGGATAACCGCATCGTCTTCATCGGTCGCGGCTACAAACCCGCCGATCTGGACCGCTCGCTGCACCGCTTTCTGGGCAGGCCCTTGCCTGCCCCAAGATAGGACCCCGCCCATGCTCTGCACCATCCGTCCCCTGCGCGCCGCCGATCAACCCGACTGGCGCAGGCTCTGGACCGGCTATCTGCAATTCTATAACACCAGCGTTCCCGAGGCGGTCTACGTTTCGACCTTCGCCCGCCTGCTGGGAAACGATCCGCGCGACTTCACTTGTCTGGTGGCCGAACAGGACGGCAAACTGATCGGCCTGACCCACTACCTGTCGCACCGCCACGCCTGGAAGGTCGAGGAGGTGATTTACCTGCAAGACCTCTACGTCGACCCCGCCCTGCGCGGCACCGGCGCTGGCCGCGCCCTGATCGAGGCGGTCTATGCCGTGGCCGACGCCATGGGCACCCCCACCGTCTACTGGCTGACCCAGGATTTCAACACCCAGGCCCGCCAGCTTTACGACCGGATCGCCCAAGTCACCCCGTTCATCCGCTACAACCGCAAGCTTTAGCTGCGCGCCTTGCGGTAGGAATCCTTCAGCGCGATTAGATCGCCGTCAAACCGAAAGATGTCGCAGCCGTGCACATCCACCGCTTTGCCCGCCTTGTCGGTCCCCGAAAACCGCCACTCCGACAGGCCCGTATCCCCCGCTACATGATGGCTGTCCGCTGTCCACGCCGCCTGCGGAAACCCCGCAAACACCGCCGCATAAGACGCCCGCACCGCGTCACGCCCGACATACCGCTTGCCTTGCGCCTCCGGCCCGGCCGAGGAATGAAACGCACAGTCCTGCGCCATGCAATCCATCAGCCCGTCCACATCCCGACCGTTCCACGCGGCCATGAACCGCACCAGAACATCGCGGCGCCGATGCGCCACCGCATCGTCTACCACCTCGACCTCAAGGAAAGCCATCGGCGCACCCGTCGCGTTGGTTACGTTGTGCGACACCCCCACCCGGCGCGAATAGGGCACGCCTTGGGTCAACGGCGCCTCGCGCCGCGCCCCACCCGGCTCGTCCAAGCCCAGAACCCCGTCGGTCAGCGGCACGATCACATAATCATGCCCATGCACATGCCACCCGGTCTCCGCCCCGGTCTCAAACCGCCATTCGGTCACCTTGAACCGCGAATCCTCGATATGCACCACAGGTTCGGCAAGTTTGGTCATCGCTCAATCTCCTATCAGATCACGAGGCAGGGGGTGGCGCCAGACCTGCATCAGGCCCAGCCGAACATGGGTGAAATCGCCTTCGTGCCAACAGCCCATCCGCTCTGCCAGTCGCAAGGATCGCGTGTTTGCAGGGTCGATTGCGCTGATCGCCGTGGGCCAGTTCAACACGCCATATGCAAACGCGCGCGCCGCCATCGCCGCCTCCAGCGCAAAGCCCTTGCCCTCGGCTTGGCCCATCAGAACCCACCCCACCTCGGGCTCGGGCCAACCTTCGGGATGCCACAACCCGACATGCCCGCAAAACGCGCCGCTCGCCTTGTCCTCGACCGCCCAGAACCCGAATCCGCGCAGCGCCCAGTGGCCCAGATGGGTGGCCAACCCCCGCCACGCCAACTCGCGCGGTACAGGCCCGCCGATGAACCGCGACTGCGGGGTTTCATAAAACGCGGCAAAATCGTCGAAATCCGCCTGACGGTATTCCCGCAGGATCAGCCGCTCGGTTTCCAGCCGCGGAATGTTGATGGAAAACCCTGACATCCGGCCTGTTTCTTTCTTGGTTGTTGGCCAAATGTAGCGGTACCGCTCAATCCCCCACAAGGGCCTATCCAGCGGGTATGTGGCGACCGACAAGGCATTGTTCTACCCCGAAGCGGTCGATGGGCTCTTTGAGATCTACCACGCCCCCGCCGACACCTTCGAGACGGTCGACACGCTGGGTCAGCCGCTTTACGCGCGGATGATCCCCGACCGGGATCGCGACGAATGGGTCCGCCTCGATATCGAGTCGAACCCGCTGCCGATCTGTACCCGCCCGCAGGTGCTGCGTTCGGCGAGGCGGACGTGATGTCTGCCTTTGCCATTGCCGTCGGCGCGCTCTTCGCCGATGGCAACATCGGGCGCGATGCGGTCTACATCGCGGGCGGCGGCGCGCCCGTTCTGGTGCGCCTCGTTGCCCGGCGCGCCGATGACGTCACCGAGTTCGGCGACGCCCGGCTTTGGTCGGAAACCACCCGCATCGACCTGCGCGTCGCCGAAGTGCCGAACCCGCGCCCCGGCGACAGGATCGAGATCGATGGCGATGCCTTCCTCATTCAAGGCGAGCCGGTCCGCGACCGCGAGCGGCTGGTCTGGACCGTAGACCTGAGGCCTGCATGAAACTGCGGCTCGACATAGACCCCGACATCGTCGCCATGATGGCGGCCGAGGTCGCGGCGGGGGAACGCGCCGTGACGGCTGCCATGCGCGAGGCTGGGACCGGTCTGAAAGCCGCCT
>Ga0105044_10006600_pt1 | contig 15951 bp, 14 predicted proteins | sample MAT01_FD_78092 | JGI IMG/M metagenome (GOLD analysis project Ga0105044, IMG submission 78092) | Freshwater microbial communities from Lake Fryxell liftoff mats and glacier meltwater in Antarctica - MAT-01 | ecosystem: Environmental > Aquatic > Freshwater > Ice > Liftoff microbial mat | place... | reverse complement strand
GGCGTGCTTTCGCGCCGGCGTGCTTTCGCGCCGGCGGTCGCGGCGCGGCCCGCTGCTCGCGGGCGTCGGCGTGCGCGGCCGCTGGTCGCGAGCGTCGGCGTGCGCGGCCCGCTGGTCGCGGGCGTCGGCGTGCGCGGCCCGCTCCGGCGCGCGCAGGCGACGGCGCTCACGCTGGAGCGCGCGCGAGCACGCGCCGGGCCTACGCCGAGTGCGCCGCACAACTGCGCACGGTGCCGTAGGGACGGGGCGGACCAGAGCCCCTTACCGTGTGTGTCCTCGCGACGAGTCCCCGAGGTTTGCATTTGTATTCTTTTATAGTTATATAGCCTTCAAGGACGAACAATTTGAGGAACGACCATGAAGACACTGGGAATGGGCGCGATGGCCCTGACGCTGCTACTGACGACCACGGGCTCGGCGAATCCGTTTCAGGACGCCGAGCGGGCCGCACACGGAGACGAGGCCGCGACGCCGCAGCTCTCGTACGAGCGTCGCGTCGGCGAGGTCACGCTCAGGCAGTACCAGCTCGGATGCCTCAGCCAGCTGACCTACCTCGTGGTGAGCGGCGGCGAGGCGCTCGTGGTCGACCCGCAGCGCGACGTGGAGCACTACGTGCGCGACGCGCAGGCGCTCGGCGCCCGGATCCGCTACGTGGCCCTCACGCACACGAACGCGGACTTCGTCGCCGGGCACACGGAGCTCGCCGCCCGTCAGGGCGCGCAGATCCTGATCTCGGCCGCGTCCGGCTCCGAGTTCGCGCACCGCGGCATGCGCGAAGGCGAGAGCATTCAACTCGGGGCGGCCGAGGTCGAGTTCATGGCCACGCCGGGTCACACGCTCGACTCGATGACCCTCCTCGTGCGGGTCCCGGGCGCGGAGGCCGACCCCCTCTGGGCCATGACCGGCGACGCGCTCTTCATCGGCTCGATCGGGCGCCCCGACCTCGCCCAGGGGACGATCAGCCCGACGACGCTGGGGGGGGAAGCGTTCGACACGATCCAGCGGTATCGCGCTCTGCCCGACGCGACCGTCGTGCTGCCGGCGCACGGCGCGGGGTCGCTGTGTGGCGCGCACCTCTCGCCGGACACGACCTCGACGATCGGCCGCGAAAAGGCCGAAAACCCCTACTTCCAGATCGCGAGCCGCAGCGCGTTCATCGCCCGCGTCGTCTCCGGGCTGCCGCCGGCTCCGCAGTACTTTGCGCACAACGTCGCCCTGAACCGCAAGGGACCGCCGGTCGTGGACTGGACCAACGATCTCCCTCCGGCCCTCGCGCCGAAGCAGGTCCAGAGCGCCGTCGAGGATGGAGCGTGGATCGTGGACCTGCGCGACGCGCGCGCCTACTCGGCCGCGCACGTCGAGGGCTCGATCAACGTGGCCGTGCGCGGCCGGCTCGACACGTGGACGGGCATCGCGATCCCGTTCGAGGCGCCGCTCGTCCTCGTCGGATCCGTGGAGGAAGTGCGCGAAGCCGCGTTCCGCTTCAAGCGCATCGGCCTCGACCGCGTGCTGGGATATTTGGCCGCGGACCTCGAGGCCGCGCGCACCGCGGGCCTCGCGATCCGCTCTACGGAGCTCGTCTCGCCCGGCGACCTGGCTGAACGCATCGCGCGCGGCACGGAGCCGATGCTTGTCGACGTGCGCACGAGCGAGGAGCACGCCGAGCTCGCCATCGGCGAGTACGCGCTGATCCCGCTGACCGACTGGAAGCAGTTCGGCGACGTGCTCGACCGCGACGAGCCCGTGCTGTTCGTGTGCAACTCTTCCTACCGCAGCAGCATGGCCGTTGGTCTCGCCGAACGACTGGGATTTCGACACGTCGCGAGCCTCGCGGGCGGACTCGACGCGTGGCTCGGTGCCGGACTCCCGGTCTACGGGACGGCGTCGCTGTGCGCAGGTCCGATCTGTGCGACGGGTGGTGCGCCCGCCGATCGCTCGACCGCGGTTGTCGGCGGTTCCTTCGAACTGCCCGAGCCGATCGAGCCCGCGCAGCTCGCGGCGCTTCTCCAGGACCAGCCGCAGAATTACGCCGTCGTCGACGTGCGCCCGGCGTGGCAGCACCGCGAGTACCACGTGCCGGGCGCGGTGAACGTCGATCCGCGCGAACTCGTCGCGTACGTGAAGTCGTTGCCGAAGAGTGCTCGTCCGATCCTCGTCGACCGCGACGGCACTGCCGCATGGGCGCTCGGCGGAGCTCTGTCCGCCGTTCTGAGCGGCGACGCGACCTACTCCGGACCGGGCTTGGTGCGCGTGCTCGCCGGAGGCACGGCGCGCTTCTGGCGTGAGATCGAGATCACGGGCGGGGCCCCGACCGACGTCCCGAGCGCGCGAGCGGTCCCGGCCGCGACCACGATTCCCGCGCCGACATCCCCGAAGCCCGAAACCAAGAAGCGCAGCGCCGGCTGCTGAGAGGACGAACATGACCGGTCCTATTCAACCGTCCGCGCTCGGCGCGCAGCGCTACTGGAACCCGTACGTCGCTGGCGTCGGCCTCGGCCTGACCCTGCTCCTCTCCTTCGTCGCGCTCGGCGTGGGACTCGGCGCTTCGGGCAGCACGGCGCGCGTCGCGGCGAGCGCGGCCCACGTCCTCGCGCCGGCCGCGGTCGAAGCCAACGGCTACCTCGGTCCGTGGTTCGCGAGCGGATCGCCGCTGGCCAACTACCTGGTGTTCATGTCGATCGGCACGCTGCTCGGAGGTCTCGCCTCCGCGCTCTTCGCGCGGCGCGTGGACGTCGGCGTCGAGCGTGGAGGTCGCGTCTCGGCGCGCACGCGCATCGCCTTCGCGATCGGCGGAGGACTCCTCGTGGGCTTCGCGAGCCGCATGGCCGCAGGTTGCACATCCGGTCAAGCGCTCACCGGCAGCGCGCTCCTGCTCGGCGGCAGCTGGGCGTTCCTCGTGGCCGTATTCGCCGGCGGATTTCTCGTCGCGCCGCTCGTGCGCAAGGAGTGGCTCCCGTGAACCTCTACGATTCAGGCACTCTCGAATCTCCGCTGGGCTGGACCGTGGCGCTGATCGTGGGCCTCGCCTTCGGCTTCTGGCTGGAGCGCGCCGGGTTCGGCTCGAGCCGCAAGCTCGCGGGCATCTTCTACCTGCGCGACTTCGCCGTCGTGCAGGTCATGTTCACCGCCGTCGCCACCGCGGCTCTGGGGCTCGTCGCCCTCGACGTGGCCGGCCTGTTCGACGCCTCGCGCGTCTACCGCATGGAGACCCTGCTCGCGCCGCAGATCGTGGGCGGCCTCCTGTTCGGTGCGGGATTCGTCGCCGGCGGCTGGTGCCCGGGAACGGCGCTGGTCGGCGCTGCCTCCGGCAAGCTCGACGCGCTCGCGTTCCTCGGCGCGACGCTGATCGGGAGCCTCGTCTACGCGGCCGCCTGGCCGCAGCTCGCTCCGCTGCAAGACATCGGCGCGTGCGGCGTGGTGACGCTACCCGACCTGCTCCATCTGTCACCGGGCATCGTGGCCGCGCTGATCGTCGCGGTCGCGCTCGTCGCCTTCACCGCGATCAACCGCTTTGCCCCGCGTCGCTGAAGAAGTGGACTCCATCATGAACACGAACATCCTCGCTCCCGCCGCGGCACTGGGCGCCATCGCCATCGCGCTCGCAGTCGCCCTGGCCGATCATCCGCGCGAAGTCGCCGCCCGCGCGACGAGCGCATGGCCGGCGGCCGTCGAAGCCGGTGCGGACCACATCACCGCGACCGAACTCTCCCGTCGCTTGCTCGACGATCCGGCGTCCGTGCTGCTGGTCGACGTGCGGCCGGCGGACGAGTTCGCGACGTTCCACCTGCCTGGCGCGGTCAACCTCGATGTGGAGGAACTCTTGGGCGTGCGCGGCGACGAAGTTCTCGCCGCGAGCGGCGCCGAGCTCGTCGTCCTGTGCTCGAACGGCATGACGCACCCGGCGCAGGCTTGGGTCGAACTCGCGCGGCGCGGCCGCACCGACGTGCGCGTGCTCGAGGACGGTCTCGACGGCTTCGTGCGCGACGTCCTCACGCCGCCGTCCTTGCGCGGCGCCACGACGGAAGCGCGCGCGGCGCAGGAACAGGCGGCGTTCGCTGCCGCGGCTGCGGCGTTCCTCGCGCATCCGGGCACGGCGTCCGCGCAGGTTCCGGTCGCCGCATCCCCGGCGCAGGCTGCGAAGCCGCAGGGGGCGGAAGCGGCGCGGGCCGAGGCCCCGCCCTTCGCTCGACTCGCCACGGATCCGCCCGCGTTGACGCAGCCGACCATCGTCTCGGCCGCGTGGGTAGCTCGGCGTGGAACGTCGATCGTCCTTCTCGACGCGCGCGACAAGGCCCAGGAATACGGCGCCGGGCACCTCCCCGGCGCGCGCCACGTGTCGATAAAGGACTTCCGCGAGGAGCGCGACGGCGTGCCGGAGCAACTGCTCGCGCCGGCCTCGCTCGCGGTCGTGCTCGGCCGTCTCGGCATCGACGCCGAGACGGAGGTCGTGGCCTACGCCGACATGAAGCTCCAGGATCCGGCGCACGTCGCGCTGGCCCTGATCAGCGTCGGACACCAAAAGGTCGCGATCCTCGAGGGCGGCCTTCCGGCCTGGAAGGCGGCCGGCCACGCGCTGTCGACCGAAACGCCGACGTTCGTCGCGAAGACCTACGTGCCGCGGCCCGCGCCCGATCTGCGCTCCGTCGGAATCGACGAGGTGGCGAAAGCCAGCGCGGGCGGCGAACCGCGCATCCTCGACGTGCGCCCCGCGGACGCGTTTCGCGGCGAGGTTTCGACCGAGGCGCGCGCGGGACACATCCCCCGTTCGGTGAACCGCCCCTACACCTCCGACGTGATCGACTCGGGCGCCGGTCCGCACTGGAGTCCGGTGGACGAACTCCGGCGCGAGTACGCGGCGCTCGGGCTCGTGCGCGACGAGCCCGTGATCGTCTCGTGCCGCACGGGCCACCAAGCTGCGCAGACGTGGTTCACGCTGCGCTACGTACTGGGCTACGAGGACGTCCGCTGGTACGACGGTTCGTGGAAGGAGTGGGCGGCGCGCACCGAGCTTCCGCTCGAGACCGGCCCCGCCGCCCGGTGACCATGTCCAAGCCGAAACCCATGTCCGATGCGCTGCTCGAGGCGGTCGCCGTCCGCTTCCGCGCGCTCGCGGAACCGGCGCGGCTGCGGATCCTGCAGCACCTGCTGTCGGGCGAGCGCTCGGTGAACGACCTCACCGAGGCCAGCGGCCTGTCCCAGGCCAACACGTCGAAGCATCTCGCGACGCTGCACGCGGCGGGTTTCGTCGCGCGGCGCAAGGAGGGTACGACCGTGTACCACGCGATCGCCGACCCCGCCGTGCACGAGTTGTGCGAGCTCATGTGCACGCGCGTGGCTGCGCAGGCGCGCGCGCGCGCGCGAGCCGTCGACGCGCGCTGACGAGTGAACTCGGGATCGGCGCGTACTTCTCAGGGAAGGGCAGCGGGTCGAGGCCACCACCCCCACGGCCGTCCCCCCACAGTTCGCCTTCCGGTGCTCGCGACCCTCGCTCATGCCGCGCAAATGCCTGCGTAGCCTCGTCCCGAGGAACTCCTGCACGGCTGCCACGCGTGCGCGCTGACCAGCGCGGGCCCGAGCGAAGCGGCGCCCGTTTCGGTGATGGCAGCATTGTCGTGCGGGCCGCCGGTCGTGAGCTCGATCCTCGGCGAGACGCTCGACAAGATCCGCGATGGCGTGGACGGGATCCTCGTCGCACGAGGCGCGGTGCACGCGATCGAGATCGCGCTCACATGTCTCGCGGACGAAGTCGAGCTGCGAGCGCGGATCCGTCGCGCCGGTCGTGCGTGCGCGCTCGACCTGTTCGATCAACACGGGACCCAGAAGCGAATCGTGGACGAAGTCGAGCGCGTACGGGCCGCCCGGGCAACGCATGGACACGACATCGTCCGCAGAAAGCGCTTCTGGGCGCTCCGTGCGGACGATCGCGGCATCGGCTGCGCGCTGCGCTTATTGCTTGCTGGCCGTGCCTTGGAGGACGGTGAAGCGGCTGGGCTCGGCCGGCGTCGGGCTGGCTTCGGCAGTCACGACCACTTCGACCGAGCTGTAGGGGGTCGAGGTCGTCAGCGAACCGCGGCGATTCGAATCGAGGACGAGCTGGCCGAGATTTTGGAACCCTGCACCCGAGGTCGGACGAATCCAGACGACGTACGTCGTCAGCGTCGGGTCGAGATCCCCCGGAGGCGGCAGGTGTTGGAGCTCGACCTCGAGCATCAAGTTGCCGTTGTCGTCGACGTCGCTGTTCACGTAGCCCGTGGCGCCCGGAGCGACCAGCGAGCGTTGTGTATTCGCCGCGGCCGGAGTGGTCGTGGGAGCAGGCTTGGCGGTGTTCGACGCGGTCGTGGACGTCGCGGGCGGAGCGGATTGAGCGACAGGCCTGAGTTCCGAGCGCGTGGAGCCGCACGAGGCGGCCATCAAGGCGATCAGCGCGGTCGAAACGGTCGTTTGTAGCTTCATCGGAGGATCCTATACGGGGGGTTGATGGGAGCGTGCCCGACGGAGTCTGATCACCGCGGCAACTCACCCATGCGATTCCCGGTCCGCGTGGATATGAAAAACTCACACTCACGCGAGCACCACTTTCACGCGCTGCGTGTGAGGAAGCTTTCAAGTTGCCATCGGCTCGCTGGCGGTCGACGGACTCTGCGCTCAGCACCGGTGCTTCGCCGATCCGTGATCGTCCGCGCCCACGTAGCCGAATTCCCGCTGCTTCTCGAGGTCGTCACGCGCCAGACCTACGGCCAGTCCGCCTTCTCCGTGCGGCGACGTGGGCCAAGCTGAACGGTCCCGAGTCGGGCGGCGGCGGCGTCCCGCGCACCGCTCACGCTCTCCCCCGTCGTCGCGGCACCGAACGAGGCGACGGACCAACATCCGTCCGCTCGAATCGTCGGCGCGGACCAGGTGCTCGAGGCCTGTCGTGAGCGCGGAACACGGCGAGCCCATTACCCGCGCGCGACCACATCGCATCAGGATCGGAGGCCGATTCGAACGGAGGATACACGGGCAGAAGAGGGCACTTCCCATCCTGTACAATCGCCACGTCCGTTGACTCGTGATGGAGAACCCGCAAGAGAGAGCGACCCGCACGGAGAGCGGTGATGCGGCCCGGTCGGCGCACACTCCTCGCGGCGAGGCGCGCAGCCACTCCGATGCTCCGCCCCACGCGCGGAGCATCTTGCCGGGGTGGAGCGAGGATCGCGTGCTGCGGCGCTTCCGCGATGTGACCGCCGACATCGCCGTCGTGCTCGATCTCGGTGGGCGCGTCACCTGGGCCAACCGCTCCGCCAAGACGTCGCTCGGGCTCGACGAGGACTTGGGTGCGAGGCGCACGATGCCGGAACTCGTCCCGCCGGAGGACCGGCAGCTCGTCTCTGCGACGCTGGCCCGCATCACGGGCGAGCCGGATTCCATCGCGGAGACGTGCGAGGTCCGACACGTCGCCCGGAACGGTCAGGTCCGGCGCGTGCTCTGGGACTTGCACGCGTTGTGTGAGCCGCACGGGCACATCGTCGGCTACTCGGGATGCGGGCGCGACGTGACGGAGGAGCGGCGCACGGAAGCCGCGCTTCAACGCAACGGCGCGCGCATGAGCGCCGTGCTCGCTTCGGTCCTCGATCCGATGATCACGATCGACGCGCACGGCACGATCCTCTCCGCCAGCGATTCGGTCGAGCGCGACTTCGGCTACCCGCCGGTCGAGTTGATCGGGCGGAACGTGCGCATGCTCATGCCCGAGCCGCATCGTTCGCGTCACGACGGATACTTGGAGCATTACCGCCGCACGAACGAAACTGGAATCATCGGGCGTACACGCGAGTTCGAGGTGGTGAGAAAGGACGGTAGCCTGTTCTGGTGCGCGCTGTCCGTGTCGCGCGCCGACCCGTCCGACGGCCAGGACGCGATCTTCACCGGCACGTTCCGGGACATCTCCGCGCTCAAGAATGCGACACAGGCTTTGATCGAGAGCGAGCGGCGGTTTCACGCGATCTTCGACGGCACGTTCCAGCTCATCGGGCTCCTCTCCCCTGCCGGCGAGGTCCTGGAGATGAACCAGACGGCGCTCGACGCGATCGCCGCTTGCCGCGAGGACGTCGTCGGCGTCCCGTTCGCGGAAACGCGCTGGTGGTCGCATTCGCCGGAGATGCAGGCGCGCATTCGATCCGCCGTCGAAGCGGCTCAGCGCGGAGAGTTCGTACGCTTCGAGGCGCACAGCGTCGCGCACGACGGCGCGATGCGAGACGTGGATTTCTCGCTGAAGCCCGTGAGGGACGAGACCGGACGCGTCGTGCTCCTGATCCCCGAGGGTCGTGACATCAGCGAACTCAAGCGTGCCCAGCGCGCCGAGACGGCGATGTTGCGCGCTTTTGCCTCCATCGGCGAGTCGGCCGCCCTTCTCGCCCACGAGATCAAGAACCCGATCACCGCCGTGCACATGGCCTTGCGCGCCGTCGCGACGGAGCTGGGCGAGGACCATCGCGTCGTCCTCGAGGACCTGGCCTCGCGCATGCAGCGCATCGAACAGATGATGCGCCGCTCGCTCTCGTTCACGAAGCCGCTCGATCTGCGCTTCAGCCGATGTTCCGCCGGGCAGCTCTTCGCGGCCGTTCGCACGCAGTTGCAGGCCGACATCGCGCGCGCCCGGGCCGAGGTCCGCGTCGACATCCCGCCCGGCGACATCGAGATCGTCTGCGACACACAGCTGATGCACGACGTGCTCGCGAACCTCTTGACCAACGCGATCGAGGCGAAGAACGGCGAAGTCGTCGTCCTACTCTCCGCCTCACGCGGCCCGGGCGGTACCGTGCTGCTGTCCGTCGAGGACGACGGTCCGGGTATCCCCGAATCGATGAGCGAAGCTTTGTTTCGGCCGTTCGCGACCACGAAGAACAACGGCAACGGCCTCGGCCTCGCGATCTGTCGCAAGGTCGTCGAAGAGCACGGAGGGACGATCACGTCGTCGCGCGGATGCTCGGGTGGTGCGCGGTTCGAGATTCGGCTGCCCGCAGAACGAAAGTAGTGAGCTCCCCCCATGGAATCAGCACCCGCGATCCGAATCTTCATCGTCGACGACCAGAGCATGATTCGCGCCGGTTTCCGCAGCATCCTGAGCCGTGAGTCGCAGCTCGCCGTGGTCGGCGACACTGGCGACCCGCGGAGCGCCGTGGACGACATCGCCGAGAAGAAGCCCGACGTGGTCCTGCTCGACATCTCGATGCCGGGTCTCTCCGGCATCGACGCGCTGCCGCTGATCCGCAAGGCGCATCCCAAGGTCAAGGTCGTGATGCTCACGCACCACGAAGGTGAGTCGTTCGTCGAGCAGGCTCTGCGCGCGGGGGCGGACGGCTACTTGTCGAAGGACTCCGACCCGTCCGAGCTCGTGCTCGCGGTGAATGCGGTGCACCAAGGTCGGATGTACTTGTCGCCGCGCGTCGCAGGGACCGTGCTGCAACGTCACCGCGCTGGACCGATGGACGGCGGTTCGACGCCGCTGTTGAAGGGCAAGCTCGAGGGTCTGACACCGCGCGAGCGCGAAGTCTTCCAGCTGCTCGCGCTGGGGAAGAGCAACAAGGAGATCGCGCGGACCCTCGAGATCACCTTGGGGACGACGAAGAAACACCGCGAAAACCTGCAGCGGAAGCTCGATTGCCACTCCGTCGCCGAGATGGCGCTGTTGGCGATCCGCGAAGGTTTGATGTCGCCCTGACTGGTGGACGGTTCGCACGCCCCGACGCTCGGGCGCCCGAACGACTGTCCGCCCGGCCTACGCCGCGACGTACAATCCACGGCTGATCATGGAGCGAGTGGAACGATGAATGCAGTGACTGGAGCGACCGCATGCACCTGCCGCGCAAACTGATCGTCGCCGTCGACGCCGATGGACTGTCCGACGGCGCGATCGACACAGGCGCCGAACTCGCGCGCGTTTTCGGTGCGCAGCTCGAGCTCGTACACGCGTTTCGGACTTCGATCCTGGGCACGACGCTCGTCGAGGATCCGCGCAAGATCGCTCGAGCAGGCGACATGTCCGAGTCCGTGCTGAAGTTCGTGCAGGCGCACGTGCGCGATGTGCTCGCCGCCAGCGGATCGCCATTGCGCGCCGAGGAGATCCTGAGCGTGAAGGCGGGCCTGCCCGCGCGGGTGCTGCTCGACCACGCGCGCGAGACGCAGGCCGACTTGATCGTGCTCGGCTCCCTGCGCAAGCGTCCGGTCGTCGATTTCGGCAGCACCGCCCGTTCGGTCCTGGCGAAGGCGAATTCCCCCGTCCTCGTCCAGCCGGGTACGCGCACTGCGATTCGACGGATCCTCGTCGCGGTCGACCTGTCTCCCGAGAGCAAGCTCGCGCTCGCGATCGCTTGCGCCTGGGCCAAGGTGCTGAACGCGCGCGTCCAAGCGCTGCACTGCTTCGACACTTCCGACGCGATGGCCGGATCGACCTGGGCCGGCATCGCGGTCGCGGGCGCCATCGACGAACTCGCCAAGATCAGCCACGGCGAGTTCGAGCGCGAGATGGCGGCCTTCGACTGGGGCGGTGTCGAGCACGAGATCACCTTCGTGGAAGGCGCGCCCGTCGCGCGAATCCTGGCCGAGGCCAAGACGGCGGACTTGATCGCCATGGGTACGCACGGCCGCACGGGCTTCGCATCGGCGTTGCTTGGGAGCGTGGCTTACTCCGTGCTCAAGCAGGCGACGAAGCCGGTCCTGGTCGTGCGCGATCCGAAGCGGACGTTCCAGGCCTGATCGACCTCTCGGATCGGTGCGGTTCGCGACGCGTCGCTCGTGAAGGTCCTCGAGCTCGGAGGCGAGCGCGGGCGCGTTTCGACGCAGTATCCGTCGATCGATCCGTCGATGGATCGTGCCACTTCACCTCGTATCGAATGTCGAAACCTCGTTCGGGGTGGGGGGATCGACCGCCGAGGAAAGTCCTGCACCGGGTTAGCATGCGGAGCGGACGCGGAGCAACGGACGACACATGCACATCGGGATCGCCTACGACCTGAAGACCGACTTCCAAGCTGCGGCGTCGGGACCGGACGACGCGCTCGAGGAATACGACTCCCCCGCGACCGTGGACGGGATCGAGCGCGCTCTCCGCGCTCGCGGTCACACCGTGACGAAGCTCGGCGGCGGGCGAAAGTTCCTCGCGGCCGTGCTCGAAGCACCGCCCGAGCTCGTGTTCAACATCTCGGAAGGACACGGTTCGCGCTCGCGCGAAGCGCACGTGCCGGCGGTCTGCGAGATGCTGAAGATCCCGCACACCCATTCCGATCCGTTGACCATGTCGCTGGCGCTCGACAAGGCGATGGCCAAGCGCCTCGTCGCGATCGCGGGCGTGCCGACGCCGCGCTTCGCGGTGATCGAGAGCGCGCGCGACCTCGGCTCGTTGAGCCTGGAATTCCCGCTGTTCGCGAAGCCCCTCTTCGAGGGCTCGAGCATGGGCATCCGCAAGAATTCGCGCATCGCCAACGCTGGCGAGCTCGACGAGCGCGTCGGCACTCTGCTCGAGCACTACCACGAACCGGTCCTGGTCGAGGAGTTCTGCAGCGGACCAGAGTTCACGGTCGCCGTGCTGGGCACGGGCGCGACGGCGCGCGTCGTCGCCCCGATGGAGATCGTGCCCCGCAAAGTCGCCGTCGCCGACTTCGTGTACTCGCTGGAGATGAAGCGCAGCACGAACTGGCGCGAGGAGATGGAGTACGTCGTCCCGCCGCGGCGCGACGCGGCCTTCGTGCGCTCGATCGAGTCGATCGCCACGAGCGCGCACCGCGCGCTCGGTTGCCGTGACATCTCGCGCATCGACGTGCGCGTCGGGCGCGACGGAAGCCCCAAGTTCATCGAAGCGAATCCCCTGCCGGGCATCGCGCCGGGCTGGAGCGACATGGCGCTCCTGTGGGAAGGACTCGGCCGCTCGTACGAGGACCTCGTGAACTCGATCGTGGACGAGGCGCGCGCCCGCCTGCGACTCCGATGACGCGCGTCGCGGTCGTCTACAACGACGATTCGGGCCTCGCCAGCGGCGAGGCGCAGGACGCGATCGCGGTGCAGGGGGTCGTCTCGTGCGCGCGGGCCGTCCTCGCGTCGCTGACCGCGCGCGGCCACGCGGCCGAGCTCCACGCGCTGCCCGCCGATCCGCGCGAGGTGGCCGCGTTCGTCAGCGCCTTGCGCGCCGACGTCGTCTTTAACCTGGTCGAGGCGATCGGCGGCGACGCGCGCCGCGAACCGGCTTTCGCGTGGGCTTGCGAGCTGCGCGGACTCCGCTACACGGGCTCGCCGCCGCGCGCGATGACGCTGTGTCTCGAGAAACCCGTCGCGCAGGCGCTGCTCGGCGCGAGCAGCGTCCCCGTCCCCCACCACGTCGTGCTCGAGCGCGGTGACGAAGCGCTCGGGAATCTGAAACTGCCCGCGATCGTGAAACCGTCGCGCGAGGACGCGAGCCACGGCATCGAGTCCGAGAGCGTCGTGCGCGACGAAGCGAGCCTGCGCGCGCGCGCTCGCCACGTGATCGAGCACTACGCGCAACCCGCGATCGTCGAGGAGTTCGTCGAGGGCCGCGAGATCAACGTCGCCTTGATCGAGAGCCCGCGCGGGCTCGAGATCCTCCCCTTGTCCGAGATCGACTACGCCGGATTCCCACCCGAGATGCCGCGCATCGTGTCCTACGCCGGCAAGTGGATCGAGACGAGCCGCGATTGGGCGCTGACGCAGGTGATCGCGGCGCGCGGGCTCGACGACGCGCAGCGCGCGCGCATCGAATCGGTCGCCCGCCGCGCGTTCGACGTGCTGTCGCTGCGCGGTTACGGCCGCGTGGACATGCGCCTCGACGCGCGCGGCGAACCGTACGTGATCGACGTGAACCCGAACCCCGACATCTCGCCCGACGCCGGTTTCGCGCTGGCGGCCGGGCGCGCCGGCTATGCGCACGCGGACCTGGTCGAGTGGATCGCGGCGAGCGCACTGCGCGCACCGCGGACTTGAAGCAGCATTCGTTCAGCGCCCCGTCGTCCGCGGCGTGCTGCGACTGACCTGGTAGAGCTCGCGTCCGGTACGACCGGTGACCGCGGCGACGGCGCCGGGACTCTCGCTGTTGTAGGGACAAGCCGCCGAGACGAGGTAGTCGCCGACGCCGTCCGAGCGCGTTTCCACGCATCACCGGACAACTTGACCATCTCTTGATCCGGGCCGAACACAGGCCCTCGGTAGGGTGCTAGTTCCTTCGGAGCTCATGCGCACCTCGACGCGGATCGAGATGCTCGCCTCTCGCCCATGCCGTCCACCTCGAATCGGAACGCGTTCCCTTACGGGGCCGGGGCCCTCGCGTTCCTCGCGCTCGCGGCCTGCGGCAGCGGTCACCGCGCTCCCGATCCAGCGAAGGACGACTTCGCGACCGTCGACCTCGGTGAGCGCCGCGCGCTGGCCGAACGCGGTGATGTCGACGCGCAGCTCGAGCTCGCCGCGATGTACTACGACGGCTTGGGCGTGGAGCAGAACCAAGCGGAAGCGGCGCGGTGGTTCGCGCTCGCGGCCGAGCGTCACGATCCGCGCGCGCAGTACGCGCTGGGCGTGATGGCGCGCGATCCGGCCGAGCAGGCGCGCTGGCTCGCGCTCGCGGCGGAGCAGGGACACACCGAGGCGCAGCGTGGATTCGGTCTGGCTCATCTCACGGGCGTCGGCGTCGCGGAAGATGCGACCGAAGCCGCGCGCTGGTTGCGACTCGCCGCGGATCGAGGGGATGCGGAAGCGCAGTTCCTGCTCGCAATGCTCAACGCCGAGGGTCGCGGCGTCGCGCGGGACGATGTCGAGGCGGTGCGCCTCTTGCGCGCAGCGGCCGAGCAAGGATTGGCGCACGCTCAGCGCAACCTCGCCAACTGTTACGCGAAGGGTCGCGGCGTCGTCGAGGACTTGACGCAGGCCGCCGTGTGGTGCCGGCGCGCCGCGGAACAAGGTCTCGCCGAAGCGCAGGCCGACCTCGGGCTCATGTACGTGCACGGGCGCGGCGTCGTGCGCGATCCGGCCGAGGGAGCGCGGTGGCTGAAGCTCGCGGGCGGGCGCGGAGTCGGCGTCGCGCAATCGAACCTCGGGCTCCTCCACCTGCAGGGACAGGGCGTGCCGCAGGACGACGCGCTCGCGGCGCATTGGTTCCAGCGAGCCGCCGATCGCGGAGTCGCCGCGGCACAGGGCAAGCTCGCGACGATGTACGAACTCGGACGCGGAGTAGCGCAGGACGATGCGACCGCTTACGCGTGGTACCTCGTGGCCGAATCCCGCGGCGAAAGCAGCGCGCGCGAACGCCGCGAAGCGCTCGCTAAGCGCATGACGAGCGAGCGGATCGGATACGCCGAGACACTGGCGAAAGAGTTCGGGGCGCGCGGTTCGGAACGCTGAACGGCTGCGCGTCGAGCCCGGTTCACGTGGACAGGCTGGCTTTGACCTGGCTGCTCCAGCTCAACGCCTCGAGATGACACGAGCGCACGACCTCGAGGCCCCACGGCCCGGCTTCGAGCTCCGTCCAGTCGGCGCGTTCGCAGGCTTCGGCGATGCGCAAGCTCGACCCGAGCTCGCCTTCGCGGAGCAGCAACGCATCGGACAAGTCCTGCGCCAGACCCAGGCGACCGACGATCTCCTCGAGCGGCTGATCCACGAATGCGTCGATCAAGGAGAGCAGACCGGCGCTGAAGTGGCGGCGCGGCTGCCCGTGGAGATGATCTCCGAGCGTCTCGCACATGCGCGCGCGCACGAGTGCCATCGTCACGAGTTCACTTGGCTTCCCTTGGAGGCCTGCGAGCAACAGCATGGAGACGCATTCGCGCAACCGTTCCATGCCGAGCATGACGATGGCGTGACGCAGTGACTGGATCGGCTCGCGCACCCCGAACACGGCGGCGTTCACGTAGCGCAACAGTCGGATTCCGAGACCCATGTCGGCCGCGATCAGCGTCTCGATCCGATCGAGCGTCGTCGCTGGCTCCTGCAGTTCGGCGAGCAGCCGCAAGAGCGCGTTGCGATCGGTCGGCATGCGAGAGCCGGGCACGATGTCCGGCCGGGCGAAGTGGTAACCCTGGAACAGGTCGAAGCCGGCGTGCATCGCGTACTCGTGAACGTCGCGGGACTCGACCTTTTCGGCGAGGATTCGCAGGCCCGGTCGATCGATCGCCTGGAACGCGGCGCCGATCTCGGCCTCCGAGCAAGCGAGCATGTCGAGCTTGACGAAGTCGGCGTGTTCGAGGAGTCCTGCGGTGCGCTCGTTCAGCACGAAGTCGTCCAGCGCGACCTGGTAGCCGTCCGCGCGAGCTCGACGGAGCGCGCGCAGGACTTCGGCGTCCGCCTCGACGCTCTCGAGGACTTCGAGCACCACGCGATCGCGCGGCAGGAAGCGGAAGTGGTCCTCGACGATCGCGCGGCGCGGCAGGTTGATCCACGCTCGTACGGGCCCGACCAGCTCATCGAGCCCGATGTCCATCACGGCCTGCACCGACACCATCGCGGTCGCGACCTCGGGCGACCCCACGTCCGCGGAGTTCGCCTCGGTGCTGCGGAACAGCAACTCGTACGCGGCGAGAGCGTTCGTCCTGTCGCAGATGGGCTGGCGGGCGACGAGCGCTTGTTCGGCGAGCATTCGGGTCGAGGCCTTGGGTTGTCGTGCCGCAGAGAAGGCAGCGGCAGGTGAGATCACACTTCCTATCGGCTCGTGTACACGATCGGCGGGGAACAAATCCCTCTCGCGGCCCGCTGCGTGGCTCGAGCGGTTCGGCATCCCCTGTGGAAGGCTCCACACCACGTGGGATTCTCGATGTCCTAACTCTCCCGCCCGTGGGATCCGGCACGTCACCGGCTGGGACCGGCGGTCCGGCTCGGCCGCGGGCAAGCCTGCTCAGGCTCGCGCCCACCGCTCACCCGCAACCGGGCGTGCCGATCGCGCACGCTCGACGAACCGGATTCACCCAACGCGGCTGACTCGAT
>Ga0105044_10006599_pt1 | contig 15952 bp, 19 predicted proteins | sample MAT01_FD_78092 | JGI IMG/M metagenome (GOLD analysis project Ga0105044, IMG submission 78092) | Freshwater microbial communities from Lake Fryxell liftoff mats and glacier meltwater in Antarctica - MAT-01 | ecosystem: Environmental > Aquatic > Freshwater > Ice > Liftoff microbial mat | place... | reverse complement strand
ATGCGGTCAAACTCCTCCATGTCCATTTCGGTGATGCGGACCGCGTTCTGAAGAACACCGGCAGAGTTGATCACCGCATCGACCTGGCCGCGCCGGCCGAGGATATCGGTGGCATAGGCGTTGACAGAGGCTTCGCTGGCAACATCAAGGGCGCGAAAGGTAGCACCCAGTTCAGAAGCGATGACATTGCCGCGTTCAGCGTCGCGGTCGCCGATCTCGATCATCCAACCGGCGGCGGCAAAGCGGCGGGCCGTTGCCTCGCCAATCCCGCTGGCCCCGCCGGTGACGACTGCAATTTTGCTCATGGCTCTGCCCCATAGTCCAGCATGGCCCGTTCGGGCGATATCTTGCCGTTGCGCAGATCGGCAGCGATGGCAGCCTTGTCGCGCAGCGCCGGGTCGCCCCAGCCGCCGCCGCCCGCCTGTTCGTGACGGATGCGGGTGCCTTTGGCGATTTCGAGCGTCACCTTGGCGGCAAGGGTTGTCCAGCCGTCGCCGGTGTCGATCAGATTGCGCGAGGATGCGGCGGAATGGCCGCCGAAAAGCCCGTAGGGCGGGTGTTCATGGCGATCGGCACGAAGCTGCAGCACCGCGGTATCGGCCAGCAGCCGGTATTGCCGGACAAGACCGAGGCCGCCGCGATACTGCCCGGCACCGCCCGAATCCGCTCGCAACCCGTATTCCTCCATCAGCATGGGATAGCGCGCCTCGATGGTTTCAATGGGCAGGTTCGACATGTTCTGGCTGGGGTTGGTGATGCCTTCGATCCCGTCCTTGTCGGCCCTGCCGCCCCATGCGCCGTTGATCATGTCAACCAAAACAAAGGGTTTGTGGTCCGGCCCATGATAGCCACCGATAGCGACGACGGTATTGCCGCCCTCACCTGCGGCCATCAGCTTGGCAGGCGCGATCTGCGCCAGTGCGCCCATCACCGTGTCAACCACGCGGTATCCGGTAAGGGCGCGGGCGGCGACGGGTGCAGGCATCCGGGGGTTTAGAATGGATCCTTCTGGTGCTGTCACGGTGATGCAGCGATAGACCCCGGCATTGTTCGGCACGTCATGGTCCAGCGCGCAGCGGATGGTCAGATAGGTGGCCGATTTGGCAAAGCTGAGCGTCGAATTGATCGCCCCTTTCACCTGGCGCGCTGTGCCGGTGAAATCGACGAACAGGTGGTCGCCTGCGACGGTGATCTTGCAGACGATGGGGATCGGCGCAGAAGTGAAACCATCGCCGTCGATGTAATCGGTGAAATGATAATCGCCATCCGGCCAGGCGGCGATGGTCTGGCGAGTCAGCGTCTCGCCATAGTCGATCAGGCGGTCGAAATATACGTCCAGTTCGTCGCCATGGCGGTCGAACAGCCGCAGCAATTCGCGCTCGCCGATGTTGCAGGTGGCATATTGGGCATCAAGATCGCCAAGCACCATGTCGGGCAGGCGGACGTTCTTTTCGATGATCTTCAAAAGTGTCCGGTTGGGAACGCCGCGCGCGTAAAGCTTCATCGGGGCGATGCGCAGACCTTCCTGAAAGATCTCCGTCGAGTCCGAAGCGTTGGAGCCGGGAACGCGGCCCCCCATATCGCAATGATGGGCAATCACGACCGAAAACCCCAGCAGCCTGTCGTTGGAAAAGATCGGCTTGAACATGAAGATGTCGGGCAAATGCATGCCGCCGTCATAGGGATCGTTCAGGATGATCACATCGCCGGGGAACAGGTCGCCGGCAAAGCGGTCAATGATGACCTCCATCGCGTCAGGCACCGCGCCCAGATGCAGCGCCACTGTCTTGGCTTGCGACAGGATGCGACCCCGCGCATCGCAAAGGGTCACGGAATAATCCAGCACGTCGCGAACGATGGGCGACCTTGCGGTGCGCATCACGGCATAGGCCATGTCGTCCACGATCGTGTCCAGACCGGACTTGATGACAGCAAAGGTGATCGGATCGGTGGCGCTCATGGTGCAGGGTCCAGCGTGGCGATCAGGCTGCCGGTGGCGTTGGGCAGGACCCGTGCACCTGGCGGGATCACGATGGTCGTGTCGGCGCCTTCGATGATGAGGGGGCCGGTCAGTTCGGAGGTGACGGCTTCGCGAAGGTGGACCGGGGTGGTGATTGCGGTGTCGCGGCTGAAAAAGACCGGGCGCGGGGGGCTGGCCTTGCGCCCTTCCAGTGGCGCAGGGCGCAGGGCGCAAAAGTCAAGCGGTGCAGATGGCCTTGCATGGGCGTGAAGGCGCAGCGCCGACGCCTCGACCGTGTCGGACGGGGCATAGCCATATGTATCGCGGTACGCCGCGATGAAGGCGGGGCGCAGGTTGGTGGCGTCGAAATCGGCAAACGGGATGGAAAGGGCGGCGTCCTGGCCAACAAGGCGCAAGTCGATTTCGGTACTGAACATGATCGTCTCTGGCGCATAGCCTTGGGCCACAAGGGCGGCAATAGCGGCGCGGCGCATGTCGGCGACAAGCCCTTCAACAGGTTGCAACCGGTCCAACGGACCTGCCAGCGGGCGAAGTTCGTGATGCTCCACCGCCCCGGCCAACATTCCCATCGCGGTAAAAACGCCGGGCGAAGGCGGGAACAGGACACGCAATATGCCCAGCGTCCGTGCAAGGTCGCAGGCATGGACCGGCCCCGATCCGCCAAACGCCAGCAGCGTCAGGTCGCGCGGATCAAGCCCACGCTCGACCGTCACCGCACGGATGGCGCGAACCATGTTGGCGTTGGCGATTTCGCGGATACCGTAAGCGGCAGCTTCGACAGACAGACCAAGCGGTGTGGCCAAAGTGCGGGCAATGGCGTTGCGCGCTGCGGTCAAGTCCAGCGTCAGCATGCCACCGGCAAGCTGTGGTGGAAGGAACCCAAGGACGACATTCGCATCCGTGACCGTCGGCTGCAGACCGCCCAGCCCATAGCAGACCGGCCCCGGCAGCGCCCCCGCAGACCTTGGGCCGACCGTCAGCAATCCGGCAGCATCGATGGCGGCGATAGAGCCTGCGCCATTTCCAACCTCGGCCACATCCACGGTTGGCACACGCATCATGTAGCCGCCCGCCTTGATGAACCGGGACGGGACAGACATGCCGGCACGAAACTCGTATTCATGCGTGCGGCTCAGGATGCCGCGATGGATCAATGCGGCAGAGGCGGTGGTGCCGCCCATGTCGAAGGCGACAAGGTCAGCCTCCCCGATGGCGGTCCCAAGACGTTCGGCACCGACGGCCCCCGAGGCGCGACCGGACGAGATGAAGAAAACCGGTTTGTCCCTGGCGACGGTCGAGGCCGACAGGCCGCCATTGGAATTGCCGATCAGCAGCGGTGCCGTGACGCCGTGCAGCCGAAGCTTCTGTTCCAGCCGTTGCAGATATCCCCGGATCGACGGCAGGACATAGGCGTTGACGGCCGTCGTCGATGTGCGTTCATACTCGCCGGCTTCGGGCAGCACATCGACCGAGGCTGTCACGGCGATCTGCGGAAAGGCGGCGGCAAAGGCATCGGCGGCGGCGCGTTCGTTGGCGGGGTTCTTGTAGGAGTTGATGAAACAGATGGCTACGGATTCGATGCCTTCTTCTGCAAGAAATGCCCCCGCCATCAAGACTCCCGCCACGGCCAGAGGCGTTTGCACCGTGCCATCGGCCAGAGTACGTTCCTCTACCTCCAACCGGTAGCGGCGGGCGATCAGCGGTTCGGGTTTGTCCCAGGTCAGATCGAACATGCCAGGCGTCCGCAGTCGCCCGATCTCCAGCACGTCCCGAAACCCCTTGGTGGTGATCAGGCCGCAGCGCGCGCCCAGCTTTTGCAACAGCGTGTTCGATCCGACCGTGGTGCCGTGCAGCACTTCGGTCACGCTTTCGGGCGCGATCCCGGCGGCAACCAGCACCTCGGTCATGCCGGCAATCACGGCATCCTCGGGGGCTGTCGGGGTTGAACTGACCTTGGCGGCATGGGTCACGCCGTCGCTGCGCAGCAAGACGAGGTCGGTGAATGTGCCGCCGATATCCACGCTCAGCCTTGCCGTCAGGGGCATGTCACTTGTCGACACTAAGGCGGCCACCATTCGCCCAGTCATGCGGTTCGACATCCTGAAAGACGATATCGACTACCTCTGGCTTGCAGTTGAGAATGCGTGCCGCCTCGCGCGTCACGACCATCGCGAATTCGCGCTTCTGGTCCACACTCCGGCCCTTGAGCAGTTCCACCTTGATCATCGGCATTCGCGCCTCCTATAGCCATGCGTTAACATGCCATGGCGCGAATTCATCGTCGCCATAGCCAAGCTCTTCGCTTTTCGTTCGCTTCCCCGAAGCAGTCGCGATCATCTCTTGAAAGATGACCGTCCCCACTTCCCCGATCGACTGTTCGCCGTCCAGAATGGTGCCGCAATTGATGTCCATGTCTTCTGACATCCTGGCGAACATCGCGCTGTTGGTGGCGAGTTTGATCGACGGTGCCGGGCGGCAGCCAAAGCATGAGCCGCGACCGGTGGTGAAGGCGATCAGGTTGGCCCCGCCAGCCACCTGACCCGTCGCCGACATCGGATCGAAGCCGGGCGAATCCATGAAGACGAGGCCGCGCTTGTGCACGGGACGCGCATAACCATAGACCTCGACCAGATTGGTCGTTCCGCCCTTGGCCACCGCACCCAGCGACTTTTCAAGGATGGTGGTAAGCCCACCTGCCTTGTTGCCGGGGGAGGGGTTGTTGTCAAAGCCATGTGGTTCGTTCCTGGTGTAGTCCTCCCACCAGTCCAGCAGGCCGATCAGGCGCTGGCCAACCTCCGAACTGACCGCGCGCTCCAGAAGAAGGTTCTCGGCACCATAAATCTCGGGCGTTTCGGCAAGGATCGCGGTGCCGCCATTGGCGACCAGCAGGTCCACCGCCGCGCCGAGGGCGGGGTTGGCCGAGATGCCGGAAAAGCTGTCGGACCCGCCGCATTGCAGGCCGACGATGATCTCGCTGACCGGCACCGGGACGCGCCGTGCCTTGTCGGCGCGGTCAAGCATCGCCTCGACAATCGCGATCCCGCGCGCGACGCTTGCCCTTGTGCCGCCAACGTCCTGCATCACGAGTTTCTGGAGGTCGTCGCCAAGCCGAAGGTTTTCCTCATCCACCAATCGGGCGATCTGGTTGTCCTCACAGCCCAGACCGACCAGCAGGGTGCCGGAAAAATTCGGATGTTGAGCGTATCCGGCAAGGGTGCGGCGCAGCATTGACATGGACATCGATCCATCTGCGACGCTGCATCCCGATTTGTGGGTCAGGGCTACGACGCCATCGACATTGGGATAGGGGGCAATGCGGGACGGATCGCGGAAGTGGTCGGCGATCATGCGGCTGACCAAAGCAGAACAGTTGACCGAGGTCAGGACGCCGACATAGTTGCGCGTCGCCACCTTGCCGTTGGTGCGCAGGATGCCGTCAAATGTCGGGCGGCCCGGCACGGGAAGCATTTTGGCGTTGGACAGCCTGGTGCCCACGGCGCGTTCGGCCATCGACGCCTCGAACCCCAGATTGTGCAGATGGACATGGGCCCCGCAAGCAATGGGTATCTGCGCGATGCCGATGGGTTGACCCAACCTGTGGATCGCCGCACCCGCAGCAATCGCCCGAAGCGCCACCTTGTGGCCAAAGGGAACGTCGGTTGTCGCCGATCCGGGGAACGGGGACAGTGCCTCGCCAGCGTGAATGTCGCGCAGCGCGATGCCCACCTCATCGCCTGGTTTCATTTGTAAAACGATGGTCGTCACGGCCACTTGCGATCTCCCGATGCGCTGAGACAATCACAGTTTTGAAATATTGTCAGCAATCAACACAAATAAATGCCTGTTCACCCCTGCGCCGGTTCCGCTGGTCAACTGGCGACGCGAGGATTCTCTTCGGCATGCGCTTCAAGCAGCTTCACCTCGGCCTCGTTATGGCTTTTGGCAAGGATTTCGGCGCGGTCGCAATCCTTGGCGATGACGGCCTCGATCAGGGCAGAGTGTTCGTCCACCAGTGCCGAATAATCCTGGGGATAGAACCCGGAATGGACCATGTGAAACCGAACCTGCTGCATGATGTAACCGTGCTGTTCGGCCAACCTTTTGTGATGGGCAAGGGCCACGATTTCCTGATGCAGGCGGAAATCCACATCGGTAACATCCTCAAGGCGCTTGTCGTTCACGGCCTTTTTCAACTCGGCCACCGTCGCACGCAGGCGCATTGCGTCAACCGGCGTAGCACCGGCCGCCGCCATACGCGCAGCCAGTCCTTCAAGGGCGGCGCGCAGGGTATAAAGTTCCCATGCATCGCGCGGAGTGGTCTCGGACACCTGCCAGCGTGTGAAGGCGACTTGCTGGACCAACCCTTCGCGGGCAAGGACTGCCAGGGCCGCCCGCACCGTTCCACGGCTGACCTCAAGCTGTTCGGAAAGCTGGGTTTCCAGAAGTCGCGTGCCAGCCCCCAGCACCCCGGCAAGGATATGGTTGCGAATAAGATCGGCTGCCTGGCGATCAAGCAGACGCTTTCCGCTCTTCAGGCTGGTAAGTTTCGTCATGAGATCGGAAAACTCAGGTAACTGTTCTGCCGACAATAGACCATCAACACTGCCGGATACAACGCATGTTGAGTTTCAGGCAATACTGATCGTCTGTTTCAAAGGGGGCCGTTCAATTTCATGGAGTGCATTGCTGGCCAACGCGGGCTTTGCGCTTCGCTGACATCGGCGGTAGAGGGGAGCGATGCGTGGGAAAATCAGTATCGCAGGGTCGGATAAGGTCACCCAGGGGTGACGGATTGAGTTTGAGATCCAGCAGGAGTTTGCCGACCTGCCTGATGCCGGGTTGGACTGTCGATCGAAGACAGCAAGAAGTTCCATTCGTCCCCTCTGCGGTTCGTCGTCAAGCAGGAAAGGCCCCTGTCCAGTCAAGCTACACCGCGACTACAGCGCCGATAAAGGTGATCGTCAGGAAAAGTGAGATGGCACAGGGCCGCGCGGCGAGTACGATTTCGACCGATGGGGTTATGGCGGTCATGCCTTTACTCCGATTGGAAGGGTGCGGAAATGGAGGAAGGCCAGCGCCATTGCAGGCGCGAAATAGGCGCACCAGAAAGTGAGCGCCATGATCGCAAACAGGTTGCCCGAGGCGGCCGGCGGGCTGCTGAACAGACCGGTGATCGGCGCCACGATGCAGAACGGCCCGAACACACCGTGTCCGATCAACAGCCCGCGCAAACACCGGTCGCGGCGGGCATTGACGGTGAGGGAAAGACCCAGGAAGACCGTGGATATTGCCATCAGACCATAGCCCAGCAGTTCCAGATTGAACGCCAGACCGCCCAAAGTGCTGTAGGACAGTTGCGCCAGAAGCTCGGGCGCTGCAGATGCGTGCAGCACCGCAGTCAGCTGGATGAAATACACGGTGGTCACGAACGCAGCATGAAGCACCGCAAACGTGACCCCTGAAAAGGCCGCCGCCTGGGCCGCGTCGCGGGCCATGGCGGCCAAGGCGCAGGCCAGCACCAGATAAGACCACGCCAGCGCAAGACATATTCCGTAGCTCCAACCGGCAAAGGTCTGGTTCCAAGTCAGGGCCATCGACAAAGCGAACCCGACCGTCGCAAGAGCGGTCAGGGCGGCGGACCACAGGCCGATCTGGCGGTTCATCGGACCGGCCCCGCCGGTCGCACTCAACAAAAGGTTCTCCATTTCAGTCTCCGATCAAACCTGGTGGCTCAGGGAGATCAGGCTTTCAAATCAAGGCAGTCATATTGTTCTGAAGGGGTCCTCACCCCGTCACAACCCCATCCCTCACCACGATCTGCCGCCGGCAGAACGCTGCGATCTTTTCGTCGTGGGTGGAGATCAGGAAGGTCGTGCCTTCCTCCCGGTTGATCTGCCCGATTAGTTCCATCACCTGCAACGCCGAGGCGCGGTCGAGGTTGCCGGTGGGCTCGTCGGCCAGCACCAGTTCGGGGCGGTTCATCAGCGCCCTCGCCACCGCGACCCGCTGTTTCTGGCCACCTGACAGGTTCATTGACGGGAAATCGACGCGGTCAGCAAGGCCCATCCGCGTCAGCAACTCGCGGCCCCTCGCGCGGGCGGTGGGTGTCTCGCGGCCCTCCCTCACAGCGGTGGGGAAGATCACGTTTTCCAGCGCTGTAAAGTCGGGCAGCAGGTTGTGGAACTGAAACACGAAACCCACGTGCAGGTTGCGAAACGTGGTCAGCGCCCGGTCGGTCGCCGCCACCAGATCGACCCCCAGCATGGTGTGGCTGCCGGATGTCGGCTGCATCAGCGTGCCGAGGATGGTCAGCAGTGTGCTTTTGCCAGAACCGGAGGGGCCAAGCAGTGCCGCCTGCTCACCCACCTGCAATTCCAGGTTCAGCCCGCGCAGCACCCGTGTTTCCGCCTCGCCCGATCCGAAGGTCTTGACCAGATCGCGGACCGCCAGCAGGGCCGTCATTGCCCGATCGCCGTCACCGGGTCCACCCTTGCCGCCCCGCGGGCGGGTAGGATCGAGGCAAGGATGGCACCGATCGTGGTCAGCAAAACAGCCATCCCGTATGCCCCCTGCTGCACATCGATGGGCAGTGATCCGGGTTTGGCATCCGCGACAGCCGGGAAAAGCGAAAGCACCGCATAGCCGAGTCCTGCGCCCAGAACCGCGCCCACGATCCCGATCAGCGCGCCTTGCAGCAAAAAGATATAGACCACGAACACCTGTCCCGCCCCCATCGCCCGCATGATCCCGATCTCGGGGCGGCGGCGAAAGGACGACAGGAGCATCGCCGAGGCGACACCGATCACGATGGTGATCAGCGCAAAGGTTTTCAGCACCAGCCCCACTTGCGCCTGTGCAGCCAGCGCGTCCAAGAGTTGCGGAAAGCTTTCCGTCCATGAAGAGGCATCAAGGCCGGTCATCGCCTCGATCCGCGCGGTGATGGCGTCAGCGGTAAAGATGTCGTCGAGCTTGATCTCAATGCGCGACAGGCCTTGCGGTTTCTTGAACAAGATCCGCGCCGTCGGAAGCGACACATAGGTCTGGCCAAGGTCAAAGCCGCCCGAGCCCATGTCATAGGTGCCGGTCAGCGTCAGAATGGCGGGGGTCCCGTCGGCCGATTGCAGGTGCACCGACTGGCCGATGCTCAGCCCCAGCTTGTCTGCCCCCTTCAACCCCATCAGGATCGACCCTGCCGCCAGATCGACGGTTCCGGCCACCAGGTAGCTTTGGAGGTTCACGATGGCGGATTCGCGCCCGGGTTCGAGGCCGACGATGCTGACTTGCCCGACCTTGGTCCCGCGCCGAAGAAACCCCGATCCGGTCACCTGAGGAGAAACCGCCTGCACGCCCGGCAGCACCTCGATCCCCGGGACAAAGGCGGTGGCGGTGCTCAGTTGATCGGTGTGGCTGAAGCCCGGTATTTGTGCCAGCAGGACGCCAGGTGCAGCGGGGTCAAGTTGCGCAGGCAGCACATCTTCGGCCACGATGCTGATATGAGACAGATCGCCCGATGTGCGCGAGGTGATGAACTGCGCCAGCCCCCCGATCAGCGCGCTCATGAAAATGAAGATGAACACGCCCACGCTGACGCCCGCCAGGAGCAGCGCGGTCTGCCCCTTGCTGGCCGTCAGGTATCGCAGGGCGATTTTTAGTCCGTAAAGCATTCAGGGCTTCGCAATCTTGACGGCCTGACCATCGGTCAGACCCGTCGGATCAACGATCAGGACGTCACCCTCAGTCAATCCTTCTGTCACTTCCAGGCGCACTGCGGGCCACGGGACGACGGACACCACCCGCCGCTTGGCTTTGCCGTCAACGATCACATATGCTACCGGAGCTTCCGCCTCGGTCAGGATCGCTGAGCGCGGGGCGGTGAAGCCGGACGCTTTCTCGTCCACCACGATGTTGGCTGTAACAGTCAGTCCAACCGGGGCAGAGATCGCCGGGTCCGGGGTAATCTTGACCACCAGCGCGCCGGTATCGGGATTCACGCGCGGGGAAACAAAGCTGACGTGGCCCGGACGAGTCGCGGTTTCGCCGGCCATCTGCAGCACGGCCTTTTGCCCGACGGCAATCTGTGCGGCATAGGTCTCATCCACTTCTGCTTGCACCACAAGGGGCGACTGGTCGGCAAGGGTGAACAGAATTGTGGTGGCTTCGGCGGTCTGCCCTGGCTCTACACCCCGGATCAGCACGGTGCCCGCGATGGGGGCGGTGATGGTGTATTTCGCCAGCTGAATCTGCGCCTGATCGAAGAAGGCCGCCAGACGGTCAATCTCCTGCCTTGCAGATTGCAGCTTGCGGGTTGCATCTTCAAGCGCGTTGCGGGTGACGTTGCCGCCAAGCGCCCGCAGCCTGTCCGCATCTGCCATGGCCTGTACCTGTGCGACAGTCCCGACATCCAGCGCGGCCAGCGCTTGCCGCACCGCGGCTTGTTGCCCCACGGCGTCGACCCGGGCAATCACTTCGCCGTTGGCCACGCGGTCGCCTTCGGCCTTCAGCACCTCCAGCACGGTGCCCGAGATGGTGGCGCGCACCTCGACCGGGTGCAGGGCGGCAATCCGGCCGTTGACTGCCAGCACCCTGCTGAGCGGGGCCGGGGCGAGGGTTTCCACCACAACCAGTGGCACTTTCGCGGCCCAGGGTTGCCACCAGTAAAACCCGCCCCCGACAGCAAGCACCAAGACCGCGCCAAGAGCCCAAAGCCAGGGTCGTTTGCGGGCCACGCGCTGCTCCGGAGCCGCAGCAAGGGTTGGGGCCCGGACGGCGGGCACTTTGGCGGAGGCGGGCACGGCAAGGGGGGCCGGCAAGGCCAACTCTGCGGCGGGTGCAGGTGCGACCTTGTCTGGAATGGGGCTTGGCATCGTCAAAGGCTTTACCCCTGTTACGGATCCGGCATCAAGCTACCATGGCCCGGTGCGGGCCCTGCCGCCCTGATCTGCATCAATCCCGCGCTTGTCATGCCTTGGTCGCGGTCAGTGCGGCCAGAACAGACGTGGGGCTGATCGGGATATGCGTGACCCGCGCGCCCGCTGCGGCGAAGATCGCATTGGCGATGGCGGGGCCTACGACAGTGGTAGCGGGTTCGCAAAGGCCCACCGGCACCTCGGCGTTGGCCACGAACCGGATGTCGAGCGCCGTAACATCGTCGATCCGATCGGGTGTGTCGGTGTTCATATTGGTATCGCGCACCTGACCCAACATGAACTCCGTTCCTTCAAACAGCACCAAGTTCAGGTCCCATCGGGCGGCCCCTTCGGTCTGCGCGGTGGCACTGTCGGGGTTGATGATGGTGCCAGCGTCGGTCACGATGGTCAGCTTTGCCACGGTGACGACGCCGACCGCCCGGTCCACCCCGACAAGACAGACCGCAGCAAACCGGGGCGGACCGTGGCGTTGGCCAGATCGTTTGCAATGGCGGGCACCTTCAGGGCCTCCACCTCATTCCTGTGATCCCCGCTAGCGCTGGTGGCCTCATTCGTCGTCGACGTCCTCTGTGATCCCGAACGCCGCAAGATTGGATTGCGGTCTCGCCAAGCCTTGACCAATGCCCGCAGCCGGTCGATCCGGCTGTCCCGTTCGCGTGAACGGGCGTCGAGCCAGGCCTGAGCCTCGGCCAGGCGCTGGCGTTCAAGGTGCCATACGCTTTCCCGACCCAGACGTGTGCAGCGCACCAACCCGGCTTTCTCCAGAACGCCCAGATGCTTGGTCACCGCTTGCCGCGTCAGGGCACCGCCCTTGGTCAGGCCAGTGATCGATGTCGGACCGTCGTCCCCCAGCCGCATCACCAGCCGCAGCCGCGTCTCATCGCCGAGCGCGGCAAAAAGGGGTACGGCAAGGAGGGGAGCTGAGGCCAGTTGCGCAGTAATGCCGGGCAAAATAGCCCTCTATCGGCCTGCAGTGCCACATCCAGCCAAACCGTTGGTGCCGAAGGCTTGCGCTCGGCGTTCCGGCGCAATCTGATGGAGGTCAGGTTCGGTGTTCGTCAGATGAACCCCATCCGCGACCACTTCCAGTTCAAACCTGACCAACGTCATCGGCTCGGCGGAATGGTCGCGCCCCCTTTCGATGGCAAAGGGGTGCCAGCGGAAGGAAAACAGCCGCATCGGCTCGATATCGCCAATGACAAATGCGGCCCGCATGCCGCGAAAAGGCTCCTGATTGGCGCCGACCCCAGCAATGACCGTGTTGGGGTTAGCGGTGCCGATCATCGGGGTGTCGGCGATGAAGGGCCCGTCGAACGCCCTGCCGAACCAGGCGACGAATTCGTCCGGATTGATGATGGCGTTCCACACGCGCGTCAGGTCGGCTTTCAGGGTGGCGGTCCTGATGATTGCGTTGGCAGTTTGGTCGGCAAGGGTTTCGATCATTGGCAACTCTTTGGTTGCATGTTTCCAACGCCCAGCGCGAATAGCACGCAACTAGAAAGTTGCACGTCCACATCTCAGGTATACCGCTACACCCCAAAGACGGCTTTCCTGACCGAGTCAGCGATTTCGCCCGCAGCGGCCTCGTTCTTCATGGTGCCGCTGGCGAGCCAGAGCCAAGACAGGCCACGCCACTTCCCGGCCGGGTTCTGCCGCCAACCCCAGGGACCTGCCCAGGGCCAGGTCGTCGAGCCGCCGCCGGTGAGCACGACGCCCCATTTCGGATCGGTATCCACAGGGATGATGTGAACGTCTGCCCAATCTACCGCGATGCTGGCCCAATTCGGCGCGAATGATGTTGACGGTGACGAGACCCGCGCCGTCGATGGAATACGATAGGGTCGGATCGAACTGTGGCGCGACCGGTGAAGGGGGCACACCCGGCACCCTCGTCGGATCCCAGGCCGCAAGGGCGGGCAACATCAAACCGCCGACAACGCCCGTGACCCCGGACACGTGCCTCAGGACGCGAAGGTGAAGTTCGGCAGGACCTTCAGCACAGCTTTGGTGGCCCAATCGCCAAGGGCCGTTCAGTCGAAAAGCGGAGTGTAATAATAGGGGTAAAGGAAGTCGCTGTAGTACTGCGCGCCGAAAGCAGCGTTGGTGGCAGCGGTGTTGGGGCGGCGGTAGATCGTGCCATCCAGATCACGCATCGCGTCGTCCAGTGCCTCGGTCCAGTCTTCGCTGATCTCGGCCACCACGGCGGACTGGCCATGTTTCAGGGTAAAGAACGCCTCGGAGGCGGCGGTTTCGCGATGCTCTTCGGTCACGGCATCCGCCGTCAACCCAATGGCCCCACCGGCCAGCGCACCCACGCCAGCGCCGACACCCATCGTCAGGGCAGCAGCCCCGGCGACGCCTGCAGCCACACCCACCGGCCCGGCAATCAGGCCCAGAAGCGCGCCGACGCCGACGCCGATGGCCGTGCGCATGCCCGCATCGCTGTTGCGGTTCGCAACGCGGATATGGCCCATTTCGTCGCGCCGCACCACGGCCGCGCCGTGCACGGTGATCTCGCCTTCCTCATCCAGTTGCCAAAGGGCGCGCAGCCCCGCATGGGCCTTGGGGTCCGATGAAAAGACGACAGCGATATAAGTGTTCATTCCGCCACCTCTTTCGCTTTCGCTTTCGGGGCAATCGCCTTGGCCGCCTTGGTCCGCATGTCTGCGACGGCCTCGCTCAACGACCGGGCCGCAGTATGCGCGCTTTCCAGAAGGCTGGCATTGGCATGCTTGACAGCGGCCTTGGCATCTCCCGCCTTGGTTTCGACCATCTTGCCTGCTTCTTCCATCTTGCCGATGGCGGCCTTGATGCCTGCCTAGGCAGCATCGGCCTGATCTTCGGCCATCGCCTTCATCCTGGCGGCCAGCGCAAGAGTGTCGGCCTGTACGGCCTTCACATCGGCCCAGGTCGCAGCTTCGGCATGGGCGATGTTGGCGCTGATCTTCTTGTGCAGTCCCTGGGCATCGTGCCGGGCCTGTTCGATCAAACTGAGGGGTCTGGTCATTCTGGCGTACCTTTCGGGGTTGCTTGGTCGGTGGGGGTGGCAAGCGCGTGGTGGGCAAGGGACAGCAACTCGCCGGTGGTCATATACGGCAGATCGGCCGATATCTCGCGGAAAACGCGGGCGTGAATGGCGGGGCGGTGGGCGTCCAGCCATTCGATCAGGTGGTGCGCCTCGTTGCTTTGCCCCTTGCCATGGCTGATCACGACGATCCGCCCGGCAGGGGCAAGCGCCCCGGCGACATCCGCAAAGAACCGCTGGTCTGCGGGAAAGGTCTCCTCGCGGTCCGAGTCGTGATGTTTGCGGTCGACGTCATGCAGCAGATGGTGCGGCTCGTCCGCGAAGCCAAGCCGGTGAACCTTCACCCCGGCATGGTAAACGACAATCACCAGGTCAGCGGCGGGTTCGGTCGTGGGGGCCCTGGCGCTCGCGGTGGGCGACCAGCCGGTGCGGTCCAGAAAATGCCGGACCTTGACGACCTCGTCGGCCGTCAGGTCCTTGCCGTGGGGGCGGACCAGCGTCAACACCTCATCGCCTGCGCGCAGGCGAAGCTCGCCATTGTGCTGGGTCTCGGCACTGCCGATGATGGCAAACAGCGCCGCCACATCACGCAGGGCAAGGTTGTGGGTCAGGGGATGCTGCCAGTTCCGCGTCAAGGTACGCAGATCGGCTCCCGTCAGCCTGCCCGCAAGATTGGTGGTGATGGCGGCATCATGGGTCAAGGTAACGGGGCTTCCTTTCCCGCCAAAGGTCGGTTGAAAAAGACACTAGGCGGCAGCACGACAGGGCGGCAGCGTCGGAAACTACTCAGACGCGCCGGGCCGACGGGATTGGGTAATTTCCGACGCTGTGCCCGCACGTGGATTATGTGCAACTGTGGCTGTGCCCAACCTGAAGGATACCCGCCATGGCCACCGAAGAACCGAAGTTCACCCTTGCACTGAAAGAAGGCGCGTTTGAACTGCGCGATTATCCCGCACTCACCGTCGCCGAGGTCACGGTGACGGGCGATCAGCGCGAGGCCAGCCGTGCCGGATTTCAAATGCTGGCGGGCTACATCTTTGGCGGAAATGCCGGGCGCGACCGGATCGCGATGACCACCCCGGTCACCAAGTCCCGCACCGGCGAAAAGATCGCAATGACAGCACCGGTCACCCAGATCGGCGCGCGGGGGGACTGGGTGGTGCGCTTTACCATGCCCGCCGAAATGGCGCTCGCCGATCTGCCGCAACCGAATGACCCGGCAGTGTCGCTCAAGACACTGCCCGCCACACGATTTGCGGTGGCCCGGTTCTCGGGCTTGGCGGGCGAGGCGGCGGTGGTGGATGAGACGGCGAAGCTGCTGGCCTTTGTGGCGGCGCGGCACCTCGCACCCTCCGGCCCGGTCACGCAGGCGCGTTACAACCCGCCGTGGACGCCATGGTTCATGCGCCGCAACGAGGTGATGGTGCCCGTTGGCGCAGGCGTCTGACGTGCCGCTGGTCCACAAGGAGGCGCATCTGATTGCGCGCATCGGCTGGCTGCGCGCCGCCGTTCCGGGGGCCGTCGATGGCCTGTTATCCACCGCCAGCCTGATCGTCGGCGTGGCCTCGGCCTCGGGTGACAGAAGGGCGGTGATGGTGGCGGGGCTGGCCCACAGCCGCTGTCAAAGCAAAACTACCGGCAGTTTTTTATCGTCGCCTCGATGCTCTGAGCGAATGAATAGATGTTTGACACATCATTGATCGTATGACGAGTTTCAGCCTTGTCGGGCTGGGCCGTGAATACTCCGACGGACTTTGAATTCTTTGCGTTGAAATACAGCCTCAGAATGGGCTTGCGGTTGTTATCGTCGAGGAAAATGCTGCAGTAGGTCGTCGAGTCCCGCATCGTTATTCTTGAAACAGAGACCACCTTTGCCCCGATCGCCCGCACGATCATCGTGAGTGCGTGGTGGCTCGGGTGCCGGGACCTTGCCGCAAGATCCTTGACGCGTTGACTGAAATCCAACTTGACTCTCCCGCAGCGGGTGAACATTGCCACGACGGAAGAAAATTGGTT
>Ga0105044_10006598_pt1 | contig 15954 bp, 9 predicted proteins | sample MAT01_FD_78092 | JGI IMG/M metagenome (GOLD analysis project Ga0105044, IMG submission 78092) | Freshwater microbial communities from Lake Fryxell liftoff mats and glacier meltwater in Antarctica - MAT-01 | ecosystem: Environmental > Aquatic > Freshwater > Ice > Liftoff microbial mat | place... | reverse complement strand
GGGCGATGACAGCATTGTGTTTGCGGGTGCGGCGGTCGGGGGAAAGATTTCCCTGACCACAATGGGCGGCACGCAGTTCGGCCCGAATGCACTTGAAATCACCGAAACACTGACAATTCGCGGTTCCGGCGAGACAATCGCTCGCGATGGGGCCGCGCCGAACATGCGGCTGTTCTTCTCGGGTGCTGGACTCACTTTCACGCTGCAAAACCTCACGTTGACCGGCGGTTTCGCTCGCGGGGGCGATGGCGGCACCAACGCAGGTGACGATGGTGGCGGTGGCGGTGGTGGTCTGGGCGCGGGTGGGGCGATCTTCAATCAAGGCACGTTAATCATCACTGCATCGTTGTTTAACGGGAACAGGGCACAAGGCGGCAATGGCGGCGCGGGAGCGGACAACGCGGGCAACGATTCGGGTGGCGGCGGTGGTGGTGGTGGCATCGGGGGTAATGGCGCAAGTACGCCCGATAACGACACCGATGGGGGTGCGGGTGGCGGCGGCTTCTTCGGCAACGGGTCGGGCGGTGACATGCAGGTTGGTGGCGGCGGCGGCGGTACGACTGCGGGCGCTATTGCGGCTGTCGGTGGTATCGCGAACGGTGGCAATGGTGGAAGCGGTGTCAACGTCGATGGTACTGCGGGCGGTCTCGGCGGTGGTGGTGGCGGTGCGGGCGATGAAGCCAATGGTGGTGCGGGCGGCATCGGCGGTGGCGGCGGCGGCGGCGGCGAGAACGACAACGCGACGGACAACGGCGGCGGGATCGGTGGTTTCGGTGGCGGCGGTGGCGGCGGTGGCGAGGACGGTGCCGGCGGCCTCGGTGGCTATGGCGGCGGCGGTGGCGGCGGCAGCCATTTCGGCGCAACCGTTCGTGCGGGTGGCGTGGCCGGCTTCGGCGGCGGAGCCGGGGGATCGACCCTTGCGGCACGTGGCTCGGGTGGCGGCGGTGGCGGTGCGGGTCAGGGCGGGGCCATTTTCAACAATGGCGGTTTTGTCATCATCAGTAACAGCACCTTTTCGGGCAACGCATCACTCGGCGGCACCGGTGGGGTAGCCGGGGGTACTGCGGCTGTCGGCACGAATGGCTTCGGAACCGGCGGCGGGTTTTCAAGCCGCAACGGCACGGCGATTGTCACAAGCAGCACCTTCACCCAGAACACGGCCACCTTTGGCCGCGGCATCGATCTCATTGGCGACGGGGCCTTGTCCAGCCTCACGCTCGATAACAGCATCCTCGGTGACTCTGTCGCTGGCAACAGCGACATCGAAGCCACATCGTCCTCCGGCGGTACGATTGCCACTTCCGGGAAAGGCAATCTGATCCGCGTCAATCTGGGCTTTACGGGGACGATTGTCAGCACGGCCGACCCGTTGCTCGGCCCGTTGGCCAACAACGGTGGCCCGACGTTTACATTCCTGCCGGGTGCAGGTAGCCCTGCCATCGACGCGGGCAACAATGCGGCATCGCTTCAACTCCCCGTCGATCAGCGCGGTTTCAGCCCGCGTCGCTTCGGAGGAACGATCGACATTGGCGCAGTCGAAACGGCTGCCTCGGCAACGGTCGTACCGCTGTTTACGTTACTCGCGTCAGGCCAATTCGCGAACACGAACAAGCTCGTTCAGTTTACCAGCACCGCACCGGGCATCATTCAGGCGACAATCCCGGTCACGGGCCTGACGGCGGGCGACACACTCCGCTCCATCGACTTCCGGCCCGCTAACGGGTTGCTCTACGGCGTGGCGTCACCCGCGACGAACGACGCGCTCACGCTCTACAACATAAACCCGGTTACGGGCGCAGCGACGGCGGTGGGTGCCCCCATCACCGGGCTGACAGTCGGTGCGTTCATCGGCATGGACTTCAACCCGACCGTCGATCGCATTCGCATCGTCAACGACTTCGATGAAAACCTCCGGATCAACCCGAATACCGGCCTCCGTGCCGATGTGGTGAACGACACCGATCTGAATCCCGCTGGCACGACAATTATCGATTCGGTCGCGTACACGAACTCGCTGCCGGGCGCGACCACGACGACGCTCTTCGCGATCAACTCGAGTACGGGTAATTTGGCACGAATTGGCGGTATCGATGGCGCACCCAGCCCGAATGGCGGAGTGGTGACCGACGTCGGATCGCTCGGATTCGCTCCCGCCGGCGCGTCGGGGTTCGACATCGTCGGTACCGCCAATACCGCGCTATCGGTGATGACCGTTGGCGGCTCGACGTATCTCTTTTCGGTGGACCTTACAACCGGTCTGGCATCGGCTGTCGGCACGGTCGGTGACGGAACGATTACCTACGGTGGATTCACGGTGATGCCGAACACGCCGAGCGTGTCGCTCAGCGTCGATACTGCCACGATCGCGGAATCGCCGAGTGGGGCCGCAATCGTCACCGCAACGCTCAGCAACCCGTTCACGCAGGATGTGACCGTGAACCTGACGTTCGGCGGAAAGGCGGCCGCCACGGACTTCACTTCCTCAGCAACGGCAATCACGATCCTCGCCGGTCAAACGACGGGCACGATCACGATCAGCGGAGTCGACGATAACATCGACGAATCGAATGAAACCGTAACGGTGACACTCGGTGCAATCGTCAACGGCACAGCAGGTGTCCCCAACACGGTCAGTACGACGATTACCGACGACGACACATCGACGATCTCGATCAACAGCGTGTCGGTTGCCGAAGGGAACGCGGGAACGACCGCATTCGCATTCACGGTTTCGCTCTCGAATCCGAGTGCTGTGCAAGTATCGGTGAACTTCGCCACCGCCGACGGGACCGCGACGATCCTCGACAACGACTACGTACTTGCGAATGGAATCCTGATCTTCGCCCCCGGTGTGATTACGCAGACGGTGACAGTGCTGGTGACGGGCGACACGAACCTCGAGGCCAACGAGACGTTCACGGTCGGGCTGACTGCCGCCGTTAACGCCTCGCTCGGGACCGCTACCGGCACGGGAACGATCACGAACGACGATTTCACGCCGCCGACCGTATCGTTGAGCATCGCGCCGGCCACAATCGTCGAAGCGGGCGGCGTGGCCACGCTGACCGCCACGTTGAACAGCGTTTCGTCCCAGGCTGTCACAGTGAACGTAATCCTCGGCGGGACGGCCACTGCGGGAGATTTTACGACCTCAGCCACGTCGATCGTTATTCCCGCCGGCCAACTAACGGGGACGATTACGCTCACCGCGATCAACGACACGATCGTCGAACCGAACGAGACGATCACGGTCACACTCGGCACGATTACCAACGGTATCGCCGGTACGCCGAACGCGGTGACAACGACGATCCTCGACGACGACCTTCCGCCCCCTCGCGAAGTGCTTGTGAACGTGCCGCAATTCGGAGCCGGTGCCGATGTCGGTGGCGGTTCGGCGACGCTGTTTAACGCGGACAAATCGGTGCGCTATACCGTCGCGCCGTTCGCCGGGTTCACGGGCGGCGTTCGCACGGCGACCGCCGACTTCAACCGCGATGGCATCGCCGACCTCATCGTCGGGACGGGGCCAGGGATCGCGACGCGGGTTCTGATTCTCGATGGCAAGACGCAAGCGGTGCTGTTCGATGTCGCACCCTTCGAAGCCTCGTTCAAGGGTGGTGTTTACGTCTCAGCGGGCGATGTCACGGGCGACGGGATTCCGGACCTCGCAATCACGCCGGACGAAGGCGGCGGGCCACGCGTCGATGTGTATAGCGGAGCAGTGAGCTTCCCGAAGATCATCAGTTTCTTCGGTATTGACGATGTCAACTTCCGCGGTGGCGCACGTTCGGCGATCGCCGACATGACCGGCGATGGCGTCGCAGACCTGATCGTGGTCGCGGGCTTCGGTGGCGGTCCACGGGTGGCGGGCTTCGATGGCAAGTCACTCGCTGGCACACCGCAGAAAATCTTCGGCGACTTCTTCGCCTTCGAGCAAACGCTTCGCAACGGCATCTTCGTCACTGCGGGCGACCTCAACGGCGACGGTTTTGCGGACTTGATTGCCGGTGGCGGCCCCGGCGGTGGCCCGCGGGTGCTGGCGTTCGACGGCAAGAGTCTGCTCACGAACACGCAAACGAACCTCGCGAATTTCTTCGGCGGCAACGTCGACAGTCGCGGCGGCATTCGCGTCGCAGTGAAAGACCTCGATGGTGATACGCGTGCCGACCTCGTGGTCGGCTCGGGTGCAGGGGCCGGTAGCCGCATAACGGGCTACCTCGGGAAGAACATCGCCACGAGCGGAACGCCGACCGCCCAGTTCGACTTCGACGCCATCAGCGGCTTCAACGGCGGTATATTCGTGGGGTAAAAGAGCAAACGCCCACAGACGATCGTCCGTGGGCGTTTGATACTTGGGCGACTTTTCTAGTAGTGGGTTGAAGATCACGTCGCTGCAAAGTGGACAAATTTAAAGTGTGTGTGGTACTCTGTGTGCGATTAGATGAGACTCGCGTTCAACACACAGGATCGACACCATGAACACGGAACCGTTTTGCGTAAACCTCGGTGGTGAAGGCGAGATTGTGGGTGCGTGGAATCAACAGCCGCCGTTCGCCACGGCTGCAAGTTGGCGATCGACGACGATCCTCAACCGCAACAAAACGATTGCCGATCTGGAGTCTGAAGGTCACATCATCATTATCTGCGAAAACGACCGATTGAGTTTCGATGCAGAATCGGTCGATGTTGTGTACACTAACAGCATTGGATCGATCGCGTGACCCACTTGGGACCATCGCCGCAAACGTCGGAAATTCAGCGTATCCTAAAGCCGGGTGGTGTCTGGATGCACGACGGCCAAATACGATGGCGGAAACCATGAATCGATTCCTGAAACTGTTTCGCCGCGAAACACCTGCACCGTTTGGCGAAATCTACGCAGATGATCGCTCTTCCCTTTTCCCTTCGGTCGTTACTGACTCGCCAGTTCTGGAATTCTGGCCGCGAAATCGCCCGATACCTGCTACAGGCACATTTTTACTCATCGGTGTCGCGACATGGTCCGGCTACGACATGATGTTACTCGATGAAGTTGAACACACCATCGATAAACCCGATGTTGTGGGCGTTTTCGACATGCAAGAAGCGAAGTCCCCCGAGGATTTCGCAACACGTATTCCCGGCATGCGGGATGTCGTTCAAGGGCCAGTCGTTGGCCTCTGGAAAGACGGCCTGTTGATCGAATCGGGGTCGGGCCACCTGGCGCAAGACATCGTGTTCAAATCGTGCGGACTCAACCCCGACGAAATTCCCGACCGCCTTTCCACCAGGCTGAAACCGGACTATGCCACGCCCCGATGACCGCAAGCCGAACCAACTCCGCCCGCTGACGTTTCAGCGACAATACACCCGCAACGCGCCCGGTAGCGTGCTCGTGCAGATGGGTAAAACCGTCGTGCTCTGTACCTGCTGCGTTGCGAAGGACGTGCCCGAGTTCCTGAAGGGACGCGGCCAAGGCTGGATGACCGCCGAGTACGGCATGTTGCCGGGGTCGACGAACACGCGGAAAGCGCGTGACAAGGCGGGGAAAGTCGATGGGCGAAGCGTCGAGATTCAGCGCCTGATCGGCCGGAGTTTGCGGGCAGTGATCGACCTCTTAAAACTCGGAGAACGCACGCTGTGGGTCGATTGCGATGTTCTCGACGCCGACGGCGGCACGCGGACGGCGAGCATCAACGGCGCGTTCGTGGCCGTGATCGATGCGCTGCATTCGGTGAAAGATCTCACATCGCCGATCAACGAGATCATCAAGGACAGCCTCGCCGCGATCAGCGTGGGTATCGTCGATGGCGAGGAACGGCTCGATCTGGAATACGTCGAAGATCGCGATGCGGAAGTCGACATGAACCTCGTAATGACCGGCAAAGGCCAGTTCATCGAGGTGCAGGGAACCGGCGAAGAATCGACGTTCACGCGAACGCAACTCGACCGCTTGCTCGAACTCGGAGCAGCCGGCATTCTGGAAATCAGCGGATTACAAAAGGCCGCACTCGGCGAACGTTGGCCGTTCTAGCGCCCGACGACCCACATCGCGATGCCGCCTATGACGACCGCGTACTCGGGTTCGCGCACCGAATCCGGGTCGGCGGGGGGTGATAGCCGGATCGCTTTGGCTTCATAGAGGCGGCGAATGCCATCGTGGAACCCGGGCACGCTGAGGTCGGCGATCTGCTCGCGGATTGCGTGAAAGAGTTCGGACAGGCGGCACCAACCGGCTCCGCCGCCCGACTTGCGACGGTCCAGATATTCCAATGCAGTCACGCCCCACGGTACCGAACTTGCGACGGTTTCGCCCATCACGGGGACCGCCGCTTCCGCCCGGCGGATTGCGGCTTCAACGCGCTCGGCGAGGCCGTCCAGCCGCTTCATCATGTCGCGCGAATGATGATCGAAACGTAACGCCAGTTGTGCGGTTTCATCGCGGGCCATCGACATCCAGATCGGCACGCCTTCGCGGGTCTCGCCAATGACCGATTGCAGTTCCCGCAACACCGCTTTCGGCGAATCACGATCGTGAATGTATTCGACCGCCTTCGGCATCGCCCGTACCCACTCGACGACGAGCTTCCCGCGATTCTCCGTGCGAACCGTCTCGAGCAATCCCGTTTTCACGGCCAACGTGGCGGCCGCCCCCGATGCCCCCGTGCGGCTCGGGAACAAACCCGCGAGTTTGCCCCAGCGAAACAGCCGATGATCGCTCGCGGACGTCAGCGCGAGTTTCAGAGCGTCGAGCAGGATTTCGTCCTGCTTCTCGCTGTCGGATATCGTGCGCGTGTCGGTAATCGGTTCGGTGATCGTATCGGTTTCCATACCTGTGCTTCGGCTGAATAACTGGAACGGGAATGAACCGTCGCTACTGTAACCGTGTCCCGAATTGTGCGAAAGCCCAGCCTGATTGTCGAGATCGACCATGCCCCCAGCGACGAACCTCCGGATCCTCAGTGGCGTTCAGCCATCGGGCAAATTGCACATCGGCAACTACTTCGGTGCGATCCGCCAGCACATCGCGCTCCAGGAACGCGGCAACGCCTTCTACTTTATCGCCGATTACCATGCCCTCACGACGCTCAAGGAGGCCGAGGCGAAGGAAGCCGAAGATGCGCGAAACAGCAACCGCACGCCGAAAACGGCACGCGAGATTCTGAGTGAAAATGTCCGCGATGTAGCACTCGATTATCTTGCACTCGGCCTGGACCCCGAGAAGGCGGTGTTCTATCGCCAGTCGGACATTCCTGAAGTATGCGAACTTGCATGGATTCTCTCGACCGTCAGCGGCATGGGCCTGCTCGAACGCGCTCACTCATACAAGGATAAAATCGCAAACGGCATCAGCCCGACGGTCGGCTTGTTCACGTACCCGATACTGATGGCGGCAGACATCCTAATCGTGCGGTCGAACCGCGTGCCGGTCGGTCGGGACCAAGTTCAGCACCTCGAGATGACGCGCGATATTGCGGGCTACTTTAACCAGGCTTACGGCGAGGTGTTCCCCGAACCCGATTGCCACCTCGCCGAGGCCGCCGTGGTGCCGGGGACCGACGGTCGCAAGATGAGCAAGTCGTACGGGAACACCATCGACATCTTCGCCGAAGGCAAAGTCCTGCAAACGACGGTGATGGGCATCCTCACCGATTCGACGCCGCTCGACGCGCCGAAGAACCCCGACACATGCAACGTGTTCGCGTTGTACAAACTGTTCGCGACCGACGAAGAGGTGTCGAAACTCGCGGAGCAATATCGCGACCCGCTGATCGACGCCGAGAGCCGAAAAGGCCGTGCGTTCGGCTTCGGCGACGCGAAGAAGTTGTTGCTTGCAAAGATCGACGCGCAGTTTGCGCAGGCCCGGTTAAAGCGAAAGCAACTCTCGGCCGACCCGGTTGCGGTGGAGGAGATTCTCCGCCAAGGCGCAATCCGTGCCCGGCGCGAAACGACCCAAACGATGGAACTCGTCCGTGCTGCCGTGGGAATGCTCGCGCGTCCCGTGGCGTAATTAATCCCTGCGCGAATCGCGTTCGTCCTGCGGCTGAATTCTGCACATCGAGCCGCATGCGGATCCTTGACGCTGCTGGAAATTCCATTTTTTCGCGCAATCGTGAACTACCCTTCGCTTGAGAACAACCGGAACGACCCGGTCCAATGCGCGTTCGACCTGCCCGCCGAGGACGCCTTGTGTCCAGTGATTGCCCATACTGCCAAGCTGCTCACGAAGACCCGCCGTCCACGTACGGAATGCCGGTGACGCGATGCCAATCGTGCAATCGCTTCTTCCCTCGCCAACTCCTCGAAGCGGCGAAAGCACGCGAACTCACCGAGGTTCATTCAGGCTATGGCGGTATCGAATCATTGTCGAAATCGGGCGGTCATCTTTTGTACATGAGCGGGTTGGCATCGGCGGAAGTCACGCCTTATCCCGGTTCGCAGCGTCTGGCCGTCAGTTCGACGATGCCGACTGAATGCGTCGATCTCAACTCGCACAATTTCGTTCGCAATACGCCTGCCGTAACATTATTGCCAACGATCCCCGGCTTCCAGATCGATCGTGTGATCGGTCGCGGTGGTATGGGAACGGTGTATCTTGCACGACAATTGTCGCTGGATCGCCCGGTGGCGCTGAAAGTCATGAGCCGCGCGTGGGTAAACGACCCCGTGTTCGTCGCGCGATTTACCCGTGAGGCGTATGCGGCGGCGCAACTCAATCACCCGAATCTGGTGCAGGTTTACGACATCGGTGAATCGGAAGGGATGCGGTTCTTCAGCATGGAGTACGTGCAGGGCCGCACGCTCGCCGATGCGATCCGCTACGATGGCAAGATCGATCCGGAATCGGCAGTCGGGTACACGTTGCAAGCTGCACGCGGGCTGAAACACGCGCACGATCGCGGGATGATTCACCGCGACATCAAGCCCGATAATTTGCTGATCGACGAGCACGGCTTGGTAAAAGTCGCCGACTTAGGTTTGGTGAAAACGCCCGACCTGTCGCGCGATGCGGACAAGGTCGATTCCGATGCGGCATCGTTAAGCGGCTTGCACAGTTTGCCACCGGACATGACCGGCGTGCGGATCGCGCTCGGTACGCCCGCATATATGTCGCCGGAACAGTGTCGCGATGCAGCGAGCGTCGATCATCGTGCCGATATTTATTCGCTCGGTTGCACTCTCTATGTCATGGTCACCGGGCAACCGCCGTTCCAGGGCGACACCGCCGTCGAGTTGATGACAGCCCATGCGTATCAGCACCTCATTCCGCCCGAAGAAATTGCCAACCGCGTGCCCAAAGAGCTTTCGAGCGTCATCCAACGCATGATGGCGAAGCACCCCAGCGAGCGATTTCAAACGATGGCCGATGTCATTCGTACGCTCGAACAATGGCTCGGCGTTCACCACACGGGGCAGGTTTCCGCACGCGAAGAACAGATTGCCGCACTCGAAGACTGCGTCGATCAGTACATCGGCGCACCGGCAGCCGTGTTGCGTTCGCGAGCGATCACCGGCTTCCTGACCGCGTGCCTCATCTCCACCATCATTCTTACGCTGGTCGGTCGGCTCGAGTGGGCGTTCGGCATCGCGGGGATGGTGATCCAGTTGGCGGGGATATATTTTCTCATTAACGGGCTGACGCAAAAAACGCACCTTTTCCGGCGGTTACGCCAGTTTGTCATGGGGTTGTCCGTCGGCGACTGGCTCATCGTCGCCGCCACGGTGGTCATGTTCGCGATCTTCCTCTGGATGCTAAAGCTGTTCTGGGTCTGGATCGGGTTCGGGCTGATTGCGGCCGGGTTGGCGTTCGCGCTTCGCCTGAGTCTCGACCGCACCGTTGCCGCCGAACGCCGGGTCGCGCTCGCCGGGTGCGAACGGCTGTTGCGACGGATGCGCGTGCTCGGCATGGATGAAGATCAGCTTCGCCAGTTCGTGGCCAAGTATGCCGGGCGAATGTGGGAAGAGTTCTTCGAGGAACTCTTCGGCTACGAAGCCAAGATCGCCGCGCGAAACAAATTGCTGCGCGGTGAACATGCGGGACGGCGCGAGAAGTTTGCCGTGTGGCGCGAGCCGATCCTGAACTTGCTCGACCGGGCCGATCAATCGCGACAGGCGACCAAAGAACGCAAACTGCTTATCCAGGTCGAAACGGATCGCCTCGTCTCGACGGGCCTCACAATCCGTGCGGCACGCCATGCTGCGACTGAAGTCGCCAACGCCATGGTGCGGCAAGCGGACGCGATTCGTTCGGCGGAAAATAAACAGAAAGACGCACCGCGTTCGCGAACGATCCCGAACGTGCATCGATTAATCCATCAGGCCGGGAAGCCGACGATTCCATCGGGCGACAAACTCCGGAATACGTTGCTTCTCGTGCTCGGGCCATACGTGCGTGGCGTGATGGCGACGGTGTTCCTGAGCGGGTGCGTGGCATGGTCGATCCAGAATCATGTGATCTCGATTAGCCGCATTCTCGGTGAAACGGCGGCGATACAATATCATCCGCTAACCATCCCCGAAGTACCGTCGTTCCTGACGAACTGGTGCGATACGGCCACGGTCGGCTGGGCGGGTGTGCTGCTTCTTACGTCGATGTTCTACCGCGGTGTACGCATGAGTTTGCTCGTGGTTCTCGGTGCCGCCGTCACGGTGGCTGCACACAAACTCGTTGCGATTCCGGACGTCGAACCGATCCGCGATTTCCACGTTGGTGCAATGCTCGGCACCGTGTTCGCGCTCGTTGGCTATCGTTTTGGCAGACGGTAGCGGTTGTACGAATCGCGCTCGTGTGATCCTCGTTTTTCCCTTTTGCGTTCCGCCAGAAACCTCACCACAAACCCTCACTTTCGTGAAATAATCACACCTTGCTACCTCGGCTGTTTCAAGGAAGACACCCATGCGCAAATGGCTATTACTGGCGGGCATCACCGGCATCGTTGCGGTTGCGGTTCCCGTCGTTCGCGAGATGTCAGCCAATGCCACCGCGAGCGTGGCCTACACCACCGTGCGGGTTCCCGTCGGCGCGACGCTGACGATCAACGGCCAGCGTACCGAGCAGATGACAGCCGTACGTCAGTTCGTGACGCCGCCATTGCCGCACGGCGGCACGTTCAGCTACGAGTTCATCGCTACCTTCACATGGAACGGCACACTCACATCGAGGAAGCAACTCGTCCGCATTCACGCGGGGGAATCGCTCGACATCGACATGTTGACCGCCCCCGACTATGCACCCGTACCCGTTGTTATCCCGCCCGAAAAACCCGTCTGGTTGAAGGAAGAGCCAAAAAAGCCGGAGCCACAACCTAAGAAGCCCGTCGCCCCACCGAAAGTCGAACCGCCAAAGTTCGAATTGCCATCGATACCGCCCTACCCCGAACCCCCCGCGAAGCCACGCCGAATGCCACCGCCAGACCCACTGTGAGTCGTCAGCCAGAAAAGAGCCAAATAGCAGGCCGGTTCTTGCTGACTACTGATAGCTATAAGCTGATAGCTTTCACTCACTGGCGACACTATGTCTGAAGCTTACGACGCGATCATTATCGGTGCGGGTCACAATGGCCTCGTTACGGCGGCTTACCTCGCGCGGGCGGGTTGGCGCGTACTCGTTCTCGAGCGTCGCGAAATTGTCGGCGGGTGCTGCATCACCGAGGAAACGTGGCCGGGCTTCAAGGTCTCGACGGCCGCGTACGTCAACAGCCTGCTGCGACCGGAAATTATTCGCGATCTCGATCTGAAATCGCACGGCTTCGAGATGCTGCCGCGTTCGCCGTCGTCGTTCACGCCGTTCCCCGATGGCCGACATTTGATGATGGGGCCGGACAAGGAACTCACGCACCGCGAGATCGCGAAGTTCAGCACGAAGGATGCCGAAAATTACCCGAAGTACGAGGCAATGCTCACGCGAGTGGCCGACTTCCTCGAACCGCTGTTGGTGGAAACGCCACCCGACCCGTTCGGCGGCCTTGCCAACCTCTGGAAGCTCGGCAAGATCGGTCGCAAATTTCGCGGGCTGGGTCGGGACGTGGCCACCGATGCGGTCGAAATCCTCACCGGTTCGGCGACGTCGATTCTCGACCGCTGGTTCGAGTCCGACGAACTCAAGGCAACGCTCGCCACCGATGCCGTGATTGGGGCGTTCGCACCGCCATCGCACCCCGGCACGGCGTACGTACTGTTCCACCACGTCATGGGCGAGTGCAACGGCGTGCGTGGCGTTTGGGGTTACGTTCGCGGCGGTATGGGCACGATTTCCAACAGTATCGCGGCGGCGGCACAGAAATTCGGCGCGGTCATTCGCACGAACTCTGCCGTGTCGCGGATCACCGTACGCGATGGTCGCGCCACCGGTGTCGTGCTGCAAGATGGCACGGAGTTTACCGCCCATCGCGTAGCATCGTGTGCGGACAGCCACGTGACATTCGAGAAACTCATCGACCCGAAGGAACTGCCGCCGGAGTTCCTCGCCTCGGTGAAGCGGATCGATTATTCCTCGGCCACGGTGAAGATCAACGTCTGCCTCAGCGAGCCGCCGCAGTTCCTCTCCCTGCCGGGTACCGGCGTAGGCCCGCAACACCACGGCACCATGCACATCTGCCCGAGTATGGAGTACATCGAACGCGCTTACGACGATGCCAAGTACGGCAAGCCGTCCGCGAATCCGATGCTCGAATGCACGATGGCCACCGCCGTCGATTCGACGCTCGCGCCACCGGGTCAGCACATCCTGAGTATGTTCGTGCAGTACGCGCCGTACACGCTGAAGGGCACGACGTGGGATGTCGAACGGGACCGTTTCGCCGACCGCTGCTTCGACATTCTGAACGAGTACGCACCGAACTTCAAGCAATCCGTACTCGGCCGGCAAGTCATCGCCCCACCCGATATGGAACGCATGTGGGGGCTCACCGGCGGCAATATCTTTCAGGGTTCGATGGCATTATCGAACATGTTCAATTTCCGCCCCATCGCCGGCTTCGCGAACTACCGCACTCCCGTCGGTGGCTTGTATCTCTGCGGTGCCGCCGCCCATCCCGGTGGCGGCGTCATGGGTGCCTGCGGCTGGAACGCCGCACGCGAAATGCTCCGCGACGGAAAGTGACATACGAGACTTTGGGCTTATCGTTTCTGAAATGGCGTGCATCATCGTGCGTTACCCTCGCTAGCGCGCAAGGAGGCGCGGCAGAATTGAAGCGCCTAAGTCGATTCCGCAAACGCTTTCGATTCAACTGATGATCGACTTGCGGCGTTTGATGTAATCCCAGACCACGAAGCGATCGAGTTCGCGTCCCGTCGTGTAAACGACGCGGCCTTTCGTAGATTCTGCAAGCGTTCGTGCGAAGCGAATGTCTTCCTCGGATTGGCTCCACGTCGATAACAAGAAGATGTTGATCGTGATGCCTTCCTTCGCACACAACTTTGCCTCGCGCAGCGTCGCTTCCTCGGTGCGCGGGTGTGGCGGGTAGAGCATGTACAACATGCTTCCCTCGAAGTGCGCCGTGGGCAAGCCATCGGTAATCAGCATCACCTGCTTGTTCGGCGTGTCGCGGTTACCGAGATATTTCCTCGCCGTTTGCAGGGCGTGTTGAATGTTCGTGAAGTGCCACGGGACATTCGACTCGCTCACGTTCGGGTTGCTCATGTCCGCCTTCAACCGCACGACGGGGTCGTACACCGTTACCGGCTTCGGCATCAGCGTCGGGATTTCCGCCAGCGAACGCGGCTTCGCAAATGTGTACATCTCGATGAACTGCAAAAAGTCGCCGGGGTATTCCGCACGGATCAGTCCATCGAGCGCCAGGCCCATTCGCTTCACGTTCGCGTATTGCATGTCGTAACGCATCGAGCCGGACATATCGAGTAATACGCACGTCGCCGCCTTCGGCGTGTTTCGCGTGTGGTGAATGACGATGTCCTCGGGCTTCATCCGCACAGGGCCGCCCGTATTGCCCGACCGCAACATCGCATTAATCATGCTCGAAGGAATGTCCATGTTCGTGACCGAATCGCCGAACTCGTACTCCTTCGTTCGCGGCGATTCGGTGGCCCCTTCGCCCAGAACCGCTTCGGGGTGTCGCCCCGTTCGCGACGCTTGCAGTTCGTTGAAGATCGTCGATAGCACCTTCGACTGGAACAACCGAAACGCCTTCGGTGTCATCTGAAACTGGTTTTTGGAATTCGTTTCTAGCCCCTGTTGTTCAGCCTGCTGACGTAGATACTCCGCAATCTGTTCCTGTAGTTGACGAAGCTGGTCGGCGTTCTCGGTGCCGGTGAGATCTTGCACCTCTTCCATGTCGATGTAACCGAGTTGCCCCGACGCTTTCGCTTCCTGAAGTTGCTGAAGCAACTTTTCGATCGCGTCGAGTTCCTCTTTGATTTCCAGAGCCTGCGGTACGGTCATCTTCGTACTGCCTGTGAACTCGTACTTCGAGACGAGTTCGTCGACCTGGTACTTGTCGCCCAGCTTCTGCACGAGTTGGACGATGTCTTTCGCGAACTTGGCGTTATCCTTGCCCGCACGGTAATACAGATTTTCGAGGTCGCGAAGTTGCTCTTCCGCAACGGCTTCCTTGAATTCCTCGACGAGCTTTTCGGGCGGTACGACCGTTTCGGCCTTCTGCGTGAACGCCGACTTTGCGGCATCTTCGGCGGCCTTCGTTTCGTACGTTTCGAGGATCTTCTTCTTGCGCTCGCGCAATTCTTCCATGATCTTGTCGATGTTCGCGATGAACCCCGCAATCTGGCTGGGGTCAATTTTGACCATCTTCGCGAGTTCTTCTTCGGACAGTTGCCGCATATCACCGTAGGCCAGCATGTGCTCGAACGCGGCCGAAACCATATCCGGTGGCGGCGCGGTCGGGCTGGGAAACTCCATCGGGTCGTATTTTTGATAGGTGTGGATGATTCCACCGAGGCGATCCGGGGTGCTCATATTTTCGTCCGTCGGAGTCTGCGTAGTTCAATTTCGTGTACAGATTTAGTTTAGGCAGCGGGTCGAGCGAAGGTGCTCACTAATTCCCTGCGTTCTTCAGTTCGAGAATCGCCTGCCGGGACGGTTCGTGATCGGGGCGGCAACGCAAGGTGGTCTCAAAACTGGCGATTGCGCCCGCACGGTCCCCAAGTGATTTCTTCGTATGACCGAGGTTGAAATGCCCAAGTGCATGATCGGGCTTCAAGGTAATCACTTTCTCGAAAGCCGTTCCCGCCGCAGTGGCATCGCCTTCGAGAAACTGTGCGACACCGAAATGAAACCAACCGTCTACCGATCGAGGATGTTCTCGCGTAAACGCGGCCAGAACTTCGCGTGCGGCCTTCGTCCTCCCGGTTTGAATGAGTAATTTCCCCTGGAAAATCCGGACCGAAGGCACATTCGGGAAGCGAATTGTCGCCAACTCGACTTTCGCTGCGGCTTCATCTGCTTTTCCGCGTTCGAGCAGTTCCGACGCAATCCGCAGGTCGTTGTCGGGGCTGATCTTCATGTTTTCGACTTCGCGAACGTACGGGTCGGAAATGGCTTCGTCTTCAGGGAGTTCTGCCGCTCGTCGCACTTCGATTTCTGCACCCTCGCGACCGAGTTTGCGAAGTGCCTCGGCACGCAACATTGCGGCCCGTTTACGAACGCCCAACTGCTCGCGTAATCGTTCCGTAATGGCGAGTACCGTCTCCCAGTCGCCTCGCTCGGCTGCGATCCGCGACTGCAACCAACCCGCGTGCGGTTCGTTTCGCGAGCGCACGACGATAGGCTCGATAACGCGACTCGCGTCATCGAATTCGCCGCGTTCGAGCAAGACATCCGCAAGTCGTAAAGCCGGTTCGATTCGCTCCGGTGGGCAGATCGCGACAGCGATACGCAGAGCCGCAATTCCCGAATTGGCATCGATTAAAACGAGCGTCAGACCTCGCAGATACGGCCATCGCCCGTCGGAGGGATCGAGCCTCTCCGCCACTTCGAATGCCTTCAATGAATCCATG
>Ga0105044_10006597_pt1 | contig 15956 bp, 15 predicted proteins | sample MAT01_FD_78092 | JGI IMG/M metagenome (GOLD analysis project Ga0105044, IMG submission 78092) | Freshwater microbial communities from Lake Fryxell liftoff mats and glacier meltwater in Antarctica - MAT-01 | ecosystem: Environmental > Aquatic > Freshwater > Ice > Liftoff microbial mat | place... | reverse complement strand
TGGGCGAGATGAGTCTGATCGACAACGAGCCCCATTCGGCCACCGTTCGGGCCGAGATTCAGACCGACATGCTGGTGTTGGCGCGCGCAGACTTTGCGCGCTGTCTGCCAGAGAACTCCACGCTGTCCTACGGCATCATGCGTGGGTTGGTGCGCCGCTTGCGCAACGCCGACCGCCAGATCGAATCGCTGGCCTTGCTGGATGTTTACGGACGCGTGGCCCGCACCCTGCTGGACATGGCAGAAGAGATCGACGAAGTGAAGATCATCCGCCACAAGGTCAGCCGCCAGGACATGGCCAAGGTGGTCGGCGCATCGCGCGAGATGGTCAGCCGGGTCATGAAGGATCTGGAAGAGCGCGGTGTCATCGAGACCCAGGACAACGGTTTCGTGATCATCAAAGAGCGGCTGCAAAACGACTGAGCTTGGCTGGAAAGTTCGTTGGCCAACTTGGCCGCCGTGCTGGACTGATCCAGCGGCAGCACTCAAATCCCGCACAATGGCGGGATGAGTTTTCCACTGGCTTCGATGCAGGGTGAGGCCACAGCCTCACCATCGGGCTTGGCCATGCCCCACCCACAACGCTGGCGCCGCCAGGCGATGCTGCTGTTGGGCGGTGTGGCCTGGTTGCTGTTTGTGCTGGCGCTGCTGACGCACCAAAGCGCCGACCCGGCTTTCAGCACCTCAGGCACTGGAGAGGCTGTCGGCAACAAGGAGGCCCGGCTCGGCCCCCGCGTTTCTGACGCAGTGCTGTATCTTTTCGGGTTTTCGGCCTGGTGGCGGTTTCCGGTCGCTTTGCGCGCTTGGGTGGCAGCGCTCACCAGATATGTGCGTGCCGAGTCGGCACCCTTGCCATCCGCGCTTGGGTCTTTCTGGGCTGGACTGGGCTTGCTGCTGGCCGCCAGCTGCGCCTTGGAGTGGACACGTCTGTATGGCTGGGAGGCCATGCTGCCCGGCCACGCTGGCGGTGTGCTGGGCTACGAGCTGGGCCAGTTGTCGATGCGCTGGTTGGGTTTTGCTGGCTCCGGCGTCTGGTGGATCGTGGTGTTGGTGCTGGGCGTGGCGATGGCGCTGCGTTTTTCCTGGCTGCAACTGGCCGATGGCATTGGTGCCAGGCTGGAGCGCTTGCGCGAAAAGCGCGAGACCCTGATCGAGCGCATTGAAGACCTCCGTGTGGGCGAAGCCGCGCTTCGCGAGCGTGAGCTGGTAGTCGAAGAACAGCGCCAAGAGGCCCAGGATCACAAGCCGCTGGTCATCGCGCCGGTTCTGACAGACGTTGTTCCTTCGGCCCGCGTGGCCAAGGAAAGGCAACAACCCTTGTTTGAAGAGTTGGCTGACAACCGCTTGCCGCAAGTGGATTTGCTGGACGCCGTCAGCGCACGCGTCGAAACGGTCAACACCGAGTCGCTCGAGATGACCTCGCGCCTGATCGAGAAAAAACTCAAGGACTTCGGTGTTGAAGTGACGGTCGTCGCAGCCCTGCCTGGGCCGGTCATCACGCGTTATGAAATCGAGCCGGCCACGGGCGTCAAAGGCGCGCAGATCGTGGGCCTGGCGCGGGACCTGGCGCGCTCTTTGTCGCTGATCAGCATCCGTGTCGTCGAGGTCATCTCGGGCAAGAACACGATGGCCCTTGAATTGCCCAACGCGCGCCGCCAGACCATCCGTCTCTCAGAGATCCTGGGCTCGGAGGTCTACAACCGATCTGCTTCGATGCTGACCATTGGGCTGGGCAAGGACATCGTCGGCATGCCGGTGGTGGTTGATCTGGCCAAGATGCCGCACTGCCTGGTGGCCGGCACCACGGGTTCCGGCAAAAGTGTGGGCATCAACGCGATGATCCTGAGCCTGCTGTACAAGGCCGAAGCGCGCGATGTGCGGCTGATCCTGATCGACCCCAAGATGCTGGAGATGAGCGTCTACGAAGGCATCCCGCACCTGCTGGCACCGGTGGTCACCGACATGAAGCAGGCCGCCAATGCCTTGAACTGGTGTGTGGGCGAGATGGACCGCCGCTACCGCTACATGAGCAAGTTGGGGGTGCGCAACCTGGCCGGCTACAACAAGAAGATCAACGAAGCCGCCGAGCGCGGTGAAAGTCTGCCCAACCCCTTCAGCCTGACCCCGGAAGAGCCCGAGCCGCTGCAGCGCTTGCCCCATGTGGTGGTCGTGATCGACGAGTTGGCTGATCTGATGATGGTGGTGGGCAAGAAGATCGAAGAGCTGATCGCCCGCCTGGCGCAAAAGGCCCGCGCCGCCGGCATTCACCTGATCCTGGCCACCCAGCGGCCCAGTGTTGACGTGATCACCGGCTTGATCAAGGCCAACATCCCGACGCGATTGAGCTTTCAGGTCAGCAGCAAAATCGACAGCCGCACGATTCTTGACCAGATGGGCGCCGAGGCTTTGCTGGGGCAGGGTGACATGCTTTATCTCGCCCCGGGTACGGGCTTGCCGGTTCGCGTGCACGGCGCCTTTGTCAGCGATGAAGAGGTCCACCGCGTGGTGAATTATCTGAAATCCAGAGGCGAGCCCAATTACATCGAAGGCATCCTGGAAGGCGGCATTGCTGACGGAGAGGCGGGAGCGGATGTCGCTGGTGCGGGCGGCGGTTCAGGCGGTGTGGCTGGCGGCGCAGAGTCAGACGCGATGTACGACCAGGCTGTGGCGGTGGTGTTGCAACAGCGTCGCGCATCCATTTCGTTGGTGCAGCGTCACCTGCGCATTGGCTACAACCGCGCTGCCCGTCTGCTGGAGCAAATGGAAGTGGCAGGTGTGGTGTCGGCGATGGGCCACAGCGGCAACCGGGAGATCCTGGTGCCCAAACGCGAAGAGTGAGTGCCATGAACGTTCTTTGCCAGGTCCCGTTTCGCCACTTGTCTCGGCTGGCTCTGATCGGCTGGTGCGCGCTTGTCCCTGGCCTGGCGCAAGCCGATGCAGTGGACGCGCTGCGTGGGTTCGTCAGCGGCGCCAAGAGCGGCCAGGCCAGTTTTGTGCAGACTGTGACTTCAGCAGACGGCGCACGCAAGAAGGTCAGCAGCGGCAGTTTCGAGTTCGCGCGGCCCAACCGTTTCGTCTTTGCCTATACCCAGCCGTTCGAGCAGACCATCGTGGCCGATGGTCAGAAGGTGTGGATCTATGACGCAGAGCTGAACCAGGCCAGCTCCCGACGGATGTCGCAGGCCTTGGGTGCCACGCCTGCTGCTTTGCTCGCAGGAGCCTCGCTGGAGCCTGATTTTGTTTTGTCCGCGCTGCCGGCTGCCGACGGTCTGGACTGGGCCTTGGCCACGCCCAAAGCCAAAGGGGGCGCTTTTCAGGCGTTGCGGGTCGGGTTTCGTGGCGCGCAATTGGCAGCGATGGAAGTCACCGACAGTTTCGGCCAACGGTCGCGGCTCGACTTCAGCCAGTTGCGGACCAATACACCGGTGGTGCCCGAGCGCTTTCGCTTCACGCCACCGCCGGGCGCCGACGTTGTCGAGCAGTGAGCGTCGGGCAGTGAGCGCCGAGCCATGAGCTTGTCGCTGCGGCCGCTGGCCGGTCAGTGGGTCACGGCATCTGTCAGGCCCATGTCCGAGCTTTGCATGATCTGTTCGATGTTCATCAGGATCAGCATGCGCTCTGCATCGCCCGCTTTGATCGAGCCCAGGCCGGTGATGTAGTTGGTGTCGATGGCGCCGTTGAATTCAGGCGCTGGGCGGATGCTCTGCCCACCCAGCTCCAACACGTCGCTGACCGAGTCCACCACCATGCCCACGGTGCGGCCGCAGATGTTGAGGATGATGACCACGGTGAAGCTGTTGCCCAGGCCTGGGCATTTCGTACTTTCAGTCGGCCGTCGCACCCCTGGGGCCAGCGCAGGCCTGCCGTGCAGCCGCCGTGGACCCGGCTCGCCAAGCGACAATGGTGACCATGGCTGAGCAGACCACATTGTTTGGCGGCACACAGCCTGCAGGGTCTGCCGCCGCAGCACCGGACCTCGGCAAGGCGCCTTCAGCTTTGTTGAACGAACCGCTGGCCCAGCGCCTGCGCCCGCAAAGGCTGGATGACGTGGTGGGTCAGCGTCACCTGCTGGCCAAAGGCCAGCCGCTGCGGCAGATGCTGCAGTCTGGCCACTTGCCCTCGATCATCCTGTGGGGCCCACCTGGCGTTGGCAAGACCACCTTGGCACGCTTGCTGGCGGGGGCCATGCAGGGCCATCTGATCGTGCTGTCTGCCGTTTTGGCGGGCGTCAAGGAGATCCGCGAAGCCGTGCAGCAAGCGCAACTGCTGCGCCAGCAGGGGCGGTCCACAGTGGTTTTTGTCGACGAGGTGCATCGCTTCAACAAATCGCAGCAGGATGGCTTTTTGCCGCATGTCGAGTCTGGCCTCTTCAGCTTCATCGGCGCGACCACAGAAAACCCATCGTTTGAAGTCAACGCCGCGCTGCTGTCGCGTGCCACGGTGCATGTGCTGAAGCCGCTGCAGCCAGCAGAGCTGCAGCAATTGCTGCAGCGAGCTTTTGCGTTGTTGCAGGCCCCGCCGCTGCAGCCGGAAGCCGAGCAGCGTTTGATCGAGCACGCCGATGGTGACGCCCGCCGGTTGCTCAACGCCTACGAGAATCTGGTCGCTGCGCACCCGGCAGCCGGGTCGCTGGGGCTGGAGCAGTTGCAAGCCAGCCTGGGCCAGAAACTGCGCCGCGCGGACAAAGGCGGGGATGTCTTCTACGACCTGATCTCAGCGCTGCACAAAAGTGTGCGTGGCTCCAACCCCGATGCAGCGCTGTACTGGCTGGCGCGCTGGCTGGACGCCGGTGCCGACCCGCGTTATGCGGCGCGCCGCATCGTGCGCATGGCCAGCGAGGATGTCGGCCTGGCCGACCCGAGGGCGCTGCGCCTGGCGCTGGACGCGGCCGAGGTCTACGAGCGGCTGGGCTCACCCGAGGGTGAGCTGGCACTGGCGCAGGCAGTGACCTACCTGGCCGTTGCGCCCAAGAGCAACGCCGTCTACACGGCCTGGAGCGCGGTCAGTCGCGTCGTCAGCGAAGGCGGCAGCCTGGAAGTGCCGCAGCATCTGCGCAATGCGCCCACCCGCTTGATGAAGGATCTGGGCATGGGCCAGGGCTACCGCTACGCGCACGATGAGCCTGACGGCTATGCGGCGGGCGAGCGCTATCTGCCCGAGGAGTTGGCAGATCAGCGCTTCTACGAACCGGTAGCGCGTGGCCTGGAAACCCGCATCGGCGAGCGGCTGGCGGAGTTGCGCAAGCGCGATGCGCAGCGTTCAGACCTGCAGGCCGAGACTGATAACCCGCAGGGTGCCTGACGCCAAGCGGCAGGTCCGGGGGCCATCGTTGCCCAAGGGGTAAGTCCTGCCTATGGCTGCCGGAACCCCTGCCTAGAATGGGGCTGCAGAGCGGACGCTGGGCAAGGTGGTCGTCGGGCGAGGGCAGGGTCTGGTTCTTGCATGCTCCGATCGCGCCACCTCTGGTTTGTCCATCAACGGAGCAGGACTCAATGGAAACCTTCTTTCAGCAGATCATCAATGGTCTGGTGTTAGGCAGCATGTACGCGCTGGTGGCGCTGGGCTACACGATGGTCTACGGCATCATCAACCTGATCAATTTCGCCCATGGCGAGGTGCTGATGGTCGGGGCGCTGGTCAGCTGGACAGTGGTCAGCGCATTGGCAGACACCGGCATGCCCGGGTGGGCGGCGATGCTGGTCTCGTTGATGTGCGCCATTCTGGTGTGTTCGGCGCTCAATTTCACGGTGGAAAAGCTGGCCTACAGGCCGCTGCGCAACGCGCCCAGGCTGGCGCCGCTGATCACTGCAATGGGCATGAGTCTGCTTTTGCAAACGCTGGCCATGATCATCTGGAAGCCTAACCCCAAGCCTTACCCCATTCTTTTGCCCAGTACGCCCATCGACCTCGGCGGGCCGGTGATCAGCGTCACGCAGTGCTTGATCCTGGGTGTCACGGCGTGTCTGCTGGCCGCGCTGATGTATCTGGTCAACCAGACCAAACTCGGCCGTGCGATGCGTGCCACCGCCGAGAACCCGCGCGTCGCCGCATTGATGGGTGTGCGTCCGGACATGGTGATCTCTGCCACCTTCATCATCGGCGCGATGCTGGCAGCGGTAGCGGGTGTGATGTGGGCCGCCAATTACGGCACGGTGCAGCACTCGATGGGCTTTTTGCCGGGCTTGAAGGCCTTCACGGCAGCTGTGCTGGGCGGCATTGGTAACCTGGCAGGGGCGGTCGTCGGTGGCCTGTTGCTGGGCTTGGTGGAGGCGCTGGGTGCTGGTTATCTGGGCGCGCTGACCGGTGGCATCCTGGGCAGCCACTATGCCGACATCTTTGCTTTTGTCGCGTTGATCCTGGTGCTCACGTTGCGGCCACAGGGCCTGCTGGGTGAGCGCGTGGCCGACCGCGCCTGAGCTGCTTACGAAGCAGTAATGAAGCAGTAATGGAACAGAGATGAAAAACAAGATCTTTGTCTTTTTTATCTGCGCCCTGGCGTTGCTGGCGCTGCCGCTGTTTGCCGGGCAGTTTGGCCAAGGCTGGGTGCGCATCATGGCGCTGGCGCTGCTGTATGTGCTGCTGGCGCTGGGCCTGAACATCGTGGTGGGCTACGCCGGTTTGCTGGACCTGGGCTTTGTGGCCTTCTATGCCGTGGGGGCGTACATGTACGCCTTGCTGGCCAGCCCGCATTTGTTTGAGACCTTTCCGTGGATCGCAGCGCTGCTGCCCAATGGGCTGCACACACCGATCTGGCTGATCGTGCCGCTGGCCGCTGGGCTGGCGGCGATTGCAGGCGTGATTCTGGGCACCCCTGTGCTCAAGCTGCGCGGTGACTATCTGGCCATCGTGACTCTGGGCTTTGGCGAAATCATCCGGGTGTTCTTGAACAACCTGGAGCACCCGATCAACATCACCAACGGGCCGCGCGGCCTGGATCGCATCGACAGCATGCAGATGTTCGGTGTGGACTTCGGCAAGAGGCTGGAAATAGGCGGTTACGTCATCCCTTCGGTGACGATGTATTACTACCTGTTTCTGAGCCTGGTGGTGATCAGCGTCGTGATCTGCCACCGGCTCGAAACCAGCCGCATCGGCCGCGCCTGGATGGCGATCCGCGAGGACGAAGTGGCCGCCAAGGCGATGGGCATCAACACCCGCAACATGAAGCTGCTGGCCTTTGCGATGGGCGCGACTTTTGGCGGCGTGGCGGGGGCGATGTTCGCGGCCTTCCAGGGCTTTGTCTCGCCCGAGTCCTTCAGCTTGATGGAAAGCATCATGATCGTGGCGATGGTGGTGCTGGGTGGCATGGGGCACCTGCCGGGTGTCATCGTCGGCGCAGTCTTGCTGGCCGCCCTGCCTGAAGTGCTGCGTTATGTGGCCGGGCCGCTGCAGCAGATGACCGGTGGACGGCTGGATGCCTCGATCCTGCGTCAGTTGCTGATTGCCACCGCGATGATCTCGATCATGTTGTTGCGCCCGCGTGGTTTGTGGCCACCGCCCGAGCATGGCAAAGCGGCACCGACACCCGTCAACGGCGCAACCTGAGCGAAGGCACGGAACAACATGGCCGAAGTGGTCTTGAAGGTGGAAGGCGCAAGCAAACGCTTTGGCGGTTTGCAGGCCTTGTCAGATGTGGGCATCCGCATCGAGCGAGGCCAGGTTTACGGCTTGATCGGTCCCAACGGTGCTGGCAAGACGACGTTCTTCAACGTGCTGACGGGGCTGTACACACCCGACGGCGGCACTTTCGAGCTCGGTGGTGTGGCCTACAAGCCCACGGCAGTGCACGAGGTGGCCAAGCAAGGCATCGCGCGAACTTTTCAGAACATCCGTTTGTTTCCTGAAATGACGGCGCTCGAGAACGTCATGGTCGGTCGCCACGTGCGCACCCATTCGGGACTGGTGGGGGCGGTGTTCAGAACCGCCAAGTTCAAGGCCGAAGAGAAGGCCATTGCCGAGCGCTCGCAAGAGTTGCTGGACTATGTGGGCATTGGGCACTACGCAGAGTATCGCGCCCGTACGCTGAGTTATGGGGACCAGCGCAGGCTGGAGATCGCGCGCGCCCTGGCCACCGACCCCCAACTGATCGCGCTGGATGAGCCAGCAGCCGGCATGAACGCGACCGAGAAGGTGGTGTTGCGTGAGCTGATCGATCGCATCCGCAAGGACGGCCGCACCATTTTGCTGATCGAACACGACGTCAAGCTGGTGATGGGCTTGTGTGACCGTGTGACGGTGCTCGACTACGGCAAACAGATTGCCGAAGGCAACCCGGCAGAAGTGCAGAAGAACGAACAAGTGATCGAGGCTTACCTCGGCACCGGCCACAAATGATCAAGCCGCAAGCCTTTTCTGACGCGCCCGACGCTGTGCTGCTCGCGTCATGCAGCAGCCATTGGCGACGCAGCGGGTGCAAGGCATGAGCGGCACCGCCATGCTGAGCGTCAGCAGCCTCAAAGTGGCCTATGGCGGCATTCAGGCGGTCAAGGGCGTCAGCTTCGATGTCCACCAAGGGGAGCTGGTCAGCCTGATTGGCGCCAACGGCGCCGGCAAGACCACCACGCTCAAAGCCATCACAGCCATTCAGCCGGTGGCCGACGGCGATATCGAATACATGGGCCGCTCGATCAAGGGGCAAGGCGCGTGGGAGCTGGTCAAGCAGGGCCTGGTCATGGTGCCCGAGGGCCGCGGCACCTTCACCCGCATGTCGATCAAGGAAAACCTGCACATGGGCGCCTTCGTGCGCAACGACAAGGCCGGCATTGCGGCTGACATGGAGATGGTGTTCGGCATCTTCCCCAGGCTCAAAGAGCGGGCTTCTCAGTTGGCCGGCACGATGAGCGGCGGTGAGCAGCAGATGCTGGCGATGGGCCGCGCGCTGATGGCCAGACCCAAACTGTTGCTGATGGACGAGCCCAGCATGGGCCTGAGCCCGATCATGGTCGACAAGATCTTCGAAGTCATCGCCGACATCCACAAGCGTGGCACGACGGTGCTCTTGGTCGAGCAAAACGCCAGCCGCGCCTTGAGCCTGGCCGACCGGGGTTATGTGATGGATTCGGGCGAGATCACGATGTCAGGCGAGGCCAAGGCGCTGCTGAAAGACCCGAAGGTGCGGGCCGCCTATCTGGGAGAGTGAGTGGGCGATGCTCCGATGCCGCCCGCGCGCATCAAGCGCTGGCCCCGTGCTTGTCGGCTTCTGAAGTGAAAGCGTCGGCAAAAAACTCGTCTTCGGGCAAGCCGCAGCGTTGCACCAGATCGCGCTGCGCAGCTTCGATCATCACGGGGGCGCCGCAGGCGTAGACCTGGTGGCCCGACAGATCGGGCCAGTCAGCCATCACCGCCTGGTGCACAAAACCTCTGCGGCCGGTCCAGGCGTCTTCAGCCGTAGCTTCCGACAGCACGGGCACGTAGCTGAGTTGCGGCATTTCCTGGGCCGCTTGTTCGCACCACGCGTGCTGGTAAAGGTCGGCCTTGCGTCTGCAGCCCCAGTAGAGCACGGCGGGTCGGTCACTGGCCTTGTGCTGCAGTTGTTCGATCATGGCCTTGATGGGTGCAAAGCCTGTGCCGCTGGCCAGCAGAATCATCGGCTTGACCGACTCTTCGCGCAGAAAGAAGCTGCCGAAGGGGCCTTCCATGCGCAGGATGTCGCGCTCTTTCATCGCTGCAAACACATGGTCGGTGAACTTGCCGCCCGGCATGTGGCGCAGATGCAGTTCGATGGCCGGCGGGCTGCCCAGTTTGTGCGGTGCGTTGGCCATGCTGTAGCTGCGGCGGGCGCCGTCGCGCAGGATGAATTCCACGTACTGGCCGGCGCGGTATTGCAGATTCTGGTTGGCCGGCAGCTGCAGCTTCAGCACCGCCACATCGGTGCTGGGGCGCTCGATGCTGAGCACCCGGCTGGGCATCTTCAGCACCGGGTACTCACCCGCACCCGGCACGCTGCGTGCCTCAACCACGCAATCGGTCTGCGGTGTGGCGCAGCAGGTGAGGATGAAGCCTTGCTCTTCTTCTTCGACCGACAGGGCCTTGAGCTGATGCGCACCATGCAGCACACGGCCCTCGATCAACTTGCTCTTGCACGAGCCGCAAGCGCCGTCCCTGCAGCCATAAGGCAAGCCGATGCCTTGGCGGATTGCCGCTGGCAGGATGCATTCGTCTTTTTCAACCGCAAACTGGCGTTGTGCGGGCTTCAAGGTGATTTGAAAGCTCATGGTCGCTGCTGATGCTTGCTACAACAACGGTGTGCAGGGCACACCGCAAGGGTCCGTTGATCTGTACTCCGCCGCACGCAGGCGAACCACCCGATGATGATTCATGCCTCAGCAGACCCTAAACTCAGCGGTCATTGTGCCCGTGTCTCCGCAACTGCTGTGCCAGGGTGGCTGCGGCCAGCTCGGATGACGCTTCATTCAAGGTTCCTGCCATCCATCCATCAGCCACATCGCGCATGAAGCGTCCCAGCCTGTTGATCGTCGGCTGTGGCGACATCGGGACCCGGGTATTGCGCCTGCTGCACCCCAGGGTCAAGCTGTTCGCGCTGACCTCTTCGCCGCAGCGCATCGATGCGCTGCGCAGCCTGGGTGCGGTGCCGATCGTGGGTAATCTGGACCAGGCAGACAGCCTGGCCACATTGGCACATTGCGCGCGCCAGGTTGACTGGCTGCTGCATCTGGCGCCACCGCAGGCCAGCGGCCAGAGCGACCTGCGCACGCGGCGCCTGTTGCAACTGCTGGGGCGGGGCAAGCGGCTCAAGCGGCTGGTGTATGGCAGCACATCAGGTGTCTATGGCGACTGCGCTGGCGCCTGGGTGGATGAGAGCAGACCCGTCGCACCTGCCAGCCAGCGCGCGCAGCGGCGCGTGGATGCAGAGGCCCGACTGCGCCACTTCGGCTTGCGCACAGGGGTGGCCGTCAGCGTGCTGCGCATACCTGGCATCTACGCCTCGGACCGCCCTGGGGGCCACCCGCGCGAGCGGTTGGCGCGTGGCACACCCGTGCTGCTTGCAGACGAAGACGTCTACACCAACCACATCCATGCCGACGACCTGGCACGCGCTTGTGTGCTGGCCTTGTTCAGGGCTGCCCCCCAACGTCTGTATCACGTCAGTGACAACACCGAGTTGCGCATGGGCGACTACTTTGATCTGGCGGCGGACATGTGTGCAATGCAGCGGCCAGCGCGGATCAGCCGCCAGCAGGCGCAACAGGAGATGAGCCCGATGAGCCTGAGTTTCATGTCCGAATCCAGGCGCCTGCGTAACCGCAGGTTGACCGATGAGCTGCGCTTGCAGTTACGCTACCCGTCCGTGGTGGAGGGTCTGGTTGAGCAGGTGGCAGAAGGCCCAGGTCTGTTCACTCGGCTGTGAGGCAGCATCCACTGCGACCCGGCAACTGGCTGTGCCGCGCGCCACAGCAACGGGCTTGTGACGAGCGGCAGGGGGCTCAGCGTCTGCGGCTGAAAGGTGCCTGGCCGCGCCAATAGCGGATCATCAAGAAGCCACCCACCATGCCGCCCAGGTGCGCAAAGTGGGCGATGTTGCCGCCACCCAGACCCATCACCGAGTCCAGCAAGCCCGAGCCCAGCAACAATTCGATGCCGCCAAAGACCATCACAAAAGTGCGCGCCTTCATCGGGATGGGTGGGAACAGCGGCACGATGATGCGGTTGGGAAACAGCATCCCGAAGGCCAGCAGCAGCGCAAAGAGCCCGCCCGAAGCGCCCACGGTCGGCACGTTGGAGCCAGTCAGAAAGGTCACCAGCATCTGCGCCACGGCAGCGGCAAGAACGCCGGCCAGCAAGAACTGCGCATAGCGCTTCTGGCCCCACAGGCGTTCGAGCTCAGAGCCGAACATCCACAGGCCCAGCATGTTGAAGAACAGGTGCCCCATGCCGCCATGCAAAAAGGCGTAGGTCACGACCTGCCAGGGCATGAAGTTCCCGCTGGCCAGCGGGAACAGCGCAAACCACGCCGTCAACGGAATGAAAAATTGAATTACGAAGACGACCGTGCAGGCCATCATCAGGAACTTCGTCAGCTGCGGAATGGGCGGCATCGGCTACCTTCATGGCGCCAGGCATCACCTGCGGCCACGCAAAACTTCAAGTGGGGCGAGGACAGGCAGAGCCACATCCTCTGGCGTTCCTTGTCCTGGGCTTTGCAGCTGATGGCCAACCCCAAGCCGGCATAACTTGGCTGGTGCCCGCGGCCAGACTCGAACTGGCACGCCTTGCGGCGGCGGATTTTGAATCCGCTACGTCTACCGATTTCGTCACGCGGGCTGGGCAATGGAATGCTGGAGGACTGCTTGTCGTCAGGGTCGAATTATCACATGGCCTGCCAGCCCCAGCCCGTGGTCCAGCATGCAGCGCTGCGACAATCTGCCGTGAAATGGAGCCTGACATGAGCCAGCCACCGCACTACAAGACATTGGAAGACGCTATCGGCGGCACACCGCTGGTGCGGCTGCAGCGTTTGCCGGGCAGCGAGGGCGCAGCGGCCGGTACGCTGGTGCTGGGCAAGCTGGAAGGCAACAATCCGGCCGGGTCGGTCAAGGATCGGCCGGCCATCCACATGATTCGGCGCGCCGAAGAGCGTGGCGAAATCAAGCCGGGTGACACCCTGATCGAAGCGACTTCGGGCAACACCGGCATCGCTTTGGCGATGGCTGCGGCGATCCGTGGTTACCGCATCATCTTGATCATGCCCGAGGACCTGTCGGTCGAACGTGCGCAGACCATGCGTGCTTTTGGCGCCGAGTTGCTGTTGACACCCAAGTCAGGCGGCATGGAGTACGCCCGCGACCTGGCAGAGAAGATGCAAACCGAGGGCAAGGGCAGGGTGCTGGACCAGTTTGCCAATGCCGACAATCCGCATGTGCACCAGCACAGCACGGGCCCCGAAATCTGGCAAGACACCGCCGGGCGCGTCACCCATTTTGTCAGTGCCATGGGTACCACCGGCACCATCACCGGTGTGTCGCGCTACTTGAAGGCGCAGAACCCGCAGATCCGGATCATCGGTGCGCAACCGATGGAAGGCTCACGCATTCCTGGCATTCGCAAATGGCCACAAGCCTACTTGCCCAAGATCTACGATCCCGCAGGGGTCGACGAGATCGTGCTGGTCAGCCAGGCAGACGCCGAAGAGATGGCCAGACGCATGGCGCGAGAGGAAGGGATATTTGCCGGCATCTCTGCAGCAGGCGCCTGCTGGGTGGCACTGCAACTGGCACGGCAACTGGAGGGCGCCACGATCGTCTTCATCGTCTGCGACCGCGGCGACCGATACCTGTCCACGGGGGTGTTTCCGGCATGAGTCAAGAAGCTCGGTAGCCTCGCTTCTGCCTGAGCTGTGGCACTGCGCTGAAGCTGCTGGAGCTGCTGGAGCTGAAGTTGGTCTTTGGGGCTGCTGCCCAAAGTCCTGAAGCATCTCTGAGCGCAGCGCTGTCTGCTCCCGCCATGGCCCTGCCCATCTGCCAGCCATATCCCCGCAAGCATCAAGCCTTAGAATCGCAGCCATGGACCCCATCACTGAAGTCACCAAAGAGCTGGACACACGCGGCCTGAACTGCCCGCTGCCGATCCTCAAAGCCAAGAAGGCCCTGTCCGACATGGCCACCGGCGAGTTGTTGCGTGTGGTCTCCACCGACCCAGGATCAGTCAGAGACTTTCAGGCCTTCGCGCGGCAGACCGGCAACGAGTTGGTACGGCAGAACACCGAAGGCACGGCATTTGTGCATGTGATGCGACGCCGCTGAGGCCGGAGCGGCTGAGTCCCAAGCGCTGAGGCCCAAGCGGGTTAGTTGCAGCTCAGAGCTTGAGCCCTTGCAGAAAACTCCTGAAGGTCGGCCCCAACTCCGGGTGCTGCAAAGCCAGTTCGACGTTGGCCTCCAGAAAGCCTTCTTTGCTGCCGCAGTCGTAGCGCCGGCCCTCGTAGCGGTAGGCGAAGACTTTCTCGCGGCGCAGCAGTGAAGCAATACCGTCGGTGAGTTGCAACTCTCCGCCCACGCCCTTTTTCTGGCTGGCGATCTCGAGGAAGACGCCGGGCGTCAGGATGTAGCGCCCGGCCACCCCCAGCCTGGAGGGCGCGTCTTCTGGCGCGGGCTTTTCAACGATGCTCTGCACATCGACGATGCGATCGTTGACAGCGTTGCCGGCGACGATGCCGTAGCGCCGCGTTTGCTCAGCCGGAACCTCCTGCACCGCGATGATCGAGGCCCGCCATTCGGCATATTGTTCGACCATCTGCTTGAGGACCGGCGGATTGCCGACCATCAGGTCATCGGCCAGCAGCACCGCGAAGGGCTGGTTGCCGACCAGTCGTTGACCGCACAGCACCGCATGCCCCAAGCCCAGGGCCTGGGCTTGGCGCACGTAGATGCACTCCATGTCGTCGGGCTTGACGCTGCGCACGACCGCCAGCAACTCGTGCTTTTCGGCATTGGCCAGCGCCACCTCCAGCTCGAAGGTCATGTCGAAATGGTCTTCGATGGGCCGCTTGTGACGGCCGGTGACGAAAATCATCTCGCGCACCCCCGCCGCGTAGGCTTCTTCCACGGCGTACTGGATCAGCGGCTTGTCGACCACCGGCAACATTTCTTTGGGTTGTGCCTTGGTGGCGGGCAGGAAGCGGGTGCCCAAGCCCGCAACCGGGAAAATCGCCTTCTGAATGCTCATTGGACTCTTTAAGATGCGTTGATTCGTACAGATTGTGTCACTCGGGGGGCCGGCCGCCAGAGGCAGGCTGCACGCTTGAGCTGAAGGCGCCATGGACTTGCTGATTGTTGAACCGCTGGATGAAGAGGTGCTGGACTGGCTGGAAGCCCGTCACGCCGTGGTCTTTGCGCCACAACTGGTGGCTGACCACGCGGGGCTGCGCAGGGCTCTGGCCATGGCCCGGGCGGCGATTCTGCCGCCCTCGGTGGCGCTGGATGCCACCACCCTGCAGCGTACGCCGCGCCTGCGCATCGTCGGGCGGCTGTCGGTGGGGGCCGAGAACATCGATCTGGACGCTTGCAGCCGCAGCGGCGTGGAGATCATGCGCCCCGTGACGGCCAGCGCCGCCGCCGAGGCCGAGTTTGTGGTCGGCGCCATGCTGGCGATGCTGCGCAGGGTGCCGATCCTGAACGGCGAAGGTCTGCTGGTCGGGCGTGAGCTTGGGGATTGCACCGTGGGTGTGGTCGGCGTCGGGCCTGCACTGCGCCCGTTGGCCGCACTGCTCAATGCCTTTGGTGCGCGTGTGCTGGGCTACGACCCCGGCATGCATCCCAATGACCCGGATTGGGCGCGTCTGGGTGTGCAGCCGGTGGGCCTGCACGAGCTGATGGCCAGCAGCGATGCAGTGGCCGTGCTGCTGGACTACTACAGCCGCTACCGTGGTCTGTTCGGCGAACGCTTGCTCTCACAGGCCAAGCGTGACCAGGTGTTGGTCAGCCTGGCGCATTCCAGGCTGTTCGACGAGACGGCTTTGGCCAAGGCCTTGAGTCAGGGCCCCTTGTCTGCCGCTTGGCTGGACAGCCTGGAGCCCGGGGCACAGGATCCTGGCAAGCCCTTGCGCCACCTCGACACGCTGCAGATCACACCCCGTGTCAGTGGCACCACCCAGGGCTCACGCGTGCGCAGCGCCTGGGCCGTGGCGCAACGCATCGATCAGGTGCTCAGCCTGCCTTCGAGATCCGGCCCTGCAGCCAGCCTCAGGCGGGCAGGCTCAGCCGTTGACGTTGAGCTTGCAACTGCGCCAGGCTCTGCGTGAACTGCGCCACGCGGGCGCGCTCTTGCTCGACCACCGCAGCCGGCGCGCGTACCACAAAACTCTCGTTGCCCAGCTTGGCATGCGCTTTGCCGATCTCCCCGCTCAGGCGCGTGATTTCCTTGTCCAGCCGCGCAGCTTCGGCCACCGCATCGACCTGCACGTGCAAGGCCAGCCGGATGTCGCCGCACACGGCCACCGGCGCA
>Ga0105044_10006594_pt1 | contig 15960 bp, 12 predicted proteins | sample MAT01_FD_78092 | JGI IMG/M metagenome (GOLD analysis project Ga0105044, IMG submission 78092) | Freshwater microbial communities from Lake Fryxell liftoff mats and glacier meltwater in Antarctica - MAT-01 | ecosystem: Environmental > Aquatic > Freshwater > Ice > Liftoff microbial mat | place... | reverse complement strand
GATCGAACCCCCTGCGCACACTGTTGCCTAACCCGCCAAACGCCCGTTCATTCGCCCGGTGTCTGCTCCCCGGCAGGCTTCCACCCGCCAGCAAATTACGACCATCCTTTTTCGGTTCGCCGCGCGTTCGTCTGGCGGGCGAGCTGAGCCTATCCTTCGGGCCTTTTGCACGGCCGCCTCCCGGTCGTGTTGCGTTCGCTTGTACCCTCTTCCAGTTCTGTCACCCGCACAGAGGGCGAAAACTTTGGCAAAGGTCAAATCCAAACCAGCCAAGTCCAAGACCGCACCCGCCGCCAAGCCTTCCAAGGCCGCTGCGAAGCCAGCCAAAGTCGCTCCCAAGGCGACCAAGCCGATTGCAGCCAAGCCTGCACCCGCTAAGCCGGCACCCAAAACGGCAACGAAAGTGCCAACCAAAGTGGCGCAAAAAACTGCTGTCAAGTCTGAAACCAAGCCTCTCCTCAAACCCGTTGCCAAACCCGTCGCCAAGCCCGAAGTGAAGCCCGTCGCCAAGCCTGAGCCCAAGGGCTTGGCCAAACCTGAGCCCAAGGTCGTCGCCAAGCCTGAGCCCAAGGCCGTGGCCAAGCCGCCAACCAAGCTCCCCGCGCTCACGATCGGCATCGCCAGCCGCCCGCACACCGGGCCTATGAAAATCGTCAACGCCGAGCTCCCGCCCGTCCCGTCGGCGATTCCGCCCGCGGTCATCACCGGCGATGCACCCCGTTCCAAAATGGGTTCAGGCCTTGGCAACCGTCCGATGAAGCGTCCCAAGATCAAAAAGATCTTCGTGATGCCCTCACTCGGTGAGCCACTCATCCGCCCCGGCGCCAAGCGACCCGTGCCGCTCATCGCCTCCGGCCCCAAAGCCCCGGTGATCGTCGCCAAGGCCGGCCCCGTGCTCAACGGCCACGGCAAAAAGACGCACCTTCCCAAGAAGGAACTCGACCGCTATCGCGACATCCTCACCCGCAAGCGTGCCGAACTCGCCGGCGATGTCTCCAAGATGGAAGGCGAGGCCCTCAACAGTTCCAGCGGCTCGCTCTCCCACACGCCCCAGCACATGGCCGACCAAGGCTCAGACGCCTACGACCAGTCGCTCTCGCTTGGAATCGCGCAAGTCGATCGCACCCTCATCCGCGAGATCGACGACGCCCTCGCCCGCATCGAGAACCACACCTTCGGCCTCTGCGAAGTGTCCGGCAAGCCGATCAACAAAGAACGGCTCGACGAGCTCCCCTGGACGCGCTTCTCGATCGAAGCGGCGCGCGAAAAGGAACGCCGGGCCCATATGGCGTGAGCGACGTGAGCGAACAGCCAAATCCACACCCTTCCCCGCCCGGCGCCTCAGGTGCGCCCGCCCTAACGCCCGTTTCCGGGCCTGCTATGCCCGCGATGGTGATCGCCCCCGGCGAACCCCGCGCCTGGGCCAGCCCCCGCGCCTGGATCATCCTCCTGCTCGTCACCTCACTCGCCCTCGCCGCCGATCTGTTCAGCAAGTCCATGGCGTTCGCGAATATTGCCCATGCGCCAGTCACCCTCGACCGCGAAGCGGTGCTCCGCGTCAGTGAAGTCGACCCCTCGCGAATCTCCGCGCTCATCCCCCCGCACGAGGCCGTTTCCGTAGTACCCGGCCTGCTCGAACTCACGCTTGTCCTCAATCCCGGCGCGGTCTTCGGCATCGGCGCCGGCAAGCGCTGGTTCTTCATGGTCTTCACCGGCATCGCCATGGCCTTCGCGTTCTACATGTTCGCCGTGTGGACGCGCTCGCGCGATTGGCTCAGCCACACCGCCATCGGCCTCCTCATCGCCGGCGGCCTCGGCAATCTTTACGACCGCTGGTTCTTCGGCTGTGTTCGCGACTTCCTCCACCCGCTCCCCAAGGTGAAGTGGCCCTTCGGCCTAAAGCTCACCGGCAATAGCGGCGAAATCTGGCCCTACGTCTCCAACGTCGCCGACCTCTTTCTCATCATCGGCATCCTCGTCCTCGCCGTTCGGCTGTGGAAGCAGGATGCCAAGCACGCCCGCGCCGCCGCGCCCTCCGCCACGCCCTGATTCGGCCGCGATCCACCTTTAACCCAGCAGCACCCGCTGCGCCGGCTCAGTCCGCGTATCCGTTTCATCGCTGATGCAGTGGCTAAACCCCGGCCGAAGTGACCCGCTCGCCCACGCCCCATCCGGGCTCATCGCAATCAGCGCCACCTGGTGCGCCGCCAGCAGCGTGTAACTGTTACGAACCCGCGCCAGCACCGCCATGATCGCTTCCATCGGTGAGTGCCCCTGCCGCATGAGCTCAACACACAAGAACGACCCGCACACGCCCATCACCAGCTCGCCATTCCCTGTCGCCGCCGCCGCGCCCGCCGCTTGATCAACGTACAACCCGTGCCCGATGATCGGCGAATCGCCCACCCGCCCCGGAACCTTGAACGCCAGCCCCGATGTCGTGCACACCCCGCCCAGCGTGCCCTGCTGATCCCGCGCCAGCACGCACACCGTGTCGTGCGACCCCAGCGGCCCGCCCCGCGATTCACCCCCTGCCGTCCGCGCCGTCTTATACCGCTCCTCCACGTTCATCGGCGGCACAAAGCCTTCTCTCTCGGCCCATTTGACCGATCCGCCCGAGGCCGCCCACTCGTCGTAAGTCTTCTTGGCGGGTGCCAGCAATGTCTCGCGCTGAACGAACCCCTGCCGCGCCGCAAACGCCTCCGCGCCGTCGCCCGCCAGCATCACATGAATCGTTCGCTCCATCACCGCCCGCGCCAACTGCGTCGGGTTTGGATAGTTCCGCACATACGCCACCGCCCCGCACCGATTCGGCCCCGTCATCACGCACGCATCCAGCGACAGCCGCCCCGAGGCGTCGGGCAGCCCCCCCGTGCCGACCGAATCGACCGTCGCGTCATCCTCAACCGCCGTCGCCCCCGCAATGCACGCGTCAAGCGCCGGTGCGCCCCGCTGCAGCATCGGCATGCCCGCGTTGTTGGCCACCGGCCCGAACGACCAGGTTGAAAGCATGATCGGTTTGATCGCGGAGCTTGCCATGTGAAAAACCTCAAGTCAACCCAGACAACCAACCGCCGTTCATCCGACGATATCGGGCAGATCTTCCATCCCCGCGCTCAGCACCCGCGGCCCCTTCTCCGTCACCAGCACATCGTGCTCATGGTGCGCCGTCATCGCGCCATCCTTGGAATATACCGGCCACTGGCTCTTCAACTGCAGCGTCTCGCCCGTTGAGCCCATCGCCACCATCGGCTCAACCGCCACCAGCATGCCCACCTCGCAGCGAACCGCCGCCTCCGGCCAGTCGCCCGGATACTGCGGCGGCATGTTTGAAACATATGGCGGCCGGTGCAGCCCGCGGTCGTTATCGCTCACATACCGGCCATACCCGTGCCCGCCAAGCCCGCGGATGAGATAGAACGGGTTCTCTTTCTCAACGCACCCCTGCACCTCTTTGGCGAAGTTGATCAGCGGCTTCCCCGGCGCCAGTTGCGTCACCCCGCGCCTCAGCGATTCCTTGCTCACCTCGATCAGACGCTTCACCCCCGCCGACGGAAACCGCTTGAACGTGTACGTCCACCCCGCATCGCCCACGAAGCCCTTATGGATGACCCCGATATCGATCTTGAGCACATCGCCCTCAACCATCGGCTTGGTATACGCCCCCGGAGTTCCGTGCACCACGCAGTTGTTCACCGACAAACACGCATGCGCCGGAAACGGCGGCAGCCGCCCGACTCGATAATGCAAAAACGCCGAGCGGGCCTGCTGATCGGCGAGAATCCGCGCGATCTCAGCATCGATCTGCGCCAGCGTCTGGCCGAGTTTCAAAAACTCAACGATCCGCCGATGCGCCATCACGACGCATTGCGCTGCCGCAAACGCAAGCTCACTCTCGGCAGGGGAAATCAACGGAATGCGGTCGGCTTTGGACACAGGGCGGGAGCATAGGGAAACACAAGCCGCAAGACGAAACCTCCGCCGCTGCTCAAACCTCCGCCCCCGCTTGCCGCCACATCGGGGTTCTCCCAAGGACTCTCCCGCCCGTACCCTTTCCCCGTGAAGCATCTCATCATCATCGCCGATGGCGCTGCCGATGTGCCCATGCCCCAACTGGGCGGGCAAACGGCCTTCGAGGCCGCCAGAACGCCCAACCTCGACGCGCTCGCCAAGCGCGCCCGGCTCGGCACGGCCGTCACCACGCCCCCCGGCTTCAACGCGGGGTCCGATGTCTGCACTATGGATCTCCTCGGCTACGACCCACGCAAATACCACACCGGCCGCGCGCCCCTTGAAGCCGCCGCTATCGACGTCCCCATGAGCGATCGCGATTGGGTCTTCCGCATCAACCTCGTCACCACCGGCGAAGAAGCCGGCGTTGACGAAGGCATGATGCTCGACCACTCCGCCGGCGGTATCGGCGATGACGAGGCCAAAGTCCTCTTCACCGACCTCGTCAAGCACTGGCAAAACGTCATGCCCGCCGAAGCCCGCACCATCGTTCTCCGCCATGGTGTCTCCTACCGCGCCAGCATGGTCGAGTCTTCCGGCAAGGTCTTTGGCGAGGTCACCACCGTCCCCCCCCACGAGATTCCCCGTCAATCCTGGCGTGCCAACATGCCCGCCGCCAGGTTCAGCGCCGCCAGTGCGCCCGCGTCCCTACTCAACCGCCTCATGCTCGCTTCGCGCGATGTTCTCAGTACCCATTCAGTCAACGCCGCACGCCGCGCCCGCGACAAGCGCCCCGGCAACATGGCTTGGATCTGGGGCCAAGGCACCCGCCCCGGCATGCCCTCCTTCGAGTCCCGCTTCGGCCTCCGTGGCGGCATGATCACCGCCGTTGATCTCCTCGCCGGCATCGCCAAACTCATCGGTTGGGAGCGCCTTGACGTGCCCGGCGTGACAAGCTATCACGACACCGACTACGCCGCTCAGGGCGGAGAAGCCATCAAGGCCCTCTCCAGATTCGATATCGTCTGCTGCCACGTTGAATCGCCCGACGAAGCCAGCCATCAGGCCGACCATGTCACCAAGGTTGCCGCCATCGAGGCGATCGATACCCATGTAGCCGGGCCTGCGCTCGCGTGGCTGGGCGACGGCGTCGGCAAACGCGTCATGGTCCTTCCCGATCACTACACCCTCGTCAGCACCCGCAAGCACGATGCCACCCCCGTGCCGTTCCTCATGGCCGGCGACTTTCCCCCGGGCTCCCCGGGGAAACCCGGCGCCCGTTTCACCGAAGAACAGTGCAAGGCGAGCGGGTGGGTCGTCGCCGAAGGACACGAACTAATGGACGCCTTCGCCGCCAGAAAGAGCCGCACATGAGTGACCCCGCCTTCGACCCCACCAAGCCGCCACCCTCCGCCGAGCCCCCCGCGCCCCCCCCGCGCATTGACCCGGTCGCCAGGATCGAAACGTCGTCAATTCTCGAAGTCGTCGAGAACGAGCCTTGCCCCAACTGCAAGGCATCCCTGCCCATGACGGCCGTCGTATGCCTCAAGTGCGGCTATGACCTCGTGACCGGCAAGGTGCGCAAAACCGAACTCGGCACCGAAGTGGTGCCCGAAAAACCGACCACCAGTGAGTTCGTCCAGCCCGGGCGATTGAACGCCAAAGTGCTCACCGCCATCGGCGGCGTGCTCACCATCGCCGGCGTCGTCGCCGCCATGTACTACGCCCCCGTCGCCCAGTCCTTCGGGCCTCGTCTCGCCGCCGGCGTCCTCGTCGTCTACGAAAACCTCCTCCACACCGGCACCGGCGCGCTCGCCGTCGCCGGAACCGCCCTCGCGCTCAACTACAAAGTCACCCGGATCGATCTCGTCCTCGCGCGAGTCTTCCTCGCCTTCGCCGCCATGCAGGTTGTTTCGCGGTGCAACGTGCCGATCGACCAGGCCCACGAGGTCGTCAAAGCCCTCGCCGTTGGCGGCCGCTGGATCGTCGCTCTGGGCGCCTATTGGGTCGCCCTCTGGGCTCTATTCCGCCGCTCCCCACTCGAAACATCCATGATCGGAGCCGTGCACATGGTGGTTATTCTCATCACCCAGGCCGCCTCCATGCTCGAACTGGCCGCCAAGGGCTAACCTCACCTTCCGCTAAAGAGGATCCTGTTGATGTTGACCCCGATTCCGCCCCTGTCCGACTACGTCCCCGCCTCCCTCAACGCCACCGACTGGCCCCAGCTCGACCCGCTCTACTGCGGCCTCATCAACCGGACGCTCGACTCGCGGAACACGCTCGAGCAGCTCATCCTCGACCGCAGCGAACTCGACGCCGCCGCGTCCGAGGCCGGCAGCGTCCTGCACATCAACATGACCTGCCACACCGACGACCTCGCCACCCGCGCGGCCCACATGGCCTTCATCGAAAACGTCCAGCCCCGCCTGCGCGAAACCGGCTTCGAACTCGACAAGAAAATCGTCAACAGCCCCTTCGTCCTTGAGCTCGATCAAACCCGCTATGGCGTCCTCCTCCGCGACACCAAAACCGCCGTCGAACTCTTCCGCCAGGAAAATGTGGCAATCGAGACCGAAATCACCAAGCTTGAGACCCGCTACAGCGAAGTTTGCGGCGTCATGACCGTTCAGTTCCGAGGTGAGGAAAAGACTATGCCCCAGATGGGCCGGTATCAGGAAGAGACCGACCGCGCCGTCCGCGAAGAAGCCTGGCGCGCCGTCGCCGCACGCCGTCTTCAGGATCGCGCCGTGCTCGACGACATCTTCGACCAGTTGCTCGCCCTCCGCCACAAGGTCGCCCTCAACGCCGGATTTGCCAACTACCGCGACTACGCCTTCCGCGTCAAGCGCCGCTTCGACTACACCCCCGCCGACTGCGACAACTTCGCCCGAGGCTGCGAGGAAAGCGTCGTCCCCGCCCTCCGCCGCTTCAACGCCAGCCGCCGTACCAACCTCAAGCTCGACACGCTCCGGCCTTGGGATCTCGCCGTCGATCCGCTCGGCCGCGCACCGCTTCGGCCCTTCCAACAACCCAGCGAAATGGTCGAGAAGACCGCCAAGATCTTCCGCCGCATGGACCCCACCCCCGGCGGCCTCGCCGACATGTTCGATTCGCTCCGCTTCCCTCCAGCGGGCGTGTCGTGTCTCGACCTCGACTCCCGCAAGGGCAAAGCCCCCGGCGGATACCAGGCCAACCGCGACCGCCAGCGCGTGCCATTCATCTTCATGAACGCCGCCGGCCTCCTCCGCGATGTCGAGACCATGGTCCACGAAGCCGGCCACGCCTTCCACTCTCTCCTCAGCCGCACCGACCCCCTCGTGTCCTACCGCAGTGATATCCCCCTCGAGTTCTGCGAAGTCGCATCCATGAGCATGGAGCTCACCAGCTACCCGTTCCTCGACGAGTTCTTTAACAAAGACGAGGCCGACCGCGCCCGCCGCGTTCACTCTGAGCAAATCGCCAACCTGCTCCCTTGGATCGCCACCATCGACCAGTTCCAGCTCTGGATGTACACCAACATCGGCCACTCGCGCGCCCAGCGCGCCGCCAAATGGCTCGAACTTGTCAAACGCTTCGGCGCCCAGTGCGACTGGACCGGCCTTGAGGACGTTCTCGAATCCGCCTGGCACCGCCAGCTCCATCTCTTCACCGCCCCCTTCTACTACATTGAGTACGGCATCGCCCAGCTCGGCGCCCTCCAGATGTACGCCAACTACAAGCAGAACCCAGTCGCCACCATCGCGCAGTACAAGCGCGGCCTCTCACTGGGCGGTTCCCGCCCGCTCCGCGAGCTCTTCGCCGCCGCCGGACTCGAGTTCGATTTTTCACCCCGCCGCATCGCCATGGTTTGGGGCGCTGTCGAAAAAGAACTTGGCGACGAGGTCGTGCCCGCGCGATGATCAAGATCCTTGATATCCGCAAGGCCTACGGATCAACCATCGCCGTTGACGGTCTTTCGCTGTCTATCGGCAGGGGCGAGGTCTTCGGGCTCCTCGGTCCCAACGGCGCGGGCAAAACCACCACCATCTCCATGATGATCGGCCTCACCCGGCCTGACAGCGGCACCATCGAGCTCGAAGGCCTCGGCGCCCCGAGCCACCCCGCTGCCCGCCAGGTCATCGGCGTCGCCCCGCAATCGCTCGCCCTCTACGAATCCCTCACCGCCCACGAGAACATCGTCTTCTTCGCCAAACTCTTCGGTCTCCGTGGCACACTGCTGGCAAGCCGCACCACCGCCGCACTCGAAGCAGTGGGCCTTGAATCGCGATGCAACGACCGTGTCCGCACCTTCAGCGGCGGCATGAAGCGCCGCCTCAACCTCGCCGCTGCTCTTGTTCATGATCCCACCATTGTCCTCCTCGACGAACCCACCGCCGGAGTCGATCCCCAGTCCCGCAACAACATCATCGATGTCGTCCTTCGCCTCAAGCAGCAGGGCCGCACCGTCGTCTACACCACCCACTACATGGAAGAAGCCCAGCGCGTCTGCGATCGCGTCGCCGTCATGGACCGCGGCAAACTCCTCGCCCTCGGCACCGTTGACGAGCTCATCGACCGCCACGGTGGCGACTCCACCGTAATGTACGAGCGCCGCGGCGAGCACGCCGTCGCCGAGCGCATCCGCACGCCCGACCCACTCAGCGAACTCGCCCGCGTCCTCGCCATGCCCGACCGCGGCGGCGTCACCGGCGTCCGCGTTGACCGCCCCAACCTTGAATCGGTGTTCCTCAATCTCACCGGAAGGACGCTCCGCGACGAATGAGCTCGCTCATCACCATCGCCATCAAGGACCTCCGACTGCTCATGCGCGACCGCATGAACGCATTCTTCACGTTCGTCTTCCCGCTCCTCATCGCCATCCTTTTCGCCAACATCTTCGGCGGCCAGCGTTCTGATCTGGCCATCGCCGTCGTCAACGAAGATGGCGGCAAAGCCGCAACCGCCTTCGTCGCCGATCTCAAATCCGCCGGCGGCCTCAAACTCCACGAAGTCGCCACCCGCCAAGAGGCCGAAACACTCGTCCGTAGCGAGAAAGCCATCGCCAGCGTCATCATTCCCGCCGGATTCGAGCAAGCCAGCGACCGTGTGCTCGCCGGCGACTCCATGAAAATCGAAGGCGTCGTGGACCCCGCTCGCGATGCCGAGAGCGGCCTCCTCATCGGCAAACTCAACGAAATCGGATACAAGCAGATGGTCCGTTCCTTCGGCGAGTCCGATCGCATGACCAAAATGCTCGACGAAGCCCAGAAGTCCATCTCAGTCGCCAAAGACGTTTCGCCCGTCCGCAAACTGCTGCTCAGCACCATGCTCGGCGCCGTCCGCGCCGTCAGCAAAGATGGCACGCTCGGCGGCACGCCCGCTGGCGGCCAGTCCAGCGGTGGGGGAGCCACAGGATCGGGTGCGGAAACCGGCTTCAGCTTCCAACCCATCACCATCGACCTCCAGCCTCTCGCCACCCGCGCCACTGGCCCAAGCAAAATGTCTGACGTCTCGTTCCCCCAAGGCATCCTCTGGGGCCTCATGGGTTGTGTTACCGCCTTCGCCGCCTCGATCGCCAGCGAACGAACCTCCGGCACGCTCATGCGCCTTCGCGTCTCCCCGCTCTCACCCTCCAGCGTGCTGCTTGGCAAAGCCCTCGCCTGCCTTGTCGCCTGCCTGCTCGTGCAAGCCCTGCTCGTCGCCGTTGGCGTTATCTTCTTTGGCCTCTATGTCCGCGATTGGGCCGTCCTCGCACTCGCCATGAGCCTCGCCGCCCTCGGATTTGTCGGCGTCATGATGGCCATGGCTGGCATGGCCACCACCGAAGGCGGCGCCGCCGGCATCGGCCGTGGCGTCATCCTCATGCTCGCCCTCATCGGCGGCGGCAGCATCCCCGTCTTTCTCATGCCCGAATGGATGCAGACCGTCAGCAGCATCAGCCCCTTCAAATGGGCCGGCCAGACCATCCAAATGGCCATCTGGCGCGGCCAGGGCGTCAGCGACCTGCTCCTGCCCGGCGGCGTCCTCATCGCCATCGCCATCGCCGGCTTTTTCGTGGGCCTCGTGGGCTTCCGCCGCGGCCTCCGCAACTGACGCGATGAGCCACATGGGCGATAAGCCAACCGTCCCCCACGTTTTCTGGCCCGAGTGCTTGCCCGGCCGATAATCAGTCTCGGCGGTCGTTTTGTCTCAAAACTGCTTATAGGATGTATCTCGTGCCTCCCGACCGCCCTCCTCGATGGGTCAGGAGTCGCGCCCTCAGCGCCTCCATTCGGTCGCGCCCTGAAACGGAGTTTAACATGCTCAGCCTTGCCACCCGTCGCCTCGCCCGTGCCTTTCAACTCGTGCGATCCTCCGGCAAGGCGCGTTCTGCGCTGTGCCAGCCCGACGATCGCGCTCAGCCAATCGAGTTCCAGCCGACCATGCTCGAATCGCTCTCGCAGCGCATCGTCCTCAGCGCCACACTCGACGGCGACACCCTCACCATCATCGGCTCCAGCGGTGTTGATTCCATGACCATCGCCCCCGGCGTTGGCAACGGCAATCTCTCCCTCATGGGCGTGCCCGGTGTCGCCGACGGTACCGCCTTCAGCGGCGTCAACCGCATCATCGTCCGCCTCGGCTCCGGAAACGACTCGCTCACCATCAACGATGTGACCGGCGCCGATGGAGTACTCCTCCGCGCCACCGTCGACGGCGAGGCCGGCGACGACTTCATCACCGGTGGCGGCGGCACCGAGACCCTGCGCGGCGGCGCGGGCAACGACACTATCAACGGCGGCGGGGGTGACGACATACTCAACGGCGGCGCTGGCAACGACACCCTTGAGGGCGGCTCCGGCAACGACACCGTCAATGGCGATGCCGGCAACGACACCATCACCGTCGCCAGCGGCACCGACGTTGTCCACGGCGGCGCCGGCAACGACATCATCACCGGCGGCGGCACCAGCGGCATCTTCGGTGATGCCGGCAACGACACCATCACCGGCACCGCCGGCAACGACACCCTCGAGGGCGGCGACGGCAACGACATCATTAACGGCCTTGCGGGTAACGACACGATCAACGGCGGCAAAGGCAACGACACCATCGACGGCGGTGCCGATGCCGACACTATCGACGGCGGTGTCGGCAACGACACCATGGTCGGTGGACTCGGCAGCGATGTCCTCCTTGGCGGTGCCGGCAATGACTTCATCAACGGCGGCGACGACATCGACACCATCGACGGCGGCGCCGGCAACGACCGCATCTTGGCCGGCGCGGGCAACGATGCCGCCTTTGGCGGTGCTGGCAACGACACAGTCGAAGGCGAAGGCGGCGACGACACCCTCGACGGCGACCTCGGCAACGACATCGTCCGCGGCGGCGACGGCAACGACGACGTCCATGGCAGCGACGGCAACGACATCCTCGAAGGCGGCGCGGGCAACGACACTGGTTGCGGCGATGCCGGAAACGACATCGTTCGTGGAGGCGATGGTGATGACGTCATGACCGGATGCCTCGGCAACGACCTCATCGAAGGCGGTGCCGGCAACGACACGCTCGACGGCCTCGCCGGCAATGACCGCGTCTTCGGCGGTGATGGTGACGATGTGCTCAATGGCAGCGAAGGCAACGACATGATCATCGGCGGCGCCGGTAACGACACCATCAACGGTGGCTCCGGCGACGACAGGCTTATGGGCGAGTCCGGCAACGACGCCGTGAACGGCGGCGACGGCAAAGATATGGTTGACGGCGGAGATGATGACGACACGCTGCACGGCAACGCCGGCGACGACAAGATCATGGGTGGTGCGGGCGTCGATAACGCCAGTGGTGACGACGGCAAGGACACGATCGATGCTGGCAGCGGCAACGATATTGTCGCCGGCGGGCTGGGCGATGACAAGATCATCGGCGGCGAGGGCGATGACTCGATCGATGGCGGCGACGGCAGGGACGATATTTCCGGCGGCGCGGGCCTTGACGTACTTCTGGGTGGTGCCGGCAACGACAAACTCAGCGGCGGCGATGATGACGACTCTATCGACGGCGGTGATGGTAACGACAACGTTGACGGCGGCAGCGGCGATGACGAAATCGACGGCGGCGTCGGTGACGATCGCGTGAGCGGCGGCCTTGGAGATGACATCCTCACCGGTGGTAGCGGTAACGACCGCATCCGCGGCGGCATGGGCAACGACGATCTGAGCGGCGGCGATGATGACGACGATCTCGACGGCGAAGACGGTGATGATTCAATCCTCGGCGAATCCGGCCGCGACCGACTTCGGGGCGGCCGCGGCATCGATGACCTCGACGGCGGTGATGACGACGACGATTGCGACGGCGGCGAAGGTGACGACTCGGTCAACGGCGGCGAAGGCGACGACCGCGTCAACGGTGGCCGCGGCAATGATGATGTCGACGGCGGCGAGGGTGACGACAATGACGACCATGGCGGCGGTCGCGACGCTGAAGACGATCGCTAATCCATCTTGGTCGCGATGCCGGGTACCGATTGGGTACGGTTGAAAATCGTAAAGCCTTCACTGGAAGCAAGTTACCCGACATCAGCTTCATCCACATTCACACTTCCTCGCGGCCCGCTCTGTGCAGCGGGCCGCGTTTTTTGGTATGCTCTGGGCCCCATCCAACCGACGGCGATTTCCTGGCTCAACCGCCTGCGAAACTCCTGTCTGTGCCGCCCTCCCGGAGACTCTGAACGATGTCACACGCCGCTCCCGCGACCCACGCCCCCAAGTTCGATGCCAAGCTCGAACAAACCGCCATCAACACCATTCGCACCCTCGCGATGGACGCCGTCCAGACCGCCAACAGCGGCCACCCCGGCACCCCCATGGCCATGGCCCCCGTCTGCTACACCCTCTGGAACGAGTTCCTCAAGTTCGACCCCGAAGATCCCATCTGGCCCAACCGCGACCGCTTCGTCCTCAGCATGGGCCACGCCTCCATGCTCATCTATTCCCTCCTTCACCTCGCCCAGGTGAAGGCCGTTAACGGAGCGTACGAGCAGGTCGGCAAGCTCAGCGTTCCGCTTGACGACATCAAACGCTTCCGCCAGCTTGATAGCCGCTGTGCCGGCCACCCGGAATACCGCTGGACCAGCGGCATCGAAACCACCACCGGCCCCCTTGGCCAGGGCTACGCCACCAGCGTCGGCATGGCCATGGCCGGCAAGTGGATGGCCGCCACGTACAACCGCCCCGGCTTCGACATGTTTGGGTATGACGTTTACTCCCTCGGCGGCGACGGCTGCATGCAGGAAGGCGCCGCCAGCGAAGCCGCCTCTATCGCTGGCCACCTCAAGCTCGACAATCTCTGCTGGATCTACGACAACAACAAAATCTCCATCGAGGGCCACACCAACTGGTCGTTCTCTGAAGACGTCGCGACCCGCTTCGTCGCCTACGGCTGGAACGTCACCCGCGTTGGCGATGCCAACGACCTCGACATGCTCCGCCGCGCTTTTAAGATCTTCAAGGAAACCACCGGCCGCCCCACGCTCATCATTGTCGATTCGCATATCGGCTACGGCTCCAGCAAGCAAGACAGCCACACCGCCCACGGCGAGCCCCTTGGCTGGGAAGAAATCGAAAAGACCAAGAAGTTCTACGGCTGGCCTGAGAAAGAAAAGTTCCTCGTTCCCACCGAAGCGATCCAGTGCTTCAAAGACGGCATGGGCAAGCGCGGCAAGGCCGCTCGCGATGCGTGGATGGCTCAGTTCGAGCAGTACAAGTCCAAGCATGCCGACCTCGCCGAACAGACCGTCATGATCCAAAAGCGCACGCTTCCCGCTGGCTGGGACAGCGGCATCGAAACCTTCCCTGTCACCGTCAAGAAGAAGGAACAAGACGGCACCGAGAAGGATGTCGCCAACGAAGTCTCCGGGCGTGATGCCGGCGGAAAGGTCCTCAACGCCATCGCCAAGAAGGTCCCCTGGATCATCGGAGGCTCCGCTGACCTTTCGCCCAGCACCAAGACGCGTCTCACCTTCGAGGGCGCGGGCGACTTCGCGCCCCCGCAAGATACGTTCGATCATCACGCCGCCAAAACCACCATCAGCTTTGCGGGCCGAAACATCCACTTCGGCATCCGCGAACTCGCCATGGGCAGCATTCTCAACGGCATGTCGCTCACCAAGGTTCGCCCGTTCGGCTCGGGCTTCTTTGTCTTCTCCGACTTCTCTCGCCCGGCCATCCGTCTCGCGGCCATCATGGAGATTCCAGTCATCTACGTCTTCACGCACGATTCCATCGGCGTCGGCGAAGACGGCCCCACCCACCAGCCCATCGAGCACCTCGCCTCGCTCCGCGCCATCCCCGGCCTCATCACGCTTCGCCCCGGCGATGCCAACGAGGTCGCCGAGGCTTACAAAGTCATCATGCAGATGCGCCACGAGCCCGTCTGCCTCATCCTCTCGCGGCAGGGCATGCGCACTCTCGACCGCACCAAATACGCCCCCGCCGCCAACCTTGCCCACGGCGCATACGTCCTCGCCTGCAACGCCCCGGATGGCAAGCCCGATGTCATTCTTATGGCCACCGGCACCGAGGTGCAGATGGCCGTTGATGCCTACGAGAAGCTCAAAGCCGAAGGCATCCGTGCCCGCGTCGTGAGCTTCCCCTCCTGGGAACTCTTCGAGCACCACTGCGCCAAGCACCCCGAGTACCGCGAGAAGGTGTTCCCCAGCACCAGCACCGCGCGCGTGTCGCTCGAGTTTGGCGGCACCTTCGGCTGGGAACGCTACGTCGGCAGCAAGGGCGCAACCCTTGGCATGACCAGCTTCGGCGCTTCCGCCCCCTTGAAGGAACTCCAGAAGAAGTTCGGCTTCACTCCTGAGGCCATCGTTGCTACGTGCAAGAAGGTCATGGGCAAGTAAAGGTCCGAACCGTCGGCCGTTGACCGGGCGGACGAATGAGTGAGCAATCATCCCGCGGCGTGCGACACCCTCGCACGCCGCGGTTTTCATTGGCGGCACCTTCGTTGGTGGCACCTTTGGCGAACCAGCCGGGCGTGGCTTGCCAGCAATAGGAGTTGTCGTTATTCTCATGCCTATGCCCCACGCACTTCACCGGACTATCGCGCTTGTTCTGTTTGCATGCTTCCTGCTCACCGGCTGTGACAAACGTGCCGACGAAGTTCGCGACACCTTCGACCGCTATCAGGATGCCGTCGCAGAGCGGGATGCCGACAAAGTCTTCAAGCTGTTGTGCAGAGACAACGTTGAACGCTACACGCAGTACGCCCAGCTCGTTCGCGACGGTACCAAAGACCAGATCCTTTCCCTGCCCACTATTCAGCAGATCGACATTCTCGCTCTCCGCCACGTCACCACGGCGGCGGATGTCCGCAACGCCGACGCCAAAGAGGTTGTCCGCCTCGCCATCGACCGCGGTCTGTGGTCATCTGACGATTCGGTCCGTTTCAACCTGATCGATCTCAAGGTCGCTAAATCCTCGGCTTTTGCCAAGCTTGAGTTCGACGATATTGAACTCCCCATCGAAATGACCTTCGCCCTCGAAGACGGCGTCTGGAAGGTTGACGCCACGGCCATGGAACGCAAGCTCAACAAACTCCTCAAAGACCTTGGCCAAAACGCCAAAGTCTCCAAAGAGGATCTCGTCCTTAATATGGTCGAGCGGACAACGAAGAAGCCGGTCGATATCAGCCTGTGGAACCCCAAGAAGTAGATTACAGGCCGCTACGCTCACTCAAGTGACCCATCACACCCGCGAGGTGATCGAACTCACCAAATTCGCTCACCTTCCCCCGTCCTCCCGCGCCGTCAAGGTCACCTTCGTTGTCCGCGTTTCGGTGCCGCGCAGATAGGTGATGGTGACCACATCGCCGGGCTTGGCGGCCGCGAGCAGCGGCATCCATGCTGAGAAGCTTTCGATTGGTTTGTCGTTCCACTTCTTGATGATGTCGCCGGCCTTCAGGTCCGAATCGGCCGCGGGGGTTTCGGGCGTGATGCCATCGACCAGGACGCCGTCGATCTCTTCGTCGTAGCTG
>Ga0105044_10006592_pt1 | contig 15963 bp, 9 predicted proteins | sample MAT01_FD_78092 | JGI IMG/M metagenome (GOLD analysis project Ga0105044, IMG submission 78092) | Freshwater microbial communities from Lake Fryxell liftoff mats and glacier meltwater in Antarctica - MAT-01 | ecosystem: Environmental > Aquatic > Freshwater > Ice > Liftoff microbial mat | place... | reverse complement strand
TGGCTTCCTCTTCGATAACCTTGCGGTCGTGGCGGAGGTCGACGAGGATCTTGAAGGAGCCGATGACGATGGAGGTGCCGTCTTCGAGCCCCGCGGTAATGACGGTTTGGGTGAGGTCGGAGGGGCCCACGGTGACGGGGATGACCTTGGTCTTGCCGTCGCTGACGCCGTAGACCACGCGGGTGAAGGCCTTGTTCTTGTCGATGAGCGGATTCTCGCGGGCGTCCTTGGGCAGCTCGTCGACGCGGCGATCAACGACGGCCTGGCTGGGCACCTTGAGCACGTCGTAGAACGACTCGACCTCGATGTCGGTGTTGGCGGTGAGCCCCGAGTAGAGCAGCTCGCCCTCGGGCTTCTTGACGAGCACTTCGACGACGTAGTAGCCGGTGCCGTCGCGGTCGGTCTCGCGCTTGAGGCCCACGCGGTCGATGGTGGCGTCGAACTCGCGTCCGCGGAAGGCGTTGATGAACACCTTGGCCCGCTGGCCCGCCTTCACCGGCGCGATGTTGGCCTCGTCCACGCGGGCCTTGAGGAGCATGACGTTCAGGTCGGCGATCTCCATGATCACCGAGCCGGCGTTGTTGAGCGTGCCGACGACCACCGTCTCGCCCACCTCGGCGTTGAGCTTGGTGATGACGCCGTTGAAGGGTGCCTTGATCTCGCTGTTCTCAAGGTCTTTCTGCGCCCGGGCGATGTTGGCCTTGGCAATCTCGATCAACTGCAGCGACGAATCCACGCCCGACACCGAGCGCCGCACGTCGGCCTCCGTCTGTTCCAGCACCGATTGGCTGGCGTCTCCGGACTGCACCAGTTGCTTCTGACGCGCCATTTCCAGCTCGGCCCGCGCCAGCGTGGCCCGGTTGCCTTGCAATCGAGCCTCTTCGGCCCGCTGGCTGGCCTGGGCGCTCTCGAGCGACGCCGCCAGATCGCGGGCGTCGAGTCGCACCACCACGTCGCCCTCCTTCACCGTCTCGCCCTCGCGGAAGGGCAGGGCGAGGATGCGCGCCGACACTTGGGCGGAGATCTGCACCTTGGTTTTGGGCTCGATGGTGCCCGGGGCGTTGACGGTCCGCGTGAGCGTGCCCTTCTCGGCCTTGCCCAGCCTGATTTTGAGCACTTGGTCGCCCGGGCGCAGCGAGGAGATAAGCTCCCTGAACTCCGGCGATTGCGCGATGAAGTACCCGCCCGCTGCGGCCCCGCCGATAAAGATCACACCCAGTCCAAGCAGCCATTTCCACACGGGCAAGGCTCCCAGCCGCCTCCGTGCACAGGCCCACGGCCAAGGCACTCGGGCGACGCGGTTGGTCGGTCCCAAGACCGCAGGCCTTACTGGGGAATCTACTGCCGCGGTTGCAGCAGAAAACCGGCCCAGGCCCACGTCACTGACCTGCAAGTCTAGGAATCACCCCGGGTTGGGTTGCACCGGCACCCCAAAGTGCCGTCGAGATCGGCGACTCGATGACCCTGGATGGGGGATCGCCGGCGAGCCCGGACTAGCGGCGTCCGGCCTTGGCGGCCAGCCGCTCGGCGATCAGGATCTTGGCCTCCCCGACGATATAAAACGACCCGGTCACGCAGATCAGGTCGTCGCGCCCCACGGCCCGCAAGGCCAGGTCGAACGCGTCCTTGAACGATTCGGTCGTCTGGCTCATCTTCCCGCACAACTCGCTGTACCGCCGCTGCAGGTCGGCCGGCTTGGCCGCCCGGCGGTTGTTGCCGGCCTGAGTGAAGATCACCTTGTCCGCCCCCGCCGCCAGGGCCTTGAGCGTCGTGTCGATGTCCTTGTCGGCGGCGATCCCAAACACCACCACCAGAGAGTCATACTGCACATACGCACCGATCGCCTTGATCAGCGCCCGCATCGACTCGGGATTGTGGGCCCCGTCCAGCAGCACCCGCGGGGTGTTGACGGCCATCTCGAACCGTCCCGGCAAGACCGTCATCGCGAGCCCCTTGGCTACCTTGGCCTCGGGGCAGGCAAAGCCTCTCTCGCTGAGCTTGTCGAGCACGGCCAGCGCCAGCCCGCAGTTGAGGGCCTGGTGCTCGCCCTTGAGGGGCACGGGGACGTGGTCGTAGTTGCTCCGCTCGGTGGTGAGGCAGACCCGGGCCGTGGGGCCCGCGCCGGCCTGCCATTCGAAGCGGTACGAGAAGTCGATGTCGTCGCCGACGACTTCGATGGGCGAGCCGCGGGCGGCGGCCACTTCGCGGAAGACCTTGAGGATCTTGGCGTCCTGCTGGATCACCACGGCCGGCACGCCGGGCTTGAAAATCCCGGCTTTCTGGGCCGCGATCTCCTCCAGCGTGTCGCCGAGGATCTGCATGTGGTCAAAACCGATCGTCGTCACCGCGCACACCTCGGGGGTGATCACGTTGGTGCAGTCCAGCAGCCCACCCAGCCCGACCTCGATCACCGCCACGTCCACGGCCTGGTCGGCGAAGTACACAAAGCCCATGGCCGTGAGCAGTTCAAAGAACGTCGCCTCGCCGTGCGCAGCCTCGACCTTCGCCGCCGCTTTGCCGATGCGTTTGGTGAGGGCCACGAACTCGTCGACGCCGATCAGCTGACGATTGAGCCGGATCCGCTCCCGCACGTCGACCAGGTGCGGGCTGGTGAAGAGCCCGACGGCATACCCGCAGGCTTCGAGCGCCGTCGCGATCATCTCGCACGTGCTCCCCTTGCCCTTGGTCCCGGCGACGTGCACCATGCGAACGGCGTCTTGCGGGTTGTCGAGTTCCTTCAGGATGGCCCGCATCCGGTCGAGCTTGTACGCGTCGCGGGTCGCGCGGGTGGGGGGGACGCGTTCGAGATCGACCCGGTCGTAGAGGTATGACGCCGCAGTGCTTAGATCGCTGACTTGGCCAACGGTGGCGCGCGGGCGCACCTCCACCTCGACGGCGGCGGGCTTGGCACGCGGGCTAGTGCTGGGCTTTTTGGCCATGGGACGCACTCGGCGCTTCAGCGGGGTTTCGGATCCTGGATAACTGCCGGGCCACACGCAAGCCGAACCAATGTCGGCGGGAGCAGGAGACGGGGGCGAAACATAGGACCGGACTCTGCCCACCGCCCGCATGAACCGCGACGGTTGCTCCTAGGAAGGTACACCAATCGGCGCACTTCTCAAACAGTCTTTCCGCGTACCTCAAAACAATTTTGGGCGACGCACCGACAGGGTGATTCGGTGAAACCCCGAGACTCACACGCGCAACTGCGGCAGCATGCCCCTCAGCGATGCCAGGGTCGACTCGCGCGCCCCGGTCATCGGCAGCCGCAACGCCCCGCTATCGCGCCCGAGCAGTTGCATGGCGGCCTTGACGGGGATCGGGTTGGTCTCCAGAAACATCGCCCGCGCGATGGGGATGAGTTGCCGATGCAGGCTCAGCGCCCCGGCGAAATCGCCAAACAGAAAGGCCTTGCACAAGCCGCTGATGTGCCCCGGCAACAGGTTCGACACCACCGAGACGACGCCCACCGCCCCCACCGAGGCGAACGGCAGGGTCAGCGTGTCATCGCCGGAGAGCACTGCCAGCGTGGGGCATCGGAGCGCCACCTCGCCGCAGGAATCGGGCGAGCCGGTGGCGTCTTTGATCGCGCGGATGCGCGGGTGTTGCGCCAGCCGCTCGACCGTCTCGGGTGCGAGCGCCACGCCGGTGCGCCCTGGGATGTTATAGAGCATGACGGGCAGATCCGCCGCGTCTGCCTGGGCCACGAAGTGCTGGTACATCCCATCCTGCGTCGGCTTGTTGTAGTACGGGTTCACCGACAGTGCGGCGTCAGCCCCTAGCCTTTTGGCCGTCTTCTGAAGCTCTATCGCGTGGTGCGTGCTGTTGGAGCCCGTGCCGGCAATGACCATCAGCCCCAGCGGCCTGGCCACCTCCACCGCCGTCGAAAGCAGTGTCTGGTACTCGCTCTCGGAGAGCGTGGGCGATTCGCCAGTGGTGCCGGCGACGACGATCCCCGTCACGCCGCCTTGGGCCTGGAAGGCGATCTGCTCACGCAGCCGGGCGAGGTCGATCGCAGCGCCGTCGCTGGTGAAGGGCGTGACGATGGCCGTGAAGGCTCCGCGGAACTCAATGGGCATGCCTTCAGCGTAAGACCGCCTAATCGCCCGCGGCGAGCGTTTGGTGGCTCGATTGCATTCCCCAAAAAACCACCGGGCCGGGCCGAGCGTGGGCTACTCGGCTCGGCCCAGGTGGTGTACTGACAATCATCACGCCCCGCCTGCGGGGTCCGATCAAGCACTACGGCTATCCCCTGAGGATCAGCCACCCTGGCCCTTGGACGATTCGGGCATCTTCTTATCGGCTTTGCCCGACGGCTTGATCACGATCCGGAAGCGCGACTCGGGCTTGTAATACTTGGCGAAGCCCTCGCGGATCTCCTGGCCCGTGAACGCTTGGAAGGCCTTGGGCGCCGCCAGGATGTCATCGATCGAGTTTCCGCGATAGGTCATGGCCGCCAGCCGCGGGGTCCAGAACGAGGGCTGCTTCATCTCTTCCTCGAACATGTTCTCCATCTGCTTGCGGGCCGTCGCCAGTTCCTCATCGGTGGGCCCATTCTTGGCGAAGTCGGTGTAGATCTCTTCGAGCGTGCTGGCGAGGGCCGCGGCCTTGGCGGGCTCGGTCGGGGCCACGGCGAGGAACTGTCCAAAGCCGGGGAAGACCGTCGCGGGCTGCGAGGACGCGCTGATCGAGTAGACCAGCTGCTTCTCCTCGCGGACGATCTTGACCAGCCGGGAGCTGATGAGCCGCGAGGCCATCTGCATAAGCCGGGAGTCGCGGATGTCCTTGGCGTCGGTGGCGAAGAAGCCGTCGAACACAATGCCCAGCGGCGTGGCGAACTCGACTTCCTTCTCCACGACCAGCGGGCCTTTGGGCCGGGCCATGGTGCGCTTGTCGCTCAAGGTCTTGTCGCTGATGCGCTCGCGGCTCGGCAACGCGCCCAGATACTGAGCAACCATCTCCTGCGCCTTCTCCACGCTGATGTCGCCCACGACGGCGACCTCGATCGGGGCCGTGGCGATCGTCTTCTCAAGCCAGGCCTGCGCGGATTCCAAAGTGATCCGATCCACCTGCTCGACGGTGAGCGGGCGCATCCGGGCTTCGTTGGGCGGGAAGAGCGTGTCGGCGAGCACCTCGGCCAGGATGCCTTGCGGAGCCATCTTCCGCTGCGCGATGCCCTGGCGCTGGGCCTGCTTCCACTGCTCCAGAGCCGCGGGCTCGATCACCGGGTCGGTGAGGAGCAGATACGCCAGTTGCAAGGCCGGTTCGAACTCGGCGGGGTTGCCCGAGACCACGAGACGCTGCGAATCCGCTCCGCCACGGGGCCCGCCGCCGGCGGCGGAGACGCGGGCCTTCTTGCCGGTCATGAGGTCGCGGATCTGGATGCTCGAAAGTGTGCTGGTCGCGGGGCGATCCCACGCCAGCGAGGCGGCCTCGGTCAGGCCGCGGGTCTGAGCGTCTTCGAGAATCTGACCGCTGGCCAGCGAGATGCTGATCGAGGCCTCACCCTTCTGGATGTCCATGAAGCGGTGGTGCATGCGGACGCCGTTGGAGAGCCAGGCGCTCGTCACGCCCGACTCGGCGTGCGTCGCCTTCTCGGCCACCCTGCCGGCGGTCGGCACCTTCTCCAGGAGCTTGATCGCGGCGGCCACCTCGGCGATCGCCTCGGGCTTCACGTCGAACGCCGCCCGGCCCAGCGAGACCACCTCGGCCTCGCTCGGCACGCCGGCGCTGGTCGGGATCGTCAAGATGAACAGCAGGTGCGTCGGATCAAAGTCCTTGGCGAACGACCTGGACACTTCCTCGGCTTTGACCGTGGGCAGTAGCTTGTTGAGCAGTTCCAGGCGCTGCTTGGCCGACTGGATTGGTTCGTTGTCCGCCACGCCGCTGTTGATGCGGCCCAGCATGAACCGCGCCGGCAGAGTCGGCTCGCGCTCCACGCTTTCCTCGGCCTGGCTGATGAGCGCCTTGCGGGCCTCGCCCACTTCGCGCTCGCTGAAGCCGTGAAGCCGCGCACGCTGCAGGTGCGTGCCCAGGTCGCCCATCATCTTCTGCCAGTTCTCCGGCTTGCCCGTCGCCTGAATCCCCGCGCTGCGGAACGCCCCGCCCAGTTGCGAAGCGCTCGCCCCCGCCGACAGGTACGACGCCTTGCCCGCCGCCAGGTCCGCCTCGATGCGGCGATTGAACACCCACGTACCGATCAGTTCGACCAGATCGCGACGCTCATCGGCGACCGTCGTCGACGGCGGCCGCGGCGGCTCTATCCGCGAGATCTGCAGCGAGGTCGAAGTGATCTCCGCGTCCGATGCAACGATCGCCCGGTCGGCCATCGTCCCCTTCACGCCCACCGGCAGATCCGCCGGCTTGGGGGCCTTGGGCATCCCGCCGAACTGCTTCTTGATCAGCTCGATATACGGCGCCGGCTCCGCGTCCGCCACCACGATCACCGTGATGTTGCTGGGCACGTAAAACGTCGCATAATACTGCTTGAAGTCCGCCTCGCTCACCGTGTTGATCGTGGCCTCGGTGCCGATGGGGCTGCGCCGGCCGAACGTGCTCTCGGGCAGCAGACGCTCGAAGATGTATTCCTGCACCCGCTGCTGAGGCCCAAGCCGCGTCCGCCGCTCTTCCTGGATGATCCCGCGCTCTTCCTGGATCTCCGTCGGCAAGAGCAACAGCCGCCCGCCCACGTCGGACATGAACAAGAGCGCCCGGTCGACCGTCTCAGGCTTGGCGTCGGGCAGGTAAAGCTGGTACGTGGTCTGATCGAAGCTGGTGAACGCGTTCTGGTCACGCCCGAATGCCAGGCCGATCGACTGGAAGTAGTCGACGACGGTTCCCGGCTTGAAGTTCTCCGAGCCGTTGAAGGCCATGTGCTCGAGGAAGTGCGCGATGCCGCGCGTTGTCTCGCTCTCATTGAGCGAGCCCGAGGAGACGTGCATCCACACGCCCGCCCGGCCCGGCGGGTTGGCGTGCTGACGGATGATGTACTTGAGCCCGTTGTCCAACGTCCCCGTGACCAGCGCGGGGTCCGTCGGCAGCGGCTCGGCCATGGCCAATGGGGCTGCATTCATGGCCACAATCATCGTCGGAACGGCGACAGTCATCCAATGCATGCAAACTCCCAAGCAAAGAGAAACGCGACGCCCACTCAAAGGGCCGAATGGCCCGGTTCGAGGCTATACCCCTTACGCACACCAGGGTTTCACACGGCCCGTCCAGATTAGGAGCTTGTCCGGTTCTGGCGTTTGAAGCTCACGGCTCTTGCCCCCGCGCTGGCACCGCCTCGCTGGCCCGAACATCGATCCGACGGGACGGCGCACACCAGATGGCCCACGCCCCCGCCGCTTCCGCCGCCGTCATCCCTTCCAGATCCCGCGGCGCGTCGGCCAGGCGATCAATCTCCAGCCCTTGCAGCTTGGTGATGGGCAAAACCGAGGCCCAGTACTCCGCCGTCGCCAGCCGACGCCGCGCGTCGGCCGCCAGAGCCGCCCCGGCGATCTCAACCTCCGCCGCAGGCAAACCGAGCGGCGCCACCTGGGACATGGCCTCACCAAGCACGGCCACGGCTCGCTGCGCCGCGTCCTCCCCGCCGCGAACCCGCACCGAGCCCAAGACCAAGCCCAGCCCGCGATACGACCGCGCCGGGACCGATCTCACGCTGACCTGATCGGTCTCCAGCCCCGCTTCCGCGAGCGCCGCGCGGACCCGCGCCGTCACGATTCGGGACGCTACGTTCAACCCACGCACCGCCGTGAGATCCGCGATGGCCGGGCCCGGATAGGCGATCACCGCATACGACCAACCACCACCCGCCTCTTTGCCGCCGAGTTCCAGTGCCACCGAGCGCGGCGCGCTCGACAGCGGGCCGTCCAAAGTGCGCTCGTGCGCCAAGGAGTCTGGCCCGATGGCGCCCCGCGCCGGGACATCCCGGAACAGCCGACTCGCCAGGTTCAAGCCATCGTCGAGGGCCACATCGCCCACGATGGCCGCCTCGATCGGGCTTTCGTGCACGAGCCGTTCCAGGCGTTGCCGCGCCTGCGCCGGGGTGATCCCCAGCACGCGCTCGGGCGTTGGCGATTCGGTCCGCAGCCTCACCGACGGGGCCATGGCCCAGAACACCGCGTCGGTCACCGTTTCGCCCGGATCCTCGACGCGCCGCGCAAGCCCATCCAGCGCCGTGGAACGCCACGCTTCAACGGCGGCTTCGTTCAACTGCGGATCCACGAGCATCCGCGCCATCTGTTCGGCCAGTTCAGCCGCCCGGGCCGACGGGGCCGAGCCGTGCAGGACCATCCCCTCGGGCCACAGATCCACCAGCGGCTTCAACGCTTCCTCCGCGCCGCCCCCACCACCCCCACCGCCGGCCGCCGGCCGCCAGCCCGCCGCCGCCGCTCGGGTATGCCACCGTTCCGCTGGACTCTCCGTCAGCTCGCCGCCCGCCAGACACACGACGATCATCACTCGGCCCGACCCGCGCATGGGCCGCACATGCACGCACGGCCCGTTGCTCAGCCACGCCGTAGCCACGCCCGCGCGGCGGTGCAGATCGATCCGCTCCACCACCGGCTGCCGCGCCGTGGCCACGCTCGCCGCGAACGCCAACGCGATCAGACTCAAAATGGCCCACAGCGAACGCATCCACCGCACAAACAGATCTCCTTGCTCGCAACCCGCCACTTGATACCGCCACCCGCCCCCATCGTTTCCCACTCCGCCACTTCGCCACTTCCCTCTGTCCCTCCATCACTCCGGCCCCAGAATCTCGCACAACCCCAAGCACCCCTTCCCCTGGCGATACGCCCCCTTGAGCATCCCATCCACAGCCTCGTCGATCTTCGCCCGGATGCGATCGGCCTTGAGCGCGGCCAGATCGATCACCCCGCGCTGCCCGGTCGAGAGCAGCCAATACTCCGCCGTCCCCTCCGGCCAACACCCGTCGGCCTGCGACGCCAGCGCCAGCGCATAGATCCCCATCTGCAGATCGTCCTTGCTCGGCTCCAGGAGCGACTTCTTCGGATAGCCGGTCTTGTAATCAATCACCCGCAGCCGCCCGTCGGGGGCCTGATCGACGCGATCGATGTGCGCCGAGAAGCGGTGCTCGTGCCCGCCGCTGGGATAGGCGAACTGGACGTGCTTTTCCTGCTCGAGTACGTGGTCGCCGTCGCCGTGCAGCCGCGTGAAGGTCATCTCAAGCTGCGCCATGAGCCGCTTGAGTTCCTCGGGCTTGACCGCCGCATTGCCCGCCAGGCGGAAGAACGCCTTCTTCCCGAGTTCCATCAGCCGATTCAACCCCGGCTTGTCTTGGCCGTCGGCGTCCGCCTCCGCGAACTGCCGATAGAACTGCTCCAGCGCCTGGTGCGCCGCCGAACCCAGCGTCGCCCCGTCGTGGTCGGCCTCCGGAATGCGGAGCACATGCTTGAGGTAGTAGCAACGCGGGCAACGCAGATACTCATCGATCACCGAATAGCTCAGTCGCAGCGGCGGCACCTGCCCCGCCCACCGCGGTTCAACCACGCCCCCGGCCGCCACGGCCCCCTTCCCCGCGACCTCGTCGGCCCACAGCGGGCCCAGCACCGCCGCCAGCTTCTGCCACGAGGGCGTTGTGGCGTCCCCCGTAATCCACGCGGCCGGTTTCCCGTTCCGCTCCATCTCCGCCGCCAGCGCCAGCCGGCCGGCGGCGTCGCGCAGCCGCGCGAGCAACTCTTCCATACCCGCGGGCGTCAGCCCGGCCCGATCCGCCGCGTCCAACGCCGTGGCCGCCTCCAGCCGTGCCTCGCGCCGCGCGCGGATCAGCGCCTCGCGCCGCTTCCCCAATCGATCAAACCCCGCCCCCGCGCGGTCGAGCTCCCCACGCGCCGGCGACCCGACCCCCGCCTCCGCCGCATCCGCCCACACGTCCGCCGATTCCAGCACCGTCACCAGTTGCTCCGCCGCCCGATCGCGCACCAGCTCGTCCATGAAGTTGACGCCCGAGCTGCGAGTCTTCCCCTGCTTGCCCAGGATCACCAACCGCCGCTCGGCCCGTGTACACGCGACATAAAACAGCCGCCGCTCCTCCGCCTGCCGCCGCGCCTTGGTGTCGCGCGTGTCCCCCGCACGATCGACCAGCCCCTCCGGCAGCACCGCCTCGTCGGATCGCACCGACGGAAACCCGTGCTGGCCCACCCGCGTCACGAACACCGTATCAAACTCCAGCCCCTTGGCCGAGTGCGCCGTCACCAACTGCACCGCGTCTCGCTCGGGGTCGCCGTCGTCGCCCTCCACCTGCTGCGGCTCGCCGTCCACGCTCGATCCGCCCTCGATCTCTTTCTCGGCGTCAGCCAGGTCTTGCAGATACGCCCAGAACGCCGCCAGATCGCCCGGCGCGTCGAGGCGATGTTGCCGCTCGCGCACAAACCGCAGCACCGCCGCCAGCCTCGCCACCCGCCGCGCGCGGGCCCGGCCATCGGTCAGATCGGCGTGCGCCACATCCGTCAACGTCATGATCCTGAACACCACCTCGTCGGCCCGCTGCGTCGCGGCCAGCCCGCGCAGCTCCGCCTCTTGCCGCGCGAGTCGTTCGACCGCGGGCTCGTCGCTCGCCCGCGCCGCCAGCCACGCCACGAACGCGCCGGGGTCGTCGGTCGCCTCGGCCCCGCTCTCATGCCGCGAACGCTGCGCCGCATACGCCCGCTCCCACTCGGCCATCCGCGCCGGCTCCACCTTGGCCGGCGGCCTCACCAAAAGCCACCGCGCCGCCCACGACGCCCGCGCGTTCACCAACAACTCCATCCAGTTCCAAACGTCCTTGATCCCCGGCTCCTCCAACAGCCCTTTGCGACGCCGCCGCGCCACCGGGATCCCTTCCAGCTCCAGCCCCGCCGCCACGCGGTCGAGATCCCCGCCGTTGCGGGCCAGCACGGCGAACTCGCGATAACGCCGCTCCGGCTCCCGCGCCCGCTGCGTCAGCACCATCATCGCGATCACGTCGCCGTCCAGCGTGTCCTGCGGCAGCTTCACCGCCAACACCCCCGCGCCGGCCTCGTCGGGCTGATCTTTTAGACTGCTCGGGCGCTCCGCCAGCTTGTCGGGCGCGAACCGCTCGTGTCCCGCTTGAGTGATGATCGCGTTGGCCACCGCCAAAATCGGCCGGGCCGAGCGGAAGTTCTCCGTGAGCGCGATCACCTCGCTCCCGGGCCAGATCCGCGCGAACTTGGCGAACGCCCGGTCGTCGGCGCCACGGAACTCATATATCGCCTGGTCGTCGTCGCCCACCACACACAGATCGGGCCCGGCCTCCCCACCCGCACCCGGCGGCGCCAGCAACCGCAAAAACTCGATCTGCCCCGCGTTCACGTCTTGAAACTCGTCCACGACGATGTGCCGCGCCGCGCTCCGCACCAGCGCCGCCGCCGTCGAGTGCCGCCGCAGCAACCGCGTCGGCAGGCTGATGAAGTCGCTGAAGCTCACCCAGCCCCGCTCGGCGCAGGCCCGCGCAAACAGCACGGCGAGCTTGGCCACATCCTCAAAGCGCCGCAGCTTCGCCTGCTCGGCCTCAAGCTCCAACCGTTCGAGTCCATCATTGTTCTGCGCCAGCTCCGCCGCCCGCCGCGACACAAACGCTTGAGCCGCTTCCGCCTCGATCGCCTGCTCCGAGAGCGCCGACACCGCCGCCTCGGCGTCCACCACGACCCCGTCCGCCGCCAGCCCGCGCCACTCGCGCAGAAGATCGTGCTGGAAGATCAGCTCGCGTAGCAACCGCCGCCGCTGCGCCGAATCGATCAGCTCCGGATCCGGCGGCAACCCCATCAAGTCCGCGTAACGCCGCACCATCCGCAGCCCAAACCCGTGGAACGTGTGCACCTGCACGCGGTCGGCCAGCCCCACGCCCACCAGCGACGACAGACGCTGCCTCATCTCCTCGGCTGCCTTGGTGGTGAACGTCAACGCCACCATCCGCTCGGGCGCCAGCCCCCGCTCGCGCATCGCATATGCGAGGCGATGAATGATGACCCGCGTCTTGCCCGTGCCCGGCCCTGCCAAGACCACCGCGGGCCCGCCGTCGTGCGTCACGGCCCGCGCCTGCGCCGTGTTCAGCCCCGCCAGAAGATCATGCCCCGCCGCGCCCGATGCCAATGGTTGTTGGGTTCCCACTTCGCCTCCTGTGTCTCAGATGCCGTCCGTTCCGCACCCGATCCGCTCGGCTTAACGCGGCAGCGCCGGGTCGCGCATGTACCAGTGCACCGCCGTCTTGCCGTATACGTGCGATTCGGGCCCGCGTGTCGCGTCCAGGTTCACGTCCGCCGGCTCAAGCACCACTGTCAACGCCGCCTCGCCGAAGACCCGCACGCCCTGCACCTCGGCCTCTTTCCGCGGCGTCTCCGCCTCGGCGCCCATCTCCACCGCCTCGCCGGATTCCATCATCGAGGCCAACTCGTCGAGTTCGTCGATCTTCCCCCGACGCGGTCGATCGGGCCGCCGCGCCTTGGCCGGCTTGCCCCGCGGCCGCTTGGCCTCCTCGTCGGCCATCTCCGCCACCGGCCCGACCGTCAACTGGAACGGGTTGGGCGTGCGAATGATCAAGAACCCGTCATCGCTCAGCAGCGCCGCCAGCCGCGACGCTTGCGCCTTCACCCGCGCCCAACCCGTCGGGTCCTCAACCAGCGGATACGGCGGATCAAAGAACAACAGATCCACCGGCCTCGGACACCGGGCCGAGACTGAAAGCCCCAACGCGTCGCCATGCACGATCTGGGCCCGCGCCGCGCACCCGAGCGTCTCGACGTTCCGCCGCAGCATCGCGATCGCGCCCTTGTCCTGATCCACAAACAGGCACGACGCCGCCCCGCGGCTCAACGCCTCCAGCCCGATGGCCCCGCTCCCCGCAAACAGATCGACCACCTTGGCCCCTTCGATCCGCGACCCGAGCATGCCAAAGAACGACTCCTTCACCCGGTCGGGGATGGGGCGGGTCGTGAGGCCGTCGGGGGCCAGGATGGTTCGGGAGCGGTACTCGCCGGCGATAATGCGCATCGGGCGTAGCCAACGCCGACCGAGGCCCCAAGTCAAGCCCGGCCACGCAACCGTTCAATCGATCACATAGCACATCATGGGCGGGACGCTCAGCCCCGTCACCGTCCGCCACAACGGTTCTTCCGCGCCGTCGCTGGCCCAACATTGAAACTGCCCGCGCGGATCCTCGGCGTACAAATCCAGCGCGGGCCCGCCGATGAACAGCACCCGGTGGATCACCAGCCGATCCTCCACGGCGTACTCCGCCTCCGCCGCCACCCCCGCCAGCGCGTCCACCAATCGGCCAAACAATGCTGCGTCTGTGTGCAAAAGCACGTCCGCGTCACGCCACACGTAGTACCGGTGCTTGATGATGTCCGAGTCGCTCCGGGTCGAAAGCTCCCGCGGCCTCTGCCGCAGACGGTCGATCACCCCGCCCGGCCCGTCGATCCGCGGATGGACCGCGCCGCCGGGCAGCGCCATCGCCAGTTGTCGACAGAACCCGTCCAGGTCACAGATCGCCGACCCCGCCAGCACGCACGTCTGCGACTGCGGCATCCGCTGCAAGTACCACGCCATCTCCAGCCCAAACCGCTCGCGGTGCGACGCGTTTCGCGACCACGCCACAAGGTGCTGATCTTCCAGAAGCTGACCCGCCTGCGCCAGCGCCTCGGTCGGGGGGGATTTGCTCGCTCCGGCTTTCACAACCTGGATCATGGACGGCCTCACAGACGCGCCACCGATCCGCTCGGTAGCAGGCGTCCCTCGTGCTCCTCGTGATGGCTCCACAGACTCGAGTCCCATGCACTTGACTATGCGCAACCGCGAAAGGAAAACCAATGAACTCCGTCGTCAACCTTCGATTTCCTTCGTTTCTAGCAAGCTTGCAGGATCAACCCTGCCAACCTCCAGGGGTTGCCCTGATCCAAACTAGATCAACTTTCGCTCACCGATCACCTCCCGCCGGGCGTTCAACCACCAGTCGAGGTACCTTCCCCGGCCTCGGGCACCTCGGGCTTCTCAGGCTCCGCCGCCTTCGGCCTCAGGATCGGCTTGGGCGGCGTCCTGGGCAACGGCGCCGGAGCTGCCACGGCACGCTGCTGCGCACCCTCCGCGCCGATCGTCACTTCCGTGATCCCCATCACCTTCATCTCGCCTGAAGGCGTCACGACTGTCACCGCCTCCGGAGCCTTCTTGCCCACCGGCATGGGCACGATCACGATCTTCCCGCGACGCAGCTCGATCAGCAGGCTCGTCGGCGCGTCCGCCGCCTCGCTGGCCGGAACCCGGCTCACGCGCACGCTCGTCAGCCGATCCACAAACAACTCCAAACCATCATCCGCCAGCGCGATCGACGCCGAAGCCTGGAGCCCGGACCGGAACTCCAGAGCCCCCGACAACTCGTCGCCCTCCCGCACGGCTTGCCAGCGGCTGATCACCCGCGAGACGCCGAACGACCACGCCCGCGCCTCGACGCCCTCCTCGCGCGAAAGCCCCGTGACCGTTCCCTTCACAGGTTTCAGTTGTACCCCAGTCAGCAACGCCGAGAACGGGTCGTTCTCCGAAGTCACCGCCCGCGGCATCGGCTTCTTCTCCGCCGCCGGCTCCGAAGCTTCAGGGACCGGCGATTCCGGCTGCCCGGCCCATGCCGACGAACCCGACATCAGCAAAGAAGCCAATCCCACCACGCCAAAGGTCAAACGTGACATCGGTGATACCTCCAGCAAAGAGCGTTGGTCCGAAAAATCGCCAGGCCGCCTTACCAGTTACTGCGGCACAGGCTTGGGCCCCGTCCACGGATTGGCCGGCTTGGGCGCCGGCGCAGGCACCGGCGCGGGCGTAGGCGCGGGCGTCGGCGCTGGCGTCGCTGCGGGCGTAGGCGCGGGAGCAGCCGCGGGAGCAGCCGCGGGAGCAGGATCGGTAGGGGGCATCGGCTCGGGCCGCGGCGCCAACGTGCCACTCGGTGCGGGTTTGGGCGTGGGTGCGGGAGTCGTTGCAACCGGGTTGGTCGCGCCGCTTGTCGAGGGAGCCTTGCTGCCCACCGCGTCAGCGAACTGATCAAAGCTCTCGCCTCCGGCCCGGGCGGCCGAACCGCGATCCACAAAGCCCGCGCTGCCCGCGCCGCGAGCGGCACCGACAATCAGGTCATCCAGCCCACCCAGCACCGTCAGAAGCGCCGCGCCGCTGATGGGGTCGCTGGGATTGCTATCGCTGCGAAGGAGCCCCGCCGCGACCAGTCGATCAAACGCCGGCGTGCCGGATTCGTCGCCCCCCGCGGCTTGATGGGCCAGGCGTGCCAGTTCGGACGCCGTGATCCGCTCTGTACCAGCGCCCCCGACGATCGGGCCGCTCAACCCGAGCCCCGCGGCTTCGCTCACCTGCGCAGCGAAACGTTTAGGAGCCGCGCCCGACTTGGCTAAGAGCACCCCGCGCAGCGCGTCGCCACGCGTCGCGACGCTGGCGGCCCCCAATTGGTCCAGGAACGCCAGATCCGAGTCCACAAAAGCCGCGGGCATCGCAGGTGCAACGGCGGCCACATCAGCCTTCGGCGACGTTGCCGACCCGCTCTGAGCCGCACATCCGCCCAGGCTCAGCCCGATTCCAACCCCACCCAATACCAGCGACCATCGAAAAAAGGTCATGCAGCGTCACTCCCAAACCCCCCTGAAAGGTCCGGCGACGACGAGTTCGCCTTAAGTCTCTCCGATCGGCTCAATAACTACAAGTAGCTCTTTCACAATCGACCAAATTAGGGGAACCGCACGCTCAGGAGCCGCATCCCTGCAAAAGCGGGAACGGCCAGATTCCCGCGCTCGTTTCAGCGGGTCGAGCATTTCTTTGGTACTAGGGTTAAACCGTGGAAAATCTCGCGGACGAGTGGACAAGGGCCCCCTTGTTCGCGTAGTGTGTGTCTAACGTGCGTTGCGCTCGAAGAGTTTCGATCTCCGCCGACTTAAGGGGATCAATCGG
>Ga0105044_10006591_pt1 | contig 15964 bp, 13 predicted proteins | sample MAT01_FD_78092 | JGI IMG/M metagenome (GOLD analysis project Ga0105044, IMG submission 78092) | Freshwater microbial communities from Lake Fryxell liftoff mats and glacier meltwater in Antarctica - MAT-01 | ecosystem: Environmental > Aquatic > Freshwater > Ice > Liftoff microbial mat | place... | reverse complement strand
GTCAAAGTCAACCAACAACGTCAGCTAGTTGAAGAAATTGCTAAATTTGGTCAACCGTTTCAGTTTGGACTCGAAGCAGGATCTAAGCCTGAGCTTTTGATTGCCCTATCGACCTTACGCACCCCAGGAGCTTTACTGATCTGCAACGGATACAAAGACGCAGAATATATTGAGACAGCCATTCTTGCTCGCAAGCTGGGACAAAATACGATCATTGTCATTGAGCAGTTGGAAGAAGTGGAAATGATCATCCGCGCTTCTACTAAATTAGGCATCGCTCCTATTGTTGGTGTGAGAGCTAAACTCAATGCCAAAGGCGTTGGACATTGGGAAGACTCCACAGGCGATCGCGCCAAATTTGGGCTGAGTATGTGGGAGATTCTCGAAGCTGTAGAACAGCTAGAGGCGGCGAATATGCTTGACTCTCTCAAGCTTCTCCACTTTCATATTGGTTCTCAAATCAGTAATATCAGCACAATTAAAGATGCTCTAAGAGAAGCAGGACAGGTCTATGTCCAGCTTGCTTCACTGGGCGCACCTATGGGGCATTTAGATGTTGGTGGTGGTTTGGGTGTGGACTATGACGGCTCAAAAACTAATTTCTATGCCTCAAAAAACTACAGTATGCAAAATTACGCATATGACATTGTGGCAGCAGTTAAAGACGCTTGTGCAAGTAAAGGCGTTCCTGTGCCGACACTTACCAGTGAGAGCGGTCGGGCGATCGCATCCCATCAGTCGGTGCTAGTTTTTGATGTAATGGGAATTAGTGGCATTCCTAATCGAGCAATTCCCCCATTGAAAGAGGATGAGCATATTATTGTGCGGAATCTTTTTGAATCTCTGGAAAACATTAATGAAAATAACTATCAAGAGATTTATCATGATGCGGTGCAGTTTAGCCAAGAAGCAATCAGCTTATTTTCCTTTGGCTATTTGACGCTCAAAGAAAGAGCCAGAGTGGAGTGCTTGTTTTGGGAATGTTGCGATCGCATTCTCAAAGTCACCCGCAAGATGAACTATGTTCCAGATGATTTGGAAGACTTGGAGAAGTCGATGGCGCTCACCTATTACTGCAATTTCTCCGTATTTCAGTCAGCCCCTGACAGTTGGGCAATCGACCAACTTTTCCCGATCATGCCCATCCACCGCCTTAATGAAGAACCAAGCTGTCGCGGCACGATCGCCGACCTTACCTGTGATAGCGATGGCAAGATTGATCGATTTATTGATCTTCGCGATGTGAAATCAGTTCTAGAAATGCATCCCTTTATTGCCGAAGAACCTTATTATTTAGCATTATTTCTTGGTGGTGCTTATCAAGAGATTCTAGGAGATTTGCACAATTTGTTTGGTGATACTGATGCCGTTCACATCCATACAACACCAACAGGATACAAGGTGGAACATGTGATCAAGGGTGACTCAATGACTGAAGTGTTAGCCTATGTGCAGTACAACCGTGACTCAATGCTAGAAAATATTCGTCAAGAGACAGAACGCGCTCTTGACGAGAAGCAAATTACCCTTGATGAAGCGAGATTGTTCTTGCAAAAGTATGAGCATTGCTTAAATGGCTATACTTACCTTAGTTAGTTTTTAACAGCGCGCGGCTAAGTCACGCATTGTTAAAAAAACAAGACAAGTCATAAAAACGCTGCTTCGCAACGTTTTTATGACTTGTCTTAGTTTTTTTGAGCGCAAAACGCTGTAATTATTTTAGTTATCAAAAGTGCTGTACCAATCAATGAAATCGCCTGCTATTGTCGTCTTGGGAGAAAAAAGTATTGCGATCGCCCGTCAAATTCAAGCCGTAATCCCCAATTCTCAAGTTTATGGATTAGCTTCTCGCACCCAAACTGCCGATTACGAATATGACAAGTTTAGCGAACAAGTAAGTAAACTTTTTACCGACGGGCATCCGATCATTAGTATTTGTGCCGCAGGTATTATTATCCGTTCCATTGCTCCTTTACTCTCGGACAAACGCGCCGAACCACCTGTAATTGCGATCGCAGAAGATGGCAGTGCGATCGTGCCTCTGCTTGGTGGGCTAAATGGAGCTAATGACTTGGCAAGGGCGATCGCCAATATTTTCAAAATTAAACCGGCGATTACGACTACGGGTGAGATTAGATTCCAAACTTCGCTATTAAATCCGCCTGCTGGATATCGATTGTTAAATAACGATCAGCAAGCCAAGATATTTTTAGCCGATTTATTGGCAGGTGCATCGGTAAAGCTAGTTGGTGAATTGAGTGATGGCGCTAACTGGCTCACTACAAGTAATCTGCCATTTAATGAACAGGCAGATCATCAGATCGAAGTTATTCCCAATTTAGAAGTTAGTCAAGAAAGATCAGAGATAATCGCTTCTAATCTCTCTTCAAAATATTTGGTATATCAAACTGTTCCCATTGAAAGTTTGGGAACTAAGGGGAAACTATCGATTATCGGTACTGGTCCAGGGGCGGCGAAGTGGATTTCCCCTGAAGTTAAGGCTATTCTTGAAAACGCGACAGATTTTGTGGGTTACAAAACCTATGTGAATCTAGTTAAAGAATATACAAAGGGTAAAACTGTCCATGCTTCTGATAATCGGGTGGAGCTAGATCGCGCTCGCCATGCGCTCCAACTAGCCGATGGAGGTAAGTCTGTGGCGATCGTTTCATCCGGTGACGCGGGTATCTATGGTATGGCGGCGGCGGTCTTTGAAGTAATCGATCAGGATGCGCCACTATGGAATCATGTTGACATTCATGTTGCCGCAGGAATATCGGCAGTGCAAGCTGCGGCTGCCGCAATCGGCGCTCCCATTGGTCACGACTTCTGCTTGATTTCCCTTTCAGATATTCTCAAATCTTGGGACATAATCGAGCAGAGACTATCGGGGGCAGCACAGGCAGATTTTGTGATTGCCATTTACAATCCTATTTCGAGCCAACGGAAGTGGCAACTTAATCAGGCTAAGGAGATTGTATTGAAATGGCGATCGCCTGACACTCCCGTCATCTTGGGACATAAAATGGGACGCAAGGGCGAAAATGTAAGGGTGATTACTCTTGGTGAGCTAGTTCCAGAACTTGCGGATATGCAGACTGTAATTATCATTGGATCTAGTAAAACCAAAACTATTAAAATGGGCGATTGCCTCAAGGTATATACTCCTCGCACCTATGTTAAGTAGCAAAAAGCTGTGGCGCACGTGCAGCGTGCGCCACAGCTTTTTGGGGATTATATCTCAGCGATAGTAAGTCAACGTTCCATTATCAGCATCGATTTCGGCAACACAACCTACTGGCAAAGGCGCGTTTTCACCATCATGTCCAAAGGGTAAGCCAGTCACTATAGGAATCTGCAAATCAGCAAGGCGATCGCGCCACACCTCTTCCATCGTAAAACTAGGCGCTGACACTTCTGCTTGACTAAATCTGCCGATCGCTACACCTTTAAGTTTTGACAAAAGCCCCGACCAGCGCCAATGGGTTAACATTCGATCAACTCGATAGGGCGCTTCCGATACATCTTCGATCGCCAAGATCACATTTTCCAGATCGAGACAGAGCGCTGTACCAATCATATTAGTGGCAAGGGTCAAATTGGCTGGCAAAAGGATTCCTGATGATTTGCCATTACTCCAGCCCAATCCTGATAACTCAATCTGATTAACCTTCCCTTCTAACCAATCAAATAATTGCCGTTGCGATCGCTCAGGCTCATTGCCCAAAGTAGTGATTACAGGCGCGTGCAGTCCGCCAATTCCTTTGTGTTTTGCCAATCCCCAAAGCAGAGCCGTAATGTCTGAAAATCCAATCAACCACTTAGGGCGATCGCTAAGTAGTTGCCAGTCTAGTTTTTCTAATAGACGCATGGAGCCATAACCACCCCTCGCACAGGCGATCGCTACACAGTCAGGATCATTCCAAGCTGTTAGAAATTGCTGGCATCGCTGCTCATCACTTCCCGCCAGATATCCCCAAGGCTGACTAAGATCTTCTGGTATGGTTATGACATATCCGCGATCGCGCCAAATTTTCAATCCATTCTCAAAGCGTTCCCACTCTCTCAAAGCACCACTAGGGGCGATTATTCGTACCTTTTGCGAAGGTGAAATGATTGGTGGCAACTTCAGTTTTTCCATATCTTCGATGTTTTATTATTTCTTACAGCGCTTTGCGCTTTTAACCCAGAACCTGCAAAGCTGTAGCGCACGCTGCGCCTGCGCTACAGCTTTGCAGGTTCTGGTTTTTATTTACTTATCGTGGTCTTCCCAAGGTTGTAATGTAAAGCACTGCTTCGTCACTGGGAATACCGAGAACTTCATTAACCAGATTATCAAAAAATCCTGCAATTCCACTCACACCCACACCCAAGGCGATCGCAGCAAGATTGAGTCGTTGTCCTAAATGACCAGAATCCATATGTAAATAACGATAGACGCGATCGCCGTATATCTCTACAGCTTTTTTAAGATCAGCAGTATGGAAAACTACGGCTCCAGCATCTCGTCCTAGTTCTTGACCTAAGCAGAGATAATGTAGTTCATCGCGAAAGTTCTTAAATCGAATCTGACGTAACTCCTGTGATTTGGGCGCGTAATAATAACATCCTTCTTCGAGACTTTCAACACCAGTCACCACCACAAAAGTCTCAATTAAGCTTAAATCAAAATATTCAAGGCTGCCATCTAATCCTTGATCTGTATAGTTTTGTGGTTGATAGGTAAAATCTAAAATCGCCTTTAGCTCAGCCAATTCGATTTTGCCGCCAGTATACTCACGGGTTGATCGCCTTTGCAAAATTGTATTTTCCAGAAACTCCAAGTTATCACCCCAGTTCATACTTGAGGTGCGAGTACTAACCTTTGTGCAAAAAGGAAAGTCATATTTATCTAGACTTTTTTCCTGTGGCTCTGTCTCTTGTTCTGCCGTTAGCCTATTCTCTGGCTTGTCAACAATCTGAGTTACCTCATGGAGGTAGCCCAATAGCTGACCATCAGGAAGTTTTGGATAGTTGCTAGTGATAGATGATGGTAGGGCGGTCATCATTCCCTTATACAAATCTGCCGATCGCTGCACAGGTACTCTCGTCTCTTGACCTCTACCAATATACTCTTCATCTTGCAGATCCAGAATCGGGACGATCGCGATCGCGCTTTCTACTTGGTTGTCTAAAAACAGAAGATCATTAATCGCTGCATCGGTAAAGCCACCAATTAAAGAAGATTGATAACCTTCAATCGCACTGGCAATGGCAATATTGCCGAGTAAGTGTCCCGTATCTAGAAATATGCGGCGATAGGCGCGATCTTGATAACGCCAAAATGATCGATAAAAGACCGAAGTAATCGCGATCGCCATGCGCGTATTTTGTAATGCAGGATGACTAAAACAAGACTTTTGCAGTTCATTCCATACATTATTGTCTTGCCAAAAATGAATCAAACTATGATCGCGAACTTGATAGTTATAGATTCCCGCCGACAAGAGCGGAGTTCCTGCCGAAATAATATAAACCTCTGCTGGATATAATCCACCCGCCGATGGTGCAGCTCTCAAATAGAAAGATTCGCCAGAAACAGTCGGTACTCTCGCGGTTAGACCATAGCTGCAAAATAATAATCTTGATAGTCGCCGCCAACGACTTGCTAGTAAGCCATCACGATCAGATTGAATCTCTTCGGTCAAGTAAGGCTTTAGATCGTAAACCGTACCAATTTTGTAATCTTTGTAAGGTGAAGGTTGGGTACTCCAATCCAATCCTTGACTTTTGCTAGCCAGTGTCGCAGGTTCGTACTTGGTACGCTCATGATAATGTTCTGCAAAAGAGGATCTGATTTCTGACATAGCTTTACGATTAGATTGATTCTATGAATACCATTTGCAAGCTAACCATTTGCAAGCAATGTACTCAATAAATATAGCGCACAATAGACTTTTAGAGTTTTGAAAGACTGGCAAAGCCAGCCTCTCAAAACTCTATTGAATCTTATCAATACTCAGCGATCGCAACAGACTCGCCTGTGCATCTCTGGTTGAGATATTATCAAAATATTCAGGGGTAAGATATCTCTCATAAAGAGATTCTTGAAGTAAGTGACTCTTAAAAAAAGCGACGCTTAACAACTTCAGATAGTTTTGTGAAGCGATGGGATTAGATCCCGCTAACACTCTGCTCACTTCAGGAGTAAGGCGATCGCTAGATGTTATCGCTGTTACAGCCGTATGCCCTGCTCTATTCAATAGAACTAAATAACGATTCTTATTAGTCAGCCATGTAAATGGAATGATTTGTTCAGAGGCTACAGGCGCAAAGGTGTCGTCAGAACTGCCCATAATTGCCACTGGAACAGTGATCTTGCTCAGAGACGCTTTGCCCAAGACGTAACTGGTCACAGGATTAACGGCGATCGCGGATTTGATGCGTGGGTCGCCTAGCTTATAAGTTTGATTTGGCAGTCCGAGAGCTACACATTGCAATAGTAAAGAAGGATTCCATTCATTTTTAGCTTTGCAGACCTTAGCCAAATCCTCAAACTGAATTTGGGCATCACTAACTAGAGCTAAAGCTGCATAACCACCAAAAGAATGCCCAACTATACCGACATTATTCCAATCGATTTTCTGAACACCTGTATTATTTACTGAAGGTAATTTCTCCACGTAATTAAGAACTGCGGTAATATCTTGAGGACGCTCCACAAAACTCTGAGGAGGCGCAATTTCACTAGCTAGTCCAACTATCAGTTTATCTAGTTGGTCAATACTACTATTTGGGGAAACCGCCAAAACCACTGCAAATCCGTAAGAAGCGAGATGCTCAGCGAGGTAGAGCAGAGGCTCACGCGCTGAAATCAGTCCTGGATAAACAACGATCGCAGGAATCGATTTTGCCCTCAAATTGGCACTATTTGGTTGGGGAACAAATAAGTAAAATGGAATTTCATATTTACCGTCCAATGCAGGAGCATTGAAACTATAGCGTTCCCATTTGCTCTTACCTTTCATCCGCAAATCTGCTAGCTGTAGAGTCGCAGCGTTTTGAGTATTAGCGATCGCTTGCCGATTAGCTTCTTCATTGACCAGAGCTACTATCTTTTGCGTATTTTGAATTAAGTCGCCTAATTCACTAACTGTTTGCAAGCCTGATTGAATATCAAAATAGATGTCAGATGTCGGAAATTTGCGTAGAAAGTTTAGAAGAGTAAGCCCATTTTGCTTGTCGGCTGTGGCTAAAACTGCGGCGGCTCGAATTGCCCGATTACCCGACAAATTTGGACCAGTATTGATAAACTCTCCTAAGATGTCAAGTGTTCTTTCCCCTTGAGATGTATACAGAAATCTCGAAAGTAAAGTTATAGGAATGTCCACTCTTTCTTTCAGAATTCGCCGAAAGTTTTCTAGATCTGAAGCAGAAATATAGCGTGATGCCGTATCTAAAGCTCCGCGTAATTCTCCAGTTTTCGAGAATATTTCTAAGTCATCAACTGATATAAAGACTTCAAAAACACTAAATCGGAAATTAACAGTTTCAGCCGCTTCACTGGGCTTAGCTATGCTCCCCCCAGCGATCGCGCCTAACAAAATCATCAAAGTCGCAGGTCTATTCACGAAATGGTAAAAAATACTAGCGATTAAGTCTTTTAGATATTTCATATTTAAGTTGACTTATGCAATGTTTAATGCGTTGACGCTAGCACGGAACCACTATGGTCATAGATTAAGAAAAGAACTGGATTCTTATGGCGGAATCTGCTGCGCTATAAGAATCCAGTTTCCTTACAACGCTTTGCTAGCAATGTCTTTGCGGTAATACATATTGTCATAAGCAATAAACTCGATCGCGCTGTAGACATTTGCGATCGCATGATGAATACCATCGCCAAGAGCAGTCACACCAAGGACTCGACCACCATTAGTGACCAACGCATTATTCTTAAGCTTAGTACCCGATTGAAAGACAAAAGCTCCTAAGTCTTCAGATTTGCCAATACCTGTAACAAAATGTCCTGTTTCCACTTTGTCAGGATAGCCGCCTGCTGCTAGTACAACACATACTGACGCTTGATTTTTCCATTGGATTTCTGGAAACTGATCAAGTTTCCCTTCCACACAAGCCATTAACAATTCATCCAGATTTGTGTCTAGCAATGGTAAGACTGCCTGAGTCTCAGGGTCGCCCAGTCTACAGTTAAACTCTACAACTTTAGGTTCACCCTCAGGCGTAATCATCAGCCCAGCATACAGACAGCCACGATAGTCAATACCTCTGGCATTCAAAGCCGCGATCGCAGGCTCTAGCACCTGAGCTTGTACTTTTGCCATCAACTCAGGAGTAGCGATCGGCGCAGGTGCGTAGGCTCCCATACCACCAGTATTGGGTCCCGTATCACCATCCCCTAGTCGCTTGTGATCCTGAGCAGGGATAAGGGGACGGATAGTTTTGCCATCGGTGATGGCAAGTACCGACACCTCTTGTCCAGCCATAAATTCTTCAATAACTACAGTTTCGCCAGCAGAGCCAAATTGTCCCGCAAATATTTGATCAAGAGACTTGAGCGCTTCTGCTATTGTCATCGCAACCGTGACTCCCTTACCGCTAGCCAAGCCATCGGCTTTGATCACAATCGGCGCTCCCTGCGCTTGCACATAGGCTTGAGCCGATGCGACATCTTGAAAAGTAGCGCTAGCAGCCGTAGGGATATTTGCTTCCTGCATTAGAGCTTTTGCCCAAGCCTTACTTGCTTCGATCTGTGCGCCTTCTTTAGTTGGGCCAAAGATCAGAGCTTCCGCAGATTGAAAATAATCAACAATTCCCAGAGCTAAAGGCAGTTCAGGACCAACAATGGTAAACCCCACCCCTTGAACTTGGGCAAACCGCAGCATTCCCTCAAAATCATCAATACTCAGGGAAACATTTTGACAATTGGGCATAGTCGCCGTGCCACCATTGCCAGGAATGCAAAAGACGCGATCAATATTGGGAGATTGTAGAAGTTTCCAAGCTAGAGCGTGTTCTCGACCGCCACTGCCAACCACTAGGACTTTCAAATTACACCTTTTTTGAGACTCACAGAGATGGGTATTATACCTTGAGGAGTAGATCAACCAAAACCAGTTTTATAGCTGTCGCCAGTCTAAAAACAAAAAGAGAGAGGCGGAGCACCGCGCCGCCTCTCTCTTTTAATACTATTGGCAACAGCCATACACTAAATTTCATCGCTGTAACTAGTCTTTTTAAAAAATTCAAAAGCACCAGCGATCGATCCCCAAACTCGCTCATCAGTAACTATGTCATAACCACGATCAAGGCTGCTGTAAGTGTTTTCTGTAACCTCAAACTCGATACTAAGGTAAGTGTCAACACCCTTACGATTAATGCAGCATTTTTTACCAGGCTCAACACCACCCTTAAATTTGTGCTGATCAGCACGCTCTACCCATTGTGTGCAGCCGTCAAGCTTCACGATCGCCTCAGCGTCTAAATTGCGTAAGCGATCGCGATCGCGACTAGCTCCAAAGAAGGTTTCTGCATTTTTAAGCCGATAGTTGATCATCTCAAGGCGATCGCTATTAAAAATTATGTGTAGAACCGCAGTGCGATAGGGATGGTGCAACTCAAAGTCATAGGCTTGCTCCAGAAACAGCCACACACCATCGGTAGTAATTGGGTTTGGCAAAGCACGGATACCAACTCGAATATGGGCAAAAAAAGGTGGATTGGCGATCGCTTGTTCCCAGTTGCTATGGTCGCCTGCTAGCCACTTAGCAAGAACATAAACATCATCAGAGGTAGTAATCATTGTTATAAATTCAGCTTTTATCTATGTAATTAAATATGACTTTTCTCAGTTTATTAAAGTATGGGCTTGTATAGCTCAGCCTTGTTAGGTTAGCAACTCATCTTATGGTTAATCAACTTTTTGAAAGGCTCGCTTCGCGAGCCTTTCAAAAAGTTGATTGAGTTTTAAGAAAGCGCATAGCGCTGTATTTTATGTTTAGAATAGAAAAGCAATATTTTCGGCTTGGTTAAGTACTTCCATGACTGCTCAGAAATACCACATTGTCACCTTTGGCTGCCAAATGAACAAAGCCGACTCAGAACGCATGGCAGGCGTTCTTGAAAATATGGGCTACCAGTCAACGGAAGAAAGTGAAGAAGCCGATTTAATTTTGTATAACACTTGCAGTATTCGCGACAATGCGGAGCAGAAAGTTTACTCATATTTAGGTCGTCAAGCTAAACGTAAGCGTGATAATCCTAACCTGACGTTAGTAGTAGCAGGTTGCGTTGCTCAACAAGAAGGCGAAGCACTGCTTAGACGAGTACCAGAACTTGATCTAGTAATGGGACCACAGCACGTCAATCGGATTGGGGACTTGCTAGAGCGAGTTTTTAATGGCAATCAGGTTGTCGCTACCGATGAAGCCTATATCGAAGAAGACATCACCACACCTCGCCGCAATAGCTCAGTGTCAGCATGGGTGAATGTGATTTATGGCTGCAATGAAAATTGCACCTATTGCATCGTGCCTTCTGTGCGTGGTCGTGAACAGTCGCGTACTCCAGAGGTGATTCGCCAAGAAATCGAAAATCTAGCGTCTCAAGGTTATAAAGAAATCACTTTGCTAGGACAAAACATCGATGCCTATGGACGTGACCTGCCCGCAGGTGGTATTGGCGCGGGCGTTGGCGGCAAAATTACATTTACTGATTTGCTTTATCACGTCCATGATGTCGAAGGAATAGATCGCATTAGATACGCCACTAGCCATCCGCGCTATTTTAGCTCGCGTTTAATCAAAGCCTGTGCCGAACTACCCAAGGTTTGCGAACATTTTCATATTCCGTTTCAGTCGGGAGATAACGACATTCTCAAAGCAATGGCTCGCGGCTATACCCATGAGCGATATCGCCGCATTATTGATGATATTCGGGCAGTCATGCCTGATGCCGCGATTACTGCCGATGCGATCGTCGCTTTCCCTGGCGAAACTGAAGAGCAATTTGAGCGTACTGTCAAAATTGTTAACGATATCAGCTTTGATTTGGTAAATACGGCCGCCTACTCACCACGCCCTGGCACACCTGCGGCGGTCTGGGAAAATCAGCTTAGTGAAGTAGTGAAAAGCGATCGCCTGCAAAGACTAAACCATGTCGTCAATCAAAACGCAGCCATGCGATCGCAGCGCTATGCAGACAGGATTGAGGAGATTATGATTGAGGGTATTAATCATAGAAACCCAAATCAGGTGATGGGGCGCACTCGTACCAATCGCATTGCTTTTACGGAAAACATAACAGGATTAACATTAGCTGAGCTAATCGGTAAGACCGTTTCCATAAAAATTACTGAAGTAAGACCTTTTAGTTTAACTGGAGTTATTTGTTGATTACGTGATAGACTAGCCAAGCGCCTAATTGGGTAATCCTAATATGACGCATAATGGGTCACTAACTCAATGGTAGAGTACTCGGCTTTTAACCGATTTGCTCCGGGTTCAAATCCCGGGTGACCCATAAATCAAAAATGATACATAGACTATTGAGGCTTTACCAATGGTATTGCTATATAATTTGTCATGATTACATGAAAATCAGACGGAGGAAAGCGGGATGGCAAGAGAACCGAGAAAACCTAATGAATACATTGTGCATTTAAAACTAGAAAGCGGACAGGAAGTCACCACAAAATTTACCACTATCGAAGAAGTTAAAACTTGGTATGCATCGCAGTTCAAGGCAAAAGCAGGAGAGGATGATCTAATGCCTATTCCTGTCAGAGCCGAACTAAATGAAATTTTGTTGGTTCGCCCTAAGCGAGTAATTGCTATTCATGTTGAACCGATTTACTCCTCTAGCGTCGAAATGTTTGCTTAAGATTAATAGAGGACGGCGAAGCCATCCTCTACTAATCTTATTAAGACAAAATTTTCATGCTTTTACATCAAGTTTCTGGGCGATCGCGTTTAGGCTTAGCACTATCATTACTCACCGTTTTGCTCTGGGGATTTTTGGCAGTTGCTCTTAAAATAATTACCCAAGAGCTAGATCCGTTCACAGTGACTTGGTTTCGCTTCACAGTCGCGGGCGGAATACTGGGAATATATTTGGCAATACGCCAACAGCTACCAACATGGCAACAACTAAAAAAAATACCGTGGCAAATATTCGCGATCGCAGTTGTCGGTTTGTCTCTCAATTACATTTTGTTTCTAATGGGCTTGAGCAAGACTTCGGCAAACAATGCCCAAGTAATTACACAAATTGCCCCAGTAATGATGGGAGTCTTCTCCCTCATTATTTTTAAGGAAAAATATAATTATCGACAATGGATCGGTGTAGCAATTCTGATCTGCGGATTAATTCTATTTTCTAACGAGCAACTGCGATCGCTAGCTATCACCTTTGAAAACTATATTTGGGGCAATGTTCTGTTGATACTAGGGGCTGTGGTCTGGGCCTTTTATGGTATCGCCCAAAAACAACTCCTCCAAAGCTTGCCTTCTAGTTACATCATGCTTTGCTTGTACCTGAGTGCCGCAATTCTATTTACACCTACGGCAAGTCCCGCTAAGCTACTTAGCCTTTCAGGATTACATTTTGCAATTTTGATATTTTGTGCATTAAATACCTTAATTGCTTATGGAGCTTTTGCCGCAGCACTAGAACATTGGCAGGCATCAAGGGTCAGTATTGTACTTACACTCACGCCACTGGTCACTTTGGCTTCTTCATTAGTTCTGCCTAATTTTATGCCCCAATTACTAGCACCTTCGCCACTAAGTTTGTTGGGATGGGTGGGAGTGATCGCCGTTATATTTGGTTCAATGACAATTTCTTTTAGTGAAAAATAATGAAGTCTGGCTTATTGAGACTTTAAAGGGTACAGAGAAATTTTTAAAAGTGCTGCTTCGCAGCACTTTTAAAAATTTCTCTGGGTTTTATAATAGCAGCGCAAAGCACTGTGAGACACTCTGCACGCTACTTCATTATTTGTCAGCACTATCAAACCTCTAAATTATCAAAAAGGGATAAAAAATGGATTGGCAGCTACTATTTTTAAGCTTCAGTACAATATTTTTGTCAGAATTGGGTGACAAGAGTCAACTTGCAACTATGAGTTTGAGTGGTAACTCAGCAGCGCCAAGATATGTATTTATCGGCTCTGCGTCGGCTTTGCTAGTAGCAAGTGCAATCGGTGTGTTTCTTGGTGATAGCATCTCCATTTTCTTGCCAACCAGATTACTTAAAGCGATCGCGGCAGGGTTATTTGCGATTATCGCGATGCGTCTATTCATGGCTGATACTTGAAATCGCCATAAAAAATAGGCTAGCCAAGAATGAGGCTAGCCTATTGATTTCTATAGTTAACTCGCAAGAATTATGTCTCTTACTGGACGACCAGTTTGACATTTGCGTTGCTTAGACCAGGGCGCTTCACTTCGGCTAGAGCCTTATTGACAGCATACTTCTGGTTGATCGAATTGATCAGCTCGGTCTGATTGTGCTTCTTAGCAACACCCCAGAGATCAGCAATCAAATCGAAGGAACCATCGGCATTGCGAGACCAGCCAAGATCATAGTCACCGTCAAGGGTTGCTACAATGTCAGCGCGGATGCGTTGGCTGTTATAGCCACGAACATCTTCTTCAGTCTTTACGCTAATACCGAGATCACGCAAAGAAGCCCTTAGGACTTCAGCGTCAGTAATTTTTGTGCGAAGTGTGCTGAAATGAGACATAATAGTATTGCTCCTGTTAATAAATGTGAACTCAACTGTTAACTCAAACGGGAAACATAAGAGAGATGTTGGTTTTTACTCTTATGTTAACTGCTAGACCAAGAATGTTTTGATAAGACATTCTGTAGAATCTAGCCTTAAACCTGCTGACTACGAAACAGCAGGATAAGCTTTTCAAAACTCCATACGCTGATACTCAGCGACTGAAGTAGCGGCGGGTCTTGCCCGCATTCTTGCCCAGTCACGCAGAGCAGCAACCTGCTCAGTCATCGTGCGCGACAAGGGAGTTGTTGACTTGACAGCCGAAATGATATCTAGCTGTGTAAACTCCCTATCTTGAGCAAAAGCTTCATACATAGCGGCAATGACCGCCTGCTCGATTTCCGCCCCAGAGAAGCCATCACTTACTTTGGATAGCTGCTCAAAATCAAATCTTTCTAACTTCTCCACGTCAGGACGACGCTTGCAGAGATGAATTTTGAATATATCTCGTCGTTCTTCACCGTTAGGCAAATCTACGAAGAAAAGTTCGTCAAAACGTCCCTTACGAAGAAATTCACCAGGCAACTTCTCAATCCGATTAGCTGTTGCCATTACAAACACAGGAGACTTTTTTTCCTGCATCCAAGTCAGAAATGTTCCAAAAATTCTTGATGACGTGCCACCATCAGAATCTGCTGAACCCGCGCCGCCAGCAAATGCCTTGTCAAGTTCATCAATGAAGAGAATCATTGGAGAAATTGATTCAGCAACTTTAAGAGCATTGCGAAGATTAGCTTCGGACTTGCCCACAGTTGATCCATCGTAGACACGTCCCATATCAAGACGAATCAACGGTAGAGACCATAAGCGAGCAGTAGTTTTAGCAATTAAGGACTTACCGCAACCAGGTACTCCTAAGATTAACATTCCCTTTGGCTGGGGTAAACCATAGTTCCTAGCGCGTTGACTAAAGGCATTGGAGCGTTGTTGCAACCAATGCTTTAGCTCTTCAAGTCCTCCTACAGCTTCCAAATCCTCTTCTTCTTCAATATACTCAAGAATCCCATTGCGGCGGATTAATTGCTGCTTTTCTGAGAGAACAATGTCCACTTCCTCTTCGGTAAGTTTTCCATTGGTAACTTGAGCCTTACGGTATACTTTTTCAGCTTCGTCTTGGGTTAATCCCAAAGTAGCTCTGACCAATTTCTCGCGAGTCTCAGGAGAAACTTTCCTAGTTCGCACTTGTCCTAACTGTTGATCAAGCACTTCTTCGATCGCTTTCATATCTGGCAAAGGAAAGTCTAGAACGACAATTTCCTTCTCTAACTCAACAGGAATTACCTGTATAGGAGACATTAAAATGATTGTCTTCTGAGTACCTTTAAAATTAGCGACCGCGTCGCGCAGACAACGCACAGTAACAGGGTGATCTAAGAAAGGATGCATATCTTTAAATATAAAGATAGCGGGATCTTTTTGATCAGCGCGAGTAATCCACTTCAGAGCGGCTTCCGCAGATTCAGTATTGTGTTGAGCCGTTCCTGTCGTTTGTCCGTACTCAACTATGCCATGAGTGACTGTCCAAGTGAACATTCGGCGAGTTGGCTTGAGTTGAGAGATGATAGAAATTGCCCTTTCTGCTCTCTCTTCCTCTGGAGTGTTGAGGTAGATCAAGGGATATTGGGCTTGAATTAAAATGCTAAGCTGCTCTTGCATATTGTAATACTGAAGCTTTCGCTTCTGTCCTCACCTTATCTACAGGAAAACGTTTGTGAATTTGACTACTGACTTGAGAAATTAACCGATTGATATCAATTCTTCATCTGGACTGTCAACCTTGCTAACAGTAACTGACACAGCTTTCTGAACTCGACTTCCCCCAACCGCTAACAGTTCACCATCACGAACTACGACTATCTGAGAACAACTAGGACAGTTGTAGGTTTGGTGTGTATGACCAACACCAGATGATTCAACTATGTCAGCATGAGCGAGATAAAAACCGATGGCTTTTTCTGCTAGAAGTGACATTGAGTTGCCATCAATAGCTGAACGAATCTTGAGCTGTTGATGCAATTGCTCAGGGAGATGAAAAGTTACCTTTTGCTTATCTTGCATAGTGGTTAAGAACAATGAATACCTAGGTATATGACTAAAGTACCTTTGAAAGACAAAGCTGTCAATCCATAAAGCTGTCATAACGGCTTTATCTTAATATTTCGTTACAAAGCATCTAAG
>Ga0105044_10006585_pt1 | contig 15969 bp, 12 predicted proteins | sample MAT01_FD_78092 | JGI IMG/M metagenome (GOLD analysis project Ga0105044, IMG submission 78092) | Freshwater microbial communities from Lake Fryxell liftoff mats and glacier meltwater in Antarctica - MAT-01 | ecosystem: Environmental > Aquatic > Freshwater > Ice > Liftoff microbial mat | place... | reverse complement strand
TTCATCGAACAGATGCAGGGGACGATCGCTGGCCTGGGCGGGCTAATGACGGACCACGCGCTGTGCCGATTCGTCCCGGTCATGCTCGCCGAGACTCTGAGCGTGCTGGAGACGGGGGACCTGCTCGGGCAGCTGAGCGGACTCGACATCGCGGTGGGCGACGTGGTAGTGAACCGCCTGATTCCCTCGGCGGAGCAGGGCGCTGGACTGGTGATGGTGCGCGAGGCGCAGCGGGCGGTGCTCTCGGCGCTGCCGCTCCAGATCGCGGCCCTGCGGGTGTGGGCTCAGCCGCTGTGCGGGCGTGAGGTGATCGGGGCGGAACTGCTGGCAACGTTCTACGACGCGCTTATGCCGCCCGGAGCGCTGCGTAGCTGGATCATGCAGCCCATAGGCGTCGCCGGCGCGAGCGCTGCGCCGGCGGCCTCTGGGCGTGTCGTGCTGCCATCGGCCGCTCGGCGGTTGATCGTCGTGGCGGGCAAGGGCGGTGTAGGAAAGACGACAACGTCGGCGTCGGTGGCGCTGGCGCTCGGGGCCGGGGAGCCATCGCGGCGGGTACTTATCGCATCTACCGATCCGGCGCACTCGCTGGCCGACGCGCTGGCGTGCGGTCTGACCAGCGAGCCGATGCCGATCGGAGAGAGCGGGAACGTGTTCGCGATGGAGCTGGATGCCGCGGCGGAGTTCGAGTCGCTCGCGTCTGCATATCGCGATGAACTCGAGGCGCTGTTCGACAAGCTTATGGAGGGGGCAGACCTCGCGTTTGATCGCGAGGTGCTCGAGCGGCTGCTGGACCTTGCGCCGCCGGGGATCGACGAGGTGATGGCGCTGGTGCGGGTCGTCGAGCTCCTGGAAACCAAGGACGATGCCAGGCGCTTCGACACGATCGTGCTCGATACAGCGCCGAGCGGGCACACGCTGCGGCTGCTGGCCCTGCCAGCGCTGATCGAGCAGTGGCTGGCGTCGATCTTCCGGGTTCTGCTGAAGTATCAGCGGCTGGTCAAGCTGCCCAAGCTGCAGAAGCGGCTGGTGGAGCTGTCACGCGGGACCAAGAAGCTCGGGGCGATGCTCAAGGACGGAACAACGGCGTGCGTGCTGCCGGTGGCGATCCCGACGAACCTGGCGCTCGAGGAGACCAAGGACCTGGTCGCCGCGTGCCGGAAGAGCGGCCTGAGCGTGCCGTCGCTGGTGCTGAACCTGGTGACGCCGCTGGACGAGGGCTCGGAGCTTTCTGCGGCGGTGGTGGCGAGGGAGCGGTCCGTGATCGAGAGCTTCGACGCCGGGCTTGGCGAGATCCCTCGCGCGACGGTGATGAGGGGCTCGGCCCCGCGCGGTGCCGCCGCGCTCACAGCACTGGGCACGAGCATCGTCGGCGCCCCCGCGGCAGCGCTTCGGAGGGCGGCGTGATCCAAGACGCACCACTCAAGACATCCGCGGCGGGTGCGGCCATACGGGCCGCGGACGTGGACGACCAGCGCCATCTCTCGCTCTGCGAGGCGCTTGATCGCCTGCTGCACAAGGGCGTGGTTCTGCGCGGCGAAGTCGCGATCTCGGTCGCGAACGTAGAGCTGCTGTACCTGGGTTTGCAGGTGCTGTTGGCCTCGACCGACACTGCCCGCAAGTTCCTCAGCGGCGATCGAACAACTAGCGCCGAGCAGGAGATACGCCAATGATCGCGCAAGCAGGCACCCTGACATCGTCACGGCTGGGCGCGTGCGAGGATGTCGCGGAGCAGGTCGCGAGCGCGATCGAGCCGCTCAAACTCATCGATCGGATCGCCGCCACCGGGGAGGGACGCGGCGGGCAGCGGCTGAACATCGATCCGCACGATGTCCGCAAGGGCCTCGGACAGCTGGTCATGACGGTGATGAAGCTGCTCCACGAGGTGCTGGAACGGCAGGCGGTGCGGCGGATGGAGGCCGGGACGCTCAGCGACGAGGAGGTCGAGCGGCTGGGAACCACGCTCATGCTCCAGAACGTCGAGATCAAGAAGATCTGCGACGAGCTCGGGGTGGACGAGAAGGACCTGAACATGGATCTTGGCCCGCTGGGACGCCTGCTTTGAACGCACCGGTCACGGGCGGCATCCCCTGCATGGATGACATTGCGCCGAGTGAGGCTCGGGCTCATTCACCCGGCGCTTCGCACCGATAACTGGAGAGCCATGAGCGTCACACGTGGGGCTGGACAGTCCCTCAACACCTCGAACCTTGCCGACCTCCTCGAGCGTGTGCTCGACAAGGGCATCGTCATCGCTGGCGATATCAAGGTAAAGCTCGTCGACATCGAGCTCCTGACCATCCAGATCCGGCTGGTGATCTGCTCGGTCGACAAGGCCAAGGAGATGGGGATGGACTGGTGGGCCAACCAGCCCATCATCGCGCCGTCCAAGACCGCGGCGCAGACCGATGAGACCATCGCCGCGCTCACGCGGCGGCTGTCGGCGCTCGAGACCGAGCTTGCCCAGGCACGCTCGCTCGACGTCGCGGCGCTGCCGTTGGCGCAGACGGTCGAGTCGCGGCCCTCCTGGGCCACCCCTCAAGGAACGGTTACTCCCTGAGAGCTTTGGGGCGGCTGAGCGAGCATGGGCCACGAGCCGATGCATGCCCGGGCGGACGGGGAAGCCGGACACGAGGTGCCGGCGAGCAGCCAGACAAGGTTGAACATGTCCAGTCGCATCCTGCACTACTTGCCGATCATTCACACGCCAACGGACCTTGGTTCGCTGGCGGGCGCCGTCGCGTCCGGGGTTGATGCGCCATCTCTGGAACGTCGCACGCGGGCCGTCGACGCGGCGTGGGAACGGATCGAGACCTGGCTGGCGAGCCTTGATGCCGAGTTTGCTGCGGCCACTCTGGTGATCTATCAGGATGGCCTGCCGGTGTGCGACGCCGGCTCGGCGGTCAGCGAGCCGAAGATCGTCCGGGAGCTGGCCGAGAGCGGCAGCCGCAACCACCGGCTCCTGCAGACGCTTATGCAGCGCGGCGCGACCGTCATGGGAACCGAGAGCCCGGCGCTGCTGGTTCAGGAGCTCGAGCTGGCGCGATCCGCCGTCACGCCGCACGCCCGGCCGGACCCGAGGGTTGGCGCACGAGCGCGGACAGTATTGGAGATGCGGGACAGATTCATCGCCGCCCGGATCAACGACACACTGCCGATCAACAAGCGCGGCGTGCTGCTGCTGGGCGCGCTGCACGACCCGTCGTCGTGGCTGGCAGACGACATCAAGATTGATTACCCGCTCGGGCTGCCCCGTCGGCCCGGAACGCGGCAAGGAGCGCACGCATGAGCAGCACACCCCCGCCACCTCCGCCCCCCCCACCGCCTTCGTCTTCCAAGAAACGCTCTAACGGCACGGGCATGGGCTTTCAGTTTGGCAACAGCAAGGGAGAGGGCGGCGGCGTCGAGGGATTGCTCGGCGGGCTCTCGGGGCTGCTCAAGGCCCTGAGCGACCTGGCGGAAAAGGGCCAGGACCTCAAGCAGGCCGGAAGCTTCACCTCAAAGGACGGCAAGGAGGGCAGCTTCCAGTATGGGCTGAACATCCGCACGCTCGACTCACAGGGCGGGCGGGAGGTCCGCGTGGAGCCGTTCGGCAATATCTCTCGCGACGAGGCGACGGGGGAGACTGTCGTGCAGGAGTGGCGCGAGCCGATCGCCGACGTGCTCGAGGAAGACGGCTTCGTTCAGGTCGTGCTGGAGATGCCGGGCATCGAGCTGGAGGACGTAAGGGCGGAGCTCTCGGGCGACATCCTGAGCGTTTCCGCCGAACGCGGGAGCAAGCGGTACCGCAAGGAGGTCCTGCTGCCCGGGGGCGGCGCGTACGACACTGCGAAGATGATTGTCTCGTGCAATAGCGGCGTGGTGCAGATCCGCTGTGAACGGTAGTTTCGGACGCGGGCGGGCCAGCACGCCGCCCGACGGGAGAGCAGGCATGCCCAGGATCGACGAGAAGCCGACGGTTGCCCCCGGGGCGACGCTGCGCGTGGCGGAGGCGATGGTGAAGGACGTCGGCCGCGGGATCGCACGGATCGACCCCGACGAGCTGGCGCGGCTAAACCTGAAGATCGGCGACACGGTGGCGGTCGCGGGCAAGCGGACGACGGTGTGCCGCGTGCATCCGACGCACCGCGAGTCGCGCGGGCAGTCGCTGGTGCAGCTGGACGGACTCACGCGACAGAACGCGGGCGTAGGCCTTGATGATCGCGTGGGCGTCTCGCCCGCGGGCGTCAAGCCGGCGCAGCAAGTGACGCTCTCGCCGGTGGGGACCAAGCTCAGCGAGCGGGACCTGAAGTATGTCGGCAGCCTGATGGACGGTCTGGCGGTAGTGCCGGGCGACCGCGTGCGCGTGTCGCTGTTCGGCTCCAGGCCGGCCGACTTCACGGTGGATCGTGCCTCGCCGTCGGGGCCGGTCCTGATCAACGCGGAGACGCGACTCATCGTGGGCGCAGGAACCGGAGCGTCCGGCGCGACCGCGGGGACACGCGGCGCGACGGGGGCCGAGGCGGATCGGGGCGGCAGGGTGAGCTACGAGGATGTCGGGGGTCTGAAGGGGCAGGTGCAGCGGATCCGGGAGATGATCGAGCTGCCGCTGCGGTTCCCGGAAGTATTCGAGCGACTGGGAATCGATCCGCCCAAGGGTGTGCTGCTCCACGGCCCGCCCGGGTGCGGCAAGACACTCATCGCGCGGGCGATCGCGCACGAGACCGACGCGCGGTTCTTCAGCATCTCGGGCCCCGAGATCATCCACAAGTTCTACGGCGAGTCGGAGGCGGCGCTGCGGCGGATCTGGGACGAGGCGACCAAGCGCGGGCCGTCGATCATCTTCCTGGACGAGATCGACTCGATCGCGCCCAAACGCGAGAGCACGCAGGGCGAGGTCGAGAAGCGGGTGGTCGCGCAGCTGCTGAGCCTCATGGACGGGCTGCACCGGCGGGCCAACGTGATGGTGATCGCGGCGACCAACCTGCCCAACAACATCGACCCGGCGCTGCGGCGGCCGGGTCGGTTCGACCGTGAGATCACGATCCCGATCCCCGACCGCAACGCGCGGCGGCACATCCTCGACATCCACAGCCGCGGGATGCCGCTGGCGTCGGACGTCGACCTTGACCGGCTGGCGGACAAGAGCCACGGGTACGTTGGCGCCGATCTCGAGGCGCTTTGCCGCGAGGCGGCGATGGCGTGCCTGCGGACGGTCATGCACGAGATCGACTTCAGGTCCTCGTCGATCCCCTTCGAGACGCTTTCCCGGCTGGAGGTGGGCATGCCCCACTTCGAGAGCGCGATGCGAGAGATCGAGCCCTCGGCCGTGCGCGAGGTATTCGTCGAGGTGCCCGACGTGAAGTGGGAGCAGATCGGCGGGCTGGGCGACGTGAAGCAGCGGCTGATCGAGAGCGTCGAATGGCCGCTCAAGCACGCGGCGGCGTTCGCCGCGGCCCGGGTGCGTGCGCCCAAGGGCATCCTGCTGGTGGGGCCGCCCGGCGTGGGCAAGACGATGCTGGCCAAGGCCGTCGCGAGCCAGTCGGAGGCGAACTTCATCTCCGTCAAGGGTCCCGAGCTCGTGAGCAAGTTTGTCGGCGAGAGCGAGCGTGGCGTGCGAGAGATCTTCCGCAAGGCGCGCCGGGCCTCGCCGTGCATCGTGTTCTTCGACGAGATCGACGCGCTGGTGCCGACGCGATCGGGTGGGGACGCGACGGGCGTGTCCAACCGGATCCTGGCCCAGTTCCTGGCCGAGATGGACGGCGTCGAGGAGCTTCGCGACGTGCTGGTTCTTGGGGCGACCAACCGGATCGATCTCCTGGATCCCGCGATGCTGCGGCCGGGGCGATTCGATCAGGTGGTCGAGATCACGCCGCCGGACGAGGCGTCGCGGATCGAGATCTATCGCGTTCACCTTGCGGGCCGGCCGATGGATCGGCAGATCACACCCGAGGGCCTCGCCGCGGCGAGTCCGGGGGCCAGCGGGGCGCAGATCGGCGGGATCTGCAACCGGGCCGCGATGCTGGCGGTGCGGCGGAGCGTTCTCGGCACCCGGGGCGAGAGCGTGCCGGCAGTGCGGCTGGAAGTCGGCGATTTCGAGGCGGCGATCGCGGAGGAGCTTCGGCTGACGTAGGGCCGGCCAACCGGTTCCCGGGGTCGGGCGGCGACCACTACACTCGCCGCTGAATGCCTACCCCCCGCCAGAGCTGGCCGACGACAATCGGATGGGCCGCGTATCTCGCGTGCTCGTGGACCTGGTGCATCGGGATGTTTCTTCCGGTGCTGCTGGTGCGGGACTATGGCGTGTGGGGGTTTGTCGTTTTCGCGGTGCCCAATGTGATCGGCGCGGGGGCGATGGGGTGGGTGGTCAGCGATCGGAAGCGGGCCGCGCGGCTCATCCAGCTCCACGCCAGGGCATTGACCGCGTTCGCCGCGGTGACAGCGGTGTTCCAAGCGTTTTTCCTTGTGTGGATCCTGACGGCCGTGGGCGATGCGTTCACCCGGCCGGGGCCATGGGCGACGCCAACGCCGTGGTGGATCAATCAGGCGGTCAACGGGGCGATCGTGCTGATCGTGCTGTACTTCGCGCCCCGGGCCAACGGCCCTCGGACGCTCGCGTCGCTGCTCTGGATCGCGTCGGCCGGGGCGGCGGCGTATCTGCTGACGACCGGGCAGCTCGATCTGGGCTTGTCGCGCATCGCCGGGCCGTTGTCGGGGCCGGCCGATCTGGCGATGCTGGCGCCGGTGGTCGTGTTCGGCTTTCTGCTTTGCCCATATCTGGACCCGACGTTCCTGCGTGCCGCGGCGTCGCAGACGCCAGCGGGCAACCGCGCATCGTTCTCGCTGGGCTTTGGCGTGCTATTCCTAGCGATGATCGTCTTCACGCTCGGGTACGCCTGGGCCCTGATGCCCGTGGCAACCGGCACGCCCGCGGGCGTCCCGCCGCCGGCGCTGATGGGGATCGTGCTTGTCCACATGATCCTTCAACTGGCGTTCACGGCGTGGGTGCAGGCCCGCGAGGGCACGGCGGCGTCGCGGGCCGGTGGCGCGGGCGGCTCGGCTCGGGCCGCCGTGCTGCTGGCGTGCATCGCTGTGCTGGCCGCGCTGGTGTGGGTCATCTCGGCGCGGGCCCTGCCGTCGCACGCGGGCCTCACGGGCGGCGAGGTCGTGTACCGCTGCTTCATGTCCTTCTACGGCTTGGTGTTCCCGGCGTATGTCTGGCTCTGCATGATCCCCACTCGCGATGGCCACTCCGGTATCGCAGGGCCGCGAGGGCGGTGGAAGTTGCTGGTACTTTCGGGTGCGGTCGTGCTGGCCGCGCCTTGTTACTGGATAGGGTTCATTGAGCGGGTGGAGTGGTGGCTGTTGCCGGGGCTTGCGGTGGTGTTGCTCAGCCGGGTGGTGGTGATGATGCCACGCGGGGGTGCGCGGGGCGGGTGATGGGCTGGGCTCATCTGGTGGGCTCACGGCGTGGTCAGTTGCACGCGTCCCCTCACCTGCTTGAAGCTGCGCCTCAAGCTGTCGGTTCCCGCGCCGCGGGCGAGGTGGGGCTAGTGGCCGATGGTCGCGAGCTTGAGAATGTTCGATTGAGTCATGTCGTCGCCCTCGAGCTGGCCGGTCATCCGGCCGTCGCTGAGAACGATCAGGCGGTCGGAGAGCGCCAGCAGCTCGGGCATCTCGCTGGAGACCAACAGGACGGCGAGGCCCTCGTCGGCGGCCTTGCGAACCAGGGCGTAGATCTGGGCCTTGGTGCCCACATCGATTCCGCGGGTGGGCTCGTCGAGGAGAAGAACCTTGGTGTCCTTGCCCATCCAGCGGGCGATGAGCAGCTTCTGCTGGTTGCCGCCCGAGAGCGAGCCGGGAAGAGCCGCGGGGCCGGCGGTCTTCACCTCGAAGTTTGTCAGCCTCTCGCGGATATGGCGGCCTTCGGCGAGCAGGTTTCGGAAGCCCAGCGCGGCGGCGAGGCGCGGCATGACGGGCTCGACGATGTTCTCGCCGACCCCGAGCTGGAAGAAGAGGCCCTGGAGCTTGCGGTCTTCGGGAACGAAGCCCATGCCGGCATCGATGGCGGCCTTCGGGCCGCGGTGCGCGGTGCCCCGGGCGGCGATGCGGGTTCCGGCGCAGGAGACTTCGCCGCTGGCACCGGGGTCGAGGCCGAAGATCGCCGACAGCAACTCGCTGCGGCCCGCGCCGACCAGCCCACCGATTCCGAGGACCTCGCCGGGGGCGACGGCGAGCGAGATGTCGTGCAGGCGGCCTGGGCTGGAGAGATTCACGACGTGAAGGGCCGGGTGGAGAGCCTTGGCCGGGTCGCGGAATCGGCGGACGGGGGGCGGGACCTTCCGGCCGATCATCTGCTCGACGAGCGTGGCCTCGTCGATGCCCGGGCCGGTGGCCAGGCCGCCGTGGAGCTCGGAGCGGCGGATCTGGTTGGTCGCGACAAACTTGCCGTCGCGGAGGACGGTGACGCGGTCGCAGACGGCGAAGATCTCGCTCATGCGGTGGCTGACATACACGCAGGCGATTCCCTCGGCGGCGAGCTGGCGGATGATCGCCAGCAGGCGGTCAACCTCGGCGATGGAGAGCGAGCTGGTGGGCTCATCGAAGACGATGACCTTGGGCGGTGTTCCGCCGCCGCCCGACCCCGAGCCGTCGTCGAGGGAGGCCGCGATCTGGACGATCTGCCGGTGGCCGGGGCTGAGGGTGCCCAGCGGGGCGGTGACGTCGATACCGGGCTCAAGACGGTCCAGCAGCCGGGCGGCGCGGCGGTTCATGGCAGCGCGATCGATCAGCCCAAAACCGCGGGTCGGCAGGTCGCTCAGGCACAGGTTCTCGGCGACCGAGAGGTTCGGGCACTGGGCCAGCTCCTGGTGCACAATGCGGACGCCGGCGGCGAAGGCGTCGTCGATGGAGCCGGGCTTGAGCGGGCGGCCTTCGACGTAAATCAGGCCCGAATCCTGCTTGTGCAGGCCCGAGATGGTCTTGCCCAGGGTGCTCTTGCCGGCCCCGTTCTCGCCCATAAGAGCGTGAACCTCGCCCTTGAGGAACGAGACGGAGACGGTGTCCAAGGCCTGGGTGATGCCGAAGCGCTTGGAGATGTTCTCGGCGCGGAGGACTTCGGTTGGACTGGTCGGGAGCATGACGGGGAGGGTATGGAGGGTCGCCGCTGGCGTCTGCGGAGCAGAGAGGTACGAGCGGAGCGGGGTTGGGAAAGTGTGAGGGGTGCGGTATGCGCCGGGCCATGTTTCGAATCTGCGTCGAAGTTTGCAACACCTCCCCTCACCTGCTTGAAGCAGTGCCCCGAGCGGTCCGCTCCCGCTCGCGGGAGCGGGCGCAGGAGGGGGGGAGAATGACAAGCCCCGGCGCAATACGCCGGGGCTTCAAGCTCATCATTCCGTTACTTCGTTACTCCGTCACTTCATCACTTCTTCTTGCCCAGCCACTTGTCCCAGATCCCCTCGAACTCCGCGACGTTGCTCTTCTCGACGATCTGGAGCTTGAAGGTGTTGACGACCTGCTCGGGCTTCTTGTTGTGGTGGACCTTGTCGAAGAGCATCTCGACGGTGCGATAGCCCCAGCCGTAGCAGTCCTGGCCGATCAGGGCCTGGACCTGACCCTCCTTCACGTACGTCAGCTGCTCGGGCAGGTGGTCGACGGAGACGACCTTGGCCTTGTCGTAGACGCCGTCGAGGGCGTTCTTGGTGAACAGCGGCCAGCCGCCGACCATCGCCCAGCCGGTAATGTCGGGGTTGGTGGACTGGACCTCCTGCACCTTGGCGGCGGCAGCAGCGGCCGTCTCCTGGTGGTAGTAGGTGTCCTTGATCTTGATATCCGTGAACTTGCCGGCCTCCTCGCGAACGCCCTTGACGCGGTTCTGAAGGTTGGTGGCGTTCTGGTTGCCGCCCAGGATCGCGACCGTGCCCTTGTTGCCCATCGCCTTGGCGAGCTGGCGCATGACCTCGCGGCCGGCCTCGACGTCGTCGATGCCGTAGTACGCGAAACGCTTCGAGTCGGGCGAGTCGGAGTCGAAGGTCACGACCTCGACACCCTTGGCGACGGCGGCATCGATGGCGGACTTGAGCACCTTGCCGTCGGAGCAGGAGACGGAGATGCCGTCGACGCCCTGGCTCGCGAGCTGCTCGAGGAACTGGGCCTGCTGCTGCGCGTCCTCGTTGTTGGGGGTGCGCCAGTTGATCTTGACCTCGACGCCGTACTTTTTGGAGAGGTCCTTGGCCGCGTCCATCGCGCCGGTGCGGGCGGCCTGGAAGACGGGGTTGGCCTGGCTCTTGGCGATAACGCCGAACTCGTAGGACTTCTTGGCTTCCACTCCCGTGGCGGCCAAGGCGACCGAGCCGAGGCCCATCGCACAGACGGCGGCGAGCTTGACGAAGGAACGCTTGCTGAGCATGTCGCTGGATCTCCTGGTGCCGGCGCGAGCGGCCGGGCTTGTGCAGTACGCGATAGGCCCGCCCTACCCCCGCGGGACGCCTCGAACTCAGTGTACCGGCAAAGCGGGATCTGGTGTCAACTCCGGGTCGATCTGCCCGCCGCCCTCGATGGCCCGGGGGGTGGGTTGTACCATCGGGAATGCCGCCCTCCACGCCCCCGTCCACCCCCGCCTCCCAGCCCCCTCTCGCCGACGCCAAGCACCGAACCGAACACGAATCCAGCCGGATCCACCGGATCGAAGTGGCGACCGCTCCCGGCGCGGCGGATCCCATCGGGGAAACGCTGAAGCGCGAGGCCGGGGCCTTGGGCATCAATCTGACGGCAAGCCGGGCGACCCACATCTACCTGATCGACGCGACGCTGACCGAGGCGCAGGTGCGGACGGTGTGCCAGAAGCTGCTGGCCGATCCCGTGACCGAAGTCGCGCGGGTGGGCGTTTCGCCGGTGGCAATTGGCCACGAGGTGATCGAGGTGCATCCGTTGCCGGGCGTCATGGATCCTGTCGCGCTCTCGGTGCAGGGGGCCGTGCGGGAACTGCTCGGAATGGCCGCCGAGCCCCGGGTCTCGACGGCCTGGCGGTACGACCTCGCGGGCCCGAAGCTTGGAAAGACCGAGGCCGCGCTGCTGGCGACGCGGCTTCTGGCCAATCCGGTCATTCAGCGGGTGCATAGTTCGCCGCAGCACCCGGCATCGTTCCCCGCCGCGGCGGCCCACGAGGGCGGGATGGGAAGCGTGCGGCTGATCGGGCTGGGCGACGACGAGCTGGCTCGCCTGAGCCGCGACGCGCACCTGTTCCTGTCGCTGGAGGAGATGCGGGCGGTGCAGGGGCACTACGCCGCGATCGGGCGCGACCCGCGGGAGATCGAGCTCGAGACGCTGGCCCAGACCTGGAGCGAGCACTGCGTGCACAAGACGCTCAAGAGCACCGTGAGCTACCGGCCCGGAATCGGCGTGGGCGGGGGGGGCGGGGGCGGCGGGGCGACGCCGGACCCGATCCGCTGGGCCGGGCGGCCCGGGCACGATGTAAGCGACGATGGGACGGTAGTTATCCACAACCTGCTCAAGAGCACCGTCGCCGCGGCGACGCGCGAGCTCATCGCCGACGGCATCGACTGGACGCTGAGCGTGTTTGTCGACAACTCGGGCGTCATCGCCTTCGACGACCAGACGGCGGTGTGCGTGAAGGTCGAAACGCACAACCACCCCTCGGCCATCGAGCCCTATGGCGGAGCCGCCACGGGCGTGGGCGGGTGCATCCGCGACGTGATCGCCACGGGCCTCGGCGCGCGGCCGATCGCCAACACCGACGTGTTCTGCGTTGCGCCCTCGGACATGCGCGACGTGCCGCGGGGCTGCCTGCCCCCGGCGCGGATCCTGACGCAGGTGGTCGCGGGCGTGCGCGACTACGGCAACCGCATGGGGATCCCGACGGTCTCGGGCGGGGTGTACTTCGACGAGCGGTACGTGGGCAACCCGCTGGTGTATTGCGGCTGCATCGGCGTGATGCCGCGGGGCATGGTCAAGGGCGAGGTCGGAAGCGGGGACCTGATCGTCGTGCTGGGCGGGCGGACGGGGCGCGACGGGATCCACGGGGCGACGTTCAGCTCCGCCGAGCTCGAGCACACGGCGACCGACGAGTTCGCCCACGCCGTGCAGATCGGCAACGCGATCACCGAGAAGCAGATGCTCGACGCGATCATGCGGGCGCGGGACGAGGCGGGCGGGCCGCTGTACACGGGCATGACCGACTGCGGGGCCGGCGGGTTCTCGTCGGCGGTGGGCGAGATGGGCAAGGGCACCGGGGCGACGGTGCACCTCGAGAACGCGCCGCTGAAGTACCCCGGGCTGAGCGCGACCGAAGTCTGGATCTCCGAGGCGCAGGAGCGGATCGTGCTGAGCGTGCCGCGAGCGAACCTTCGGCGGCTGGCGTCGATCTGCCTCGAAGAATCCGTCGAACTGGCGGTCCTGGGCGAGTTTGCGCCGCCGGCGGGCTCGACGCCGGAGAACCCCGACCTCCTGCTGCTCATGCACGGGCGCGAAGTCGGGCGGATGAACATGCACTTCCTGCACGAGGGGATCCCCACGCCGACGCGGGAGGCGTCGTGGTCGGCCCGAACTCCGACGCCGCTGCAGCCGCCGCGCAGCCCGGCGTTGGCCGCCGAGCCGCCTTCGCTGGGCGAGTCGCTGCTCTCACTCCTGAGCCACCCCAACATCGCCAGCAAGCACTGGATCATCCGGCAGTACGACCACGAGGTCCGGGGCGGAACCGCCGTCAAGCCGCTGGTCGGCCCGCGGCTCCGCGGGCCGAGCGACGCGAGCGTGGTCATGCCCGTGCCCGGCTCGTCGCGGGGCCTGGCCATCGCCTGCGGCCTGCAGACGGGCATGGGCGACCCCGAGCTCGGCGGCGACCCGTACCTGATGACGCTGGCCGCCATCGACGAGTGTGTGCGGAACCTGGTGTGCGTCGGGGCCGATCCGGCCCGGATCGCGATCCTCGACAACTTCTGCTGGCCGAGCTGCAAGAAGCCGGAGAACCTGGGCTCGCTCGTGCGTGCGGCCGAGGGGTGCTACGACGGCGCGAAGGCGTATCGCACGCCGTTCGTCTCGGGCAAAGACTCGCTGAACAACCAGTTCACCACGCAGGACGGGCGGACGATCCAGATCCCCCCCACGCTGCTGATCACCGGCATCGCGATCGTGCCCGACGTGCATCGGTGCGTGACGATGGACATGAAGCGGCCGGCGAGCATCCTGCTCCTGGTGGGCCAAACGCAGGCGGCCATGGGCGGCTCGCACTATCAGCGGATCTTGCGGAGGAACGGAAACGATCTCGTCGCCGCGGAGGCGGGCATCCCAACGACCGACCTGACGCTCGGGCCACGGACGGCCCACGCCGTCGCGTCGGTCATCGGCCGCGGGCTCGTCGCCTCGGCCCACGACGTATCCGACGGCGGCGTGCTGTGCGCCGTCGCCGAGATGCTCATCGGCGGCGACTCGGCGGCCCGGATCGGCGCGAGCGTCAATGTCGCCGCCGTGGCGGAGATGTCGGGCATCACGAGCCTCCAGGCGGCAGCGTTCGGCGAGTCGCCGTCACGCTACGTGCTCGAGGTCGCCCGGTCCGACGAAGTGGCCGTGCTCGCGTCGCTTCGCGAAGCGGGCATCACGGCTTCCCGCATCGGCGAGACCGATGCCTCGGGCCGATTGCGCGTCACGGGCGACGAGCAGGACGTACTGGACGTGGATCTGCTCGCCAAGGCATGGCTCACGCCGCTGGATTGGTAAACCTCGGCGGCCTCGGGACCACTGGCCAGTCAGCGGCCGATCAGCGGCCGATCAGGCCGGCGGCCGCTCGAGCCCGCCGAACTTGCGGGTCCGCCGGGAATATGCGCGGATGGCCTCGTTGAGCTCGGCGACGCCGAAGTCTGGCCAGAGCACCTCGGTGACGTGGAGCTCCGCATAGGAGATCTGCCAGAGCAAGTAGTTGCTCACGCGCATCTCGCCCGCCGTGCGGATCAGCAGGTCGGGATCGGGCAGGCCCGCGGTGTACAGATGCTCGGAGATCAAGTCCTCGGTGATCGCGCCCGGATCGAGCCTCCCCTGGGCGGCATCGCGGGCGATCCGCCGCACCGCGTCGGCGATCTCGGCCCGCGAGCCATAGTTCACCGCCAGGCACAGCGTCCCGGCCGTATTGCCGCTGGTCATCTCCGTCAGTCGGTCGACCGCGTCGAGCACCTCCGGCGGCAGGCCCTCGCGTCGGCCGATCTGCCGGAACCGCAGGTTCTCTTCCATGAACCGGGGCGCCTCGGCGCTTAGATACTGCACGTACAGGCCCATCAGGGCCCGGATCTCCTCGGGCGGGCGCTTCCAGTTCTCGCTGGAGAACGAGTAGAGCGTCAGCACCTCGACGCCCAGCCGCCCGCACTGCTCGATAATCGCCCGGACGCCCTCGGCGCCGCGGGCGTGGCCCATGACACGCGGCAGGCCCTGACCCCGGGCCCACCGACCGTTGCCATCCATGATGATCGCCACGTGCCGCGGGATCTTCAGCGGGTGCACGTCCGGGAGGTGCGTGAGCGGATCGGCCTTGGGGTTGCGGGCCCGCAACTGGGCCACGATCCGCAGCGCCTCGGCGTCGGGGGCCGGGTCGGCGGTGGGCGGGGCAGCGGTCGCGTGGGTGGTCATGGCGCGGGGGTCCGATCGTACGCGCGGGGCCGGCACGGCGGGCCCGGAGTTCCCGGCGGGAGATCACTCGGGCGGAGCGGCCGCGGGAGCCTGCGGCCCCCGTGACTACGAACGCCGCGGCCCGCTGTTCGTCGGGGACGCGAAGGTTACACTCCGGGCCCATGGCCAAAGCCGCCGGCACGAAACCCAGGACCAGCACGACCGTCGCAGGCGCCGACGCGGGCGACTCGCCGCGGGTCGAGCTCTACACCGACGGGGCGTGCTCGGGCAACCCCGGGCCGGGGGGATGGGCCTACATCCTGCGCCACCCCGCGAGCGGGAAGACGCGGGATGAGGCCGGCGGCGAGAAGGACACGACCAATAACCGCATGGAGATGACCGCCGTCATCCAGGGCCTGACGGCCCTGAGCCGTCGCTCTCGCGTCGAGCTCTACAGCGACAGCAAATATGTGCTCGACGGGCTGAAGGATTGGCTGCCGGGCTGGAAGCGACGGGGCTGGAAAACGGCGGACAAGAAGCCGGTAAAGAACCAGGACCTGTGGATGGCGCTCGACGCGCTAGCGCAGGCCCACGACATCGCATTCCACTGGATCAAAGGCCACAACGAGCACCCCGAGAACGAGAAGTGCGACCGCATGGCCGTCGCGGCGATAACGCAGTTGACCGGCCGCGAGTTCGTGCAGGACTATCACCTGCGGAAGTGAACGGCAGCGTCGGCCGGGCGCGGCGCGGGACCGTCGCCGAGCAGGCCTGCGGCCCGCGTGTTCTCGGCCCGTCCGGGCTCGCCCGATAAACCTCCGGGCTTCCGATTGTGCGGGCTATACGGGGCGGGCGTGCTGGGGCGCTCGAAGGGGCGGGGGAGGCGGGCGTGAAGGGTCAATCTGCGCGGGCGAGCGTCCGATCTTCCGGGCCATGCCCCCCACACCCCCCACCTCCACCCACGCGCCCGCCTCCGGAACCTCGGCCGGCCCCTCGCTCACCGGCCCCGCCGGCACCGCGCCGGCGCACAACTCGGTGGGTGATAAGCCCGTGACCCCCGCGGCCCAGAAGCTGCTGGACATCCTCAAGATGGCCCAGGAGCAGGACGCCTCGGACGTGCACCTTATCACCGGGCACGTCCCGATGATGCGCGTTCACCAGGTCATGGTCCCGATGGAGCACCCGGTGCTCACGGCCGAGCTCACGCGGAGCATGGTCGAATACATGGCCTCCAAGGAGGCCTTCGCCAAGTTCGACCAGATCAAGGACTCGGACTTCTCCTTCGCCGCCCCGGGCCTGGCCCGCTACCGCGTCAACGCCCACGTGCAGCGCGGCACCAGCGGCATCGCGATGCGAACCATCAAGACCAGAGTTCCGCCGCTG
>Ga0105044_10006581_pt1 | contig 15980 bp, 13 predicted proteins | sample MAT01_FD_78092 | JGI IMG/M metagenome (GOLD analysis project Ga0105044, IMG submission 78092) | Freshwater microbial communities from Lake Fryxell liftoff mats and glacier meltwater in Antarctica - MAT-01 | ecosystem: Environmental > Aquatic > Freshwater > Ice > Liftoff microbial mat | place... | reverse complement strand
GAATGGCAGCATTTAATTGTAAAAAACTATCAACCAACAAATACCAGAAAGGAAAATGAAGTACAGGATGCGGGGGGCTGGCAAATAAAAGAAGGCAGCAGTACATTTACTTTTGATAACAGTGAAGCTATGGCAGTGCTGACCACCGCAAGCGGCTACGACAGATGCGTTAGTATTGTAGCAGTTACCAACAACAAGGATTATTTAAAAGATGTACAGGAATTAATAGCGTCAGTTGATTTGATAAAACCTGAGATTTCTTCAACACAAACAACAGTTGCAAATGATGATGAAAATTCAATTATTGGCACATGGGTTAGAAGTGCAAGCAACCAGTCAGACTATTCTGTAAAGTCCGCTTAAATGCTGGTAAATGGAAGGCGTTTCAATAAGCGCCCCTACCCTATGAAAAAGTCCGGGTAACTGTGTGTTTAATGGTTGGCCGAAAAATTCGATATGGTTGCCCTGTTGAGGTAAAAGGCCTGTTAGCAGCCGCATCGTGGTTGTTTTCCCAGCGCCATTCGGGCCTAAAAAACCATAAATACTTCCCTTGGGTACCTGTAATGAACCATTTTGAAGCACAGGTTTCCCTGAATGAAAAGCATACGTAAGATTTTCAATGGAAATAGCGATGGTGTAAACGGACATTTGCAAAAGGATTAGAGAGCAATAATAATGAAAATAGGAAGGACTGCCACATCGGCAATGTGAAAATCAGGAAAATGAAAAAATGAGTACTAAACTTAAAGGAAGCCTCTAAAAACCTCTGAGCCCCCCTTCAACTTCCTTTGCCCGTTTGGAGAGAAATGCAGCAGACAAATATTCATTCTGCGATGTTACAATCCACCTATTTTTAAGCATATTATGCTTCCCCTTTTATGAAATAAAATGGCTGCTACAAAAAAACTGTTGGTTCATAACCAATTACTGTCGTAATTTTCGCCTATAAAAGATGGATTATAAAACCTATATGCGCACATGTATTACTTAGCCATTTGGCCACCTATAATATTCCAACTATGGCTGTAAACATCTATACTTATTATAAAAAAAACATCTTTTCTACAGCACTGATTCTATTGCTGGCGATGGTTGCAGTTGCTCAAACCACCCAAAAAGATATTCTGCAATCGCTGTCCAGTATACCCAATGATACGGCTAAGGTAAGGACACTTACCACACTGAGTAAAAACCTCATGAGTCGCAATCTGATAGAAAGCCTTGCCTATGCCAATGAAGCGGTAAAAACTGCTCATGCAGCAGGCGATAGTTGGTGGCTGGCAAGTGCCTATATGCAACAAGCAGCCATCCTTACTGAAAAAGGTAATTTCTCAGATGCTGATATTTTGATCAAAACTGTAGATAGTATCATTACAAAAAATAAGCTATATACATTGCAGCCCCAACTTGACCTGGTCAGTGGCAGGTTACTAAGTAAAAAGCATTTTCGTCCTCAGGCTTTGGCCTCCTTTCTAGCCGCAATGGGAGGCTTTGAAAAGCAGGGCGACAACATGATGATAGCAGAGGTATGCTACTCTATCGGTGCCCTATACTTTTTTTCTGACGAATATTTACTATCACTGCGATACCTGAAGAGGGGGCAAAAAATAGTGGAGAAGATGGAAAATCAACCTTTATTGGAACGCATTTTAGCCTCTAGCGCTGGCGATTATGCCTTATTGAAAAAGTATGATACTTCTCAGGCAATGTTGTATCGGGCTATGGACATCAACCAAAAATTAGACAATTATGCAGGATTAGCCGTTACCCATACCAATATAGGCATGAACCATTACGACCTGGAGCAATACGATAGTGCATTGCACCATTTTAGAAGGGCATTTTCATTTGACAGCCTTTGGCAAAATCCAGTAGGTATACTTTATAGTAAAATCAACATGGCCGCCGCTTTAAGAAAGCTTCGCAGGTTCGACAGCGCCTTGCAATTGATACTTACAGCTACAGCTCAGGTGGATACGCTGGATGAATTGTATTTGAAAAAAACCATATTGGAAGATGCGGCTGCGCTTTATGAAGATTTAAATAACCCACAAGCTGCTTTGCTGTATTATAAAAAATACCAAACAGTAAAAGACAGCCTGTTTAATGAAGACAAAGCCAAGATTTTAGCTGACTTGCAAACCAGCTATGAAGTAGAAAAAAAAGACAATCAACTGCTACAGGCAAAAAACCACCAAAGGCAGCAGCAAATGTGGGAAATAGGCCTTATAGTGCTGATAGCAGCACTTACAACGGCTGTAATCTTGCGTTCACGCTGGCAAAAGCAGCAGATGAATTTGGCCATGGAACGACTAAAAAACCAAGAGCAACAACTGGCCTCCATTGCGGTAAATATGTTACAAAAAGATGAACTGGTAGAAGAAATAACCTCCGAACTGGAGGCACTCAAAAACAGCGACGCTGCACAGCGCTTTGAACAACTGGAAGCCCTGCTCAACGCAAGGGTGAGTACCAATGACGATTGGGGCCGCTTTCAAACCCAGTTTGAAGCACTGTATCCCGGCTTTTTTGGCAAATTACAAATTCAGTTCCCTAGCCTTACCGCTACCGAAATAAAAATGTGCGCCATCGAAAAACTAGGTATTCAAGCTGATCAGGCAGGTACTATATTAGGCGTAAATGCTGCCAGCATTCGCAAAAGCCGCTACCGGATGCGAAAAAACCTGAGTAATGAACAGGTGGAAGCATTGCACAAGTTTATTCATTCGGTATAGGGCATCTCCAAAAAAACCTGCTGCGCCGTTGTACCCAATGCCTGACATCGGCTTTTACAAAAGATAAGGAATGTGTTTTGTCTCTATTCCGGTTTCATACAATTGTCAAGTCTTGCCTGGGCCGTTTTTTAGAAGAGCCTTTAATTAATGTCTCCGGTATTAATCTTTTTAAAATTTGTTTCGCTTTGTTGCCGGGAGCTGTTCATCGTCTTTGCAAATCATCCGTTTGCTGTCCGATTTCCGTGTTTACAGGTGGACAAAACTGGGACAACGCTCCGTAATCATATGATTTTCAATTAATTAAACTGTCTTTCTTTTGTATGCCTCCTTTCTTTGGATGGGCGAACACCCGCTACTACTTTAGCCGTACAAACTTCCTCATTTCACTCCAAAAAAAGTATGTATGAAAAATGTTCTTCGCCCATTGGTCATTTGTTCCCTCTTATTTCATTTGGCCGGTATAGGCTCGGTGAATGCCCAACTGAACAAACTAAAAGATAAATTAAAACAAGCTAAAAGCTCAACAAGTAGCGAAAAACCGGTATCGGTTAAAACCAGCGAGTCAGTAACAGGTAAAGTAGAAAAGGTAGCCGATGCAGCCGGCACGGACGGGCTAGGTGCCATAAGAAAACAATATGCCGCAGGCAGCATGACAATTGCAAGTAATGAAGAAACTAAACCTGCGGAAACTTCAGTACCTGCCTATCTTACTTTCACCAACGATTTTTCGAAGCCTGAGGCCGACATGGCACAATTTACCGGTAAGGATTTTGTATATGCAGTGCTTAAGCTGCCAAAAAAACTAGCAGATTACCTGCCAGCATCCGATGCAGACAACCTGGAGTACTACCGCATCGTTATTAAGGCATGGCCCGATTATGATAAATATCGGAATGTAGAAAGTAACCTGAAATTGAATAAAAAGAGCCAATTCCCGCTGGCATTTAATACCAATACCATTCCTTTTGGTATACTGCCCGCACAAGAATTTTACGATGCCTTTGGCGATGCCTATAAAAAGGAGGACAAGTTTGCTACCCCCGCCGATGCTGTAAAAGGATACAGCCGCATACTGGCCAACCCCATCACTTTTGAGATTGCCGAAATGCTGAAAAATGCTCCCGAAGGGCCTCAAATAGTTCACGTAAAAGTGGAAATTACGGCCAAGCTTAAAGGAAGCAGCTTTCGCAAATTGGATGAAATAAGAGGTGCCTTTGGTGTAAACCTTGATGCCGAAGCCAAAGAAAGATATACTGGTATTGTAGAAGCTATGGGCGAATACAAACTGAGCAATTACTATTTTGGTGCATTGAGTATTGCCAACCAAACCATTAGCGAAGCGGCCGAAGCGGAAATGCTGAAAAACATGAGCCCCCGCGACCGGGAAAGGTACAATATAGCCAAGCGAAGCCCTGATGGTTATATGGCAGCTTACAAAGGCTCTAAAGCTTCCTGCACATTTACCATGGATAGTCAGCGCGGTACCAATGCCAAAATATGGATTAGTTGGCCCGATGGTGGCGAAGGGAAAGAAGCTGGCAATAGCTCGCTTAACCTATTTCCGGGAGCTACCCGCAGCAAAACCAAAAGTATACCAGTAGGCGCCACTGTTACCATGAATGGGCGAACGCTGATACCCAAAGTAAGCGGCAACCAGAATGTTACCATTTACTGGTATTACTAATGCCACAGCGCTCTTTATTCTGGTATATTTTATGGCTAATAGTGCCTCTTTTACTGGTGCTGTTTTATGCTAGCTGTAGTCAGGGTAACGCACCTGCTGTACCTGCCATTAAACAAACTCCAATTACAATATCTCCCAATCACCATCTATTTAAATCAAAAAAAATACTATGCGATTCCAACCATCTATCTTCAGATTTCTTTCGGCCTTGCTTGCCATTGCCGCAAATGCCTTCTTCGCCCATGCGCAGGTGGGAATAGGGACAGCCAACCCCAATAGTGCAGCAGCTTTAGAACTACAGTTTAGCAACAAAGGGTTTTTAATGACCCGGGTTAGCCTCAACAATACGAGCGACAATACCACCATCCCGTCGCCTGCCACCAGTTTATTGGTGTACAATACCAACGCCAGCATGGGCGGTGGTGGCGGTACGGGCTTCTATTTTAATGCGGGCACAACAGGAGCGCCCAACTGGACCCGGCTGCAAAGCGGTGCAGGCAGTGGATTACCCTGGCTTATAACAGGCAATAGTGGCACCAACCCCACCAATAACTTTATTGGCACTACTGATAACACGCCACTCATTTTTAAAACCAACAACAAACAAAGCGGCATAATAGACCCCGCATTACGCAGCTATTTTTGGGGCGAGGATGCCGGAGTGAATAATAGTGGTACCGGGAATGTGGGTATTGGTCATGTGGCATTGCGTTTAAATACTACACGGAGCGGCTTGGTAGCCGTTGGCGATAGCGTACTTTATTTCAACGGAGTGGGGGGCACCACAGCACAAGGCATTTTTAATACAGGTGTGGGCAGCAGGGCACTGCGCAGCAATACTACTGGCAGCAACAACACAGCCCTTGGTGCCCGCACCTTGCTGCGAAATACGACAGGGAGCCATAATACCGCAGCCGGATTTGATGCATTAAGCCTTAATGTAAGTGGAAGCAATAACAGTGCTTTTGGCAGTGAAGCCCTCGAGAATAATATGGCAAGTGGTAATACCGCCATGGGTGCAGCAGCACTCAGAAACAATTCCTCGGGTACCGATAATACGGCAGTAGGTTTTCAAGCGTTGCGTGGCAATTCGACCGGGTCGCGAAATACGGCCGTTGGCGCTTTTGCTATTGCCAACCCCCTCCTAAATTTTGATAACACCGCTGTTGGCTACAAAGCGAACGAGTCAGGTGGCGAACGCAATACCGCCGTAGGAAGCTTTGCACTGGAAGGAATAACGGCCGCCGGACCCTCGGATAATGTAGCCGTTGGTTTTAAGGCTATGCAAAAAGCAGGTACTATCAGCAATAGCGTCGCCATTGGAAATTTTGCGCTAAATCAAGCCACAGGCGATGGCAATACAGCCATAGGAAGTACTGCAGGTAGCATACTTAGCACTGGTACTAACAATACTTTTATAGGCAATAGTGCCACAACAGGTAACAGCATCCAGGCAACGCAAATTACAAATAGCACGGCCATTGGGTATGAAGCAAAAGTAAGTGCAAGCAATAATGTACGGATTGGCAATGGCGATGTTACCAGCATAGGAGGACAAGTAGCATGGACGGCCTTAAGTGACCAGCGAGCTAAAAGCGAAATCAAAGCTAATGTACCAGGTTTAGATTTTATTCTTCAACTAAGGCCGGTGAGCTACCAACTGCACGCAAACTTTTCTGCCGCTGCCGCTGCAAATAATGGTGGTACTTTGGCCGGCAAGATCAAACCACGTCATGTTGGCTTTTTGGCGCAAGAGGTAGAACAAGTGGCAAAAAAAATGCAGTATGATTTTGATGGTATAGATGCGCCTGCAACACCCGATGGCACGTATGGTATACGCTATGGGCTTTTTGTAGTACCCCTTATAAAAGCTGTACAGGAACAACAGGTCGAGATAGCACAACTGCTGCAAAAAGCAGCCGAACTAAAAGCAGCCTTAGAGCGAGCTATACAGCAACGTAATACAACCCAAAAAGTAGTTTCTATAACCACTGCATCACAACAATAAGGTAACCTCAAGCAAAAAATATAACATGATAAGCATACCTGCAATTTTAAAACACCTGGTAATATCAGGCCTGTCGCTGGGTTTTACCCAAATGGGTATTTGCCAAATGGCTATTGGCACAACCAATGCTCAGCCGCATGCAAGTGCCGGGTTAGAACTCACCCAAATTAATAAAGGGCTGCTAATCCCGCGGGTAACGTTGTCCGGTCCTACAGATGCCACAACGATCTCCTCCGATAATCCTACTGCCTTGCTGGTGTACAATACCAACGCCGCAATGGCAGGTGGAGGAGGTACAGGGTTTTACTACAATGCCAACGAAGCAAACCCAGCGGTCCGCAATTGGATAAAAATTGGTACGGGTACAGGCAACACTAGCCTCTGGAATTTATCAGGAAATGGAAGCACTACACCAGGAACCAATTTTTTAGGCACCACCGATAATAAAATCTTAGTGTTTGCTGCCGGTACAGGAGCACAGCGCCAAGGCGTAGTCAATTATTTTTACCGATCCTATTATTTTAATGGCGATGTAAGTAAGGTGACAGCCACCGAACAGGCATGTGTAGGAATTGGATTTGAAGCCCTGAAAGCCAATCAGCAAGCCAATAGTCGCATAGGCATAGGACGGTACAGCAACAGGCAGCAAAGCGGTATCACCCCTTCCGAAAACAGTGTGGCGATTGGTGATTCAGCTTTATCCGCCTACAGCAATGCAACAGGAGCGGTCATAATGGGGGCAAATGCAGCAAGAAATGCCGATAAACCAAGTGCTTCCACCGCCATGGGGTCTCAGACCCTGAATATGAGTACCCAAGGCTCAAACGAGGCATTTGGAAGCAATACGTTGGCAGCATTGGTTGGCAGTTTTAATTTTAGTACAAACACCTCCACAGGAATTCATAATGTAGCTTTTGGTAGTAGTGCTTTGGAAAAAGGCAACTTGTTACAAACCAATACAGCTATAGGATACAAGAGTCTGGGAAATTTAGCCAATGGTATCTTACGGGAACGAAATGTAGCAGTGGGCGTTGGCAGTATTGCTATACTGGACGATGATAATGCTTTAGTAGGTAGTATTGATAATACTGCAATTGGATTCAAAGCCCTTCATGGACCGGGTGCAGGTGCGGAAAACACCGTCGCAGGAGTAAATGCATTATCTGCTGATGCAACAAAAAGAGCTTGTATAGCTATTGGAATGGATGCCTTGATTAAAAATTCTGGTGCCGGAAATATAGCTATTGGCTTTTCAACCGCCGGCAATATTACCACAGGTGAGGGCAATACGGTGATTGGTGCCAAAAGTATGCGCTTTGTAACCACTTCAGATCACAATACAGCCGTCGGTTATCTTTCCTATTCGGTATTCAATTACACCAATAGCACTGGTATTGGGTACAACGCAAATATTTTTGCAAACAATCATGTGCGCTTTGGCAGTAGCACTGTTAGCAGCATTGGCGGGCAAGTAGCTTTTACAAACCTTAGTGACGAAAGAGCGAAAAGCCAAATTCAGGAAGATGTGCAAGGAGTATCCTTTATAGAGCAACTAAAACCTGTTACGTACCATATTAACCGGGCTGCCCAACAAATACTGGAACAAACAAGCCTTCAACCGCGTATCAATGGCCTTGCACCTGTACCACTACCCGACAAAACTTTGCACACTGGTCTTGAGGCACAGGCAGTAGAACAAGCGCTCCTGAAAATTGGAATGGCAGCAGATATAGTAGATGCGCCTACCAACCTCAATGGCATTTACGGAATTCGTTACGAATTACTGGTAGTACCGCTGGTAAAAACTATACAGGAGCAGCAAGCAACCATCAGCAACATTCGCAAACTTTTAGAAGAACTCTCTGCACAGCTTGCCACCTTTCAGGCAATGCAGCAATAACATTTAATGACATGTTGAAAGAATGAGAAAACCTAAAAAAATATGTATGAAAAATTACGTAAAAGCCAATTACTCAGAAAACATTATAAGAATACAAGCAAGCAGCAACTACTCTGTTATATGGTATGTCTGCGGTAAAAAAGAAGTGGTAAGCAAACAGTTGGAAGTAGTGCAAAACGAGCTACACGACAGGCATTTTATTCGGGTACACCGTAGCCATTTAGTAAACATAAATTATATCAGCATGGTACTTACTCCTGCCAATAAAACCGGTTTAGTTGAATTGCAAAACGGAGAACAAATAGCTATCAGCAGGCGTAAGCATAAAGTAATAAAAATGGCAATGAAACAACCCTTTCCAAAAGTAGTAAAAGAGGCTTGCTGAATTTTCGTGAAAGAAAGCTACCTGAAGAGGAATGTCGTGGATTTTATTGAAACTAAGTTGTTTTCTAAAACCCCTTGGGAAGGCCTGATACCCATTTTATATTTCAGCGAATATGACTAAGTTTGGCACAAATTTTTACCATGCATCCCTACTTGCCACATCTCCTACAGGATATTGAAAACGCTAAACGTCCTGGTTTTCCAGACAATCATCCTTTTTTTAGCAGCTATGAACCCGAAGAGGACGAAGACGATGAATCAGATGATTGGGAAAGTCAAATGGACGATCTCTCAAACGAATCAAGTACTTATGAGCTAAAAGATAGGAAAGCAACCGATGATGACTTGCTCCGGGATGTCGAAAAAACCACTTCTGCCGGGTCTGAGGACGAATTAGCAGGACCCCGTGAAGAGATAAGCGAAGAAGAGGAAAATGATTTGGAGGATAACAATGCTGCAGACGAATTATTGGAAAATGAAGATTTTGAAGATGATTCAGATGACGGCTCAGCGGACGAAAAAGAGGATAACTTACAGGAAACTTTTGCAGAAGTTGAACGATTTGTTAGCGGTATGCCACCGCCCCTCAATTTTGGCGGTCATTGTGGGTTGAAAGTTGCAGATTTTCCACCCGCAGAGCAATTGAGCGAAGAAGATATGAAAGAACTAATAAAGGCTTATAGAAAAATGGGTGTCACCTGGAATATCGATTTTTGTTTCCCAAAGAAATTACCGACTGTTCAGTATTATAATATCCTGATCAATACACTTAATGAAAGAATCATGATCATGAAAAACGGATTTACCGGAATGGACTATTGCAGCGGCAATCCTGATGGATGCAAATTTGGCGAATACTGTAAGTGTTTGGAATATTGGAATGAAAAAACGGAGGATAATAGCCAACAAGTACGTTAATATTCAATTGAATTTAATACTAAAAACTGTCCAAATCGGGAATTGAATTCCCGATTTGGACAGTTTAAAACATGCTTATTGATTAGTTTATAGGCACTTGACGTTAAAGATGATTTAAGGAGTATTGTAATCTATTGGGAAGCTTTGGGGAAGCAGGTATACACTACTCCCCATTAATTAGACAGAATTTTTGCCATTGTTAGTTTCTAGCTTAGCCCCCGGCAGGGTCAGGTTTTTATGTTATGCCGCTTGCTCATACCATAGTTTGGGTGTCTGATACCCTAATGATTGATGCCTCCTTTCATCGCAACTCGCACTGCTTCACAATACTCAGCGCTTCGTGCTTCTTGTCAATCATAGATCGTCTTTCTGATAATGACCTCACAACAACTTTTTTTTTAGAAAATCATTAGCCACCTTCAGCTCCCCAATCTGTGCGTAAAGCACTTGTATGAGTTCTGCCTGGGTCTCACTGTCCGCAGCAGCAGTTCCACTTTTCTCAAAAACAGAAGAAGAGTTTTGAATAAACTCTCTTTTCCATGTATTGATTTGATGAGGGTGTACATCGTACTTTTTACTTAATGCCTCGATAGTTTGTTGCTCCTTCAGAGCCTCTAAAGTTACCTTCGATTTAAACTCAGCCGAAAATTTACGGCGCTTTGCTTTAGTCATTTTTCAGATTTTAATTGGTTAAAATTATAACTTAACTAACTGTCTGAAAAATGGGGAGTATTATAGAATTCTTTGGATGAACGATGCAAACTCTCCAGGAGCAGGAATATATCAAGGCTTTGGAAAAGATGAATAATCAATGGGAGCGCAAACAGAAAAGATAGAAAACACCCGTGTAAGGAGTTGGAGCGAATCGATGGGATGCAATAATGTGATGACCACATCTGCGGTATTTGCAGCAACCCGCAAAGGATCAACTTATTATTAAAACCTGATAATAGAAGGCCTTAGCTGTTTGTACAAATCAATAATTTTAGGGTTACATGTCCTTTATACCTGAATGTTAAAGTAATTAATTTTTATGCGCTGGAATTTATTCTTAATCGTATAGAGATTTGCCGTAACCAGGATGGCGAAAGCCTTTAGGAATTTAGAGGATGGTTTGAAGCCTTGAAATTTTTAAAGATCGGTTTAGTGTGTAGCCGTTTTTTCTATCCGTATAATTTCAAACTCAGCTGGCTTAACAGTTGCAACACCTGCCAGTAAAATGATTGTACGATTGGTGATGTGTGCTGCTGTCATTGTCTCACTTCCAATCTTCACGAAATAAGCTTCCGTAGTTTTACTACCCAATAGTTTTCCATTTTTATAATAGCTGTACAATAAATTTTCTGCAGCGGCTTTAATTTTTACCCACGTAGCTTGTGTGTTGGGCTGGCCATCGAAAGCTACAACAATTTTATGCAGCTCGTTTTCAATTTCGGCTTTTAAAGTAATTGGAAATAGAGCCTTCCTGTTAAGCGTAGTGTTTTTAATAGCTGCTTTTTGCTTTTCAGAATCTTTAGTAACAACCTGCCTCAACTGCGCCGTAGCACTTTTTGCAAATGTGATCATTACCAATAATATTAAATACTTCATATTTTTCATTTTAAAATTGCAGTATCAAAATACAAAAAAATAACAATTCAAAAATCCTATAAATAAGGGATTTTGAAGGTTACATCTGCTATTAAATCAACCTCCCATAAAACAAAGTTGCAAATTTAAAAAATCCCTGCTGTAAAATATTAATATGGCCATTTAAAAAAAGTTATTGACCCTTTCATTATGTTGTTTACTTTTTTTATAGCATAGTGCACTACTTCTTTTCTACATTCAGATTTACAGGAGCAATATCAGCTTCTTATCCATCACCAGCAATAGCCCGGGTATAGATAGTGAAAAAGCAAAAATTTTATTTGATGAAACCCATATTAACAGCACAAAGCATGTTCATTTTTATCCAATGGCTGGCAGTCATTACAAAAAAAATTATACAAGAAAGGGCAGTCCTTTCAGACTGCCTTCATCAAACTATAACCCTGTATTTAAAACTATACTTAACGCTGCTTCATAAAACGCACCACAAAGTTTTGTTGCTGAATGATGCATCGAAGCGTGTACACACCTGCCGGCAAATGACTCACCGCTATTCCACTTCTACTTCCAGGAATCAATATCGGTTGTGCAACCAATTTACCTGCACCATCTAATACTGATGCAGTGATGGGCTGGCTGTTTACAAATGCCGGGATGCTAACGTACAACCAATCTGCTGTTGGATTTGGATATACACTCACCTGTAATATCCCTGCATGTTTGAGTAATACAATATTGCTATACGCAATAGTACCATCTTTATCAACCATCTTTAAACGGTAAAAATTATTGCCTACCCATGGTTGTGCAACGGTAAAGCTGTAGGAAGCCCCATTACCTGGACCACCCGTAGGAGTTGCATTTCCCAGAGAAAGAAAATCTCTTCCATTAGCAGAACGTTGTACTTCATAGTGTTTGGTATTGATCTCCGAGGTGGTGACCCATTTAACCAAGTGTGCAGTACCAGCGGCTTCTGCAGTAAATGACAGTAAACTCACAGGCAACGGTCCCAATGGAATGAGCACGGCACTCCAGCCATCCCCTTCACCGCCATAAAAAATTGCATTGGAAAGTGCAAGGTTTCCGCTGTTTACAAAACCATCCCCTACACTACCCAAAAAAATAAGGTTTGATGCTGCATTGTTGCTTTCATTCGAAAAACCATCACCTGCACTTCCTAAGAAGATGTTGTTAGAAATACTGTTGTTGGTCTGTGTAGTAAACCCATCTCCCACCCCACCACTAAAAATAGTATTGGATTGAGAATTGTTGGATACAAACGAAACACCCTCTCCCACGCCTCCTTTAAAAATTGAATTGGATAAACTGTTGTTGGATGCATTCCCAAATCCATCTCCTGCACTTCCCAAAAAAATATTGCCGCCAGCAATTACAAATGGCCTCGTATGGATTCCATCACCGGCACCTCCATAAAAAATATTATTATTGGGTGGTTGTGCCATTGCGGCAAGAGCCACCCAATAAAAGAGTAGAAGTAATGTAAATTTTTTCATATAATTATTTTTAGTCTTGCTACCTGGTGCTGTGTAAACTTTAAATGGACGTCTTTATTATTTTATTATACTATGCAAGGGATCTATTAGTGAGTTTGTATTTTGCTCCTCATCCGATAGCTATCGGATGATTAAGTGTACAAGAGAGATTATTAATCTTTTTTACCAAAAAGGATTAATAACAAAATCATACTTGCCCATGAAGCTTCATCCGATAGCTATCGGATGAAAAACTTCTGTCTGGTTCATAAAGAAATAGTAACTAATTTATCCATTGTTCACTTTACACGAATTATAAAGCATGAATTAGACGAGTTAATACAGTCCTTGACTCATGATTTTAGGCTAAAATTCGAGTATTCACTTTGGGTCATCTTAGGCTTAACACATCACCAGTAACAGATAGTGGTTCACTTTTTACAAATCAACTATTCACCTGTTCTTGCTCCACGCCCTCCGGATAAAGCACCTGCGGTACTATAGTCGATCGGACCACTTGATCGATCACTCACCTGTAAAATGCTGGGCTGTGAGGCGTACCCACCACCTCTTGCTATAGTGCCAGAAGGATTTGCAATAGAAGGCCATCCTGCAGTATTTGCTTCTATACTTGCGCTCAACATACCATCTCCATGTGCACCCGTATATCCTCTGCCATCGGTATTACCTGCGTAGATGACCAACTCTTGCACATTACCGCTCATTTCCATAATGCCATAAAAAGTAGCCCCCGCTTGCGTACGGTTAGAGGAAGCCGTGGCCAAAGCTCCACAGCGAATGATCGTATTTCCTGTTCCAAAATAAGCAGCGTTACCATTCGTCCAGGTCTCTGTGCTGGTACCAATATTTTGCCCTGCAGAAACGCCTGAAATAGTAGTATTGCCCCATGCAAATTCTAAAGGCGAGGGGGTATTATTGCCACCACGACAAGCTTTCTCATATTCAAATTCCGAAAGTGGGCGCATCGCAGCCCAATCTAACCAAGCCAGCATATTTATTGGAGAGAATGAACTTGCCGCTCTTTCTGGTTCTGTAGCCGTCATAGCAGGTACACTTCCACCTGCACCAATATTATTGCGCAAATTGGCACTGGTTTGATCAAGCGTATTTAAAAAATCAAGGTGTTGTTGCCTGCTAAATTCATACTTCATCGTCCAGAAAGCCTTGAAGCCTTTTGGATAAGCGGCCGGTATAGAACCTGAATTTAAAAAGTTAGCAACTGCAGATAAGTTCCCGGCAGTTAGGCCACAAGTGATGCTGTTTTCACTGGTGATAGGATACCACGTGTTTACGGCCCCGTCTCTGAATTTAAAGGTTTCTGCAGAGGCGTTGCCAAGATTAAATGGACTTTGTGGTACATACACCATCTCCACTGCGTACACTTTAATTTCTACATTTTCATTGTCTAATACGCCATCCGCCCCATAATTCCAACGGATACCGGCATTTGCAAAATCGACATCGCCGATACCGTCTGCACTTCGATACATGAATACCCCTTTGCCATCTGTCGCTGGTTGTATGGTACTGCCTACAGGCGCCGTTTGCCCGCTAGCGTTGATGGTTGCATGCAACCATACAGACGTGCTTTGTTTACGGTACTTCACAAAAACCCAACAGCCATCATAATTAGACTCGTTGGTACTGGTGCGCCAACTATTTTTCCAATTGATGCTGAACTGCACATTGTTAAAATGGGTCGACAATGGACCGGCGGTAGTTTGATTGATGAGCGAAACGCTGGTAACTAACACATCGTTTGCTTTTGAAAGATTGGCCAGACATAATACACTGGCGAAACTTAAGATCATTTTTTTCATAACGAAGATAATTTTTATAAACACAAATCTATCTTTTTTACACTCCCACCCAATACCCTTGATACGGTATTTTTGATCAGGAGATTTATTGTGAAAGGTGGTTTTCGTTTGCACATCTCACCAACGATTCTTTGATTCGTTCCGGGTAATCTTACCGGGCTTAAGCAGCGCCGAGGACTTTGCGGGTGCCAGTATTCCTATTCGCATTTATTGCAATCCACTTCTTCGATCCTATCGCTATCGGAGTTCATAAAGTTGGTAGCTGGGTGAATGCTTCTTTGAACTAAAATCAACCTCTGCGAATGTGTACAGGTTGTATTCATAAATTCAATCTTCTTTTATGGCTAACGCTTCGGCTGTTGGTTAGAGACGCAACAGCAGCGTGCAGGGATAGGTGATTTTTTTTATGAGCATAACAGCAACGGTAAAAGAGTTTACAAATCAATGTGCAAATTGTATTCATAAACGCAAACTTCTTTTATTATTAACGCTTCGGCTGTTGGTCGGAGATGCAACAGCAGCGTGCAGGATAGGTGATTTTTTTTATGAGCATAACAGCAACGGTAAAAGAGTTTACAAATCAATGTGCAAATTGTATTCATAAACGCAAACTTCTTTTATTATCAACGCTTCGGCTGTTGGTCGGAGATGCAACAGCAGCGTGCAGGATAGGTGAAATTTTTATGCACATAACAATAAGGGCAAAGTCCACCATATTAATCATTTAGCCTCCATTACCTCTCCACCTCACAACAAATAAACCACCAAACTCCTGGCCCCATGCGCCCCTATCACCAGCGACTGTTCTATATCGGCTGTTTTAGAAGGGCCTGCTAAAAAGACACCGTAGCCTTCTCGGGCTACATCAATTTGTTGGTAGGCCTCGTGCATGGTGGGTACGATGTTTTTTTCATTTAAGCAAATCACCAGGTGCTGACAGATGAATGGTAAGATACGATTCACTAGCTGGCTTTCATACAACCATACTGATCCGTTTTCTGCCACGCCAATGGTTCCTTCAAGGTAGGTTGTATAAACCGGCTCCAGCGAATTGGCATCCAGTGTGGGATTTATTTCCGGATTGATTTCCCCCAGCGATGGCATGGTATTTACAATGTAATGCTGCGCCTCTTTCAACTGTTGTATCTCATCCCTGATCACCCGGATATCAGCTACCTGAACCGCTTTGCCACCAATGCCTTCCAGCGTTTTAATAAATTGTTGCACAGCGGTGGCATGGTCGATGGAAGCCCTGTCTATTTGCATAGAAGGCACTTCTGTCAACGCAGGCTTGTTGGCGGTGACGGCTGCTAATATTTTTTCTCTTGAACTCATTTTTTATTTTTAATGTACCAGTCTCTGAAACTTTGTTTGGGTGGCGTCGGCATCTCCCGCTGTTTGTACCAGGGATTGAATGATTTGTTATT
>Ga0105044_10006580_pt1 | contig 15980 bp, 8 predicted proteins | sample MAT01_FD_78092 | JGI IMG/M metagenome (GOLD analysis project Ga0105044, IMG submission 78092) | Freshwater microbial communities from Lake Fryxell liftoff mats and glacier meltwater in Antarctica - MAT-01 | ecosystem: Environmental > Aquatic > Freshwater > Ice > Liftoff microbial mat | place... | reverse complement strand
TTTGATTTACTTTTAATTCAGGTATTTGATTTACTTTTAATTCAGGTATTTGATTTACTTTTAATTCTTTATCTTCTTTGGAGACAAAAGATATATTATCTTCTTGTTGATTTTGATTTATAATTGTGTTTTTACCTATATAATTTACTATTCCTTTGTTTTTATCCAAAATACTTTGTGTAGGTTTTTTGATTTCTTGAATATTTAATTTATCTTGAATAAGAAATTTTACTTCTTTAAGGTTTGTTTGATTATTTGATTTAGATAAATTTTTTGTACTTTTTCTTATAAGATCTTTAGGTTCAATTATTCTATACATTTTATTTTATTTTAAATTTATTTATTATTAAAATTTAAATATTTTTTATTTTTGAATAATTTTTTTTTTTCTATTTAATTATGAATCTACTATTTTTTTTAACTTTTGCGTACTAAATATATTCCATAAAAAAAAATAATTTTTGTTTGTGGAATTTTTTAATTATTGATTTAAAAAAAAATAAAAAAATAAAAAAATAAAAAAAGATTAATATTTTATAATAATAAAAATAGATTATTTATAATGAAAATATTGCAAGGATTATCTATAGCTAGTTCAGCATTAGTTAGTCTTTCATTAATTGAATTTTTATCTAGGAAAAAAACAAAAACAAAAAAAAAGAAAGGAAGTATTAGTAAAGATAATAAAAAATTAATAACTAATATAAGTTGGTCATTAATTTCAATATTAGGAGTTAGTTTAAATAGTTCTTTAATACAAAAAACAATAAAAATAAAAGAAGAAGAAAGTAAAACTAATAAATCAATAAAGAAAATAGTTAAATATTCTATAATTATTTTAAGTATTATAATAAATTTTTGGATAATATTTATATTTTTTTTTATATTTTTGGTTCAATTATGGATGCAATTAGAAAATAAAAAAATTAAAAAATTGATTAATTTAAAAACTTTAAAAAAAGTGGTCATATAAAAAATTTAATAAAATGTCAAAAAAAAAATTATAATTTTTTTTTTTGTTTGTTAATTTTGTAAATATTTTTCAAAAATGTATAAATAAAAAAATCTAACTCTTTTTCAATTATTTTTTTTAAAAGATGTCTGTTTATGAGATAATTTTTAGTAAAATTCTTTGTTTTTTTTAAAATAATTCTAATAATTAAATTTAAAAATTCTTAGGTATTTATGGAAAAATAGATGACGATCATTTAAATTTAATGATTAATTTTATTCAAAATAATAAAAATTTTAATATTCTTCTTAATGGTAAAATTTTTTTTATTAAAAATTTTCAAAAAAATAAAATTTATTTTTAAATAGTAAATGATTTAAAAGAAGATCAAATTTATCTAATTCTTAAGAAATTAGAAAATATTTTTAATTTAGAAAAAATTACTAATTTAGAAAAAATTACGGTTATTGGAACAAATTCTCAAATAATAATATTATTTTTAGAAACATTTAAAAAGAAAATATTTGAAAATAAAATAATTAAAAATAAAATATTGTTGAATATTTTTTTTATTCCAATATTTTTAAATGGATTAATTACAAAATTTAAATTAATACCTAACAATTATTTTGATATTAATTCTGATAAAAATTTTACTTTTTATATTCAAAAAGATCGTTCTCCTAATTTTATTTTTGAAAATGAAAAAGGAAATAAAGTTAATACAGAAAATTTGAAAATTTGTATTTTAGGATTTGATAATTTTGGAAATTATTATAAACCAAATAATGAATTAATTATAACAAATGGATATGAAATTTCTATTAAAAAGATGAAATTTAAACAATTTAAAATGAATTTTAATTTAACCAATAATTCTACAAAAATTAATTATGTTATACAAATAATTTTAGAAAATAAAATATATGAAAGTGAAAAATTTTTATGTCTTTCTAGAAAAAGTAATTCAAAGAAAAGAAAATTAGATAGTTCTATTGAAAGTGTTATTATTGAATAATATATAATAAGGAAATTTTATTATTATATATTATATTGTTATTTACAAAAAATTTTATTATTATTGTTGTTGTTGTTTTTTTTTCATTCATAATTCTTTAAAATAAATAAATAAAATTAAAAAAATAATAAGATTTTACAAAAATTTATTTAAATCCATATAATAAGCAATTATTAATAGCAAATAAAAATTGTTTATTAAATTTTTGTTGAATTATATTAAAATTGTTTATAGTTTGATTTTTAAAATAATCTTGATTAGAATATAAGATTAATTCTTTTGAACATGTTGAAGAACTAGGTAAATAATTTAAACATTTTATTTCATCATTAACAAATATGTTAAAAACATAATAATTTGAGAATTCTAAATCATTACAAGAAGTTATAAATCGAAATAATATTTTTAATTGATCTATTTTTAAAGTTTTTATAAAATTAAAAAAACAAGCAATAGAACATAAATTTTCATTAATATTACATAATTTTAAATGTATTTTATTATTAGGAGTATTTTTAATAAAAAATTTTGATCCATTTAACATACATTCAGCATGTGTATCACAATATTCTCCAGTAAAACTTATTTTATTAATAAATTCAGAAATTTCATAAGTTTTTGGTATTTGAAAATTAAAAAACATTGAAAAAAGGTTATCATTTATAGGAGAAGGTAAAGAATTAAATCCTAAATAAAAATGTTTCATATTTTTTAAATTAAATTTTGATAAAAATAATTCTTTTAAATAATCTTTCCAATAAAATGCAAAATCTTTAATATTTATTTGACATTTTTCTTCATTAAAAAATTCATTAATAACATTATTAATTTTTTTTTTTTCTATAGATATTTGTAGACTATTAAATTCTATTTCTAATAATTCATGTATATTTTTTCTAAGATTTGGAAATAATCCTTTACAATTTATATTTGTATTATAATCAATTGAAAATATTAAATAATTAAAAATTCTATTTCCAATTTCTTTATCATATGAATACAAATCAAAAAGTCCAAAATCTACTTTTTCTATTCCTTCTTTCATAATTCTACATAAAAAAAATGATAAATCATTTTTTAATAATATATTTTTAAGTAAACATTCATGAAGTAAAAATCCAAAACAAAACCATAATTTATATTCTTTCCTAATTGGTTGAAAAATATTTATTATTTTTTTTGGTATTTTTTGATAACCTTCTAAAAATTTATATACATTAAAATATTCATAATTATTTTTTTCATTTAATTGAGCATAATGTAATAATCCAAAATTTTTTAAAGAAATATTAAAAACATTAATAACTTCATTTAAAATTCCAATACCTATACCTGGATCAATACTATCATTATTATGTTTTATAATAGGAACCATAATTGTAAATAAACGATTAATATCACTATTCGATAATGTTTTTATACCTTCAAAAACTGATTCCATTAATTCGCTAGATTTATCAATTAATAACATTTTTTCTGAAATTGTAGTTACTTTATTTTCTTGATAAATAGTTTGAAAAGAATCTATAGATAATTGAATTTCAACTGTTTTTAAAGTATCTAAATTTTGTTGATTAATTTTTAATAAATCAAATTGTCTATCTTTTTTATCTTTTAATATCATATAATCAAGTTCATCTAAAAATAAATTATAATTTTTTTCATTAGAATTTACATATTTTATTTTATTTTTTAAAAATTGTCTCTTATTTTTTATTTCATTTTCAAAAGAATAAGAATCATCAATATTATTATTATCAATTATAGATAAATTGATATTTAATAAAAGATTTTTTGAACCATTAAATCGAATATAATAATAACTTTCTTTTAAAGTTTCAAAATCAAAAAAAATATCATCTGGGAATAAAGATAAATATTTAATTAAAATTATTTTTAAATCTTCATGATAATAATATGGAATATGTAAAATAAACATTGGTCTTAAATTATTCATTAATAATTGCATTTCATTAGAATTTATTTTTTCATTATTATTATTATTATTATTATTGGAAAAAATTTTACTAAATGTTCCACATTCATCACATATTATTTTGAGGACTGTTTTAAAAAATTCATTAAATTCAGAATGAATTTTAGTAATATTTTTATATTTTGAAAAAGCTGTAAAATATGTTAAAGATACTAAAAGTTGATATTCTTTTATTATTAAAATTTTCCTTTTAGTTTGTTGATTTATTTTCATTTTTTCTAAAATTAATGATAATAAATAGTTATAATTATTAAAAATAAATTCAAATAACCAAGAATTAATTCCATCTTTTAAATAATCTATATAAAATTTATCTTCTAAACCTGTTAATCCATATTTATTAGTTATTTTATAAAATGATACTTCAATATATTTTTCTATATTATAAAATGAATTATAAAAATATATTTTTTCATTTTTTATTAATAATTTATTAGCATTATAATAAGATAAAATAAATTTTATTAAATTAGAAGAATTATCTATTGGTAAATCAGAAGAATAATTAATATTATTAAAAGTTTTACATAAAGCATCCTTTTTATTTGATTCTTGATCTTTTTTATTTATATAAAGAGTATATTCTGGATTTATATATTCTTTATGATTAAAATAATAAGGGATAATTTTTATTTGATTATTTAAATATTTTGTTGGTACTTTATCAACATCAAAATCATAATAATTTTCAACAAATATATAAGTATGAAATAATAAATTTCCTAATGAAAAAATAGAATATAAATTAGGATTTGATTTTTCTAATTTTTGTAAAAATTGTATTAGATATTCATAAATATAAAGAAGTTCATTATTATTTAATAAATATAAATTATCAATTTTTTCTTTATTAGAATATCCATTTTTAGAATTTTCTTTATTATATATATCTATTTCTTGTTTTAATAATGTTTGAAATGGATTACATAATTTATTTTTTAATATTTTAAAACTATAATTATAATTTACTATTATACTATACCTATTTCTATAAAAATTCTTATAAATAGTTTGATGATAATTATTAATACAAAATTTATTTTCATTAATAAATTGATCTTCAAAATTTTTATTTTTACTATTTTCTTTTATTTCTTCACTATTTAAATTAACAATATTTTGTAAAAGTAAATTTTCATTTTTCTCAATATTATCATCAAAAAATGTTTCATCTAAAATTACTGATCCATTTTCTTCTTGTGATAATATTACATTTTCTTGTATTGAATTTTCATCTTCACAAGAATCATTTATAGCAGTATTCTTTTTATTTTTATTTTTATTTTCTTTTTCTTTTTCTTTTTCTTTTGGTTTAATATCCCAAACTAATTTATTTTCATTAGTTTTAGACTCTTTAAATTTTATTTTTTTATTAATTGTTGATAATTGATAGGTTTGAAATTTTTCATCCATAAAATAATTTTTTGTAAAATAATTTTTATCTTGATAATAATCATTTTCAAAAGGTACTTCATTAATAAAATCTGAAAAAACTTCATTTTCAATTGTTGAATTTCTTTTATTTGATAAATCAGTTCCATTTTTAACAGTATAATTAGGATCAAAACAATCAAATACACAATTTTCAGATTCAACATTAAAATTATAATTACAATTATATAAATTAAAATAATTTTCTTCTGGATCTAAAAATATTGGTAATGTAAATAATATAGGTTTTATAATAAAAATATCATTTTTAAAAGAATTTAAAATAAAAGTATTAATATTATCATTTTTATTTTTATTTGTGTTTGTATTTTCACATCCAGTTAATCTAACAGAATCAAAAAATTGTTTACTTTGATTAAAATTAGATAAATTGATCCATTGTTTATTATTATTATCTTTATTAATATTATCATTATTATTATTAAAAATTTCAGTAGATAATTCAGGTAACCAATTAAAATTTTTAAAAATATCTTTAAAAATAAATAAATTTTTAATACTTTTATGAATATCTATTAATGTATTATTTTTAATTTCAATAAAAACTTTATTAAGATAATCTTCATTAAAAATATTATTTTTATTTAAATTAAAGAATAAATTTCTTTCTAATAAATATAAAAATCGTATTAACTCTTCATAAAATTCATAAAAAATAACTAAATCTTTATCATTATTAACATCATTAAAATTTTTTAATTCATCAAATAAATTTTTATTAATTCCTAATTTACAAATTTTTTTTGATATATAATTTTGTAAATAATTAATAATAGTTTTGAATAATAAATTTATTCTTTCAATAGAATTTATATCTTTTGAATCATTTATATTTATTGTTTTTTCATTATCTTCTAAATTTTTAAGGATAATTATTGTTAAATTTTCTATAAAATTTATACACAACTCACATGGACAAAAAACAAATTCAAAATGAGTGTTTGTAAAATCTTTAGTCAATTTATTTTTTATATAATTTCTAATATTTTTTTTATATGACATAATTTTCTTTTTTTTTTTTTTAATATTTGTAAATTTAGTAAAAATTTCTAAACATATTTTAGTCACATAAGATAAAAAATTTTTTTCAATAGTAATTTTTCTGGGATTAACAAATATAGAGAATTTTTCAGGATTTTTATTTCCCCATAATATTTTTTGTATAATTAAAATTAAAATTAATTGTAATAATTCAAAAAATTCCTCAATATTAAAATTTTCTATTTGACCATAATGAAAATTAATTTGATTATTAATTGAAAATATCCATGGACCAAAAAATAAATTTTCATTTTTATCAACATATAATTCTAATATTAATTTTTCAATTATTTCTTGTAAATTATTTTTACTATAAATTAAACCTTTTTCAAAAAAATTATTTGTAAATACATATCTCAATTTTTCATTAGATCTTAATATAGGAATTAAATAAACAGTAAAAAAATTTATTATTTTTTCTACTAAAGATAATTTAAACCATAAAGATTGTTTAGAATGATCTTTATTAAAATTATTATAATTGTTTTTTCCAAGATCAAAAAAATTTAATCTTTCTTGTTTATTATTTGTATAAATAGGAATAAAATCAGAAAAATTATTTAAAATATTTATTAAAGGAACATAATTTTCATCCAAATCAAAAAAAATAATTTGATCAAATATAAAACAAGAATTTTTATTAATATCATTTTCAAAAATTTCAAGAAATTCATCAAAAATAAAAATATCATTTAATTCTTTTAACGATTTTAAACAATCTTCATATAAATTCTTTTTTAAATTTTTATCTAAATTTTTCCATGTTTTATCTTGAAAATCTATTTTTGTTTTATTATCATTATATATAGAATAAAATTTTCCTAATAAAATTGAAGGATTTTTAATATTATTATTATCATTATATTTAGTATTATAAAATATATTAGATTTTATATTAATCATTATTCTTTTATTATAATCATTAAAAAAATTATTACAAACTCTTTCCCTTTTTTCACTTATTAAAGAATTAATTTTTTGAGATCCAAATTTAAATTCTATTTTTGTAGGAATTCTACTCGATAAAAATTTTTGTTCATATTCAATTTGTTCTTCATCTTTAAAAATTAACTTTTCTTTAATATCATATTTTTTAGATGAATAAATAGTTAAATTATTAATTTGAAAAGTTTTAAAACATGGTTTTACTTTTTTATTATTATTATCATTTTTTGTATTACTTTTGAGTTCTGTTTCTAATTTTCGCTTCATTTTTTTTTTTTTTTTTAAAAATAAAAATAAAAAAAATAAAAGAAATTTTTTTAAAATAATTATATATATTAAAAAAAATAATAAAAATCAATTTATTTTAAAAATATTTTTTTTTTTATTTTATATTAATTAATTGAATAAAATTGTTTATTAAAAAGAAAGGTATAAAATTATAAATAATTTTTAATAGAAAATATGTCAGATAACGAATATGAAAATATAAATGATAAAGATGAAGTTGATAAAACAAAAGAAAAAAAGAAAAAGACTACAATAATTATTTTATCTATAATTATACCAATTATTATTATTTTTTTAATTTTATTTTTATCTTTATATTTTACAATAGGGCAACCTAAATCAGAATCATCAATAAAAAATATAAAAGATTTAGAAAATATAAAAGATTTAGAAAATATAAAAAATTTAGAAAATATAAAAAATTTAGAAAAACAAAAAATTTTAATTGAAAAATCTCCAATTGATAAAATACAATCAGAATTTGATTTAAGTTTAATTTTACCAAATAATAATATTGTTTATAATGGTAAAAATATTTTTTTTGAAATTGCTTCTATTTCTAAATCAAAAATTATAAATTATGATATAAAAAGTGGTGATATTTTAATTAACTCTGATGAAGAATTAATTAAAATATATTTTAAGGGAATTTTATTAATCAAATTTTCTAATAAAATGAAAAAATTGATTTTTGATAAATTTAATAGTAAAATGAAAATAGGAAATTTTGTTTTTGTTATTGAAGAAAATGATATTGAATCAAAATATCCAATATTTTTAAAAATAGAAGAAAATAATGAAGAAAAAGATGAAGAAAATATAAGAGATATTAAAGGACTAAATAAAGAAGCTATATCTATTTCAAAAGTTCCCCCATCAAAAAATAAAAAAATAAAAGATGAAATTAATGAAAATTATTTTGAAACTTATTATACAGAATTAGAATGGGCAATAAAAATTGAAATAACAAAAGAAAAATCTTTACCTATTATTTTAAATATGTTTTGGGTTTTTGATGATCTACTTAATGAATTAGAAGAAAAGGAATTACAAGATAATTTAAATGTATATTTATTAAAAGGATCTACATTAGATTTATTTATTTAAATTAATTTTTTTTTTTTAATTGATTTAAATAATTTAAATTTTTTATAATTTTATTTAATTTTTTTTTTTTAATTGAAAAATAATAAATTATCATAATATTTTTTTTTTTATACTTATTTATAGAAATATTTTGATAATGATTATAAAAACATAATATAACAACCATTAATATAAAAAATACAATAAAAAAAAAAAACCTATAAAATTTGTTTTTTTTGTTCATTTTAATAAAAATTCGTTCAATTTAATTTTTTTTTTATTTGTCACAATAATAATTATAATAAAATATATTGCAAAAAAAATAAATAAAGATAATATTATTATATAGAAGAGAGTAAAAGGATCCATATAAATTTTTTTTTTGTTAATCAAAATAAAAAAATTAATTTTTTTAAAAAAAAACTGACTTTTTTAAAAAAAACTGACTTCAATGAAATAATAATTTATTTTTATTTTTTGAAAAATTATTATTTTTTTTTAAAAAATATTTATTAAAAAAAACACAAAAAAAAAAAATCAAACAATAATAATAAATTAAAAAAAAATGGAAGAAGTTGAAGAAAGAATGAAACAACAACTTAAAAATATTCAATATTTTATACCTAAAAAATGTGAATTTTGGTCATATGCATCATCTTATATTCATGGTCCTAGTGCAGAGAATCAAGATAAAATAAAAACTCATAGTTCAATGGGAACTACATATGCATTATCAGTACCAATTGAAGAAGAATATAATTTATTAATGAAATTTTATGAATGTGTATATTTAAAAAAAGAATTGATTGTATTAGATCAACATATTGGTAAAGGATTATTTCAATTTTTTATTGATTTAGATTTTAAAGGACCTGAAATAGAAAATTTTGAATATTTACAAAAAATTAGTTCAGCTATTGCAGGTTTTGTTGGAAAAAATTTTTGGTCTGGTTTATATAAATTAAAAGATAATAATGAATTATCTATTTCTTATAATGAAGAAAATAAACCAGATTATGATACAGAATTATGTGAATGGTCTTGTTCAGGTGAAGGATATCATCGATTAAGAACAATGGCATGTTGGAATCCAAGTAGAATTAATGAAATAAAAGATGGAGGAACTATCCATAAAACTGGATTACATATATATTTTATTGGAAGATTAAGAGTAAATTCTTTTCAAGCTTGTTTAATAATTGAAAATTTAATTCGATTTTTATCAACAAAATTTCCAAGAAATATTGAAAAAGGAGAAAATGATTGGATATATATTTTAGATAAACAACCTTATGATCCTTCTAAAGGTGGTATGAGAATACCTGGATCTGCAAAAATTTCAGATTGTGAATGTTTAAAAAAATCAAATACAAATTATAATTTTAATAAAATGAAAGATGAAACAGAATATTTTTTACAAAATAATGAAATATTAGATTATTTTAGAAATCAATTATTACCTACAGCTCAAACAAAAAAAGATACTAAATTAAAACCACCTAAAAAATTATTACAATTATCTGATTGTAATTTATGTTCAGGTAGAAGACATTTAGTTTCAACTGGTTCATATATGCCATTTGCTATTTATAATGGAAATGGTGAAATAGATAAACAAGTTAATTGGATTATTGAAAATCCAAAATATTATATATTAGCATGTAATATTCGAACTAATGTTATTGGTATAGATGAAGAAAATATGGATAATAATTTTTCTATACCAGATGATTTTATTAATCAAAATTCAAATCTAAAAAATATTTATAAAATTTCAACAAAATTATTACCTACAAAATCAAAAAAAACTTTTACCCCATCAATGAATGAAAATGATCTTATTTCAATTATGCAACCAGGAAATTTTTTAGATCGTTCACATCAAATATTTCAAGCATTTGTTATAGAAATAACAAATATAGATAATTTTAAAGATGCTTATGTAGATAAAGTACAATTATCAAAAACTAATTTAAAATATTTTATTGTTTCTATACATAAAACTTCTGTTAATTATCATTGGTGTAATATTCAAAATAGACTTCATAATAGTGGGATAAATTATTTTTTATTTTTTCCTAATTCGATTCGTTTATTATGTCGATCAAAAAAATGTGAAAATCAAAAAATTGAATATAATTACATTACTAATCTTGATGAAGTATTATTTCCTACCATCAAAGAAACTCAAAAATTAAATCAAATTACAGAAAATGTTTATGGAAAAACTTCTATTAGTATCAACACTACTAATTTACAAAAAATAAATACTAAAATTAATGATTCTTCTAAAAAAGAAGAAATTGATACCATTAATGAATTAGAAAATACTGATATTAAAGTAGAAAATATTAATATTAAAGTAGATAATAATGATAAAAAATTTCTTCGTTTAAAAGAATTATTTAGAGATTATAAATTAATAAATTCTGAAAATTGTGTTTATAATAGTAGTAATGTAGAATCAAAAAAAAGAAATAGAACATCTCATATTACTCAAGAAAATATAAACAATTATCAACATAACGAAAAGAAAAAAAAATTGAATTAATAATAATAATCAATTTATATTAATATATAAAAATATTCTTCTCTTCTTTTTTTTTAAGAAAAAATTTATATATGCGTCTTATTATAAAAATACAACAAATAAAAAAAAAATATAAATCAATAAATATAAGCATATAAAATAATTTATTTTTTTTTGAGTTTATTGTATTTTCAGTAGAATTTTTTTTTTTAATAACAAAAAGATAACTTTATAATTTAAAAAACACAAAACTGTACCCGATAAATAAAAAAAAATTAAATTTAAGATTAATATATTTATTTTAAAAAGTATGTTGGATGATGAGAGACTTACATCTTTTATAGATTTTAAGTCTGTAAAAGTATATAATAATATAGAAAAAATATGTAATAATAGAATTTTTAAATATATAAACGAATTTATAAAGGATTTGGAAATTATAGAATTAGATAAAGAATTTTATTTATCATTTAAAGAATATTTAAAAGAAAATCATTTCGAAGATATAAAAGATATTATAAATTTAATAAAATCTTTTTCAAAATATCATTCAAAAGATTTCTATCAAAATAAATTATGGTATTTATGGAATTTTTTATATATGAAAGATAAAAATATTGAAACATTTATTTGTATATCAAATATTATTTATAATAATTTATTGAATAAATTTATTTTAAAAAAAAATTATTTAAATTTTCAAAAAAAAATTATATTTGGAAATATTAACAACAATAATAAAAATGAGTGTAAAAATAATATTAAAACGAACAATTTTTTTAGATCTTCATTGGATGAAGATAAAATGTTAATATCAAAATCTTCTGAATTAATTTTAAATAAAAATGTTTTAAATCCAATAACAATCAAAATTCCTTCAATTATTTTTATAATTATTGGTAAAAATATAGTTGAAAATAATAAATTATTAAAAATCAATTTTAAAAAAAATAATAATAATAATAATAATATAAAAGATAGTTTTAATTTATTATCCAAAATTAATTTTATACCTAATGGATCAAAATTTTTTAATAATTTTAAATTTTTCAAACCAATAAAGGTTAATTATAGTTTAAATAAAACCGAATTAGAACAATATATAAGTGTTAGAAATATATTTTCATTGAATGAAAATAAAAAAAATTTAATTCAAATTTTATTACATGCATCTAATAATTTAGAATTTTTTAATTTAACAATAGGAATTTATGATTTATTTTATCTTATTCAATTAAAAACAAGAACACATAAATGTTTTAAAAAAAAAAATATTCAATATTATAATTTATATAATAAAATTATGATATCTATAAATAAACCAATGATATTTGGAAAATTAACTTTAGAATATAATTGGAATAATAATTTATTTAAAAAACCAGAAAAATCTATTTTAACAAGATTAATTAATTATAATAAATTACAAACTAAATCAAAAGAAACAAATACAAAAATTTATACAAAAAAACTTGTTTTATCTGATACACAAAAATTTACAAAAAATTATGATGAATTTAAATCAAATAATTTTATTTACGATACGTTAAAAATTTTTAAGACATTATATTTAAAATTTAATTTTAATAAATATACTGTTGAAGAAATTAAAAATTATGAAAAATTAAATAAAATAAATCATAAATTAAATATTGAAATAATAAAACAAGAAGAAGATATAAATAATATTAAAAAAGATGAATTCCATGATGATTTAATTAATATTTTTTTTAGTTTTATTTATTCTAAAACTTATTTTATATCAAATAAAATAAATAATTTATTTATTCAAAATACTATCAATAATACAAACTTAAATAGTTTATCTGATTTTATTAATTGGTGTTCTAATAAATTAACCAATAATATTTCTACATTAAAAATAGATTATCCATTAAATATATTTTGGGAATATTTTTATAATAAAAATGAATTATTAAATTCTTATCTTTTACATATAATATTACCTAAATTAGTAAATTTTAAATTAAAAAAGATAAAAATTAATCTTCAAGTAGATTATATGGAATTTATACTTTTTTTCATTTACAAATTTCCAATTCTTAGAATATTAAAGAGTTTAATGTTTTTGAAAAATTTTGATTTATTAAAAATAAATTTAATGATAAAAAGTACTAATATTCAATCAATAAAAAATTTTAATAATTTTATTTATAAAAAAGATATATTAAATGAAGAATATAAAAATCTTCCTGAAATTGAAAATTTTCCTGAAAATGAAAATTTTTATGATTCTATTTTCGATTTTGATAATAGAAATTTATTTTTAAAAACTTTAACAGAAATTAATGATTCAATAATATCTGAAAATTTTGTTGAAAACTTTTTTAATAATTTGGTTAATAAAAATTTATTTAAAAATGAAATTGATTATTTAAATTTACAAGAAAATAAAATTAACTTAATAAATAAAAAATATTTTGAAAATAAAAATTTTAAAATTGAAATAAATTCAAAAATAATATTTGATAAAGCTCAAAATAATCTTTTATTTCAAAATTATTTAAAAAATCTATCTGTATCTTTATTTAAAAGAATAAATAATTCAAATTTTATTTTTAAAATTCAATAAATATAATAATAATAAAAATATATATATATGTATATTTATTTTTATAAAGAAAGATTAATTGATAAAATATGAAAATATAAATATTTTAAAAAAATATGAATACATAAATTTAAAATATAATCTAAATTTGATTTTATGTTTATATTATCATTTAATAACATTTCGGTTCTTATATTTAAATAAGTTAAGTTTTCATCAATCAAGTTTTCATCAATCAATTTTTCATTTTTGCTTACTATGACATCTAAAAAATATTTTTTTAAAATTTTAATATTAAATTCTTTATTATCATCTGGAATATTATATGAATTCTCTTTATTTATTTTTTTAAGTTCTACTACTAATTCTTTTTTATCAAAAAAATAAGATTCTAATAAATTATTATATATTAAAAACCCATTTTTTGTATTTTCACTATTATATTCAATTATATATTTTTTTAAATCTTTTTTATTTATTTCAATACTAGGAAAATAAACGTTACATAATTGAGTCCAAAAAAATATTAATATTTTTTCATAATTATTAATATCTTTTTGACCTAAAAATTCTATTGTTCCATTTTCAAATACTGAACAATTTATTGCTTTTTCTTCTTCATCTTCAGTCTCTTCTTCAGTATTTTCTAATGGTAAAAAAAATTTAATTTTAATATTATTAAATTGATATTGATTTTTAATGTCTATTTTTATTAATTCTAAATTTAATATTTTATTAATTATTTTTACAGAAGTTTTTTCATAATGTTCTGTTGTTGTTTCATCATTTTTAAAATTCTTTTTATTTTTAGAATATTTATCAATAACTTTATTTTTTAAATCTTTTTGGAGATTTATATATATAGGATCATCTTTATATTGAGATAAGACATCATATAAATTATTTAAATTTTTTAAAAATTTTTTTGATTCATTTTTATTTCCAGAATTTTTAGAAGAAAAAACGTTCTTCCAATCAAATTGTTGTAAAAATAAATTTTTTAATTTAAAAATATCTTCTCTTTTATTATCCATTATTTGATCAATAGTCCATGATGAACCTTCTGTAAAATTCCAAGGAAATTTTAATCCACACATTAATTGTGTAATATTAAGATTAAAAAATTCATCATTTGAATTTATTTCTATTTCAAATTTATATTTTTCATTATTTTCATTTGTTTTTTGAATTATTTTTACTATTTTTGATAAAGCTAATTTTACTAATTCTGAAGCAGAATAATTAGTTTTACTAACTATATGAAATTTCATTCCTAAAGAATCTTTTTTTCTTTTATTTTTTTTAAAATATTTAGATATCATTAATTTATTAGTAAAGATTTTATTTTCATTACTTATATCAGATTCATTTTCTATAAGTCCTATTAATGATTTATTATATAAATCTTCATAATATGAATTTTTATCTTTAAAAAATTCATTTTCTTTATATTTTTGATAAAATAAAATAAAATTAGAATAAGTATCTAAATCATTTGTTGTTTTTAAATCTAAATAATTTGGTAAAATATTTTGTTTTTTAGCTTCATATAAAACTTTTTTAATATTATTTATAGATTCTTTTGAATTAATTGTTTCTTTAAATTCAAATACACATTTATTTTCAATATTATTTATATTTGGAATTAATAAAATTAATAAAGATTTTATATATTGAATATAATCATTAATAATATTAGTTTCATCTTCTTCTTTTTTTTCATCAAATATCAACCATTTAATTTTTATTAAAAATTTAAAAAAAATATTCATATTATAAATACCTAATCTTTTTTTAGGAAAATCAATTATTGATTTTAAATTATTCATTGTTAATAATCTTTTTTTAATTTCTTTAATATCTTTAAATTCTTCATTTTTATTTTTAAAATGTTCATTTATTTCTTTATTAGAAATTATTAAAGGTACAGAATCTAATACTATTATTTTTTTTGAATTATTATTCGTTAAATTATTATTTCTCTTATTTTTTTTTTTATTACACTTACCCAATTTTTTTTTTTTTCTTCATTTTTATTATTATCAACATTTTGGTTTTTTTAATTAGATTCAAACAATCCCTTATTTATTTTTTCATCTT
>Ga0105044_10006578_pt1 | contig 15983 bp, 5 predicted proteins | sample MAT01_FD_78092 | JGI IMG/M metagenome (GOLD analysis project Ga0105044, IMG submission 78092) | Freshwater microbial communities from Lake Fryxell liftoff mats and glacier meltwater in Antarctica - MAT-01 | ecosystem: Environmental > Aquatic > Freshwater > Ice > Liftoff microbial mat | place... | reverse complement strand
TCCGTAGAACATGAAGATCTTGAACGAGGTCACGCCGAAGCGCTCCACCAGCATGGGGATCTCGTCGATGTGGCTGGCCTGCATGGGCGCCAGGTGAAAGGCGTAGTCCACGTGACTCCGACCTTCCATCAGGTCCAGCACCTGCGGGAAGAACTGCTCGTACGGTCCGCCCTGGTTCAGGTAGTACTGCCCGGTCCGCATGTAGTTGAGGACCGTGGTCGTTCCCCCGACGGCCGCCGCACGACTCTCGGTCACGGCGTCGTCCTGGAGCGGCTGGTAGATCCCCATGTGGGTATGGGCGTCCACCGAGCCGGGGAAGGCCAGCATGTCGGCGGCGTCCACCACCTCGCATCCCTCCGACCGAGCCGATGCGGCCAGGCCGGCCCGGAGCGCGGCGATGCGTCCATCGAGGATGCCGATGTCGAGTCCCCGGTCGGTCCGGTCCAGCTCTGGGCGAACCACCTGGGCATTCGTGATCACGAGGTCGAACTGGGTCACGCCCGGACGATACCAGCGGAACATCGTTCCGCTGGATGGAACGCCGACGCCGCCTAGCGTGTCCCGGGTGTCCGAGCTGCAACGCCGACTGGGTCTGGCCGACGCGGTGGTCGTCGGGGTCGGGTCCATGGTCGGAGCCGGCGCGTTCGTGGCCTGGGCGCCGGCTGCGTCGGCGGCCGGTTCCGGACTGCTCATCGGCCTCCTGATCGCCGGCTTCGTGGCGCTGTGCAACGCCACGTCGTCAGCCCAACTCGCTGCGCTCTACCCCGAGTCGGGCGGCACCTACATCTACGGCCGGGAGCGACTCGGTGCCGGCTGGGGCCATCTGGCCGGATGGGGCTTCGTGGTCGGCAAGATCGCTTCGAGCTGCGCCATGGCCTTGGCGGCCGGCGCCTACCTGGCTCCAGGACACGAGCGGGCCGTGGCCATCGGCGCGGTCATCGCCATCGTGGGCGTGAACCTGGGAGGCCTGACCCGCACGGTCACGGTCACCCGCTTCCTGCTGGCCGCCTCGCTCCTGGCCCTGGCCACCGTGGTGGCGGCGGGTTGGTCGGGACCGAGCACGTCGATCGATCGATTGCTCCCGCTCGACACCGATCCGTTGGGAATCCTCCAGTCGGCCGGGTTCCTGTTCTTCGCCTTCGCCGGGTACGCACGGATCGCCACCATGGGCGAGGAGGTCCGTGACCCGACCGTCACCATCCCGAAAGCCATCCCGCGGGCGCTCGTCGGGGTGCTGGCCCTGTACGCCATCGTCGGGATCACCACGCTCGCCACCGTCGATGCCTCGGACCTGGCGGGATCCGACGCACCGCTTCGCCTGGTCGTGGAATCAGCCGGTCACCCCGGACTGGCTCCGGTGGTCCGCATCGGCGCGGGGATCGCCTGTCTCGGCGTGCTGCTCAACCTCATACCCGGCGTCTCGCGCACCGTGCTGGCCATGGCCCGCAATGGGGAACTCCCCACCGCGCTGGCTCCCATCAGCCGCTCGGTTCCGCTGCGGGCCGAGCTGACCGTCGGAGCGGTCGTGGTGATCCTGATCGCTGTCCTGGACATCACGAGTTCCATAGCGGTCTCCGGAGTGGCCGTACTCACCTACTACGCCATCACCAACGCGGCGGCCCTCACCTTGCCGAGCGAACTGCGACGGTGGCCACGGGCGGTCGCCATGGCAGGCCTGGCCGGCTGCGTGGTCCTGGTGGTGTGCCTGCCGTGGCGGGCCGTGGTGTCCGGGGTCGCCGTCCTCGGTCTCGGCGTCCTGGTGCGCGCGGTCGCCACCGGTCGGCGACCTGCGCTTCGGGTGCTGGCCGTGACCGAGGGCGTGACCTATCTCGTGCTGATGGCCGCAGTCATCGCCCACCGCGTGTTCGACGCCCGAAACCTCGTGCCGGCGGTTGGCCTGGCCCACGGGGTCGTCTACCTGGCGTACGCCGCCATGGTCCTGTCGGTGAGTCGTCGTGAGCGTTGGGATCCCCACCGGACCCTCATCGCCCTGGTGATCGCTGTCGTCCCATTCGGTGGATTCGTGGTCGCCTCGCGCATCCGCGGAGCGACCCCGAACCGAAGGTGAAGGAGTCCGAGTCTGGGCTGACCCATAGGAGGAAGATCATGAAGCGATCCATCCGACGCACCGGTGCAGTGGCGATCATCGCTGCGGCCGCCGTGCTCGCCACCGCACCCGGCGTAGCCGGGGCCGACACAAGGTCCAGATGGGCGCCACCCGCTCGTGGCACCATCGTCGACGCGGCAGTTGCCACACCGAGCCTGTCGATCCTGGTCCAAGCGGTCCAGAAGGCCGGACTGGTCGAGACGCTGGCCGACCCGAGGGCCAACTTCACCGTCTACGCGCCCACCAACGACGCGTTCATCGCGCTGCTCGGTGATCTGGGGCTGACCAGCCTCGATCAGGTCCCGGTCGACACCCTGAAGGCCATCCTGCTCGACCACGTCGTCGCAGGCGCCACGCCATCGTTCTTCCTGCGGTTCTTCGACTGGTTCGACTACGACCAGACGGCGCTGGGCGGCTTGAAGATCGAGGCCGATCGGGCTCCGCTCGGGGTCAACGACGCCGGCATCGCCCTGGCCGACGTCCGGACGAGCAACGGCATCGTGCACGTCATCGACAAGGTGCTGCTCGACCCGGATCCCCGGCCGACCATCGCCGAGTTGGCCATCGCCACCCCGAGTCTGTCGATCCTGGTCCAAGCCGCCGTCAAGGCTGATCTGGTCGGCGTGTTGAGCGACCGGTCGGCCAACCTGACGGTGTTCGCTCCGACCAACGACGCCTTCGTCAAGCTGCTCGGAGACCTGGGGCTCACCAGCCTCGACCAGGTCCCGGTCGACACCCTGAAGGCCATCCTGCTCGACCATGTGGTCGGCCAGGAACTCGATGCGGTCGACGTCCTGGACCGGGCCCGATTCCGTTTCCGGACCAGGGCGCTGGGCGACCTGCGCCTCCGCTTCCGCACCGGACCGCTCCGGGTGAACAACGCCAACATCGTCGCCACCGACATCGAGGCCAACAACGGCACGGTGCACGTGATCGACCGGGTGCTGCTGCAGCCGGCCGGCCACTGATCCCAGATCTCCGGTTCACACATGGCCTACGGTCATGCGTGAACCGGAGGTCCTCCCATGACTGCATCGCCTCGTCGCGTCGCCTTAAGCCTGCTCGCCGCAGTGGTGTTGGCCGCCACTCTGACCGGCTGCCAGAACGCCAGGGCCGGAACGAAGTGTCGCACCAATCAGTTCGCCCAGGACGCCACCCACGTCCTGAAGTGCGAGAAGGGCCGCTGGCGGCGAGGGGCCACCAAGGCGCAGGTCGCCACTCTGTTCATCGCCATCCTGAAGGCCCGAACCACCACGACCACGGCGCCTGCTCCGCCGCCGGACCCGAACCGGGTCGTCCAGGTCGGCTCCGGCAACAGCTTCGCCTGCGCCCGGCGGGCCAACGGCGCAGTGTTGTGCTGGGGCAGGAACGACGTCGGACAGCTGGGCAACGGGACAACGACCGCGTCGAACGTCCCGGTCGCCGTGTCGGGGGTGACCACGGCCACGGAGCTGAGCGTCGGCGAGAGCCATGCCTGCGTGGTCATCGGCACCGGCTCGGTGTCATGTTGGGGCCTGAACGGTGATGGTCAGCTCGGCAACGCGTCCACCACGAACTCGCTGACTCCGGTTCCGGTCACATCGGTCAGCGGTGCAACCTCGGTGGGAACCGGCATCGGCCACTCCTGTGCGGTCACCGGAGGCGCCGTGAAGTGCTGGGGCCTGAACGCCTCCGGTCAGCTCGGCAACAACACGACGACCTCGTCGACGACACCAGTGAGCGTCTCGACGATCACCACGGCCACCTCGGTATCGGCCCGCACCTCGCACACCTGCGCCGTGCTGGCCGACCAGACGGTCCGGTGCTGGGGGAACAACGGCACCGGCCAGCTCGGCGACGGGACGACCACGCAGTCGAACATCCCGGTGGCCGTGACCGGCCTCGCCACGGTGCTCGAGGTCTCGGCTGGTCAGACCTTCACGTGTGCCACCCCCACCGCTGGGGGCGCGTCGTGCTGGGGGAACAACAACTTCGGGATGCTGGGCAACGGGAACATGACCAACAGCCCAGCGCCCGTGACAGTCCAGGGAGTCGGCGGCGTCGGATCACTGGCGACCGTGACCTCGATCAGTTCCGGCACCGACAGCGTGTGCGCCGTGACCGGCGGTTCTGGAGCGTGCTGGGGCTTGGGACTGAACGGGCGATTGGGAACCGGCGCGACGACCGACGCCCTCTCCCCCGCCGCAGTGTCAGGTCTCAGCGGAGCGGTGGATATCACCGCCGGCTGGCTGAACGGTTGTGCGGCTCTCACCTCCGGCGGGGTTCGATGCTGGGGCGACAACACCAACGGTCAGTTGGGCAACGGGACCAACACTGCGTCGAACGTTCCGGTTCCCGTCAGCGGGTTGTGACGCCTCAGTTCGTGAGCAGTGAGACCACTTCGGCGAACACCTCACTGTGGCGGTCGACCATGGCCTCAGTGGTGACCGGGGACATGAGCGCCATGTTGTGGAACGGCGTCAACAGGATCCCTCGGTTCAGGCACGCCAGGTGGATCAGGTTCTCCCGTTCGTGATGCACGGCTGCTGCGGCATCGCCACCGCCACGCCATCGGCCCACCGGACGGCGAGTGACTCCATGTGGACGAACGCCGCGGGCGTCAGGACCTCCCGCAGGGTCGCGTCGATGGTGAGCAGATCCGGCTCGAGACCCCAGGCAGCCGTGGCCCCGCCGGGTCCCGCGCAGGTGGTGTGCGTCTCGTCGATGATCAACAGGGTCCCGGCCGGTCACCTCGCGAGCGATCCTCAGTGCGAATCGGTTGGCATCGGTGGCCGTCATGGCGATCTGCCACACCGGAAGACCGAAACGCTCGGTCAGCTGGCGGCCAACGGAGTGCGCCTGGGCCGTGGGCAACATGGTGGTGATTCCCTTGCTCAGTTGCCCAGCAACTGCGGTCACCGTGGCCAGCGGCGAGTGCCCACACATGGCGCCGGTGTCCCCCAGACAGAAGTCGTCGTCGACGATCCCGTCCACATCGGTGACCGTCGCTCCCGAGGCCGACGCCACGAAGACAGAGAACGGGCCCGGCCAGCGGCGCATCCAGTTCATGGGCACGCCCCCGAGCAGCCCGGTGCCTCCCGCCACCGCCAGTTCGGCGGAGCGGGGGTGGAGGGCGACGAACCGTTCGGTCTCGAGCCGGGAGAGCTCGGCGATCCGATCAGGCGTCACGACGACTGGCGACGGCGCTTCGATCCCGCCAACAACAGGAACCCTCCGAGGAGTAGCGCCATGGCGGCGACAAGGTAGCGGAAGGCGTCGGCCCCCGTGAACGCCAGCGAGCCCGATCCGGAGCCGCCGGACGAGCCGGTGCCCGGTCGGTCCTGGGTGACGCCGGCCACGGCCACGGCCACATTGTCCGTGGTGGACGTCTCGACCGCCGGCGTGGACACCCGTGCGGTGTTGGTCACCTCACCCGAAGCGTCGTCTCGTACCCGGGCCTCGACGGCGACCTCGGCCGACGCTCCCGCGGGGAGTTTCGACGACCGCACACAGACCACCCGCTGGGGGGTGACGGTGCAGGTGAACCCGTCGCCTAAGGCGGCGACGGCCTCGAGCTGAGCGGGCAACTCATCGGTGACCGTCGGGGGCTCGGCTGCCGACGGGCCATCGTTGCGAACCGTGACGACGTACCGCACGACGTCGCCGGGCACCAGCTGACCCTGGAGGCGTTTGGTCAGCACCAGGTTCACGTTCGGGATGATCACCACCGGATCGGAGTCCGTGTTGTTGGCCGTGGTCGACTCGGCGACCGGCGTGGACACCGTGACCACGTTGGTCACCCCGCCGTCCGCCACCGCGGTGACGTCGACCGTGACCGAGATGGTGGGCAGTGCTGCGCCCACCGCCACCGGGCCCGGATGGAGGCAGGTGACCAGCTGGCCGGCGGCGGAACAGGTCCAGCCGTTGCCCGACGCCGACACGAAGTTCAATCCGTTGGGCAGCTCGTCGACCACGGTGATGTCCGCCGTCGGGTGGGGGTTCGGCCCCAGGTTGGTGACCACCAGGGAGAACGTTCCCTGCTCCGACACCACGAAGTCCCCGGTATGGGACTTGTCGATGGCCAGGTCGACCAACGGGGCGACCAGCACCGTGTCGGTCGACCGGTCGTTCTCCGGGTTCGGGTCGGTGGTGGTCCCGCGAACGGTTGCCGTGTTCTTCACCTCGTGGGGTTCATCGCCGTAGGCGGCCGGTCCGACGTTGACCAGCAACGTGATGGTCGACTCCTCGTCGACCGCCAGCGCGCCGGCGTGGAGACAGGACACGTCGAGCCCGTCGGGTGGGGCCGAACACGTCCAACCGATCCCCAGGCCGCTGGCGAAGGTGAGCCCGGCCGGCAACGGATCGGTCACCGTGATGGGGCCGGCCGAGCCGTTCGGGCCGCTGTTCTTCACGACCAGCGTGAACGTTGCGGGGCTTCCCACCGTGAAGGTGTCGCCCTCGTGGGTCTTCACGATCGACAGATCGGCGATCGGGTTCACCGGGACCACATCGGTGTCGCTGTGCGACACCGGGTCGGTGGTTCCGTTGACCGTCGCGGTGTTGGTCACCACGTTCGGTTCGGGCGCGAGGTTCGGCGCGGCGTCGGCACCGACGTCGACGGTGACCGTGATCACCGGCAGCGAAGTACCGGCAGGAAGGCGCACGTCGGCGGTGCATCGAACGATCGAGTCGAACTCGCACAGCCAACCTTCACCGGTGGCCGACACATAGGTCAGACCAGCCGGAAGGGGATCGGTCACCGTGACCGGCCCGTACTCACCGGACGGACCGGCGTTGGCGACCTCGATCTCGAACACGCCGCGCCCGCCGACCTGCCACGGTTCGGTGGCGGGGTCGTGGCGCTTGTCGATGGTGAGCGCGGCGGTGGGCACCACGGGAGTGGTCTCGTCGTCCTCGCGAGGCTCCGGATCGGTCACACCCACCACTCGGGCCACGTTGGTGACGGTGTTCTCCGCTCCCGGTGCGGGGTCCTGGACTGCCGACGCCAGGACGTCCACCGTCATGGTCAACTGGGGAAGCGTGACGCCGGGCGGAACCGGATCCGCTCCGGCATCGTCGCCGATCCAGGTGCACCGGAATCCAGCGGCGACCTGGCACGACCAACCCGACCCCGTGACCGATCGCAGGGCCAGCCCCGCAGGTGGGATGTCGGTCACCACCACGGGTCCGACCTCGGTCGATGGACCGAGGTTGGCCACGGTGACGTAGTAGCGGGCGTCGGTCTGACCCACGGCGAAGGTGGCGTCGCCGTCGCTCTTGTCGATGGTGAGCCGGGCCTTCGGATCAGGATTGGCTGTCTCGTCGTTGGTGTCGTTCGACGGGTTGTCGTCGTTGGGATGGGTCACCCGGGCAACGTTGACCACCGGCGGGGAGACCGGTGTGGCCGGGTCGATCTGGGCGGTGACGATCACGGAGTCCAGCGATGTGTCGCGGGGCAGTTCGTTCACGGTCCGAACGCAGGAGACGAACCCGGTGCCGGCCACCGAGGCCGAGCAGTCCCAGCCGGCGCCCACGGCGGACACCAGTCGCAGGCGCGTCGGGAGCGGATCGGTGATGGTGAGCGGCCCGACGGCAGGCGACGGGCCCAGGTAACGGGCGGTCACCAGATAGCGCACCTGCTGGCCCGGAACGAAGGGGGTCGTGGGATCGAGCAGCTTGTCGATGGTGAAGTCCGAGATCCGCTGGACGGGGGTCTCCACCTCGTCGCTGTTGTTGTCCGGCCGACGATCGGTGTCGGTCCCGGACACCGTGGCGATGTTGGTCACCCGGCCGGTGGTGGAGTCGATGTTGAGTGCGGCCAGTCCCACGTCGACGGCGATGGTGAGGCGGTCCAGGTTGGCGTTGGCGGCCAACGGACCGGGATGGCGACAGGTGATCCGTCGGCCGGCACCCGTGATGGCGCAGTCCCAAGCGGCATCGGCGGAGTCGACCGACGTGGCGGTCAGGCCGGCCGGCAGATCATCGACCACCACGATCGGCCCGGTCTCGGGGTCCGGACCGTTGTTCTTGACGTCCAGGCTGTAGGAGCCGGGGACCCCCACGGTGAAGCCGGCCGGGCCGGACTTGAGGATCTGCAGATCGACGCTGCGGATGGTCGCTGCGGCGTCGTCGGACACCGGCGGGAGCTGGTTGCCACCGAGGTCCGAACCCGTCGCCGTGGCCTCGTTGAGGTGCGGGACGCTGAGTCCGTCGCCATCGACCAGACCGGGAGTGACCGCAGCTGCCAGCTGGGGCGTCGCGGTGAATCGGATGACGATGGTGCCGCCCGGGCCGAGGTCGCACAGGTTCGACCAGGTCACGATCTGCGCGGGCGAGCCGGCAACGCTCGGCGCCTTGGAGCATGCGGTCGGCGTGATCGAGGTCGTAGCGGTGTAGGTCCAGTTCTCGGGCAGCTCATCGCTGACGTCCACGCCGTACGACGTGGCGTACTTGGACGTGTTCGTCACGGTCAGCGTCCAACCGAAGGGACGGCCCAGGACGGCCTGGCCCAACTCGGCGCCGTCGGCGGTGGTCTTGGTGATGGCCAGGCGCGGGCCATACGGGGTCACCGTCTCGGTGTCACTCGGCCCGTCGTAGGACTTGAAGTCCGGGCCGTCGTGGGTGGGGTCACCGAAGAACGTCCCGATGTCCGCCGTGTTCTTCAACGCCGATCCGTCGGACCACGTGGACGGGTCGGCGGCTGCCGAGTCGACGACCACGGCAGAGGTGAGGGTGCACGTGGCCGCTGGGGCGAGCCCGACAATACCTGGCGGCCCGTCGAACAATGACGACCAGGTGATCGTCCGCGAACCGGGCGCCCAGGTGGCGGCGGTCGCTCCCACGCAGGTGCCGCCGAAGGCGGTGGGGGTGCCGAGGCCCACCGGCACCACGTCGGTCGTGGTGATGTCGAACGCGGGAGCTGTTCCGGTGTTCCGAACGGTCAAGGTGTAGGTCAGCGCCTCGCCGCCCTGCACGATTCGGGTCGGGCTGCCCACGGTCTTGTCCAACGTCAGTTTCGGCTCGACCACCGTGATCTTCGCCGTCGCCGTTCTCGAGGCGTCGAAGCCCGTGCCGTCCAGGTCCTCGACGTCATCGCGACGATCGGTCCGGTTCCAGAGCAGCACCGCACTGTTGGAGAGTTGATCACCCGAGACCGCAGCGGACCGGACGTGAGCGGTGTAGGTGATGGTGATCACACAGTCCGTGGTGCCGGACCGCAGATCCCCGAGGAACCACCCGGCGCGTTGGCCCGTCGGGGCGATCGTGTGGGGCGCTGTCCCGGAGCGAACGCAACCGGCGGAGAAGTTGGCCGGCCCGAACGGCCCGAACTGGTCGAAGGCCAACTTGGCCGGCAGGGTGTCGATGATGGCGGCGTCGTAGGCCACCAGGTTGGCCGGCAACGTGACGGCGAGCGTGAAGGTCGACTGCTGGCCAGGCACCCGGATGTCCGGGTTGACCGATTTCGTGATGGCCATGGGCTTGATGACAATGGTGTCGTTCACAGTGGCCCGGTAGGTGGTCCGTTCACCTGGCACCGCGCCGGCAATCGACGAGCCGGTGACCGTTGCGGTGTTGATCAGCTCAGCCGAGGCAACTGCCGGCGTGTTCAGCCGGGCCGTGTAGGTCAGCACGATCGACTCGCCGGGTTGGAGTGGCGCCGTCAGGGTCCAGGTCAGTCGTGTCTGGCCAGTGGCGCACGGCGCGCCGGACCCGACAACGGCCAGCCTGGTGCCGGTCGGCGTCACCGCGCCCAGCCCGACCGGCACGCAGTCGGTGATCACCGGCTCGTGCAGCGGCGGACGGCCGGCCGGGTTGCTGACGGTGACGGAGTAGACCACCTGGTCGCCGCCGGCGAACGGTCCCGCCGGGCTGTGAACCTTGGTGATCCTGGGGTCGGGTTCCACCACGTTGGTCGTGGCGGTGCTGGTCGTGTCGCCCAACTTCTTGCCGCCGAGCGACTCGTTCCACGTGAGGCGGGCCGTGTTTCGGATCCGGGTGCCGTGCGCGTTGGCCGCGATGTCCTTCACCACGCCACGGGCCGTGACGGTGACTACATGGTCGGTCGAGTCGGCGTTCCGGTAGGTGGCGGGGAAGCTCAGCGTCCAACCGTTCGCCGTGTCGGCCAGGGTGAAGGTGGTCGGGTCGTACGCCCCGATCGGCGTCGATGACACCGCAGCAGACTTGGCCACGTAGGCGAAGCCGGAGGGCAACGGATCGGCCACGACCGCGTTGTAGAGGGTGGTCTTGGCCGGCACCACGACCCGCACGCTGAAGTTCACCTGCTCACCGATGGTGGCCTGGTCCGCCGCGTTGTTGGAGGACTCGGTGATCGAGGTCGATCGACTCTTGGCGATGGTGGCGGCCGGGAGCCTCACGGTGGCCTGATCACTGGCCGCTCGGGCATTGGGTGTCACCGACGGATCGATGTTGGTCGTCGGGTAGTACGGGGTCCCCCCGCCGATGTCCCGGTAGTCGCGGACACCGGCGGTGTTGGTGTACGACGCACCCGCTGCCGCTGAGTCCGGCACCACGAGGGTGTAGCGGTACTGCAGCGTGTAGCCGGCGGGGATCACGTTGGCGGTGAACGAGATCCGGTTCGCCGAGCAGGCAACCGAGCTGAGGGTCACCGTGGGCGCCACCGGCAGCGCGACGGCCGCAGGCTGGCGCACCAAGGTGGCGCTCGTCGGCACGGAGCCGCTCAGGTTGGCACACGACAGGCCGGCCGGAAGGTTGTCCCAGACCGTGACCGTCCGGGCATCGCTCACCTGGTCGTTGTTGACGAACTGCGGACCCACGTTGGCAACGTCGACCCGGTAGGTGACCCGGTCCCCCTGGACCACGGTGCTGGTGTCGTTGCCGGCCACGGGCTCCTTGGGGAATCCGGCCACGGACGATGCGCCCCGGACCACGTCGGTGACGCCCTTCACCAACTGCAGCTCGGGTCGCGCCACGAAGTAGGTGCTCAGGTCTCGGATCGAGACTGCTCCCCCGGCGGTGTCGACCGCCGTGACCTTCAACAGGTTGGCCACGATGTCGAAGTTGTTGTTGGCCGCCGGATCGTCGGAGATGCGGGCGGCGATCACCACGTGGAAGCTCGAACCCGGCTCGCTGAAGCGCGGGGTCGCTCCGCTGGGAGCGCCGAAGGCCCAGACCACCGGCTCACCGGCCCCGTACGGACCGGTCGAGGTGACGACCTCGTCCGCCGTGTGACCAGCCAGTCGGGAGTAGCCCAGGTACGACGTATTGGCCGGGAGGAAGTCCGCGATCACGACATTGCCGACCGAGATCCCCACCGGGAAGTCGACGCGCAGGTCGAAACAGACGACGTCGTCGGGAGCGAACCTCGGGACGTTCACCTCCACGCCGGACACCGGAACCGAGGATCCAGAAGCGCACTGGTAGTTCGTTCCGCCCGATGACACCACGGTCGAAGCAGCCGCCGCTCCGGACAGCGTCGACTTGTCGAGCCGACTCCACCCCGAGGTCAGCGTCGCTTCGGAGACGTCCGACACGACCTGGTCGCCCGTGTCGTCATCGCCGAGCACCACCGACGTCGTTGCGTCGATCGCCGCTCGGTTGGTCAACGTGTCGAAGCTCAACACCGGACGACCGGTGACCTGATAGTTGGCCAGGGTGGTGCTGTCGAACGTCACCTTGGACACCCCCGAGCGGGGCAGTCCGTTGATGCCCCAGGTCAGCCGCTGGACTCCTCCGATCGCCGACAGGGTGGGCTCGAATGGCGTCGCAGCGCCGCCGCCCAGGGAGATGGAGGCCGAGCCCGGCGTGTAGGCCAACCCGTCGGGCAGGCTGTCGACCAGTGTCGCTCCCGCGGCCGATCGGTACTCCGACGTGCGGATGTTCAGGGTCCACCTGGTCGAACCGCCGGTGGTGATGCCGTTGAGACACGCACCGGTTGTGGGGGCCTGAGGGTTGGGGGGCGTGGAGTTGCAGCCCGTCTTCTGCACCGCCACGTCCTCGGAGGTCACGGTGTGCGTGGTTCGGTGCCAGGTCTGGGTGGGTGTGACGCTGCCACCCAACCGGCCGCTGTACGTGCCGGCGATCGCCGCGCCGTTCACCAGCGACTGTTCGACCGCGGTCTCGGTCGTCGGCGCGCCCGTGTTGTTCGACAGATTCGCCACCTGACCGCAACTGTCGACGGCCGGGCCGCAGATCACGGCGGGGGTCGAGCCGGCCGGGAAGACGACGTTGGCCCGGTTCGGGATTCCCGCCCGGTACCTGATGGTCTTCGTCTGGTTGGCGGTCAAGGTCCCGGTGTTCCAACGAACGTGGGTGGAGACGCCGGCGGCCAGCGGCCCCGCGCCGTCGGGATCCAGGGACACCGTCTCGACCGATACGGGTGCCGGGCAGTCGGTCGTGAGGTCACCGGTGCTCACATCGAGCCGGGGGGCGCCCGGGTACTCCACGGCTCCACCCGGGGTGTTGTCCGCAGTTCCGCAACCGAGGAACTCCAGTCCAGCAGGCAGGTAGTCGTCGACCGCGGTGGCCATCGTCGGGGCAATCGAGTTGTTGCGCAGGGTCAGCGTGTAGATGGTGGCGTGATCGTGCACGCCACGCATCAGTTCGCTCTCGGGGCTCGGCTCGGACTTCGTGATCTGCACGGGGACCACGAGCGTCGTGGCCGCCGACGTGCCGGAGTCGGTGAAGGAGTTCGCTCCCACCACGGGCACGCCCGACACGGAGAACTTCGGCACGAAGCGAGGGTTGGTGTTGGCGTAGACGCCGGCGGAGTTGGTGAACGTGTCCCCCACCTTGATCGGGCCGGTGTCGGTTCCCGAGGTGTTGTGGGTGACCGAGTAGGTGATCGACTGGTTCGATCCGGGAAGGATGTCGTTGACGTTGGTCCAGATCAGGGTGGTCTGACCCGCCACCGGCGAGTCCGTCAGCACCCGGTCGGGCGCCGGGTTGGCTGAACCCGCCACGTAGCCGACCCCGACCGGCAGAACGTCTCGGAAGCTGGCGTTGTAGTAGCGCTCGGGGCTGGGGTTCGTGGTGCTCCACGTGCTCGCAGCGGTGAGCGTCACGGTCGAGGGCGCCCCGTAGAGCACCGAGGCCGGCGCCTGCTTGGACAGCACCAGCGAGTTCGGGAGCGGGGCGGCACCGGCGGCCGACACCGGGACCAGTGCTGCCATGCCGGTGGCCAGTAGGCCGACGCAGGTCACCAGGCGCACGACCCGATGGCGACCTCGGTCGACCACGGGCAGGCGCACTCGCCGACCGGAACCGACGGCCACAGGTGACGGCGCGGTGGCCTCGTCGGCCCAGGACCTGGCCCAGAATCCGACCATGAGGTCGTGATCCGGCGTGCCGGGATCGGTGAACTCGAGACCGATGATGCGAAAGGAGTCCTCGACTCGACTCGACCTCACAGCGCCGGGAAGCTCGATCAGACCGATGTGCGGCAGCAACAGTCCGACCGTGATGGCGTCTGCGATCTGCTGGCCGTCAACCGTCGACAACGCAAGACTCACGCCGCCGGGTCCCAGGTCGAGGATCCGCACGGACCGGCCATCGACCTCGCCGGCCAGGGCGACGACCGCACGGTTGGCGCCGCGTCGCTGCGAGGATGCCGTCAACAGCACCGAGAGTCCCCGCAGCGCGGGGATCAGTGTGATCAGACCGAATCCCAGCGACACGACAGTCGTGGCCCGATCGGCTGGCGGCAGGAGGTCCGGTCCGATGGAGCTCACCGCTCGCAGCACGACAGCCAGGTTCAGCGCCAGGATGAGGCCGGTCGCCACCGGTTGGACCGGACCGCTGGTCGAGTTCGCTCGGTCGAGCCTGCCAGACATCAGCCGGGCCACGGCCCGGACGCCGGCGTCCAGGCGATCGATGGCCTGGGCGCCGAGGACGCCCGGCGTGAGCCGGCCATCACTCACGGCCCAACGTGTCAGCGCGGCCAGGACATAGGTGGGCAGACCGAGCGCCAGCGCTTCGACCGCCGTCATGTCGAAGGGGAGCTGACCGACCAGGATCGACACGGTCAACGCGAACATCCACAGGGCTGCTGCGAAGCCGGCCAGGTCGTCGAACAGCGCCGAGCTGAGCGCAGCCCGGATCCGAAGGCCGGGGCCAGGGGCCAGGAGTGGGTCACGTCCGGTGGCGAACACCCGGATGCGGTCGGCCGCAGCAACGACCCGCCGGTTCTGACGGGCCAAGGCGGTCTCCGGGGACTGCGAGGCCACGATCGAACGCGACGAGGCGACGATTCGCCGGCCGCTGGTGGCCAGCTCGACGGTCACAGCGAACAGTCCGAAGCTCAGATCGACCGAACGGAGCACCGAGGTCCGGACCACCGAGCCGCTTCCCGTCCAGAGGACCGGCTGGCAGTCGGCGTCCTCGCGGACGGACTGCACGACCGCCACCGACGGATCGATCAGCTCCCGGACCGAAATCCGGACCAGGTCGTGCAACGGGATCGAACCCGCCCCCACGAGGGCCACCGCGTCGGCCGTGGTCGCCGAGCCCGCTGCGACGATGGCGCCCTCCCGCGTCCCGTCGGCCGGAACCAACCGGGCTTCGAACTCTGCGGCCAGGGCGTCGAGTCCCGCGTCGGCCGGTGCCACCAGGAGGACCTCGGCGGCACCGACCACGTCGCCGGCTGCGACCAGCGCGGCGCGAACCATCGCTGGCGATTCGTTCTCGACGAGGATGGCCACGTCGATGGTCGGGGCCGGCCCGAACAGGGGTTGATCTCCGGCTGACGGCCGTCGCTCGGCCAGGGCCAGCATGGCCAGACGGCACAGCACCGCTGCCTCCAGGCCCCAGACCAACCAGAAGAGCCCGGCGGGAACGCCGGCACGGGTCTCGAGAGCTCGCCAGACCAACCAGATCACACCGGTGGCGAGGGCCCCCAGTGCCAGCGCACGCTTGATCGACGAACTGACGGACTGCCCCATGCGATGACCTCTCGAGTGACTGATTCGGTCCCCCAACGGCATCGGCCCCCGTTTCTTGAGGGTCGCATGCGAATCACTGGTCCGGTCGGCAACGACCCTGAGGGTGTTGACTGTCGCAGTGGAGCTCCCGGATGAAGTGATCCGAACCGAGCAGCTCACCAAGACCTACGGCGAGGACGTGCTGGCGGTCGACCGCCTCGACCTCACCGTCCAACGGGGTGAGGTCTTCGGCCTGCTCGGGCCGAACGGCGCCGGCAAGACGACGACCGCAGGCATGCTCACCACTCGGGTCGTACCGACCGGCGGACGGGCGTTCGTGGGCGGGATCGACGTCTGGGCCAGCCCGGCCAGGGCCAAGGCGTTGATCGGCGTCGTGCCCCAGGTCAACACCCTCGACCGGTCGCTCAGCGTCTGGGAGAACCTGTACTTCCACGGTCGGTTCTTCGGCATGGGCGCGGCCATGTCCCGGACAGAGGCGGATCGGCTGCTTGATCAGTTCCGCCTGACCGAGCGGGCCAAGGCCCCGGTGATGGCGCTGTCCGGCGGTATGGCCCAACGACTGATGGTGGCCCGTGCGGTCATGCACCGTCCGCCGGTGCTGTTCCTCGACGAGCCCACCGCAGGTCTCGACCCGCAGAGTCGCATCGCCCTCTGGGAGGTGCTCGGCGAGCTGCACGACGCGGGCCAGACCATCTTGTTGACCACGCACTACATGGAGGAGGCCGACAGTCTCTGTGACCGGGTGGCCATCATCGATCGCGGTCGGCTGCTGGCTCTCGGGACACCCGAGGAGCTCCGGGAATCGACCGGCATCGACACCGTGGTGACCATCACCGCAGGCGGAGACCTGACTCGGCTGGCCGAGCTGCTCCGGACCGGCATCGCGTCGGCCACACACGCCTCGGTGGTCAATGGTCAGGTGTGCCTGGAGGTGTCTGACCCCAACGGCGTGTTGCCCGCAGTGGTGCAGCTGGCCGACG
>Ga0105044_10006573_pt1 | contig 15990 bp, 13 predicted proteins | sample MAT01_FD_78092 | JGI IMG/M metagenome (GOLD analysis project Ga0105044, IMG submission 78092) | Freshwater microbial communities from Lake Fryxell liftoff mats and glacier meltwater in Antarctica - MAT-01 | ecosystem: Environmental > Aquatic > Freshwater > Ice > Liftoff microbial mat | place... | reverse complement strand
CGAACCCCAGAGGAGTTAGTTGCTGCCGGTCAAAACGGAGCTGTGGGAATTGCGTTTCAAAGCGAGTACTTCAAGTTTTATCCATGGTACGAGATGCCAATCCGAGGCACCTTATTTGGTTTGGCCCAAGCGGTGCAGTTATCGGTGCTGATTGTACAAACGTTGGGAAGTACTATCGCTGATCTTTTCAAAAATGGCACCGTCCCGGCAGATATTATGGGGCCTATTGGCATTGTTGATATTGCGACAAAAAACGAGGCACTGCTGCGAGGTCCTCTAGCTATTTTGCAGTTTGCTGGCTTACTGTCCATTAATTTGGCTATCATGAATATCTTGCCTATTCCAGCTTTGGATGGCGGGCGGGCCCTCTTCATCTTTCTTGAAAAGATATTTGGTAAGAAAAGAATTGCCAAGATTGAGGGTGCAGCTCATTATGGTGGTTTCATTGTTCTAATGATCTTAATCGTCCTCATTAGCGGGCGGGATATTTTCAGAGTATTTGCGGGTTCATAGGTATGCCAAACAAGCAACGGAAAACTTCTAGAAAACAACGGCAAGATACCGTTCATCTGCAGAATCCTCAGGTGCCGGCAGTGGCAGCTCCAACAATTTCTTTAGAACAGGTGCAAATTACACTGACAAGGTCTAGCAAGTCCCAGATGGTAGTAATGGCTTCTTCCCGTCAGATAGACACTATTTTGGGTTATCCACTCGCTTTGATCTATAGAGACTTGCTGAAATCAGCGCGGGTTTTGATACTTCTCATGATAGGCTTGGTGCTAATTGCAGTCAGAATGTCTGGGAGATAAATAGTACTCAACCCGCTCATTTCTTTTTAGAAAAAAAACGGGTATAGTTTGTAATTGTCGTTATCATTTGCAGATATACTCATGAAGGAAATCATGCCAAAGCAGATACTTGTCCTCGCCCTTATTATCTACGTGCTCTCAGCTGGAGCGTCGTATGCTACTTTTACTCTTACCGCCCCGTCTGGCTCACAAAAATCAGCTCAAATGCAAGCTGATCAGGGCACACCCATAGAAGGTGAGGGCTCCCTTCTCACTATCAATCCTTCAGAGCCAAAAGATCAAGTCTGTCCTCTGGATGGTGAGTACTATACCAAAGCTGAGCAAAAAGCTTGGAGTCTCAAAAGACCATTAGCAGTGATGATTGAGAATGCTCCAGACGCTCGTCCTCAGTCTGGCTTGAGTAGCGCGGACATTGTCTTTGAAGTAGTAGCGGAGGGCGGCATTACTCGTTTTATGGCTCTGTATTACTGTGACGTCCAAAAATTTGACACTACCTTGGCTCCTATTCGTTCTGCTCGGACGTATTATGTTAATTTAGCTTCAGGTTTTAACTGGCCATTGTATGTTCACGTTGGCGGCTCAAATGTGCCAGGTCCAGTCGATTCCTTAGGTCAATTAGCTGATTATGGCTGGGTAGGTGAGAATGATCTGAATCAATTCTCAATTGGCTATCCTACATTTATTCGTGATTACAACCGTGTGCCTGGCAAAGAAGTTGCTACCGAACACACCATGGTTACTTCCACTGAGAAACTTTGGAAGGTTGGTTTAGATCGTGATTGGACGAATTTAGCTCCTACCCGAAAAATTTCTAAATCACTCAAGCCAGGGAGTGACTGGAAAGATGGGTATGCTGGTTGGTCTTTTGAAGACAGTATTCCAGCCAAAGGGAGTACCACCAAAATAAGTTACGACTTCTGGTCTGGCTATAATGAGTATTCTGTAGCTTGGGAGTATGATTCAGCAGCAGATACCTACAAGCGCAACTTAGCTGACGCTCCACACATAGATTCCAACGATGGTCAGCAGATAACTAACAGCACTGTCATAGTTATGTTTACCACTGAAAAAGGTCCTCTCAATGAAAAGAAGCACATGCTGTATGAAGTCATTGGCACCGGAGAAGCACTTGTTTTCACGCATGGCAACGTCACCAAAGCTACCTGGTCTAAAAAGGACAGAGAAGCCGAACTAAAGTGGAGTGACGCCAAAGGCAATGAGCTGAAGTTGGCTCGAGGTCCAATCTGGATCTCTGTGCTAGGTAAAACAAGTACAGTTGCTTATTAGCAATTACTTTCATCTTGGTCAGATTATGGACTTGCAATCTTGCTCAGTGCTGCTTACAATCTGAGTACAAATAGTTGGAATATTCGGGTTGCCTATGCATCAACAATTGACAGATTTCATGATTTCTCGAGTCCGAGTTGGCATCTTGGAGTTGTTTTTCAAAAACCCCAAAGAGATGTATTACGTGCGTGAAATTACTCGAGCTACAAAAGAAGAAATCAACGCTGTTCGCCGTGAGTTGGAGCGCATGATTGGCTTTAGTTTACTCAAGAGTGAGGAGCGCGGCAATCGTCTCTATTATTATCTCAATCCCAAATATGTTTTCTTTCCCGAACTTCTCCGCATGGTGGCAAAAACCACTGGGTTGGGTGGTAAGATCAGAAAACTTCACCGAAAGCTGGGCACGCTCGAGTACGTAGTTTTTGCTGGTCATTTTGTGAAAGGTCAAAAACCAGCTCAAGGACAACTCGACATGCTGGTCATTGGCGATGTTGTTTTGGCTGAAATAGAAGTGTTGGTGAAAGAGTTTCAACAAAATTTGGGTCGAGAAATAAACTATGCGGTTTTTACAAACGAAGAGTTTGTCTTTCGCAAAACTCGTCGAGATCCATTCGTGATGGATGTGCTCTACGGCACAAATATCATGGTTATTGGTGATGAAGAAGAATTTTACAAACGTCAAATACCCGGTTTAGCTCCGTAAAGTATGGTCATGAAGAATCAAGTTCGCATTCTCCTGATGTTAGTGGTGTTGACTGTTGTATCAGCTTTGATCGTCATGCCTGCAGAAGTGCCAGTTGCGAGAACTCTTTTTGGCAAAGAAATTGCTTTCACCCTTCGTTCTCCAGAGTTTGTGATTGGTGACACTTTAATTTCGTTCGATAGGCCTTTCAAACAAGGACTGGATATTCGTGGGGGAATTCAGGTGGTTTTAAGAGCCGACATGACCGCTATTCCAGCACTAGAAAGAGACACGGCGCTGGAAGCCGCTCGGGAAGTGATCGCTCGCCGGGTGGACTTGTATGGCGTGAGTGAGCCGGTTGTTCAGACCTCAAAATCGGGTGATGAATACCGTATTATTGTGGAGTTGGCTGGTGTCGACAATCCTTCTCAGGCGCTGGCTTTGATTGGTCAGACAGCACAACTAGATTTTCGCTTAAAGGCTCTGGATATCCCAGAGGCAACTCAATCTGCAGAAGCATACCTAGCTCAGTTTAAAGATGTTGGTTTGACTGGCAAACAACTCAAAAAAGCGAGCATCCAGTTTGATCAAACAAATAATCAACCGGTAGTTTCTCTAGAGTTCAATCCAGAAGGGAGAGAGATTTTTGCCGCTGTTACCAAAGAAAATACTGGCAAAGTTTTAGGGATTTTCCTTGATGGCTACCCACTGATGATGCCAGTTATTCAAGATGAAATTATTGATGGATTGGCGGTTATTTCGGGGCAGTTTACCATCGAGCAAGCCAAGCAACTCGGCATTCAATTAAATGCTGGTGCATTGCCGGTGCCCATCACCGTACTTGAGCAGCGAACCATTGGTGCTAGCCTTGGACAAGAATCGGTGCAAAAAAGCGTGAGCGCTGGCTCAATTGGTTTGGCAGTAGTTATGTTGTTTATGATCCTCCTGTACGGCTTCAAAGGACTCTTAGCCGACATTGCTTTGTTGCTATATGCTCTCTACACTATTGCCCTCTATAAAATTTTGGGGGTAACCCTTACGCTTCCTGGCATTGCTGGACTCATTCTCTCTATAGGCATGGCCGTAGACGCCAACATCCTCATTTTTGAGCGCATCAAGGAAGAGTTCCGCCGGGGTAGACCAGCAGCAGTGGCAATTGAGCTTGGTTTTGGGAGGGCATGGGATAGTATTAAAGATGCTAACTTAGTTACTATTGTTACTGCATTAATATTAATCAATCCTTTTAACTTGCCATTTTTAAATGCAAATGGTTTGGTGAGAGGGTTTGGATTGACGCTTCTAATTGGGGTACTCATTAGTTTATTTACTGGAGTTGTGGTCACCAGAACCCTGGTGCGGCTCTTTGTAAAAAAGTAAGTTATAAGTATGAACATCATGCGTTGGCGGTATCTTTTTTTTGTCTTCTCCAGTTTGTTTATCATTCCTGGTTTGATTTCACTGGCATTGTGGGGCTTCAAGCTTTCCATAGATTTTACGGGCGGCTCACTGTGGGAAGTGCGATTGCTCTCTGATCAGGTAGTGGAAAGCCAAGCAGTTCTAGCTGCTGTGCAAGATGTGTATCCTGTGGATACCGTTCAGTCTTCTGGCGAGAATCAATTTATCATTCGTGGTAAAGAAGTCAGTAATGAGCAAAAAGATCTGGCTTTAGAGAAATTAAAAACTGCGGTGTCGGTTCAAAACAGTACGGATTTGCGATTTGATACAGTGGGACCAGTACTTGGTCAAGAGCTTCTACGAAAGATGTTTGCAGCGGTTGTGATCGCAGCCGTGTTTATTGCTTTTTATGTTTGGAGACAGTTTGACGAGCTCAAGTATGGCATTGCAGCTATTTTGGCTATGCTGCATGACTCGCTTGTTATCTTGGGTATTTTTAGCTTGTTGGGTCATTTTTTGGGCGTTGAGGTGGGGGTGCTTTTTGTGACGGCAGTTTTGACGACGCTCTCCTTTTCTGTTCATGACACTATTGTAGTTTTTGATCGCATTCGCGAGCTGAGACGCAATCATCGGACTATTCCGTATGTCCGCATGGTGAATACAGCGGTGCTTGAAACCCTGACTCGATCGGTCAATAACTCGCTGACAATTATTTTCATGCTACTTGCTTTGGTTTTAATGGGCGGAGAGAGTCTTCGTTGGTTTGCGGTGGCACTGCTAGTTGGAGCAATCACGGGAACATACTCATCGCCGTTTATTGCAGTACCGTTGCTGCTGGTTTGGGATGATATAAAGGGAAAATTAAGAGAACGCAAGCAGGCTTAACTTTTCTTTGAGACTGCTGCAAGATACTCTTTGGTCAGTTCTAATAATGTTTCCTGGGTATTGAGTTCTGGATCATCAAGTACTTTTTCAAACAAATACAGTAAGACTTCACCAATTATTCTGCCTGGCTTGAGTGAGCATTGAAGCATAATTTCTGTGCCATCTAGAGCTAAATCGGTAATAGAGAAGGGTTGATGCAACTGTTCAATCATTCTTTGTTTCATTTCTTCCAAGCGCCAACTTGTTTTGCGAGCTCCACTACCGAGGCGGTCACCTTCCCGGAGATCAAGAATGTCATTTAAGTTTTCAAGTCCAACTTTGCGCATAAATCTGCGGATTGAGGCATCGGTATTATGCGGCTGATAGTAGAACATGTGATAACGCACTAGCGTAAAAACTCTCTCCTGCGCTTGTTTTGATAACCGCAGTCGATTAGCAATTCTCTTCGCTACCCTCGCTCCAATTAACTCATGATTGTAAAAAGTAATAGTACCTTTCTGTTGGAGATAGGTTTGGGGTTTGGCAATGTCGTGAAGTAGTGTGGCCAGCCGTACAATCGGGTCTACTGATGGGCAAGTGCGCAGCGCATCAAGACTATGAGTCCAGACGTCTGTGACGTGGTGACCGCCTTGCTTAACGCCCTTGCCGTCTTGCAGTTCTGGCAGAATAAAATCAAGGAGTCCAGAGCCGTCCAACATCTCAATCGCCTCGGCGGGGTAGTCACTTTCGAGCATCTTGAGAAACTCATCCCGAATGCGCTCCCAACTAATATGTTGCATGAGGGCTACTTGATCACACAAAGCCCGGTACGTTGAATCTTCGATAGCAAAATTAAGTTGCACGCTCAGGCGAATGGCTCGCATCATCCGCAGCGCATCTTCTTCAAAACGGGTGTTGGCATCTCCTACCGTGCGAATAATACCTTGTCGTAAATCTTCAATGCCGTGATGCTCATCTATGAGTTCAATGTCTTCTTCACCTAGTTCTAGCACTGGCGACTTAAGTTCGGGGAAAGTAGTCACTTTGAGCGCTAGGGCATTGATAGTAAAGTCACGGCGAATCAAGTCTTCAGAAATAGTCTGACCCCACTCAAGTTTGTCTGGCTTGCGGTGATTAGAGTAGAGCTCCTGGGATCTGTAGGTAGTTATTTCATAGTTGGGCAGCACCTCGGTTGGCATCACAGCATCTGATTCAATTCTAACTTTTCTGGTTTGCAAAGAAGTATGCACTTTTGTTGCTTGGGTAAGGTCTATAGTTTTCTCTGTTATTCTTTTTGACTCCTCATCGAGAATTGGTGCGAACACAGTGTCTGTAAAGCCTGCTTGAGAAATTAGTTCTTCATGGGCTATAGCCACCGTCCCAAACTCATTTTCGTAAAAACTATCAGGAAATAGGGTCAAGATCTGCTCGGGGGTAGCGTTGGTGGTGAAGTCGTAATCCGTTTTGGAGGTTAGCTCAGCCGTCTCATTTTTGAGAAGCAAGAGGTCGCGGACAGCACCTCCCACAATATAACCGTCGTAGCCGGCTTGATTCAATATTTTCAGGATATAAACGGCTTCTCTTGCAATGCGCATAGTATCATTGTACCGGTAGCGCCAAAACTTTACTAGCTAAGTTCAAGAAAGTTGCGTATGATGTGAAGTCTATGAAATGGCGACTTACTTCTAGCACCACACCACAAACACTTCCAGAAGTAATCGAGACTTTGTTGCACCAACGTGAAATTAAGGATACGGCAACATTTTTTAACCCAGTTTCCCCATTGGAGCTAGAAGCTGTGAGCGTGGGTTTTGACGAAGCAGAAATTAGTAAGGCATGTCAGCGATTAGTTCAAGCTCGCGACAAGAAAGAAAGGGTGCTCATTTTTGGTGATTATGATGCCGACGGAATTTGTGCAACTGGCGTGATGTGGCTCGGGTTGCGAGAGTTTGGTATAGAAGCCTTTCCTTTTATTCCCCACCGAGAAAAACATGGCTATGGTGTCTCTGAGGCAGCACTCGAGGATATACTCAAAGCAGGCAAACCAGACTTAATCATTACGGTAGACAACGGCATTGTAGCGCATGATCCTCTAGAGCTTTTGGCACAAAGCGGTATAGATGTCATATTAACGGATCACCATACCTGCGAGCTAGATAGTGCTGGTATGCCGCATTTTCCAAAAGCAACGGCAATTGTGCACACGACTCAACTCTGCGGTACTACGGTGGCGTGGATGCTGCTCAAGTCTTTATTTGAGTTTGCTCCGCTAGAAAATGTTGATGTTACAGGCTGCCTGGGTGAGCTTTTGGACTTATGTGGTATTGCTACTATTGCTGATCAGGTTCAGTTGCGTGGCGCCAATAGAAGCTTTGCATATTTTGGTATTCGGGCGCTGCGAACCTCTCAACGACCAGGTATTTTAGCCTTGTGCCAACAAGCAAAAATAGATCAAGCTCAGATTAGCACGTATCATGTGAACTATGGTTTAGGTCCACGTATCAATGCTATGGGGCGATTAGAACATGGTCTTGATGCGCTGCGGTTGCTCTGTACAAAAAATCCGGCTACAGCTCAAGAGTTGGCGCAAACACTCAGTGACGTCAATATTCGTCGTCAAGAATTAACCGATGACTTGCTCCAGTTGGCAATTTCTCAGGTAGCACCTCAGACGGATGAGAAGCTCCTCATCGTGGCCTCAAATATGTACCATGAGGGCATTATTGGTCTGATTGCGGGCAGACTTTCAGAGCTGTACCACAAGCCGGCTATTGCAATAGCGGTCGGGCCAGATACAGCTAAGGGATCGGCTCGGTCGGTGCAAGGGGTGCATATTACCGATTTGATGAGAATCATTAAGGATGACTTGACCAGCGTGGGTGGTCATCCCTTGGCAGGTGGTTTTGGCTTGGAATCAAGCAAGCTTGCTACTGTAGTTGAGCGATTGCATGCCGTTGCTCAAAGAGATATTGACAGTGCTTTGCTTGAGCCCAGCATAACCATTGATGCAACCTTGCCAGCTGGCTTGGTGAGCTTGGCCTTGGCAGAAGCCTTACAGCAGTGGGAACCGCTGGGACAAGGTAATAGACAACCATTGTTTGCCTTGAGGAACATGCGCGTCACTCAAGCGTTTGCTATGGGAAAGGACAATCGACATCTCAAGCTGGTTGTGGAGAATCCTGAGTCTGGGGTCCTGATTGACACTATTGGTTGGGGGCAAGGTAAGATTGCTGCTCACCTCACCCCCGGACAGATACTATCTTTGGCCGGTCACGTGGAGATTAACGACTACAAGGGTAGGCGGACCGTCCAGATGATCGTTAAGGATGTTGAGGTTGGGTAGCACCAACAGGTACTTTATTTAGCTTCTTCGTTTGCTTTGCGATATGTCGCAATAAAATCTTCTTGGACCTCTTTGATTGCCACAAAATCTGGATTTCCAAAACAAGCAACTATAGCTTCATACAGAGAATTAAATTTTTGTTCATCAATTAAACTTACGCATTTCATGAGAATTACCACAATAAGGGTAGCAATTGTGATTTCTTTTGCACTGTCATTAGTCTCATCAAAATTTCTCAACGCCAGATCTAGAAGTCCGTTCATATCCTTGTGGGGTATGGCAGCTAGGTCTGCAAAGAGTTGTTTCTTTTCCATCGTATTTAAGCATGGGTATTTATTATTTTCTTTCATAGTTGGTCTTTCAATTTTTTCAAAAGGATTGTTTATTTGTCTTGCTTTTGCAGTGCTTCTTTCATCTGGTTGACCTCCAAATTTTTTTCTCCCCTTTGCAAATGCAACCCTTGGATCTGCATCGCATTCTTCTTCCATAAACTTCCTAAATTTTAACGACGGCATTATGCAAAAATCGGGGTTTTCAGGGACTCGGTCCCCAAATCTTTGATTCAAATTTTCTTTCATAGTTGGTCTTTCTTCACACAAAAAACCCGCTTGTTGAAGCGGGGTGTGTATATTTTAATAATTAATATTTTTTTATACCACTGCAACCCCGCCGTATTGAATAAGAAGGACAAAAAGGCGGTGAGTGCGAGTAACTTGCAGCATAACAACTGTGAAGTATAAACTAATTCCCGTCGTCGTCAACCTGCAAATACATGCTACAATTAAGGTACGCAAAAGCTACTATCTCTTGACACCAGATATTTGATTGTCCGGATAACCGTCCACTCAATCATAGCTGCTTGGGGTTATACCTCAGCCGGGTAAGCCCGTCATCGCTGGAATAAGTTGCTTGTTTTCTTACAAGCAAGTTAGAGGTGGCACCGTTTCTTGGAATCACTCAGAAACCCTCTTTTCTTTTGTTACGCTTGTGACTGCAGAGAAGAGGGTTTTTTTTGTTGACCACTCTCTTTTTTTTCAGTCGTCACGTACTCATGCAACAAAACCGTGAAACTCGTCCGTCCAGACGTGAAACACCTTCGTGAAACCGTGAAACTTAACTAAAAATACAGGAAAAGGAGTCTATGCAGCAACCAATCATCGAAGCTCTAAAGTACCCTGGAGAAACTATCACCTTAAAAGGATGGGTGGACTCCAAGCGTGATCATGGCAAAATTACTTTTGTCGATCTGCGCGACCGCACGGGCGTTGTGCAGTGTGTGGGTTACCAGATGATGGGAGAGCTCACTCCAGAGTCTGTGGTGGCCATAACTGGTTTAGTCAAAGCTCGGCCCAGCTCTATGACCAATCAGGAGTCTCCAATGGGCAGCATTGAGATCGATGTAAAAAGTTATGAGATACTCAATAAAGCCAAAGAGTTACCCATTCAAATTGATGGTGACGGAAGAGACATCAACGAGGAGTCTCGTCTCAAGTATCGCTACTTGGATTTACGCCGACAGCGGATGCAGAAAACGCTTAAGTTACGCTCAGATTATGCTTTTGCTTTGCGCCAAGAATTAGCAGCCTTAAAGTTCACAGAAGTAGAAACACCCATGTTAACCAAGTCAACCAAAGAAGGTGCTCGCGACTTTGTTGTGCCGTCACGCTTCCAGCCAGGAAAGTTTTATGCACTGCCCCAAAGTCCTCAGCAATACAAGCAGTTGCTCATGACAGCAGGTGTTGAGCGGTATTTCCAGTTTGCTCGCTGCATCCGAGATGAAGATTTGCGGGCAGACAGAGGCTTTGAACACACCCAGCTTGATCTTGAAATGAGCTTTGTAGATCGAGATGAGGTCATGCAGATCGTAGAGGGCATGGTAAAGGCTGCAGTGCTGAAAGTAGGTGGCAAACTTCAACAGCAGACTTTTCCCGTCATTTCTTACAACGATGCCATAGCCAAATACGGCGCTGATAAGTTTGATCTACGAAGTGACTCAGAAAAAGCAGATAACATCCTTGCTTTTGCCTGGGTAGTGAACTTCCCATTCTTTAAAAAAGTTGATAAAGCTGACGTAGCCGAGGTGCGTGACGGTAAGAGTGGGTGGACGTTTACGCATAATCCATTTAGTATGCCTGTGCCTGCAGATCTTGAGAAACATCTCTCTGGGACTGATGTGGGTAGCATTGTTACCTCCCAGTACGACTTAGTCTGCAATGGTTTTGAGGTGGGCGGTGGAAGTATTCGGGCCCATACGCCAGAGATCTTACGAGCTACTTTTAAAATAATGGGTTACAGTGAGACTGAGATTGAAGCCAGTGTTGGTCATATGCTGGAAGCCTTCCAGGTGGGTACCCCTCCTCACGGTGGAATTGCCCTGGGTTTGGATAGGCAAGTTATGTTGCTGGCTGGAGAAACGTCACTCAAAGAAGCCATTGCCTTTCCTATGTCTTCAAGCGGTCGCACTGCAGTGATGGATGCGCCCAGTGAGATTTCACAGGAACAGTTGGCGGAGTTGAGCCTGAGTATCACACCCAGCAAGTGATACTCATGACTACAAGTGATACTCATGACTACATAGGGTATGATGAAAGTTCTGCCTATGAAACAACTGCTTGAGAAAGTGTCTCTATCAAGAATGGTCAGTCTAGTGCTACTGATCACTGGCTTGGTTTTGGGTGTCTTTCAGCTTCTGCCCAAAGCTGTCGCTCCAGTTATCGCTCAGCCGTTGCCCGCGTTACTTCCAGTAGCGGATGTTCCCACTGCTACAACAGCAGCTGTTCTATCATCAGAAAGTTTTGCAGCCTCTGTGTCCGCCCAAGCGGTGTACGCACTTGATGTTGATTCAGCTTCGACGCTGCTGGCGAAAAATGCTGATGCTCTCTATTTTCCGGCTTCAACCGCCAAGATGATGACAGCTTTGGTGGCACGCCAAAAATTTGCATTGCAAGATCTCTTGGTTGTTACTCCGCAAGCCACCAGTGAAGGCACAGTCATTGGCTTAATTCCTGGCTCAGAGTACAGCACGGAGGATATTCTCAAAGGCCTGCTAGTTTCTTCTGGCAACGATGCAGCTGAGGTGCTAGCAACCAATTTTCCCGAGGGTAGAGCGGCTTTTGTTGCACTGATGAATCAGCTAGCGCAAGAACTACACTTGGAGCGAACTCGTTTTGCCAATCCCAATGGTTTGGACGATCTTACTCAAGAAACGACAGCTCGAGACTTGTCACTGATTGCACAAGAGTTATTAAAGGACGATTTTTTAAAGGCAGTAGTGGCAACTAAATCTGCGGTTTTAACAGATCAATTTGGTCAAGGTATTCTTGTTAATAACACCAATAGGCTGTTGGATATCCCTGGACATGCTGGCATTAAAACAGGGACTACTGTGCTAGCCGGTGAAGTTTTGGTTACCCAAGTTACAATTCATGGTCACTCAGTAATCATAACTTTGATGAAGAGTGATGACCGCTACAGAGACATGCTCATGATTGAAAATTGGCTCAAGCAGGCATATGTCTGGAAGAGTGCTAGTGAAGTTGGCTTGAATAGTTTAAAATAGAAACATATGGCAAGCTCTTCAGCTCCCACCGGACTCAATCTCACTCAAGTTACTTACTTTGGTAGGCAAGGTTTGAAAGTTGTTGCCATTTTAATTATCAGCCTTATGGTTGGTAGGTTTTTGCTGAATGGTTTTACGGCATTTTGGAATGCGGTGAATCCACCGCCTCCGCCTCCTCCTACAGTTGGCTTTGGAGCTATTCCAGCGCTCAAATTTCCAAGTGAAGCCGCTGGCACCAAGCCAAAATCATATCAGCTGGAAACAGCCACTGGAGGTTTACCTCAGTTTGGTGATAGAGCTAAAGTCTTACTCATGCCGAAGCAATCCTCAGGCCTACTTGATGATGAAAATGCTAAAAAAATTGGCAGTAGCTTGGGGTTTGTTTTCAAGCCAGAAGTAATTGGTCAGAATACCTATCGTTGGACCAAACTGGAGCCACTTCAATCAGTTTTGGAGATGGATTTACCAACAAAGCATTTCGCCCTCACTACTAGTTATGCCTCACGACCAGATCTACTACTCAACACCGTTGTACCAGATACGTTTACGGCGGTGAGCTCAGTCAAAGCTTTTTTGCAAAAAGCGACTCTCTTGCCACAGGATATAGCGACTGTATCTGGGGAAACCAAGTATCTCAAGGCGGTAGGAGCTGAGCTGCAAGAAGCTGTTTCTTATTCAGATGCTGATTATGTGCAAGTTGAGCTGACGCGTTACCCCATTGACGGTGAGTACTTTATGGTCACCCCTCAGGGAACAAAGGGTACCATCCACGCCATAGTGGGTGGTGGTGGCAGCACGAGTACGCCCAGGATAATCGAGATGGAAATGCAACATTTTGCTGTTGATTATAGCCAAGTTGAGACATACCCGTTGCGGTCTGTACAGGCAGCTTGGAAAGTAGTTCAGGCTGGAGAGGGCTACGTTGCCGCTGGCAAACCAGCAGATATCGCTCGTATTCGTGAAGTGTATCTGGCATATTTTGATGATTTTTCTGCTCAGGATTATTTACAGCCAGTTTTCGTTTTTGCCGGGGATGATGGCGTCATGGTTTACGTAAGCGCTATAGATCCAAAATACACCTTATAATCTAGCAGTTTGGTTTATAATAGTCTTATCATGACCACACCAACTCTTGTACGCACTCGCATGGCCCCTAGCCCTACCGGTGAGCTGCATGTGGGAAGTATGGCCATTTTGCTCAAGAATTATGCTTTTGCCAAGAAAAATGGTGGCTCATTTTTACTGCGGATTGAAGACACCGACAAAGAGCGAGAGGTGCCGGGTGGCGTTCAGCGCATTCAAGAGGTGATCAAAGCGTACGGTTTAGAATGGGATGAAGGTCCAGATAAAGATGGCGAATATGGGCCATATATTCAGTCACAACGACTCGATCTCTACAAAAAATATGCCCAAGATTTAGTTCAATCGGGAAAGGCTTACTACTGCTTCTGTTCCAGAGAGCGGCTTGAAGAGGTTCGCGAGCAGATGAAAATAGATCATCAAGCTCCTCAGTATGACCGACATTGTCGTTCTCTCACGGCAGGGGAAGTGTCCCACAAGTTGGCTGAGAGTTCTGAGTACGTCATTCGTTTGAAAGTGCCAGACAATCAATCAATAACTTTTAACGACTTAATTCGAGGCGAGATTACCTTTAACTCCAGTGAAGTTGATGATCAGGTACTATTGAAATCTGACGGTTTCCCAACGTACCACTTGGCTGTCGTGGTGGATGATCATCTCATGCAGATTACGCATATCATGCGGGGTGAGGAGTGGATTAGTTCTACACCCAAGCATGTGTTGTTGTACCAAGCTTTTGAGTGGCAAGAACCTATTTTTGCCCACATTCCTCTCTTTTTGAATCCAGATGGTAAAGGCAAAATGAGCAAGCGAAAGGGAGCCGTCTCAGCTCAATCATTTTTAGACAGAGGCTATTTGCCTCAAGCTTTGTTAAATTTCTTTATGATTTTGGGTTGGACGCCACAAGATCAACGGGAGATCCTCACTCTAGATGAATATATCCAAGAATTTGATCCAAAAGATATCAGTCCCAGCTCAGTGGTGTTTGACGTTCAAAAATTGGACTGGATGAACGGCATGTACATTCGCCAACTGCTGGAGGCAGAGCTTCAAGAAAAACTACTGCCATTCTTACCCGGTGACTTCCCCCAAGATCGCTTGTCAGAGATGTTGCCACTCGTTATGGAACGATTGGTGACGCTCTCAGACATAGAACAACTTACTGACTTTTGGTACCGAGATATTACGCTGGATACAGAGTTGCTGCTTAAAAAAGCTACCCCAGAGCTAGTCGTAGAGCAACTCCAAGAGGTGCTGGCTCGGTTTGAGTCATTGAGTGACTGGACAGTAGCTGCTGTAGAAACCACTCTGCGCAGTATTCAAGAAGTTCACGATTACAAAAAAAATCAATTCTTCATGCTTATTCGCGTTGCTATAACTGGCAAGACTGCTACACCACCATTATTTGAAACACTGGAGGTACTGGGCAAAGAAAAAACAGTGGCAAGACTCAAGGCGGCTCAGGTTGCACTCCAGACTATGGCCCCTAAAAACCTCTAAAAAATGGTACACTGAAACACAGAGTTTCTTGTGTATGCCGAATTCTTCAACCAAACTTACAACAATCGCCACATTTTCGCAGCAGTTGAAAGATAAATTTCAACAGAAGCATCAAACCGCTCAAGCTTGGTTTAAGAGTAAGTCCGTTGAGATTCCCGATTTCCGTCGGGCTTCACAACAAATGTTAGCTGCCGCTTCATTGGCAGGTGCAATAGCTATGACCAATCCAAGCGTCAACCAGCGGGTAGTGTCAGATCTCTTGAAAGAAAATCAGGACTCATCTCACCACGAACTAGTAGCGCAACTTACCTCCGAGGAATATGACACAGTGATAATTAAACTACAGGCAGCTGCCAAGATGCCACCAGGTCATTTGCCGCAAGATGACGAGTTGTATTTAGAGCAACAATTGAGTGACATTTTGGGGTTTGGCGTGACTGCTCAGCTCGACGGTAATAGGCTCAATCATACTGTTGGTACTATGGGTGGCGAGCAACACTTGCGGCGTTTCCCCGGTGACTCACTTGATCAACATGATGCGTATTTAGAATCAGGTATTGCGCCCAACCGTGGTGCTTTTGGTTGGTTTACGCAAAATGGAGAGCTAACGCAGCAAGCTATTAATCGAGAGAAGTACTACTTCGCTGTTCAAACGCTCTATTTGCCAGATTGGAACACCAAGCATCCACAGCTCAAGGAGTGGTATAAGTTTCGTAAGATGATTGTCATAAATCCGGCTGAACGGATAGCTATGGTGGGAGTGGTTGGGGATGCGGGGCCAGCTGCGTGGGTTAAAAAACAGTTTGGCGGCTCTCCAGAAATTATTCGTGAAGGTAAGATCTGGAGCCCAAATAGTAAGGGCAGGGTTATACTATTATTTATCGATGATCCAGAAGAGAGAGTCCCGCTGGGTTTTATTAATCTAGATGACCTACGGCCAGCTGTATTGGCTCAAAAGTAATATGTCACAGATCCTTTTTCAACAGCCATCTACCTTTTATGATCATGTGTTGGAGTGGGAATTGTTGGAAGAACTACTCGAGCAGTTTGAAGAGCAGGAAAAACACACTGCTCATCAAGAGATGGCTGTTGCTATTGATCATGCCATTCATCATGCAATTTTAGACCATCTGCCAATAGAACATCACACAGTCTACTTAGATATGTGTCGCAGTGGCGTGCATGAGATGAGCATCTTAGAGTGGCTTGAGATTGCCACTACTCATGAAAACATTATTGCCTTGATTCAAGAAACATATATTACCGTCTATGCCCAACTCAAAACACGCCTGAGCATTCATCAGAGTGGCTTAACAACACTATGATTATTGTTAATTTGACTGTTGGATCACGTTTTCCAGTTGATCGTAAAAAAATCAGACAGGCTGTGGTGACGGCTTTAGCTGGCCATGATATTGTAGATGCACAAATAGATATCTCCATTGTCGGAAAAAGAAAAATCAAAGAGCTT
>Ga0105044_10006571_pt1 | contig 15994 bp, 14 predicted proteins | sample MAT01_FD_78092 | JGI IMG/M metagenome (GOLD analysis project Ga0105044, IMG submission 78092) | Freshwater microbial communities from Lake Fryxell liftoff mats and glacier meltwater in Antarctica - MAT-01 | ecosystem: Environmental > Aquatic > Freshwater > Ice > Liftoff microbial mat | place... | reverse complement strand
GCGCCCTTGCGGAGGTTGTCACCGGACAGGAAGAGGGCGAGGCCGTGCTCGACGGTCTCGTCGACGCGGATGCGGCCCACGAAGGTGGGATCGTCGCCGGCCGCCTTGAGCGGGGTGGGCACGTCGATGAGCTCGACGCCCTGGGCCTTGACCAGGATGCGGCGAGCATGCTCGGGGGTGATGGCGGCGGCGAAGCGGGCGTTGATGGCGAGCGAGTGGCCGGTGTAGACGGGCACCCGCACGCACATCGCCGAGACGGCGAGGTCGGGGAGCTCGAGGATCTTGCGGCTCTCGTGGCGAAGCTTCTGCTCCTCGTCGGTCTCGTTGCGGCCGTCGTCGACCAGCGAGCCGGCGAAGGGGATGACGTTGTAGGCGATCGTCTCGGGGAACTTGGACGGAGGGGGGAACTCGACCGCGGTGCCCGACATGGCGAGCGCAGGAGCGCCGTCGCCGACCTTGCGGATCTGCTCCTCGAGCTCGCTGGTGCCGGCGAGGCCGGCACCCGAGACCGCCTGGTAGGTGCTGACCGTCATGGCCCGCAACCCGGCCTCACGGTCGAGCGGCTTGAGCACCGGCATCGCGACCATCGTGGTGCAGTTGGGGTTGGCCACGATGTTCTTCGGGATGTCGGCGAGCACGTGGGCGTTGACCTCGGGGACCACCAACGGCACGTCGGGGTCCATGCGCCACGCCGAGGAGTTGTCGACGACGATGACGCCGGTGTCGGCGACCCGGGGGGCGAGGGACTTCGAGGTCACGCCGCCCGCCGAGAACAGGGCGATGTCGAGCCCCCGGTAGTCGGCGGTCTCGGCGTCCTCGACCTCGATCTCGCCGTCACCCCACGGGAGGCGGCGACCAGCCGAGCGGCTCGAGGCGAAGAGCCGGAGCTCGTCGACGGGGAACTGGCGTTCGGCGAGGACGGCTCGCATGACCCCGCCGACCTGTCCGGTTGCTCCGACGATTCCGATGCGCATAGACCATCGAGGGTACAAGTGGGCGCCCGCCCGATGGCAATCGTTCTGGCCGGGCGAGCGGGGCGCAGGAGCCGATCGGGTGCAGACGACTGGTAAGGTCCGCGGCCAGGAGGCAGTGGATGAACAAGCGAGAGGTGGCGATGCGGATCGCTCGCTACAGCGAGACCCTGGACAAGCTCAACTGGATCTCCCGATGGAACGCGATGGTCGAGAAGACCGACGCGCCCATGCTCCACGACCGAGACGCGCTGTTCCCCTTCCTCGACGACAAGCTCGGCCCGGATCCGATCACCTACCTCGAGTTCGGGGTCCAGCGCGGCAACAGCATGCGCAAGTGGGTCGGGCTGAACCAGCACCCGGATTCGACGTTCCACGGTTTCGACACCTTCGAAGGCCTCCCCGAGGACTGGAACGCCCGGTGGCCCAAGGGGTCCTTCTCCACCAACGGCGTCACCCCCGACATCGACGACCCTCGCGTGAAGTTCCACAAGGGCCTCTTCCAGGACACCCTGCGGCCGTTCCTCGCCGAACAGGGCGAGTTCGGGTCCCGGCTGGTCATCAACATGGACGCCGACCTGTACTCGTCGACGCTCTACGTGCTGTGCGAGCTCGATCGTGTGATGCCGGCGGGCACCGTCATCCTGTTCGACGAGTTCCAGAGCTACCTGCACGAGTTCCGCGCTTGGCACGACTACTCGACCGCGTACGGCCGCACCTTCACGTTCCTGGGGTTCGCGCTGGGTGGCGTGAACGGCGCGGTCGAGCTCACCTGACACGATCCACGAGGAGCGCCCTGCGGCACGCCCGGGTGGCGAGCCGACCCGCCGACGGCATCAATCGACGAAGGCGGGACCGTCGCTGAGGTGGAACGCGGCGTGGAGGACCTGGACGGCGTCCTCGACCTGGTCCTCGTGGACCACGCAGGAGATGCGGATGGCCGACGTGGAGATCATCTCGATGTTGATCTCGTTGGCGCTGAGCGTCTCGAAGACGGTGGCAGCGACGCCGGGGTGCGACTTCATGCCCGCGCCCACGACCGACACGCGACCGATCTTGTCATCGGCGTTCACCGCGGCCGCGCCGAGGTCGCCGAGCAGGGCCTGGCAGATGGCGACGGCCTTGTCGGTCTCGGTCTGGGGGGCGGTGAAGGAGATGTCGGTGTGGCCCTCGAGCGACGTGTTCTGCACGATCATGTCGACGTTGACGTCCTGGTCGGCGAGGGCGCGGAACAGCTTGGCGGCGATGCCCGGACGGTCGTCGACGCCGGCGAGGGTGATCTTGACCTCGTCGGTGTCGTGGGTGACGGCCGAGATGATGGCCTGCTCCATGGCGGGGTTCTCGCTTTCGGTGTCGGCGTCGAAGACGATCGTCCCCGGCTCCCAGGTGAACGCCGAGCGCACGTGCAGCGCCACGCCGTGGTTGCGGGCGTACTCGACCGACCGCATGGCCGGCTTGGGGCAGCCGGTCGCCGTCATCTCGAGCAGTTCGTCGAACGAGATGCGGTCCATCTTGCGGGCGTCGGACACGACGCGTGGATCGCTGGTGAACACCCCCGACACGTCGGTGTAGAGCTCGCAGCTGTCGGCGCCGAGGGCGTGGGCCAGCGCCACCGCGGTGGTGTCGGAGCCGCCCCGGCCCAGGAAGGTCACGTCGTTCGTGGTGGACACGCCCTGCGAGCCGCCCACGACCGGGACGTGGCCGGCGTCGAGCGACGCCCGGATGCGGTTGGCCCGCACGTCGAGGATCTTGGCGTTCATGTGGGTCGTGTCGGTGACGAACCCGGCCTGGCTGCCGGTGAAGGAGTCGGCCTCGACGTCGAGCGCGTGGAGCGCCATCGAGAGCAGGGCCATCGCCTTGCGCTCGCCGGCGGTGACCAACATGTCCATCTCGCGGCCGGGACGGACGTCGGAGACCTCACGGGCGATGCGGATGAGGTCGTCGGTCTCCTTGCCCATGGCGCTGATGACGACGACGACGTCGGTGCCCCGGCGCTTGGTGCGCGCGACGTGATCCGCGACGGCACGCATGCGCTCCGGATCCGCCACCGAGGTGCCACCGAACTTCTGAACGACGAGAGCCACGGCGGGCCACGCTACCGGCTGGATCCATCGTTCCCTGAAGCGTGCCCATGGGCTCGGGTCCGAAGGCCGCGACGACGTCGATGAGGCGAACCGGTAGCGTCAGCGGCCGATGGCGAACTCCTCGAACCCCAAAGCCCGGCGATCCCGCGAGGCCGAGCGCCAGCAGGCTCAGCTCGAGGCACGCCAGCAGGCGCTGTACCGGGCCCAGCGCAAGCGGCGCATCATCGGCATCGGCGTCCTGGTGGCCGTGCTGGCCGCGACGGTCGGCGGCGTGCTGGCGGCCACGAGCGAGCAGTCCGCCAAGAGCGCCAGCCCGCCCACCACGGGCCGGCCCACGACCTCGTCGAGCTCGTCGATCCCCACCAACCCCAACCCACCGGTCCAGCTCCCCACGGTGCCGGCGGGTGCGACCATCGACGGACCGACGCCGTGCCCCGCCGCCGACGGCTCGTCGCCCCGGACCACCGACTTCGCCGGACCGCCGCCGATGTGCATCGATCCCACGAAGGGCTACGACGCGGTCATCCGCACCTCGAAGGGCACGATCGAGCTGTTCCTCCTGCCGGAGGCCTCGCCCCAGACGGTGAACAACTTCGTGACCCTCGCCCGCTACCACTACTACGACGGCCTGCCCGTCACCCGGGTCGTTCCCCGCGGTTGGGCCGAGGTCGACGACATCGCCCTCCCGAGCGGCAACCGGGGACCGGGCTACTCGATCCCGACCGAGGCCGATCCGCGGGGCACGGTGGCCACCCCCAACACCGTCGCCATGATCCCCGACGCCAGCGGCAACACCACCGGCGCCTTCCTGTTCGGGATCGCCGACCAGTACGTGGGCATGCCGTCGAACGTGGTCCAGATCGGGACCGTCTCGGACAACCGGATCGACAAGGGCCCCGACGGCGACCTCACCAAGACGGTGGCCCAGGCGATCGACAAGATCGCCACCGAGAGCGGCCGCCCCGCCGAGGTCGTCACGATCGACGGCATCGACATCATCGAGCGGGACCCCACCTGATCCCGACTGCCGCACCCGCGACGGCGGGCGCCGTGCGGTGCCGTGCGGTCCGGGGAGCGCCGCACTAGGTTGCGCCGCCATGGGAACCGAGAAACGGGCACGTCAGAAGGCCGGGCGCCAGCAGCGGATCGAGGCGGCCCAGGTCGCCCAGCACAAGGCCGCCACCCGGTCCCGCGGGATGCAGGTCGTGGGCGTCGTCGTCGTCGTGCTCGCCCTGGTCGGACTCGGCCTCTTCCTCACCCGCGACCAGGACCCCGAGGTGGCCACCGGCGACAACCCGCCGACCACGAGCGCGGATGGTGCCGCCATCGTCGACCGCAACGGCGAACCCGTGTCCACCGCCCCCACCGCACCGGGCGAGGCCCCGGCCGAGGTGCCGCCGGCCGGCGCCGGTGCCTCGATCTCCGGCGAGACCCCGTGCCCCGCGGCCGACGGCTCGGCGGAGCGGACCACGACCTTCGCCCAGGCGCCCCCGATGTGCATCGACGCCGCCAAGACCTACGCGGCGACCTTCGACACCAACCAGGGCACCTTCACGGTCGCCCTGGACGCCGCCACCATGCCGACCACGGTCAACAACTTCGTCGTCCTGTCCCGGTACCAGTACTACGACGGCTCGGCGATCTTCCGCATCGCCCAGGGCATCGACGTGTTCCAGGGTGGGGCCGCCACCACCAACTCGGCCAGCGATCCCGGCCCCGGCTACACCATCGACGACGAGGGTGGGCCGTTCACCTACGTCGAGGGTGACCTCGTGATGGCCCGGACCGAGGCGCCGAACTCGTCGGGCGCCCAGTACTTCGTGGCCACCGGTCCCGGCGTCTCGGGCCTCGATGCCCAGGGCACCTACCTCAAGTTCGGCAAGGTCACCGAGGGCATGGACGTGGTGAAGAAGATCGCCTCGCTCTACGTGCCCTTCCCGCCCGGCAGCCCCAACGCCCAGCTCGGCGGCGGCCCCAAGGAACCGGTCATCATCAACACGCTCACCATCACCGAGTCCTGACCCGAGCACCGGTGCCCACGGCAACCGTCAGCCGCTGACCCCTTCAGCTGCTGAGGTCGGCGAGGGTGGTGGGGCGGCCATCGCGGTAGACGGCCACGGTGCCGGTGCCCTCCTGGCGCCAGGTGCCGTCGGGGGTCCGGATGATCGCGGTGCGCTCGGGCACCGCGACGAGGTCAATGCCGCCCGGCGCCAGTTCGACGGTGCGATGGACCTTCTCGGGCGACCAGGTGTTGGCGCGCGGGATCACCGCCAGGTTCGAGACGGCGCCGAGCCCGACCGTGAAGGCCCCGCCCCGGGAGTCGACCATCGGGTCGCACAGCACGTCCGCGCCGGCGTTGGTGCCGGCCAGCACCCCGCCCGCCCGCCACGACGCCTCGATCTCGTCGTAGACCGGCGAGTCCTTGAGGACCGAGCGCAGGTGCATCGGCGAGGCACCGGCGAGGTAGACGAACCGGGCGCCGCGCAGCGCGACGGCATTGGCCTCGAGCATGGCGTCGGCCCGCGTGTAGATCTCGCCCACGCGGACCGAGGCCCCGAGCGACTCGAACCAGGCGGTGGCCCGCTCGACGAGCAGGTGCGGGTTCTCGTACGCCGAGCCGGTGGGCAGCACCACGACCTCATCGGTCCCTGCGGCGTCGAGCAGGGTGCGGTCGAACGTGCACCCGTCCGTCCACTCGCCGCCACCGACCAACGCCAGCCAACCGCTCATCACCGGTTCCTCCCCCGCCGGACCCGTGCCGGCGCGCGTCGAACATCATGGCCCGTGCCGCCCCACCACGAGACACCCGTGGATCCAGCCGTCAGGTCAGCCGAGGTCAGCTGGAGTCAGCCGTGGATCCGTAGGGCGCGCCCGCTCACCCAGTGGCGCAGCGACGGCGGCTGGTCCGGCAGGTCCCCGCGATCGGCGTCGCACACCACCAATCCCGTCAGGCGCACGGCGGCGAGGACGTCCCGGTCGAGGTGGAGGTCGTGCCACGGCTCCCGGCGGTGGCGCAGGTCGGCGGCTGTGGCGCGCACGATGCCCGGCCAGCCGGGTCGGCCGACCGGCTCGACGAACAGCAGCTCGCCCTCGGCGTCCAGGCAGGCGACGAGGGCGGCGGTGATCGCACCGAGATCGGCGAACGCGGCGAGCACCCCGGTGGCGATGACCGTGTCGTAGGTGCCGGGCGGGTCGACCGCCCGTGGGGAGGACGGTCCGCCGAGCACGGTGCGCCCGGCATCGACGAAGCGCCGGGCAGCCGCAGGGTCGTCGAGGTCGAGGATCCGGCCCTCGGCCCGGTCGAGGATCTGCGCGCGTCGGTGCGCCAGCTCGGTGCGCACGGGCTCGGGGAAGCGCTCGGCGGGGTGGACCCACTCGGGTGCCACAGCGGAGGCGAGGACCATTGCGCCAACCTACCGGCTCGGCCTCGCCCCGATCCCCTTTCCTCGGCGCCCGGGTCCCGGTCCGTGCCTCCGGGTCGATCGTCGAAGCCGGGCCGGTTCTGGCGGCGCTGACGGGGCCGTCAGTACCATGCCGCCATGACGATCAAGAGCGTGGGCATCGTGGGTTCGGGGATCATGGGTTCGGGCATCGCCGAGGTGGCGGCCAAGGCGGGTCACACCGTCGTGCTCCGGTCCCGCCAGCAGGCCTCGGCCGACGCGATGGTGGCATCGCTCGAGAAGTCCCTCGCCAAGCAGGTGAGCAGGGGCAAGCTCGAGCAGGCCGACGCCGACGCCGCCCTCGGTCGCGTCACCGCCACGTCGAAGCTCCATGACCTCGCCGATTGCGATCTGGTGATCGAGTCCATCGTCGAGGACCTCGCCACCAAGAAGGAGCTGTTCGACCAGCTCGACGACGTGTGCAAGGACGGCGCCATCATCGCCACCAACACCTCCACCCTGCCGGTGGTCGAGATGGCCGTGCAGACCGGCCGAGCCGACCGCGTGTGCGGCGTCCACTTCTTCAACCCGGCTCCGGCCATGGCCCTGGTGGAGATCATCCGGGCCCTCACCACCTCGGACGAGACCATCGCCGAGGTCACCGATTTCGCCACCGCGTGCGGCAAGTCGCCGGTCGAGGTCAAGGATCGCGCCGGCTTCATCGTCAACGCCCTCCTCTTCCCGTACCTCAACAACGCGGTGCGGATGCTCGAGAACGGCACCGCGTCGGCCGACGACATCGATACCGCCATGAAGGGCGGCTGCAACTTCCCGATGGGCCCCCTGGCGCTGCTCGACCTCGTCGGGCTCGACACCTCGCTCGCCATCCTCGATGCCCTCTACACCGAGTTCCGCGACCCGAACTACGCCGCGGTGCCCGCCCTGCGGCGCATGGTCGCCGCCGGCCAGCTCGGCCGGAAGTCCGGCACCGGCTTCTACACCTACTGATCCGGTCGGCCGGGTCCCCGCCACGACCCGACGATCCGGGCAACCGGGTCACGGCGGCGGCGGGCAACGGCGTGGTCGTGGAGCGTCGGACGGGGCACCGCCGCGCAGGAGGATCCCGCCGGTCACGGTGTTCCAGGCCATCGCGGCGACGAGCATCAGGCGCTCGAACAGCGCGATCCCGCCGGGCCACCGGACCAGCACCGCGAGGCCGAACAGGGCCCCGGCCAGACCGACCGTGGCGCCCGCGATCGCGCTGAACGGGCGGAACCACGCCGGCCCGAACCCGACCGGGGCCCGGTCGGCCATGAGCATCGCTGCCAACGAGAGGGCCAGGAGCCCCGCCGTGGCGGCCGCGTTGTGGACGGCGTCGGCCGGGGTCGCGCCGGCATCGACGAGGGCGATCGGGCATCCCGCCGAGCACGGCGACAGCGCGAGGACCACGAAGGCGGCGCCGGGGACGACGAGGAGCGCACCGATCGTCCGGAGCCCCGGCAGCGACACGCCGAACCCGGCCGCGAACACGAGCAGGCACGCCCCGACGATGGCGAAGGCGGCGTTGGTGGCCACCGCCCCCGGCGAACCCGTGGCGCCGAGCTCGCTGACGAAGCTCGACCACTGGTCGAAGCCGGGCGCCCGCCACCCGCCGGTGGCCACCGCACCGAGGAAGACCGGCGCGGCGAGCACGGCGGCGGCGCCGCCCACCTGTCCCGCACGTCGGCGCCGACCGACCTCCCGATCGCGTCCCGTCCCGTCGGGCAACCCGCGACCGGCCGGCGCGCAGCCGTCCGCCCGGCTCGTCACCACCGGCCACCCGCATCGTTCACGGGTGTTGTTCGCCACCGCCGGCGGCGGCGGATGGCCGGAACCCGTGTGGCCGCGCCCAACGATGCCGCTCCCGCAGGCCATCGGCGCGCGTCGGGGCACTAGAACAAGCGGGTGCCGCTCGAACCGCCGCCGACCCCGTGGGCCTTCCCGCCCGCCGACCGCGCCGACGAGCACGGTGTGGTGGGGATGGGCGCCGACCTCGAACCGGGCACGCTCCTGGCGGCCTACCGCTCGGGGCTGTTCCCGATGCCCGTCGACCGGGGCAGCCTCACCGCCTGGTGGTCCCCCGATCCCCGCGGCATCCTCCCCCTCGACGGGTTGCGAGTCACCCGCTCGCTGCGCCAGTCGGCCCGGCGGTTCGAGATCCGCGTCGACACGGCCTTCGCAGCCGTGGTCGACGAGTGCCGTGACCCGCGTCGGGACGGCGCCTGGATCACCCCGGCGATCAAGGACGCCTACGTGCGCCTGCACGAGCTCGGCTGGGCCCACAGCGTCGAGGCGTGGTCGGCCGACGGTCGCCTGGTCGGGGGGCTCTACGGCGTGGCCGTCGGCGGCGCCTTCGCCGGCGAGTCCATGTTCCACCTCGAGCGGGACGCGTCCAAGGTGGCCCTCACGGCCCTCGTGCGGATCCTTCGCGCCGGTGGTGCCGTGCTGCTCGACGTGCAGTGGACCACCGACCACCTGATCTCGCTGGGCGCGATCGACCTCGACCGGAACGAGTACCTGCGCCGGCTCCGGGCCGCGACCGCCCTCGACGTCGACCCGTTCGACCGGTCGAGGTTCGTTCAGCAGCACGGAACGTGAGAGGCAGGACCCCGCGACACCAAAAAGCGACATGCTGACCACGCAGGGCGCTTGAATCGAGACCTGGGCGGCCGATGGGTGGGGGTGGATCGGCGTGCCGTGATTGGTCTCAGCATCGGGCTCATGGGCCTGGCCCTCGGCGCCGCCGCCGTGGTGTGGGACGTCGTGGCGCTCGCCGTCCTGGCCGGGGCGCTGGCGCTGGCCGGCGGGGTGGCGGTGTACCGGCTGGTGGGGCACCTGCTGCGCGCCCGCCGGGAGATCGCCGAGCTCAACGGCCGGGTCGTCGAGCTCGAGACCTCCGTCGAAACCGAGTCCAGGGCGCGTGAGGACGTCGAGACCAAGCTGGCCTCTCGCATCGAACTGACCGCCATGCGCCGCTCCACCCAGGCCAACGCGCTCACCGACGCCACCACCGGGCTCTACAGCGAGGGCTACTTCACCGTGGCCCTCGACGCCCGCATCGCCTCGGCCCGCCGCAACCTCAAGCCGGTGGCGGTCGTGCTCATCGAGGTGATCGAGGGGCTCGGCAAGGAGCTCCCCCGGCCGGCCGACCCGAACAGCGTGGCGGCCGGCATCTCGGCGACCATCCGCGAATCCGACACCGCGTGCCGGCTGATGGACGGCGGCTACGCCCTCGTGCTCGAGGACACGTCGGAGAACGGTGCGATCTGGACCGTCGAGCGCATCCGCCGTCACATGGCGGCCCACGACCCGGGCCTCACGATGTGGGCCGGCGTCGCCTGCTACCCCGCCCACGGCTTCACGACCGACGAGATCCTCGATCGGGCCGATCTCGCCCTCGACATGGCCCGCGAGTGGCGCCAGGACCGCATCGAGGTCGCGTCGAGCGACTGAGCGGCTGTCGGCGCCCTACGAACCGCTGCCGGTTCCGGGTCCGGAGCCGTCGTCGGTGCGAGCGTCGAGCTCGGCCATGATCTCGACGGTGTCGGCCCCCAGGGGGCGCCCGCTCCACCGGAGACGACCGGGCGTGGCCGAGAGCCGGGCGATGAGCCCCTGCATCGGTGTGCCGTCGAGGTCGACGATCGAGCGGCGGGCCGCGACGTGGGGATCGGCCGCGATGTCGGCCATGTCGTAGACCGGCCCGGCCGCAGCGTGGGCCTCGTCGAACACCCGGAGGACGGTGGCGAGGTCGCGCTCGGCGATCCACGAGGCCATCCGGACGTCGATCTCCTCGCGGTGCGCGACTCGGCCGGCGAACCCGGCGAACCGTTCGTCGCCACTGAGCCCGATCAGCTCCATGACCCGCCCGGCGACCGACTCGGCCGAGGTGCTCACCGCCACCCACTTGTCATCCGCGGTGCGGTACGTCCCGCGCGGAACGGAGTACGGGATCCCCGAGCCGAGGCGCGGCTGCTGCTCGCCGGTGACACCGAAGAGCGACACCACGGGGCCCATGAGCTGCAAGAGCGACTCGAGGAGGCTGACGTCGACGATCTGCCCGACGCCCGAGTGCCGCGCGACCATCGTGGCGAACGCCGCCACCAGGGCGGTGACCTCGTCGGTGAGGGCGATCGGCGGGAGCAGCGGTGCGCCGTCGGGTTCGCCGTTGAGGGCGGCGAAGCCGCTCATCGCCTCGGCGAGGGTGGCGAACCCAGGGCGGTGGGCGTACGGCCCGTCCTGCCCGAAGCCGGTGACCCGGGTGACGACGAGTCGCGGGTTGCGGGCGATCAGCTCGTCGGGCACCAGGCCGAGGGCCTCGAGCTTGCCGGGGCGCAGGTTCTCGACCAGGACGTCGGCCGTATCGATCAACCGCCGGAGCACGTCGAGCTGGCCCGAGTCCTTGAGGTCGAGCTCGATGCACCGCTTGTTGCGCCCCCCGAACTTCCAGAAGAAGGTGACGTCGTCGCGCGGGTCGCGCCAGCCCATCGACCGGAGGGTGTCGCCGCCGCCGGGCCGCTCGACCTTGATCACATCGGCGCCGAAGTCGCCGAGGTACCGCGCGCACCCGGGCCCCGCGAGCACCGTGGCGAGATCGATCACCCGCAGGTCCGCGAGCGGGCCTGCCGTTCCGGTGTCGGGCTCAGGGGCTCCGCCGTCGTCGCCCACCGGTCGACCCGGTGCGGTCATCGCCGTCCGAACCGGTCGGCCACGAGGGTCGCGTGGGTCACGCAGGCGGTCCGGTGATGGCGAAGCACCGGTCGTGCAGCTCACCGAAGGAGTACTCGAAGTACATGCCGGCGTACATGTGGCGGGTCTTCTCGGTCCAGTCCAGGCACTCGGGGCTCGAGATGCGGCGCACGATCTGGAGGATGCCGCCCTCGTACACCCGGTACTCGGCCCACACGCCCGGGAACTCCTTCACCGAAGCGACCTCGACCCACGGCACGTCGCGGCTGAGCCCGAAGCGGCGCACGCGGTTGCGGTGGGTGTGGCCGGCGAAGTAGCCGCGGATGTTGGTCCGCTCCCCGACCAGCTCGACGAGCGCCTCGGAGTCGTCGGGGTGCACCCCGAAGTAGCTCTCGGGCCGCTCGTGCGATTCAGGGTTCCAGATGTGATGATGACCGAACACGAGGATCGGCCGGGTCGGGTCATCCGCCGCGGTGCTCGACGCGAGGTCGTCGAGGTAGGTGCGGGTTTCGCTGGTGACCCGCCCCGACGCCCGCTCTTCGATCGACGTGTCGATCACCGAGAGCGTCACGCCGGGCAGCTCGATCGTCATCGGAGCGTCGGCCGCGAACGTGGCCCGGTTGTAGGACTCGTGGTTCCCGCGGATGACATGGAGCCGCTCGCCGAACGCGGGTTCGTAGAACGAGCGGAACCGGTCGTACTCCTCGACGGTGCCGCGAGAGGTGAGGTCGCCCTTCACGACGACCGCCGCGAAGTCGTGCTCGCGCATCTCGTCGATGGCGCCGCGGTTCATGACCTCGGGATACGGGTCCTGGCCCGGCGCGGAGGCGAAGGTGGGCCCGAGCTCCATGCCCTCGATGATCCCGGCCTCGACCTCACCGAAGTGCACGTCGTTGACGGTGGCGAACCGGCACAGCAGCTCACCCGGCGGCCGGGCCAGGGTGCGGAACGCGAACCCGTCGTACTCGTAGGCGGTGTCGGGCTCGAGCCCGTCGTAGGTGCGCACGGTCATCCCGTCGTGCACCACCGCCTCGTCATCGGCCACCGTCGTCAGCTCCATGCCATCGCCCCCATGCACACGTTCTACCCGAGTTGTCCGCAGCCCGTCTCGATCACGACCTCGATGGCGGGCCTGCAGTTCCGGTGCGACCGAGTTGCGATGGCCAACGCTCCACTGGTGAGCAGCTTCGACCTCGAACCCGTGACGATGGGGGTATCGTCACGTCGTGACTGACGGGGTCGAATCGTTCCTCGCCTCGGTTAACGAGGCGGTCTCCGAACCGGGGCGGGTCGCGGCGGTTCGTCGCACGGGTCTGCTCGACACCGTTCCGGAGCCGTCGTTCGACACGCTCACCGCCGCAGCGGCCTCGTTGCTGGGAACCGAATTCGCGTTCTTGACGCTCGTCGATGACCGCCGGTCGTTCTGGAAGAGCGCCGTAGGGGTGTCATCGGACGTGCTTTCCGAGCGTGAGAATCCGGTCGAGGAGTCGTTCTGCCAGTACGTGATCGGGCTGGACAGCTCGTTCGCCGTATCGGACGCCCGCGCCGATCCGAGGACCCGCGGCAACCCGTCGGTCGATCAGATGGGGGTCATCGCGTGGGCAGGAGAACCGGTCCGGGCGCAGGACGGATCGGTGGTGGGTTCGTTCTGCGTCATGGCGGGCCAGCCCCGCGAGTGGTCCGGAACGGACCTCGAGATCCTCAAGGTGCTGGCGTCATCCGCGTCGCGTGAAGTGCAGTTGTGGACCCAGGTCCTCGAGTACGACCTCTTGCGACGTCGAGCCGAGGCGCTGGCTTCGCTGACCGCACGCCTCGGCGGCGACCTCACCACCGAGGAAGCGATCGGCGTGGTCGTGGAGTACGCCCCGATCGTGCTCGCGGCGGACTTCGCGATCGTGGGCCTTCTCGACCCGTCGGGCATGCACGTGCGAGTGACCGGGCCGCCCTCGTTGCCCCACGAAGCGTCCGAGCCGTTCGCCGTGCTGTCGGTGGACGAATCGACTCCCCTGACCGACGCCATCCGGTCCGGCCGTCTGGTGGTCGACACCGACGAACAAGCCCGCCACGAGTACCCGCTTCTCCAGTGTGCACGCGAGATGGCGGGCGTGAAGACGAGTGGGGCGGCCCCATTGAGGGTGAGCTCCGGGGCGATCATCGGTGCGTTCGGGGTCGCCTGGGAACGACACGTCGTCCTGGACCCGGTCGGCCGGTCGTTGTTGTCCGCCATCGCGAGCCTGTGCAGCCAGACGATCGAGCGCACGTGGCTGAACGACACCTCGAAGGAACTGATCACCGCGCTCACATTGCAGTTGTTCCCGACCGTGCCGGAAATGCCCAGACTGGATCTCGCCGCGACGTACCGCCCGTCCGATGATCGTCTTTCGTTCGGGGGCGACTGGTACGACGCGATCGCTCTCGATGACGAACGGATCCTCGTGATCGTCGGCGACGTCGCCGGCCACGGGGTTCCCGCTGCGGCGATGATGAGCCAGATCCGGGTCGTGCTGAACACCCTCGCACAGCAAGACACCCCGCTGGGTCAACTCGTCCCCGCGGCCGAGAGCCTGCTCTGGCAGTTCAACGGCCAATACCTCGCCACCCTCGCATTGATCGAGATCGACTTCGCGAACGAATGCCTCTCGCACGTCTCGGCCGGCCACCCTCCCCTTCTCGTACGGGCCGCCGATGGCACGGTGACCCGGTTCGGCGGCGGACGACGCCCACCGCTCGGCATCGGGGGCACCGCAGAACCCACCACGGTGCCGTTCCCACCCGGATCGACCGTTGTTGCCTACACCGACGGTCTCGTCGAACGACGGGATGTACCCATCGACCAGGGGATCGACACGCTCGCCGAAACGCTTCGAACCGTCGGATCCGACGACGCCCACACGGTCTGCGAGGCGATCATCGGCACCGTTCTCGCGAGTTCGCCACGCCAGGACGACATCGCGACGGTCGTGATCACCCACCTCGGCCCGACACCTCCTCTCCGCTGACTCGGTCGCAACGTCGGCACCGAAGGGCCGTCGGGCTCCGTCTCGCAGCCACGAACCGGTACCTCGTCAGCGCCGCTCGGCCGCATCGGTGGCGAACCGGCGCAGACCGAGCCAGACGCCATGGCCGAACGCTATTGGTCACGTTCAGCGCTTGAGCGTGTCGAGAACCGGTCCCCGACTCGGCAGGATGAACGGGGAGGGTCTGCCGCGGGTCGGTTGGCTAGTGCGGGAGAGCGGCGAGCCCCAGGCGTTGCCACACAAAGGGGCCCAGCGTTGGTCGCCAGTCGTTGTCGTCGGGACCGATGCCGATGGTGTGACCCGAGCCGGGATTGATCACGAAGTCACACCCGTCACCACCGACCCGCACTGCGGAGCACGTCTGGAATGCGTAGTCCGACGTCGAACCCGTCACCGAGTCGGTCGCGTAGTGGTACATCAACACCGGCGCATCACCCGCGCCGATCGTGAGCAACCCCAGTTCGTTGGCAGGCGTCAGGTGGGCACCGGTCGACACCGCCGCCGATGGCACCGGTGATTGCGCCGACAACGGCCCACCTGGGCTCGGGTCGTCGAGCAGCGCCGCACCCAACGCGATGACACCGCCCGCTGACGAGCCAACCAACACGATGCGCGTCGTGTCGATGCCATAGGTCGATGCCGAAGCCTTGAGCCAGCGCACGGCCTCCATTCCGTCGTCGATGGCGTTGCGAGCCGCGGTGAGTTGTTGCGCCGACGTTGATTGCGGCTGCAGTCGGTAGTCGATCGAAGCGACCACGAATCCGGCCTGCGCGTAGAGCGTGGCATCGCTGGCCATGTCGTTTCGTGACCCGTTGACAAAGCCCCCGCCATGGATCAAGACCACCAGTGGGCGGCTGGCCGATGGGCCGACCGGAGGGCGGTAGACATCGAGCAGCAGGCTCGTGGGATTCCCCTGATAGTTGTTGGCGGTGCCATAGAGCAGCCCGTTGGTGCGGGTGACCTGTGCGGCTGTGTACACCGACGTCACGAAGCGTCCCGAGCTGGGCATCGACGGTGCGTCGCGCAACGCCGCCGCCATGATGAGCTGGTCGCCGCATACGGCTTGACCGATGCCGATCGAGTCCCATCGTGGTTGCCCGACCACCGGGTCGGCGTTCCAGCCATTGGAAATGGTCCGAGTCGCGGACACTTCGCGTTGCGCCGGATCGGTCACCGAAGGGTCCAACGGCGCCGCGCCCACCAGTTCGTAGACCGCCGCCGAGGTGATGCCGCCGTAGCGCTGGGCCGGGTTCGACGATGTCGCCACGGTTCCCGCCACGCACATCTCCTGCGCCTTGGCCGAGGCCGCACCGTCGAGGTAGGCGTCACGCACCAGCGCGGGCGCTCCCACGGCGACCCTGGGCTGGTTGACCAAGTCGAGCATCCAGCCATCACAACCTGTGAGCAGTGCTACCAAGAGGGCGATGGCCGGGACGGGCCTCGCCCACGACGACAGCCCTCGAGCGGGCACGTGCCAATGACTCTGCCGGTGCCCTGAAGCGCGGCTTCGGTGCCTGGTCGGGATCGGTGGGAACACACCCTTACCTTCGGCCAATCTTTGCCCGACCTGAACCAAACGGCCTTACCTTCGGCCAATCTTTGCCCGACCTGAACCAAACGGCATCTCGCGACCGCCCATTTCGCGCCTCGTCGCGTCCGCGAATCGATGCTCCGCGCGACTTCATCGACCGCCAGACGCCTCGGTGTCCACCGTCGCGCCGGGAGGGGCGGGGTCGGGTAGAACGGGGCGATGCCCTCCACCGACCCGATCGACGTCGCCGCCCCGCTCCAGGGCACGATCGTCTCGATCGAGGTCG
>Ga0105044_10006570_pt1 | contig 15995 bp, 15 predicted proteins | sample MAT01_FD_78092 | JGI IMG/M metagenome (GOLD analysis project Ga0105044, IMG submission 78092) | Freshwater microbial communities from Lake Fryxell liftoff mats and glacier meltwater in Antarctica - MAT-01 | ecosystem: Environmental > Aquatic > Freshwater > Ice > Liftoff microbial mat | place... | reverse complement strand
CTTTCCTCATCATCCACAATTAAAATACGGGCCTTGGCCATAATACGTTCCTCCTGGATTCCATTTCACATCAGACGCCGCTGACCGGCGGACGGCGACGGCGCTGATCTTCCAGCACCTGGGCCAACCGGTTCTGCTGCTCGTCGCTTGTCTCCCCACTGAAAAACTCCGACACGCTCCCACTGCGAGCGAGTTGCGCCAACAACTTGTCTTCCGGGTGTGGCTGCATCGTCACCGGCAACCAAAACCGCACCGTTGTCCCCCGCCCCAACATGCTATCCAACTCCAACCACCCACTGTGCCGGTCTAAAATCTTTTTCACGATCGTCAACCCCAACCCCACCCCGACATTCCGCGTGGTCACAAACGGCTCGGTCACGCGCCGCAAATCATCCAACGCAATCCCCTCGCCCGTGTCCACAAACTCCACCCGCACCAATCCGCCCGCGGGCAACTTCCCATCGGGCACTTCGGTCGCCGCGACGTCCGCCGTGTTGATGGAAAGCCGGCCGCCGTTCGGCATGGCTTGCACGGCGTTGCGCATCACATTCTCGATCGCCTGCATCAGCCGGATCCGGTCCCCTTGCACCTTGGCGACTTTGTGACTGAAATTCCGTTTCACCGTCACCACGGGCGGCCCGCCCTCTTCCGCCGAGCGATCGCCCATCGCGATGACTTGCGCCAGTTTCTTGCGCGCAAATTCCGGTCCCAGATTCTTGAGGCACGCCTCGATCAACTCGCTGAGCACCAACTCCTCGTACACCAGCCCCAATGGCTGCGCGAAAAACGTCAGATTGTTCACCAACACATCCACGCGGTTCACTTCGTTCACCACCACGTTGCTGAACTGCTCACGAAACTCCTTGTCCCCGTGTCGCTCCGGCAACAACTGCCCAAAAATCTTGATCGAGACCAGCGAGTTCTTCAACTCATGCGACAGCCGGTAGGAAATGCGCGTGAACAACTCGCGCTCCTCCAATTCCCGCGCCGCCGCCTGCTGCAACTTCACCTGCGATAAATCCTCAATCAACGCCACCGCTACATCGCCCGCGGCGGAAGCGATCCGTGCCGCGCTGATGCCCACCAACCGTTTCGCGCGCGCCGTGGTCACTTCCCGCTGCGGAATCCGTTGCCCGGTCTGCAACGCCTCAAACAACACCGCGGCCACCCGGCTCGGCAGCCGGCTGGCCGCCTGGCCGACCTGCTCCGTCTCGTCGAGTTCCAACAATTCGCGCGCCAGCCGGTTCACATGCATAATGCGCTGATCTGCGCTCACGATCACCACCCCGGTGTGCAAATTGCCCAACACATCGCGCAGGAATAACTCCTGCCCCGCCGCCTGCTCCTGCAATTGTTGATTGCGCAACGTCAGCGCCAGATGCCCGAGCAGATGGTAAATCAATTCCAACTCATCATTCGCCAACGACTCGCCCGTGAGCTTCTGCCCCGCCGTGAGCACGCCCACCAACTGATCGTCATCCAACATCGGCACGGCGACCTCCGTGCCCAAGATGCCAAATTCCCGCAGCGCCTCCGCTTCCGCCATACTGGAACGCAAAATCACACCCGACCCGGCCAACACCGCGCCAATCCCTTCCGTCAACGTCAACCGCACCCGGGCCGCCAGGTCTTGCCGCACGCCCACACTCGTCGTCAACACCAACTCATCCCCCCGGCGGGTGAACAACGAGATGCGACCAATGCCCAACAACTCCCGCACCACCCGCAAAAATTCCTTCAGCAACGCCTCCCGGGTCGGCCGCTGCCCCAGCGTGCCGGCCAACGCCTTCAACGCTTCGCGATACCGATGCGAATCAGCCACGGTCGGCCCAGCCACCACCGGCACCTGCAACGGCCGCGCCGGCAACGGACTTTCGATCCGTTGCAGTTTCGTTTGGGCCTCGCGCAATTCGAGCGTACTCCGCAACGTCCGATCCACTTGTTCGACCGGGTCGGTATCGGTAAACACGAGCCAATGACTGGGCAGCGCATACACGTTACGTTGCATCGGGGTAACCCGGACGCAGACGGACGCCGGCGCCGCACCACTCGTCAGCGACTCAATCGCCCACCGGGCCGATTCACCCAGCGAGACCGCATCCAGGACGACGGCATCCGCCAGCGGCCGCCAGGTCGCAAACAACTTGTCGAATGCCGCGCGCGTCTGCTCGGCCGGCGGCGACAACGGCACGACGCTGGCATATTGGCCCAACGCTTCCACAAAAGCACTTTGCAGCTCCCCGGCCTGGGTGAGCAATAGGATCGTTTTCATACGGCGCGGTTCCCCTCGGTTTCGCCATGATACCGGCGCAACACCACGGCGGTGTTGCGTCCGCCAAAACTAAAAGAATTGCTGACCGCCACTTCCACCGGGTGATGGCGCGATTTGTTCGGGACGTAATCGAGATCGCATTCCGGGTCGGGATATTCGTAATTCAACGTGGGCGGCAGCCGGTTATCACGAATGCTCAAGCAGCACGCCGCGACTTCACTGGAGCCGCAGCCACCCTGCATGTGACCCACCGCCGACTTGATGGAACTCACCGGCAAGTTGTACGCGTAGTCACCAAACACCTTCTTGATCACAAACGTCTCCGCCCGATCACCCCGGGGCGTCGAAGTGCCGTGCGCGTTCACATAATCCACCTGATCCGGCCGGACACCGGCGCGGGTTAAGGCCAACCGAATCGCGCGCGCGCCCTGTTCCCCTTCGGGAGCCGGCTCACACATATGATAGGCGTCGCACGTGGATCCCCAGCCGGCCAGTTCCGCGTAAATCCGGGCGCCCCGTTTGAGCGCATGGTTCAACTCTTCAATCACCACCACCGTCCCGCCTTCGGCCATGATGAACCCGTCACGTTTCGCGTCGAATGGCCGCGAAGCTTTCTGCGGTTCGCCATTCCGCCACGTCATGGCGTAACTGGCATCCAGCGCGGCAATAATCGGCGGATGCACCGGCGCTTCCGCGCCACCCGCAAACATCACATCCGCTTCATTCTTCAAAATCAAATCCGCCGCATGCGCAATCGCCGCGGTCGAACAATCACAGCCGGTCGAAATGGTAATGCTCGGTGCCCGCAACCCGAGATGCAAAGCAATCTGCCCGCCGCACGACCCGGTAAACACCGCCGTGCCGGTATACGGGCTGATGGCTTCCGCGCCGCGTTCGACGAACACCCCATATTCCTGCGTCGCAAAGAGCCACCCGGCATAAGCGGTGCCCATGGAAATGCCCATTCGCTCAGGAAATTCTTGTTCCATCACCAAGCCGGCGTCCTGTGCGGCCAGGATGGCAGCAACCAAACCGATTTGCGTGAAGCGATCGGTCCGTTTGCAATCTTTGCGGGAGAGCCACTGTTCGGGATGGAAGTCTTTGACCTCGCCGGCGATTTTGCACCGGCAATCCGATTTCACCAGCGCCGGCGACCGATCCACGCCAGACACACCATCAATGAGGTTTTTCCAGAATTCCGCCGCACCAATTCCGACTGGTGTGACAACCCCCAACCCTGTGATGACCACACGTCGGTCGCTCATAAGCCTCCGTCAACGGCGCGGGGAAACTGCGAATTGCCTACTGCATTTCACCGCTCAGCTCCTTGCTCTGACCGGCTTTCAGAAGATTCCCCGACGCGGACTATACAAAATCGCTTGGATGAGTAAAGATTTTCTTCGAACAGTTTTGTGCGCGCCCGGTCGGTACGTGCATCAGGCGGCCTTTTCTTGTGTCGAAACCTGCCGTTCGATGATAGGGATGCAAACTTGAAAGGTGCTCCCTTTACCCTCGATGCTGCTGACGGTGATAATGCCACCGTGGTCGCGGACAATCTTCTGGGAGATGGATAAACCGAGACCGGTGCCTTCTTTTTTGGTGGTGAAGAAGGGGTCAAACAGCCGGCCACGAATCGCCGCGGGGATCCCGAGACCGTTGTCAGTGACTTCAATCACGCCACATTGCCGCCGCTTTTCGCCTCGCTCACTGGGTTCCATCCATCGCACACCGGTCGCGATCTGAATTTTTCCTTGCTCCGGCAAGGCATCAGCCGCGTTGTTGATCAGGTTGATCAGCACTTGGAGGATTTGTTGCTTGTTGGCGAGGACGGTCGGCTGCTCGTGGAATTGTTTGGATAACTCGATCCGTTTCGCTTTCACCCGGGGCTGCGCAAGCAAGACGGCCTCGTCCACCAAATCCGTCACTCCAATGGCCGCCGCCATCACCTGCGAGGGACGGGCAAAAGCCAGCATACTCTCAATCACCTTCGTGATGCGATCCACGTCCTTCAACACCAGCTTGCTGAATTCGTTCTTAAATTCCGGATCGTCTATTTTTTCCGGCAGCAGTTGCGCGAAGGTCCGAATCGAAGCCAGGGGGTTGCGAATCTCGTGCGCCACGCCGGCCGCGAGGGTGCCCAGTTCGATGAGCTTGTTCTTGCGGAAAATTTCTTCTTCCATCTTGCGGTACTTCACCGCCAGCGCAACCTCCGTGACAAGCGTTTGCAGCACGCGCAGGTCACTGATAAAAAACATCGCCCGGGTCGCCTTGTCCCCCAACCCCAGCACACCCGTCACTTTGCCATCCAAAATCATGGGCACACAGACCGCCACTTGAAACTGCGCCAACTCAGCCACCAACGCCTGCCGGGTCGCCTCATCCTCGCGCCGCTGTAGCTCCTCCCGGACGAGAACGTCACGTCGCGTCCTCAACCACTCAATGACGCGCGAGGTTTCCGCCCACTCCGGCGCGGCTGCCACTTCAGCAGCCGGCAGCCCGCTCTGCGCGCGCAAACGATAACGACCCGACAACGGGTCCTGCAACAAAATGACCGCGCGCGAAACCTGCATCTGGCCGTGCAACGTATTCACGACAATGTCCAACACCTCATCCACGGTTCCCAAGTGGCTCAACTGCTGCACCAAACCGGTGAGTGCGGCTTGATAACCCGAACGTTTGGTGAACAACCGCTCTTGCACGAGTCGTTCCGCCCGCGGCAACCAGCGTGGCAACAGAAACGCGAGCGCCAGCCCCACGACCACCACCAGCAGGATGGTAAACAAAATCTGTTGTTGGTTCATGAATCCAGGCGCCACCAACGTCATCGCGCCGATGAACAACAGACTGACCGCCACCACCACGACCAGCGTCACCGAATGCAGCAGCACCCGCATGATGACCACGTTGTAGTCCGCCAACCGTGCCTTCGCCATGACGTAGGCGAGAAAGAGCAGATTGAGCGGCAGCACGAAAAAACCAAACGGGGGAATGTTCACATCGTACCCCAACGGAATGATGATGGAACTCGTTGTCAGAAAGATGATGAACCACGCCGCGAGAAAATACGTCAATTGGGAGCGCCGATAACCAATTTGCTGGCGGATCGCATTGAACACCAATCCCACCCCCAAGAACTGCCAAGTCAGCATATACGCCATCAGCCAGGGATATAAATGGCGATCGTACCGGACGTAATGCTCCATGTACGGCACACTGCGCAATCCCGTGATCAACCGGTCATTCCACAACAAAATCACGAACAACAACGCCGTGACGTACGACCCGATCAGCCACCACCGCATCCGCCGTTGTTTTTCTGCCAACGCGCACAGAGTGTGAAACCAAGCGGCGTGCACCGCGATGGAAAAGGTCAACGTCCAGTAGGCCGCCAGCAACGCCCGCGCCCCCATGAGTGGATAGTAGTAATGCGCAAATCCCACCGTCCACGCGCCCATCAATGACAAGGTGACCCCAAACAAAGGCCCGAGAATCTGGTAGCGATTCCGCCACCACACCGCCCCGGCCGCAGCGAAGCTGACCACCGCGTTGATCAGCACTAGAAAATATAGCAACCTCGTCATACGCGCCGGTCAGTGCCTACGACTGGGCAGCCTCCGACCGGCGCCACGGAAAAAATGCCCACACCTGCTCGCGATAGTTGACGTACTGCTCTCCAAATTTCGCGATCATCTCCACTTCCTCCCGTTGCCACCGCGCCAGCAAAAGCGGAATGTACAACCCCAGCGGCAACAGCATCGTGAGATACGCATTCGCCACCAACGGAATCGCCACCACCTCCAACATGATTGCCGCGTAGGCCGGGTGTCGCATCCATCGGTAAATCCCCAGCGTCACCAACTGATGCCCCTCACGGATTTCCAAGTTCAAGCTCCACATCTGGCCCAACGTCCGAATCGCCAGCAACCGCACCACCAGCGAAATGCCAAACAACACCAATCCCACCACCGCAATCACCCAACTGAAATCCGCGCCGCGCCGCCAATAAAAAAACTCCACCCCAGCCACCACATAAATTAACGCGTGCAGAATGTGAAAAACCGTGTAGGACCAACTCATCTTCACACTGCCACGAGACGCCTGACTGCTAAACCGGCGTTCGTACAGCCGTTCGATGATCGCCACCAACAGAAATCCCCATACCACCCACTCTTGGGTTCTCATACCGGCACTATAAATACTGGCCAACGCGAAAAGAAAACACTAATTTTCGTCACCCCACCTATGCTTCACCAACCCCATCATCCGCGGCGCTACATCCTTTGGCTCCCGCCGGTGCTCTGGGCAGTGGTGATTTTTTTCCTCTCCGCCACCTCCGCGCCGCCGGTCCCCCCATTGGACATCCCGGCCTACGACAAAATTGGGCACATGGCCGTGTACGGGTTTCTCGGTTTCCTGATCACCCACGCCCTGCGCCGTGCGCACCACCTATCGGTCCCCCGGGCCGCGCTGATCGCCATCCTCCTCGTCGCAGCGTATGGCGCTTCCGACGAATGGCATCAATCCTTCGTTCCCGATCGCGACGCGAGCCTCGCCGATTGGTTCGCCGACATCCTCGGCGGCTCCCTCGCCCAACTCATTCACTGGTATGACGCACGCCCAAACCGAAAAACAACTCGCTAAACTCCGCGACGAAATCCGCCGCCACGACCACCGCTACTACGTCGCGGCCGCGCCGGCCATTTCGGATTACGACTACGACCAGCTTTTTGGCGAACTCCAAAAACTCGAAACCGAATTCCCGGACCTCGTCACCCCCGACTCCCCCACCCAACGCGTCGGCGGCGCGCCACTCAAAGAATTCCAGCACGTCCACCACGCCGTCCCCATGCTCTCCCTCGAAAAGACCGACACCCTCGCCGGCCTGAAAAAATTCGCCGCCGACATCCAAAAAAAACTACCGGGCGAAACGATCGAGTACATCCTCGAACCCAAAGTGGACGGCGTCTCCATCAGCGTCCGCTACGAAAAAGGCGTACTCATCCAAGCCGCCACCCGCGGTGACGGCCAAACCGGCGACGACATCACCGCCAACATCAAAACCATCAAAGCCATCCCGCTCAAACTCCCCCAGCCGGTCACCCTCGAAATCCGCGGCGAAGCCTACATGGCCGTCACCGAATTCGAGAAGCACAACGCCAACCTCCACGCCGCCGGTGAGAAAACGTTACCCAACCCCCGCAACGCCACCGCCGGCTCCCTCAAACAACTCGACCCGCGCGAAGCCGCCAAACGCCCGCTCAACGCCGTCTTTTACGCCGTGGTGGGCGGAGACTTCCCCACCCACGCCCAAGCGTTGGCGGCCCTGCAACAGCTCGGCTTCCCCACCCCACCCCATTGGATCTGCGCCTCGATGGACGACATCATCACCCGCTACGAGTCCAACGATCTCCGCACCCAAGTCCCCTACGAACTCGACGGCATCGTCGTCAAAGTCAACAACCTCGAACAACAACGCCGCCTCCCCGCCAAATCCCGCACCCCCGGCTACGCCATCGTCTTCAAACCCGAACACTGGATCAAACCCGCCGAAACCAAACTCCACGCCATCACCATCCAAGTCGGCCGCACCGGCGTCCTCACCCCCGTCGCCGAACTCGAACCCGTCTTCGTCCAAGGCAGCACCGTCAGCCGCGCCACCCTCCACAACGAAGCAGAAATCAAACGCAAAGACATCCGCCTCGGCGACACCGTCATCATCCGCAAAGCCGGCATGGTCATCCCCGAAGTCGTCGCAGTCGTCACCGCCAAACGCACCGGCCACGAAAAGATTTTTCACATGCCGGAAAAGTGCCCCGTCTGCGGCGGCCCCGTCACCCGCGACCCCGAATTCGTCGCCCTCCGCTGCGAAAACATCTCCTGCCCGGCCCAACTCAAACGCACCATCGAACACTTCGCCATGCGCAAAGCGATGGACATCGAAGGCGTCGGCGAAGTCCTCGCCAACCAACTCGTGGACACCGGCCTCGTCAAAGACGTGGCCGACCTCTACACCCTCACCATCGCCCAACTCGCCGCCCTCGAACGCATGGCCGACAAATCCGCCGCCAACGTCATCACCGCCATCGCCGCCAGCAAAACCCGCGACCTCTGGCGTCTGCTCCACGGCCTCGGCATCACCCACGTCGGCGAAGAAGCCGCCCGCAAACTCGCCGCCCACTTCGGCAGCCTCGACCAACTCGCCGCCGCCACCGTCGAACAACTCCTCACCGTCCCCGACATCGGCGAAATCATGGCCGCCAGCATCCAAGACTTCTTCCGCAACGACCGGAACCAAGCCGTCCTCAAAAAACTCAAAGCCACCGGCCTCAATCCGCAATCCGCAATCCGCAATCCGCAATCGAATGGCCCCTTCACTGGCAAGACCATCGTTGTCACCGGCACCCTCACCGGCCTGTCCCGCGAAGAAGCCCAAGAAAAACTCCGCCAAGCCGGTGCCACCGTCACCAACAGCGTCAGCCAAAAAACCGACTACCTCATCGTCGGCACCGCCGCCGGCAGCAAGTTCGAAAAAGCCCAGAAGTTGGGAGTCAAGACGCTGACGGAAACCGAATTAATGCAGCTGCTCAGTAACAGCCATGATTGACCTGATTCAACTCACCAGCGGCGAACGCTTACTCCGAATCAGCGACGCTTCGTCAGGCCTCAGTCTGGAGAAGAAGCTCGACCCCCACCAACCCGTCGCCCGTCAGCAGGAACGATTGCTCGCCGCTTTCGAGGCCGCGCGGATCCGTGAACTGGCTTCGACTCCCTGACAAAGCCACCCACCGCCACCCGGTACCACCATCACCGGCAGCGTCAGCAAAAAACGGCATACGGTGTGTGCGGCTACTATTTCCGCGCTCAGCCTCCTGTTGCGGAACACCCATCCCAAACTGAACTCCGGCTCCCCCGTTTGGAGTTCAGCCTTTAGGCCGTCCGGGTGTGATCCCCAACCTGCCATTCACAAGTTGCCGGGTGACTTTGTTGCATTGCTGAACGAATGACTCAGGGGCATAATCCAGCGCGGTGACGAAGCCGCAACGCAATAGGAGAATTACCCATGTCTGATTGGCGATTGACCCCGCAGAATACCACCCTCGTTATCGTGGATGTGCAGGAGAAATTGATGGCGGCCATGCCGCGGCGCGACGACACCATTGCCGGCGTGAAGAAGCTGCTCGGCGCGGCGCAGGTGTTGCAGGTGCCGGTGGTGGTGACGGCGCAGTATGTGAAGGGACTCGGGCCGGTCTGCGCGGAAATCACCGGACCGCCAGCCATCGAGAAACTGGCGTTCTCGTGTTGCGGGAGCGAGGAGTTCACGCGGACGCTGAAAGATCTGCGCCGGCAACGGATCATTGTCTGTGGCGTGGAGGCGCATGTGTGCGTGCAGCAGACGGTCATTGATCTGATGAAAGATTATTTCGTGTACGTCTGCGCGGACGCGGTGTGTTCGCGGCGTGATCTGGATCGGGACGTGGCGCTGGAGCGGATCCGCGATTGCGGGGCCGTCATCACCACGGTCGAAAGCGTGATCTTCGAAATGCTGCGCGCGGCCGGGACGCCGGCGTTCAAAGCCTGTTTGCCGCTGTTCAAGTAGCGGCGGTCGCGATTACGAAAAAGTCTGGTCCGAGCCGGGAAACTCGCCGCGTTCGACGTCTTGTTTGTATTGCGCGAAAGCCCGGCGCATTTCCTCGGAGAGATTGGCGTAGCGTTTGACGTGTTTGGGCGTGAACGACGTGAACAACCCCAGCATGTCGTTGCTGACGAGAATCTGCCCGTCACAACCGGCTCCGGCCCCGATGCCAATCGTCGGCACCGCCACGGAAGTCGTGACTTGCCGGGCGACACCGGCCGTCGTGCCTTCGATGACGATGGCGAACACGCCGGCCCGTTCGAGCGCTTGAGCGTCACACAACACGGCGTCGGCGGATTCGGTGGTGCGGCCTTGAATTTTGTAGCCCCCAGTTTCGAGGATGGATTGCGGTAGCAAGCCGACATGCCCCAGCACCGGCACACCGTTCGCGACCAAAGCGCGCACCTGTTCGGCCACGGCCACCCCACCCTCCAATTTCACCGCCTCCGCCCCGGCTTGAATGAGCCGCCCGGCATTTTCCAGCGCCGCCGGGACCGTCGAGTAACTGAGGAACGGCAGATCCGCCACCACCAACGCTTGCGGCTTCGCGCGCGCCACGGCTTTGGTGTGGTGGATCATTTCCTCCATCGTGACCGGCAGCGTGTTCTCGTAACCGAGCACCGCCATCCCCAGCGAATCGCCCACCAAAATCAATGGCACACCGGCTTCGTCCATGATTTTGGTGGTGAAAAAGTCATAAGCTGTCAGCGCGGCAATTTTCTCGCCGCTTTGTTTCATCGCACGCAGGGTTTGGACGGTCACTTTGTGTTCGTTCATGGCGTCACCAATCAGCCTGCCAAAGTGTAACCGCGCCGCCCCCCGCCGGCAACTCCCGCAGGCGTGCGGCAACGGATTGGCCGGTGCCCGCCAGAATCAAGTCCGGTTCGATACTCGCGAGCGGCAACAAGACAAACCGCCGTTGCGTGAGCCGGGGATGCGGGATGATCAAGTCCGGCTCCGCAAGTTGCTGGTCGCCGAAATACAGGATGTCCAGATCCACGGGGCGCGGTGCGTTCACTCCGCCCGACCGGTCGCGGCCATGCGCCAATTCGTATGCGAGGATTGCGGCCAGTAGTTGGCGCGGGGTTTGGTCATACTCGATTTCCACCACCGCGTTGAGAAACGGCCCTGCGCCGGGCGGACAATCCACCGGCTCCGTCTCAAACACCGGCGAGGCGCGCAGCCAACGCTGCGCAGAAAGCGATTGCAAGAAATCTCGTGCTTGCTGAAGATGCCGCAGCCGGTCGCCCACATTCGAGCCGAGACCGAGGCCGGCTTTCACCGCAATCCCAGCACGTCCTGCATGTCGTACAGGCCGGGCTTTTGGCGGACGACCCATTTGGCGGCGCGCAACGCGCCGCGGGCGAACGTCTCGCGGCTGCTGGCGCGATGACTGAGTTCGATGCGCTCGCCGGCGGTGCCGAAGGTGACGGTGTGATCCCCCACTACATCGCCAATGCGCAACGCGTGAGCGGGCGCCGGCTTGCCGCGCGTTTGTTGGAGGATTTCCTGCAACCGTTTGGCGGTGCCGCTGGGGGCATCTTTCTTGGCGGTATGATGGGTTTCGACGATCTCCGCTTCCCAGTTGTTGCCGACGATCTCGGCCACTTTCTGCGTCACCCAAAACAAGGTGTTCACGCCCGTGCTGTAATTCGCCGACCAGACCACCGGCACCGGCGCCAGCGTTTGGCGAATCGCCTGCTTCGCGCTGTCAGCATGGCCGGTGGTGCCGACGACGAGCGCTTTTTTATGCTGCGCGACAAGCTGCGCCACCTGCGCCGTGGCTTCCGCCAACGCGAATTCCACGACGACATCCGCTTGTGGCAACACCTTGCCCAAATCGTCGCCCACATCCACGCCGGCAACGAACTGCAATTCCGGATCGTTCTTCGCGCAGGCAATCAACGCCTGCCCCATCCGGCCTTTCGCGCCGCAGATGATGACCTTGACCGGGTTCATGACATCAACCCGACGAGTTGGAGGGTTTTCCGCAATTGCGCGCGGTTGGCGTCGCTCATGGGCACGAGCGGCAAACGGTAGGTTTCCTCGATTTGACCCAGCATCGCGAGCGCGGCTTTCACCGGCACCGGGTTGGTCTCGATGAACAAGTCTTTGAACAGCGGATACCATTTCGCGTGAATCTGCCCGGCGCGTACGAAGTCGCCTTGTAACGCGGCTTGCACCAGTTCCGTGATTTCGCGCGGAATCACGTTGGACGCGACGCTGATCACGCCTTGGCCGCCGATGGCTTGCATCGGCAGTGTCAACGAATCGTCACCGGAGAGAATCGAAAACTCACGATCCACCAACGCTCGCAATTGACTGACGCGATCCACATTGCCGGTCGCTTCTTTCAATCCCACCACCTGCCGCGGACAATCCCGTCGCAGCCGGGCCATCGTGTCGTTGGCGATATCCACACCGCAGCGGCCGGGGACGTTGTAGAGGATCATCGGCAAATCCACCGCCTCGGCAATCGCGCGGAAATGCGCGTACAAGCCGGCTTGGGTGGGTTTATTGTAATACGGGGCGACTTGCAGCGAGGCATCCGCGCCGGCTTGCTTGGCGTGGCGGGTGAGGACGATGGCTTCATCGGTCGAATTGGAGCCGGTGCCGGCGATGATTTTGCAGCGTTTCGCGGCGTACTGAATCACCAAGGCGATGACGCGATCGTGTTCTTCGTGGTTGAGCGTGGGCGATTCGCCCGTGGTGCCGCACGGGACAATACCAGCCACGCCGCCCTTGATCTGGAGTTCCACCAAATCGCGCAACCGCTGTTCATCCACCGTCCCACTTTTCGTGAAGGGTGTAACCAAAGCTGTATAGACGCCTGTAAACATTGCGGCGGGCATCATAGGTTCCGCCCACTCATTTGCAAGCCCGCAACCGTTGATACGCCCGGGTCAAGCCGGCCTCGCTCCCGCTCAAGAGGAGCGACCGGCCGATGATCCGATACACCTCGCGCCGGGTGATCTTGATGCGTTGCGCCGGGTCCAGCGGATTGGCGGTGCGCAAGCGCGCAATCGTCTGCACACCAATCCAGATCGGCCACACACAAGCCAGCCGTAGCCGGCGTTGCGACTTGGGAATGTGCCGGGTGTACTCCCACCCCGCGTCCAAGTGCCCCAACGCCACATCGAGCCAATGTTGATAGAGGTCGCGGATGGACGGGTAGCTGGCCGGTTCGAGCAGGCGTTCTGGTTCCGCGACCGGCAGATAACACCGCTCGATGCGCAAATCTTTCGGGAGATCGCGAAGGATGTTCACCAACTGTAATCCTTTCCCGAGGCGCACGCCCCATTCGGCCATGCCGGTCTGCGGCCAGTCCGGCAAGTGCGCAGCGCATATCTGCGTCCAAAATTCGCCCACGCACCCGGCCACCATGTACGTGTACTGGTCCAATTCGTCCGCAGTCAGCGCGGTGAGCTGGCCTTCGGGAAACCGTTGCAAGTCGAAGATTTGGCCGCGCACGATGATGGCGAGCAATTCCTGGATGCGCCGGCAATCGGTTTCCGCAAAACCGTCGAGCGCGCCCAACACGTCGGCCAGTTGTTCGAGTAACTGGCGCTCCGCCGGGGAGGCTTGCAGGCCGGCCACGGGGCCGAGATCAGGCACGCGCGTGAGACTTTTATATTGCTGCAACAACATCACCCGCTTCGCGCGCGGAACGGCGTCGGTGTCCGCAATCGTGTCGCTGGCGCGCGCCAACAAGTAGGCGACGGAGATTTGCGATCGGATGGCCGGCGGCAACACGCGCAACGTCAGGTAGAACGAGCGCGAGACATCGCGCAGCAAGGGGCCGATCAGTTCTTTCGGGGCAACGCTCATCCGCAGTGGGCGCGACTCTAAGGTAATCCCCCCGATTTGGCAAAGCCTGCGTAGCCGGCAGGGGGGACAGTTCAACCCGCTGGGCACCGTGAGCGATCAGCAATCAAAGCGTGATCGTTGGAGAAGTTGCTGGCAATCACGCTTCACACACCCGGCGCAACGGCGCGCGCATCTCCGCTCCTGATCATCAAGCACGCCGACGCCCCCTGCCCCGGTGGCACAAGCGTCCCGGCTTGTGGGCCTTCCGGATTGAATCCGGACACCCTTGCGATCACACGGGATGGCGTGAGGGCGACTGATTCTTCCGTAAACTCAGGACCGGATCGCGTCGTCAGCCGCCGCCGGGCAGAATTACGAAAAGAGGCAATCCGTGAAAAGTGATGCGCTGGCCTTTTTGACGGCATGGTTGTGAGAGCGGTCAGCTTGCAGCCATCAGCGATCAGCTCGGAGCGCGAGGAGCGGCAAGATGCTCGCGGTGTCCGGCTGAAAGCTGACGGCGGATTACGGATGGCTGCCTTTCTTTATGGCACCGTTTTGACGGCGGGATCGCTCCACGCGCCTTCGCCGCGCGCGCCCACGGCGCGGACGCGGGACCAGACTTTCTGGCCGGAGACGAGCGTGTCGTTGAGTGAGCACCGGGCCTTGGTGCTGGTGGTTTTGTCCTGCCAGACGAGCGGCAGCGTGCCGTTCTCCATGGCGATTTGCACCTGATAAACCCGCGTGCCACTGACGCGGTTCCACAGGGCGAACAATTCGCCTTCATGGTCGCTGGGTTTCAAGCGGAGGTTCTGCACCTGCGTCATGGGGACCGGGCTGGGATCGTTGCTGGCTTGCATGCCGGCGTCGTGGATCAACTCGACGTCGCCCTTGGCCGCTTCATTGACCTGCCCGGCGCAATCGCGCAGCAAGCTCTCGACGGTGCGCCGATGCTCATCGCGGTCGTCCTTCAACGCCAGAAGCGCGACCTTCGCGTCCGCAAACGCCTGCTGCGAAGCGGCGAAAGTCGTCAGCGCCGCACCGAGACTCGTGACTGTGCCGCCCGAATTCGGATACTGCGCCGCATTCGTGGTCATCGCGTTCTTGATTGCCGTCGCCGACTCCAAAAACTGAATATCCGATTGCTTCTGCAACTCCAATTTGGGTTTGATCATGGATTGGTTCCTTTGGCGTGTCACCACGGAATCATACCTCCACCCTGCATCGTAGTTGATACCGGGTTGGTCGTAGCGGAGTGACATGTTGAAGAACCGTGGGAGCAATACCAATACCGGCTCCGCCCGCTGCGGGCAGTCGCGGAACTGCGAGGACAGCCGGCAACTTCCTGCCATTGTGTGACCGGCCCTGCGCGACCGGGTTGCGGAGGTCAGAACGCCGCTTCTTAAGCTCATATCGCCGGTGTCGCAAACAAAGTGGCGGTGTTATGACTCAAGAACTCCGAATTGGATGAGCAATAATCGGACTTCTGGGCTTGAACGTGGCCGTCTTGAAATCAAGCCCCGATGACATGAAAGTAAGCCCCGCCAACATGAGATCAAAGTACGCCGCCATGAGATTAAACTCCGCCGGCATGAGATTAAACTCCGCCAAAATGAGATTAAACTCTGCCGGCATGAGATCAAAGTACGCTGACATGACATCAACCCACCGGGTTCTGGCTCCAGAACTCACCGTTCCGAGTGCGGTTTCCGCCGGCTCCTAGCCAGAATGAGAATTCCCCAGCGTCATCCCACCCTTTCCTTTCGCACCCGCGCCATTGTGAATCTGAGAATTTGGCAAAGCTGACACGCCCCGTCATTCTCGGCTTGTGCCTGAATCCGCTGCTGCCTGGTTCCCGTGCCGCCGGGAACCATTTCTGCCGGTGGTGCGAGCGTCCCCGCGAGCGGGGCACCAAGCCCGGCCTCGCGGGACGCTCGGTCCACCGGCAGCACTGTTCTGATCCACCTCTTTTGTGTGATCGCACTTCTTTTTGTTTTGACAGGGCGCGGAGCGGAGGCGTAAAAGCGTGATCGTTGGAGAAGTTGATGGCAATCACGCTTCACACACAGGGCGACACGTTCGACAACAGCCACCCGCTCTTGATCGTGGACTACGCCGATGCCGCCTGCCCCGGTGGCACAAGCGTCCCGGCTTGTGGGCCTGCGGGATTGAATCCGGACACCCTTTCGATCACACTGGATAGCGTGAGCATTACGAACCAGTTCTACCGGTTCGCCAGTCGCGCCGTCGCGACAGTCACGAATCTGAATGCGGGGACCCACACGT
>Ga0105044_10006567_pt1 | contig 15998 bp, 11 predicted proteins | sample MAT01_FD_78092 | JGI IMG/M metagenome (GOLD analysis project Ga0105044, IMG submission 78092) | Freshwater microbial communities from Lake Fryxell liftoff mats and glacier meltwater in Antarctica - MAT-01 | ecosystem: Environmental > Aquatic > Freshwater > Ice > Liftoff microbial mat | place... | reverse complement strand
CTTTACATAATGCACATCATTGGTCGCCACCAAGCCAATGCCGAACTTTTCGGCCCAAGGAGCCAACGTTTTGTTGACTTGGTGTAACTCGGGAATGCTATGTTCTTGCAGCTCAATATAAAAATTCTCTTTGCCAAAGACATCCACATACCAGCCCAGGCGCTCATAGGCCTCTTTGTCTTTGCCGTTCATCAGCAACTGGGGCACTTCGGCACCCAGACAACCGGTGGTGCAGATAATGCCTTGGGCATGTTTGGCCAGAAAATCGTGATCGACGCGCGGCTTGTAATAGTAGCCATTGAGTTGGCTATGGCTGGCAATTTGCAGCAGGTTGCGATAGCCCGTCATGTTTTGGGCCATGAGCAACAGATGATGATTTTCCCGATCCAGTTGACCGTCGCGCCCGCCCATAGGCCGCCCCCAAGCGGTCTGGTAGGCTTCAATGCCAATGATTGGCTTGATCTCATTATCTTTGCAGGCGCGAAAGAACTCAATCGCGCCATGCATCACCCCATGGTCGGTAAGCGCCAAGGATTTTTGCCCCAACCGTTTGGCTTCTTTCACCAATTCTTTGATGCGGCCCAAGCCGTCGAGCATGGAATATTCGGAATGGACGTGGAGATGTACAAAGTCGTTGGCCATGAGACTTCCCTGTTGCAACTAGTACTGCCGAACTCTGCGCAATGCCATCGATGATAAACTGTATGGGCGTTTGCCCAGATAATGCAGAATCATCTCTACGCGCGTGTGCGATACCCAATCGTGCTATAACAACGTAGCCGCTAAAACATGAATCACCTACTGACCAAATCGTGTGCGTAGATGGCTAGGTGATTCAACGGCAAACTATAGCACTGCGCAAAACCAATGTCGTGCGCTGGTCGATCTATTATAGCAAAAAAAAGCGGTCATTGCTAGCGTTTGGCGATGTAGTTTGGGTTACGAAGGGCCAAGCAGGATGCACGGATTGTTGCCAGCTTACGATTGACAGGCGTGAAAATTTATGCTATGTTGTGAACCATTCAGCGAGAAAAGAACAAAAGAAAAAGAGCGCGCCAGGCGACTTACCCACGTTGTCTTGGGTGTAATCGCTAGCGCTTTGCCACGCACCTTTGTGCACCTAGTGGCTTACGCAGGGTAGAAATCCTCATCCAAGATTTTGTCTAAGGCATAGGGGCAATCAGCGGGGAAAGTCGGCTTAGGTAAGCCTGTTTGCTTGACAGCATCACGCACAGCGCGCGGATGGGCAATGGCCACTGATTCATTGAGCAGTCGGTGTAGGCTCGGATTATCCTCTAGGAGATCGGCGATGCTACTGCGCTGCTCGTCTATGGATGCGCGCCAGCTATTAGACTGGTGTTCGGGCTGAAACTGCCATTTGAGCAAGTGAAGAAGTAGAATTTTCAGCCGGTTACGCAGCTCGTTCCTTTGACTAGCACCCAATGCGTCTATCTCCTCGGTGATGTTTTGCCAGTCTATTTTGTCCCATTCCTCAGCGCGCAGCAGCTTGACCTGTTGCTGTGTCCAGGCATAAACATCTGTGTTATAGAGTGTCGTCATAGCCGATCCTCCTGTTAGGTAACTCGCTCGCATACGACCATTATAGCATATTCTACGGTACCAAAAGAAAGATGCTACGTTGTGAATAGAATGCGTGCGCTCTCTATTCAGACTACCCTACCACCGGTCTACGCACCGGCCACAGCAGCAACAACAGCACCACAAACAACACCGCGCCCGACACCCCGGCCCCAATGAGCCGCACTGGTGTCCAGCCCATGCGCACCGCAACGCGATGCTCGCCAACGGGCAGATCCAGTTCGATTAAGCCATAGGGACTGGCGACGCGATAAAAGGCCGGTTGCCCATCCACCGTTACCTGCCAGCCAGGGAAATAGTAGAGATGGACCCGCACAGTGCCGGGCCGCGCCATGCGTACCACGCCGCCAAAGGTCGAGCCGCGACTCTCCTGTTGCAGCACCTCGCCCACGCCGCGGATAATCGCCATCCGAGTTAGGCTGGTGGTGTAGCCGTGGGTTTCTTGATAATCTGGTGAGGCATAGTCGGCGCTCATGGGCGATGTGGTGAAGGGTTTTTCGCGCACCCAAGTGGTATAGGCGATCATGTCCGGGTGTTCCAACTCAAATTGGTAGACCGCGCGGCCATCCTCGCGCCAGGGCTCCACCGGTTCCAATTCGGCCCCCAGATAGGGCGCGCTGCCCATGATCACGATCACACCAATGACCAGCAGGCCAACACTGGCGGATGCGCCTTCTTGGCTGAGGAGTTGATAAAGCGTCAGGCCACCCAATGCACTCACCAGCAGCGCAACCAAGGCCAGCAGCCGCCAGGGAAATTGAATCACACTCAGCGCCGGCATAGCTTCCCACACCGGCAGCGCCCAGGGGCTCATCAAGCAAAGGAGCAGCAGCAGCGCGCCCCCCAAGTAGCCCGCCAACCAACGCAGCCGCGGCTGTCGCCACGGAACGACTAGGGCGACGATGCTCAGGATCAACGGCAGCAACCCAACCTGAAAACTCATGCCATCATTAGCCCCAGTTGGGTCGTCCGAATAACCAAAGCCCCAGAAAGGACTGAAATATTGGCCGATCTGGACAAAATGGCGGCGGAAGTCATAGGTATTGGTGACATAGACTTGCTGATCCAGATAGCGCTGTGCCTCCAGAAACAAAGGCAACAGAAAAATCGCCATGAGCAAGAGCGCCGCGCCCCCCGCAAAGCCCCCCAATATGATCCGACCGAGCAACGGCCCAGGGCGAAATCCGCGCTGACGCAACGAGTAGAGCAGCAGAAAGATGACAAAGGTGACCAGCAGCGGCGCAAAAGAGATCAGCGCAAAGGTATGCGTGAGCAACGTACCCGCCAACAGCAACGTGGCAACCGCCAAACGGCGGGTCCACCCCGCCGCGCCGCCCAGTGTCAATAATCGATCAAAAGCCAGAAAAACCCAGGGAAACCAGGCCAGCAGCAGCGTATCATTGAGCGCGGCGCGCACATAGATATCGACCAAATGATAGGGGATAAAGACGTAGAGCAAGCCCGCCACCACGGCACACAGGCGCGCCGGGTCCAACCGTTCGCGCGTTGGCACCGCAAGCAGGGACGCGGATTCGGCATCCTGTAGCCAGTGCAAGACCAAGCGATAGACCCCCCATGCACTTGCCAGAAAACCAACCACCCACGTCAGCTTGGCCGCCAGGGTAAAGCCGGCACCGAGCAGAACAAACAGCTCTCCCAGATAAAATCCCAGCGGGGCCTGGATCATAAAGGTGGGATAGCCATAGCCCTGAATGTGATGCATGGCCCAGCGCGGCCAGAGCGCGCCATCCTGCACTGACGCGTCAAACATCATCAAATAGAAGACGCTATGCCGGCCATCATGGGCGGTATAAAAGTAGCCAGGGGCCGCCAAGGGGGTCAATGCCAGCAAACTCAAGCCGAGAAGCAGCATGAGATACCAGTCAACCTTGGCGGCTTTGGCAGTAAGCCAAGCAACAATGTTTGTCAGCATAGGCAAGCGATGATTATCAATTCGGGTTAGCCGGCATCGGTTGGTAACAGCGGCGAGGTAATGCCCCAACGGTCGCCAAAGACAAATTCCGTCAACGGGCGACGGCTACGCTCGGTTAGTTCGCTCTCTTTATGCCGTTCCGCCAACGTATCAGGATCACCCAGGTAGCCCAGAGCAAACATGGTCACAGCTTCGTGGTCAGCCGGAACAGAAAATTGCTCGCGCGCTTTATCGGCAGAAAAGCCGCCCATAAAGTGAACATAGAGATCCAGCGCAATCGACTGAATGGCCAAGCTTTTCAGTGCCATGCCCAGATCGTGAAAGGCGTGCCGATTGAGTACCTCTGGCCGGCGGAAAAGATTGGCCACGCCAATGCCCAATACAGGGGCGTGCGCAGCCCAGGGCGCATTGCCCTCACCCAGGCAACTGACTAAGCGCGCAAAAATTTCTGGTTCTTCTGCTTTGCGTCCCACAATAAAAGACCAGGGTTGCAGATTACCCCCAGAAGCCGACCAGCGGGCCGCTTCAAAAACACTTTGTAGTTTGGCGTTTTCCACGGATTTGGGATCAAACGCGCGCGGACTCCAGCGGCTGCTCAGCAATTCGTGGATCGGATAATCGGTCAGTGCCTGCTTGTTAATCAGGGCGGCTTGGCGTAAATCGGTTGACATGTGTACTCCAACTTCTGTTTAGGATCTTGATTTTAGTTTACTGGGCCGCGATCATTCACGACGGCGGCGTGGTTCTAGCAGATCATGCTTCAGCACTTGCAACATGGCCGCTGGTGCAACTTGCCCGATGGTGGTGACAACTGGCGCTAAACCAGTCCGATCCCACCAGCAAACGGGTGGTGGCGGCCAAAGCTCCATGGGCCAATCGCCGCTGACCACTTGCAAGGCTGGCCAGTGGGCCAATTCTAATGGCCGCGTCCCCGGTTTGACAAAGCGCAATTGCACGCCCTGTTCTGCTTGCACGGCCCAGACATGCAGCCACCAATGTGGGGTGCAATAGAGGCCGTGCAACATAGGCAAATCTTGGTATTCCATCCAAACCTGGATCATTTGCGCAAAGGTGGCTTCTAGATTGACAATGCGTCCCGGGGCCGTTACCCACTGATTCAGTTGGCTAATCCCCGGCATTTGCTGACAAAGCCGCCAATAGTAGTCACTCAACGCTACCCCTAGTGCAGCTGGCTGAGCAGCCCCTGGGGCAGGGAGAATATTATCCAGCACGGTGAATTGCAACGGGCCATTGATCTGGCGCAAATTGGCTTCAACGGGCGCGGCACACCAGCGGTTCCCAGCATAGAAGACCGCCGGGCGTTGGCCGGGGGGAATGCGCTCTAGTGTCTGTGCGACAATTCGGCCCAGTTGCAACAGCCATTGTTGAGCCTCGGGTGCCGGTGTATCATAGCCACCCACCAACACCAAGGTCTCGGGATGGGTTTCCAGCAGTTGGGTCGCTAACTGTGTGCTGGTCAGATCAGCGGTTAAGGTGGTTACGCCCACCAGTTGCAACGGCGCACTCGCCAACGCACGCCGCGCTGCGGCCACGCTGCCGCCTTCGGTAAGCCCAACCAACCAGATACGCATTCGTTGACGTGGTGACATGCCAATCGCCACCTGTTCAATCGGTGGATACGCAATGGCATTTGCGCTGCTGAGCAGTGGTCCATCTGCCACTTCATTCCACAAGGGACGGCCCAGTTGGTCGCCCAATCGCTGACAGAGTGCCGCGCATTGGTGAGATGGCGGAATGCCGGCCTCGCGCGGCAGAACATCCCAGGCCGCCAGGCGGTAATAGCCACTAATATTTTCTAACAGGCAGAGCGATATCTTTTCCAAGGCAATGCCAAAGGTCAGCAAGGTATCTGTAGCGTTGCCCAGCGTCCCTGTCAGTGTCCCCGCCAGAGGACGTACAAGGGTCATTTCGTTCAAGCTCACCCTCCTCCCAATAGTTGCCAAATGCGTTCCGCACTCTGCCAAAGCAAGCTTTGCTGAAACGTGAGCAACAGAAATTGAAGGCGACCGATCAACAAACTCAAGTGGGCGGCCAGCAAGCGAGCAAAGATCACACCGGCAGCAAACCAGAGTGCCCGCTTGCCAAGGCCACTCCACAGCGCAAGCAATCCTTGCACCCAGCGCGGTTGTTGGGCGGCGAGTTGCGCGGTTGGCGCAGTCCAGTGTAGCAAGGTAGCAGTTGTGAGCAACAGCACGAGCACGCTGATCAATGATTCATCGAGCGCCGTAGACCAGACAAAGCCACTGCGTGCCGTATACCAAAATTGCGGCCACAAAGAGCCCTGCAACAAGCCCAGCAGGACAGCCGAAACACTAACGCCCAGCATCAAGGCCACAGGAATCATGCCGGCCAGACGCAGCGTACGTCGCCAGGCCGCAACCGGTTGGTTTGTAGGAAGACGCAGCCACATACGCTCGATGGCAGCCAGCCATAGCAGCACACCCAGCAAGAGCGCCAACCAGCGCGCCCAATCCTGCAAAGGTGCTTGCCACAGCGGCAGCAACAGGCGCGGATTCAGCACATGTTGCCACAGCAGCACTCCCAGATAGCCTAGGCTAACCCCCACCAGAAGGTACTGGGCAACTTTCGCCACAGCATGATTGCCAGCGAGCACGCTGAAGAGCATCAGGGAAAAAACAAAGCCGATCCAGAGTGCCCAATTCTGGCTGAGCAAGGTAAGGCTGACGCTATCCACGACGGCCTCCGCGGCCCAAAGCAGCCAAGTTGCCCAACACCAGCACCAGGAGCAGGCCAAAATGACCCCAATTTTGCAGAACGACTTGACGACCCAACAACGCGGTTTCGCTCACGGCGAGCGGTACAGAGCGTAGCTGTTGATAGGCAATCGCACCATCAAAGCCACTGACTAATCCACTCAACTGGCTACTGGCGAAATAGGGGCGTAATACGGGATCAGCACCGGCGCTGGTAAATGCCAACACGGGCGAATATTGCACAGGTTGCCCTTGTTCCAGCCACTGTTGCACCCCTTCGGCCTGGGCAGCTACGACAATGGTCAGCGCCGGGCGTGTTGTCGCGGCGCTGGACAAGGGTTGGGTAACCCCATCCGCGGGCGCAAGCTCTGGCACATGACGCAGCAACGCCACCGCCGGATCCTGGGCAACGAGCGAAAGCAAAGCTGCGCCCCCTGGCAGGTAGCCAGCAGCCAGATAGGGTTCGCGACCAGGAATAAGCCGAAAAGTGCTGGTTGTTTGCAGACCGGTCATGGCCCGATCAAAGAGCCGTTGTGCCACGGCCAATCCACCCGGCAATTGACTGATGATGACCGGCTGAGTCTGGCGCTCTAGGAGATGCGAGGCGAGCGGCAAGGCAACCAGGTCCAACTCGGCAGCGGTTGCCGGATCATACGCCCACACCAGCAACACGGCAGCATCGGCAGGCAGTGCATTAATGGCCGTGTAGGCTTCGGCCACACCGGGCCACTGCTGGGGTGTGCCAATCGGTGTCTTGAGATCCAACAGGATCGGGATACCAATCAACAGGCTGAACAGCAGCAGCACCCAGGGCAAATGCAGGCGGACAGCACTTTGCCCATAGGATGCCAATGGCATATCCAATAGCACGGGATCTTGGGTGAGCAACGTGCGTATGCGGCGCAGTTGTTCAGCCGGCAAGGCGACTGGCTCTGCCGCGAGCGACAGCATTGTTTGGGTTTCTGCACGCTCGGTCAGTTCACTGGCGATTCGCAAGGGGTCGAGCAGCCCTTGTACGCCCGTAATGAGACGCCGCGAAGTTGGCGCGGCGGATGGCCCCGGTGCTGGCGGCTCATCCTCTTCATCGAGCCATTCGTCTGCGAGAGCATCGGGCGGCGGGGGCGGCGGGGCGCGCCGACCACGGGCCGCAAATTCGGCACTATTCCACAAATTGATCGATGGATCATAAACGGATTCAGTTTCGTCCGTCGCTTCCGCTGCCTCCGCTGGCTCCTGGTCAGCCGTCGGCGCGACTTCAGACTCTGCCGCGGGATCAGGCCCGAAATCGGCCGATGGGGCAACAGGCGGCGCGATCTGTTCTTCGGGTTCATCGCCACGTAGATCGGTGCCACAACGGTTACAGAAATTGGAACCGGCGCGATTGGTGGTGCCACAGTGGGAACAACGAATCACATTCATGAGCGGCTCCGGCCCAACAGAAAGCGCATACCAACGATCAAAAGTGCCAACGTGCTGCCCAAGATAGCCCCGCGCACAATTGCCATGACCGGCACTTGCAACAACCAACCGACCCATTCGCCATAGACAGCTGGCAAAAGGGTATAGCTGGCAGGCATTTGGGCAATCAGGACAATCAGCGCACCGGCCAACATCCACCGGCCAGCCGGATAGCTCAGGCGCAAATATTGATACGCCGCCGCCGCCATAAAAAAGAAGATCAGCGCATAGAGGGTTGCTTGGCCGGGTGCAATCAGCGCATCAAAGATCCATTCGACGGTGGGGCTGGTCACGCCAGAAGGTTGCAATAAACCCGCTACAAACACGGCCAGACAAGCCGTTACCAGCACCAAGCTATAGGTCCAATCAGGCTGCCCCTGTTGAATCCGCCGTAGATGAACAACCAGCACATGCGCAATGCCAAACAGCAGGGCAAAGCTGGCGAGCAACAGCAACCATTGGTAGAGCGTGACCACCGTTCCATGCAACAGTGTCGCAACACCCGAGCGGTCGAGCGCGATCAAAATAAAACAAAAAATGATCAGAAATAGAATTAAATAATTTGAGCCAAACCGTTGAGACGAAATCATTGAATCGATCGTTTATATAAAAAGCGCAACAATGAGTAGCCCAACGACGACCAAGAGGGTGAGCCACTGCAACCAGCCATCACGCTCTGCCACCCCAGCGTCAGCACTGGCGGCCTGGGCAACCAAGACGAAAGGCAACGAGGACCACAGCGGTGCGATCCCCGGCTGCGTTTCTGGCATGAGCAATGAATGCATTGCCAGCGGCAGGCCAGTCGCAATGTGCTGTCGCGCATGGGTAGAAACACTGGATAAGGTAGCCAGACTTGCCTGATAGGTAGCCGGGTCGGCCCCTGCATAAAACGGCATAATCGCGGGTACGAGGGTTGTTGTAGTACTCGCCGCAGGGGTCAGCAACATAGCCGACCATGCCACGCCATCCCCCCCCACCAGCAGTAAGGGTGATGTCACATCAACACGTTCAGCGGCCAAGCGTTCCAGCGCGATCAAAGCACCGAGGCTATGTAACACACTGGTATTGACACCTACTTCGAGCAGCAAAGCTTCCCCAGCTTCCAAACTCTCGTCGATCTGAGATTGCCAGTGGGTGCGGATCGCAGCAGCATCCTTGTGGTAGATCATACAGTTTCCTTGCGCCTTTCTGCAACAATCCCCAAAACCGCAGCGACCGGCATCAGCAGTAACCAGAATTGCTGGAGGATCCAGGGCAAAGCGCAGTAGCCAGTCGTCAGTAACAATAGCGGCGCAAGTTGCTCGCGCTGTTGCAGTTGATCAATAGCAGTCGCTACACCATCACCGGGCGCAACGTGTGGCTGGTGTTGATCGGCAATCCATAATTCAGGGGGCACAGCGCTGTGTAGTTCGGTGGGCGATGTAGACATAGACGGCATAGCCAATCAGCAGACGAACAGATGCAAGACAAGATGCAAGACAGACGGCAAATGATAAGACAACAAGCGAAGCATATTCTACCACAAATCAGATTATGGTATACTAATCGCGGTCGAGCAATTATTGGCTGCTACCAATCAATGAAGTTTACATGAAAATTTACAGCGTTGCGCAGCCGGTGGTACATGCGTAACATCTACGAAAATCTACATATCCTTACTGCATAAACTCCTTATCTGTTGCCAAATAGCCAGCGAATCTAGCGTGTAAATCGCTGTGCCATAGAAGGATTTGTGCGAAGAGAACAGCTACAGCATTGAAGAATAGGTACATGCATTCTATGCGTCGTTTCATACGGTTTCAACCACTTGTTTTCCTCTCACTTCTGGTCGCGGCAAGTTTGCTTGGGTGTACCACCGCCGGGCCATTGCCCACGGCAACACCAACCAAGACACCATTAGCCGCGGCGGTGGCCCCCACCGCAACGCCCACCGCGACCACTGCCCCCCCGACGGAAACGCCAACGCCTGTTAGTGCCACCGAAACCCCGACACCACAGCCCGGCGATATTGCACCATTCACGGGCTTGGTGGCCGAAAATCCCGAAAATTTGACCCAGCGCCCGCTCCTGATCTGCATCAACAATGACCCTGTCGGACGCAGTGCACATTATGGCTTGAGCCAAGCCGATTTGGTTTATGAATACATTGTCGATGGCTTTAGCATGACGCGGCTCACGGCCCTCTACCAGAGCCGCAATGCCGAGCGCGTGGGTCCAGTTCGTTCGGCGCGCTATCCCAACATTTGGATGACCTATATGTATGACGGTGCGCTGGCATGTTCAGGCGGCAGCGACCCGATTCGCTATCTGCTCAAAAATGAAGTCGGCTTTCCCTATTTAGATGCCGACTTGGATGACCCGTCCAACAATCGCTATTTCTTCAGCCTGGGCAGCGATTATCGCACGCGCATGCAAGCACGCACCGACGGCGTGCGCGAATGGTTGACGAACAATGGCCTGGACAAAGCGTGGAGCCGGCCTGGCTTTGAATTCGACCCAGCGCCGCCAGCCAACAATGCGGGGGAAGCGACTGTCCTCAATATTACCTACCCTGGCGGCAACAGTGTCGAATGGCGCTATGATGCGAGCCTGGGTGGGTATCTGCGCTGGCAAGGCGGGCAACAGCAAAGTGACCCGGCCACAGGCCAACCCATTGTGGCCGAGAATATTGTTGTGATTGTAGCAGTGCACCAATTGACAGATATTGTTGAAGATAGTTTGGGAACCAAAGGCGTTGATATTACACTATATGGTTTTGGTGATTTTCGCATGTTCCGCGACGGGCGGATCTATGAGGGCACCTGGCGCGCCGATCCAGAAACACCGCCACGCTGGTTCGGTCCAGATGAAGCCATTGTCAAAATGAAACCAGGCCCAAGCTGGATTCAAGTCATTCAACAATTGACCGATATAAGTTACTAACCGAGTTTCCCATCAAACGGCGTGCTGCTTAACCCAAGCCAACACAGCGCGCCCCAGATGCATTTTCCATACCATACCGTACTATTTTGTTTCGTCATCATTGTTGCATGATCATTGTTTCCTCATACAACATCGTCATAATGATAATGTCACAAAATAGTACGGTCTTATTGCGCCTCTTATTCTTTTAAGCTCCCGAGCAACCCTAGGAGGAAAAGATGAAGTTTCCAGCAGTCTATCACCTGCATACAACTCTACAACGTCAGCCACGCAGACGCTATGCCGTCATTGTAGGATGCATGCTACTATTCGCAGGATCTATGCTTGCGCTCTCCTGGGCTGCGACCCCGGCCATGACTGTCCAAGCGCAAGCAGCGACACCGGCAACAGAAGCAGCAACCGTCCAAGAGACAGTGACAGTAACAGCGACGGTAACGGTGACGCCAACCACACAACCGGAAGGCTACACCTATACTGTGCAACGGGGCGACAACTGGTTTTCCGTGGCGGCGCGCACAGGGATCAGCATTAGCGAATTGAAAAAAGCCAATCCCCAAGCCGTGCGCGGCAGTGGCTGGCTGATCACGGGCGAAAAGCTGTCGATTCCTGGCACGCAACCCGCAGCACCCGCAACAACGACCTATACAGTACAACCCGGCGAATCTTGGAGTGTCATTGCCAAGAAATTTGGCATCTCGATTCAACTGCTCAAGGCCGTCAATCCCCAGTCGATTCGCTATGATGATGTGCTTCGACGCAACGAGACACTGACAATTCCGTTGCCGGCGGATGCCGTTACGCCAGCAAGCACGCCACTCGCCAGTACAACAGACACCGTTACTGCCACCGTTACTGCCACCGTTGCCGTCACTGCGACTGTCGCGATAACAGCGACGGCTGGCGTAACCGACAGCGTAACCACCACCGGCACGGCAACCGTCACCGAAACAGTCACCGAAACAGTCACAGTCACGCCGACAACTGCGCCCACCGAAGTCCCAACGGCCACCGAAACCGCCACCGTTGCACCGACGGCAACAGAGACGGCGACAGGGACAGCAACACCCGAGCCAACGGCGACAGAAACCAGCACCGCCGCCCCCATCGAAACTGCGACAGCGGTGCCCGCAGAAGAGGCCGTCGCGCCTAGTGCTCCCTGTCCCAGCGCGTTTAGCGACTACCCAACCGCAGTGCTTACGCAACTGAATGAGCAAGGCGGGATCGAGCCACTACAAGGCTTTTTGACGGGCTGTAACGCCGCCCCCGCCACGCCACTCGTAGCCCAGGATCTCACGGGGGATGGCAATGACGATCTAGTTTTGCTCTATCAAAATCCCGATGAAGCACTGGTCCAACCGGCTATGGATTTGCTGATTTTAAATGGCAGCGCCGAGGGATTCACGATTGGCTATCAGGCGCGCGCCGAGAGCGAGGTAACGCTGCTCAGCGAAATTGATGTCAATAGCGACGGTCAGAATGATGTGGCATGGGTCGAGACGACCTGTGGCACCGACACTTGCTTTGACACGGTCCAGATCTACAGTTGGAATAATTCGCTTTGGCAGAATTGGACAGCGACCAAGATCACCATGGCCAATGCCGAAACGCTGCTGGAAGACCAAAACGAAGCAGGCCAAGGCTTAGACCTTGTCCTGACTGGCGGCGAATATGGTGATGCAGCCGCCGGGCCCCAACGCAGCCGCACAGAAATTTGGGGCAGCGTGGATGGGGCACCCTATAGTCTGCTAGAAACAAGCTACGCGCCAAGTGATTGCCTCTATCATACGGTACTTGATGCCAACAACGCCTTCTTGGCGGGAACCACTGACAATTTTGACCAGGCAGAGGCGCTATACACCAAGGCAGCAACGGACAGTAATTTAGTCGCTTGCGGACAGCGCGAAAACGAGCTGAGCGAGCTCCAAAGTTTCAGTCTTTATCGCCTCGCCCTCATTGCCGCCTACCGTGGGCAAGCGGATGTCGCCGCCGATCTGGTCAGTAGCATTGCCGGCACGTATCCCGAAAGCGTCTATGGCGCAGTGGGGACAAGCTGGCTAGAGGCCTACACACAAAGCAATGCAATCGACGCCGCTTGTGCAGCCGTCACAACCTATGCCGAAGCCAACCCCGCAGCCAGCGAAATTCTAGCCGATTATGGCTATGCTAATCCAGGGTTCAGCGCCGCCGAAATTTGTCCAGTGCCCGAGGTAGCCGTGCCTACGCCCGCGGCCAGCACAAGTGGCGCAGCAACAGAAAGTTCCACTGCAGCGGTGACCGCAACCATTACGGCTAGCACAGAAATTACGGATACTACAGAAATTACGGGTACGGCAACCACCACGGAAACAACCGGCGAGACAGCCGTTACACCGGCTGACCTAGGGCTGACCGCCTGCCCTGATGATCTGATGGGCTATGTTGATACGTTGCCCACCATTCTGGCCGACACAGCACAGGATGAGACACGTGTCGAAACTTGGCTGCGCGCGTGTAATGCCTTGGACGAGGAACGCGGGGCGTTTCGACTGGCCGATCTCAATCAGGATGGCGCACAAGATGCGATCTTCTTGCCAACAATTGTCAGCGATCGCGGGTTTGGTCCCAGTGGTGGTCAGGGTGCTGTGTTAATTTATCACGGGGCAGCCAATGGCAGCTATACGCTGGTAGAAAATCCCGAAATTTATGGGCTGCCCACGCTGCTAACGGTTGAGGATCTCAACGCCGACAACAAGCTTGATATCGCCTGGAGTGTAGAAGGTTGCTCTGCTTCTTGCGTCAGCGAAGTCCAGATTGTCACCTGGGACGGCACGGCCTATCTGCCAATCATTGAGCCGGGGGCAACCATTGCCGAAGGCAGCGCAGCCTTTACGCCGATCAACGCCGAAGATCCTGGTCAAGGCAAACAGTTGGTCCTAGAGGGGGGCGTTAGCAACACCACCGAAGGTGGCCTGGCCGTGCCCCACACCGAGATCTGGCAGAGCATTGAACAACAACCGTTCCAACGCATTCGCTGGACCTATGATCGCACTGTCGAGGGGGCCAACTGCCTGGGCTTGCGGCTGGTTGAAGCCGATGTTGCCTTGCAATCGTCCCATGTGCTTGGCTATGAACCGGTCATCGACCTCTACACGAAAAGCATTGATCCCAGCCTACAAGCGTGTAGCCTCTTTGGCATGGCCGCCGCAGAAGAGTTGCCCTTGCTGCAAGGGTTGGCCAGTTTTCGGCTGGTACAAGCACATGCAATGAACGGCGACTTTGTGGCGGCAGGCGATGTGCTCACCAGTTTAAGCCAAGGTCAGCCGGAGAGTAATTATACAAAAATTGCCCAACAATGGCTGGCCATCTATGAAACGAGTGGTGATGCCACCGCCGCCTGTGAGGAGATTCAACCAATCTTGACCGACAATGACGAGCTATGGCAGATCACCGATCACTACGGCTTTAACCATCCGGCATTGGCTGCCGAGCAGATCTGCTTTATTCCCTGAACTCGCCACTGGTAATCACGGGGGTGCCGGCTTGCATGGCTTCAATGACCATCAGGCCAAAGCCTTCATAGAAGCTAGGAAAGAGATAGGCCGTGGCCAGCGCATAGAAGGCCGATTTCTCCCGTTCCTCAATCCAGCCGCAGAATTGCACCTGTGATGTCAGGTGCAATTCTGCGGCGATTTTTTGGGGATCGGGTGTGAACGGTGTATCTTGGGCAGGCAACCGACCGGCAATCACCATACGCACAGCCGGATCGCCCCCACGATCCAAGTAACGGCGATAGGCTTGCAAAGTCGTGCGCACATTCTTGCGCACATCAAAGCCACCCAGATAGAGAAAGAAGCGCGGCGGTAACCCATATTTCTGGCGCACCGCGGCTAACAGGGACGCGTCGGGTCTATCGGTCTCTGGTTGGGCACCGTTGTAGACAACATGAACGCGCCCGCCAGGGATTTGCAATTGCGCCACAATATCGCGCGCCGCAGCATGGCTCACAGTGATCACCCCGGCCGCGCGTTGTGCCGTATAGCTGACCAAACGGGTATAGAGGCGTTGCAGTCGCCCCCCACGATAGGCTGGCAGCAGATGGTGAATGAGGTCGTGTACGGTCACGACGGTCGGGCAGGGCTGCCAAAGCGGTGCCGCCCAATAGGGTACCCACAGCAGATCGGCACGCAAACGGCGGGCGGCCAGGGGTATTGTCACCTGCTCCCACCACAGCTTACGTAGATTGGAGGGCAGCGATGGCAGCGGACGATAGGCCAACGTTATGTCGGGCCACAGCTCAGCCTGGGGTGTCCTCTGGGTTGCGGGACACAGTAGCGTAAAGCGGATCGGTCCCGCGTGCTGTGCCAACTGTGCCATCAGCTGGTGTACATATTGGCCACTGCCAGTGGTTAGCTGATTCAAAAACCAACCGTTGATCAAAACATGCATGAGACAGCTTTGTTTGGGTGCAGATAACTTGCGCACCCGCCTATCTGGCTAATGTGTGCGCAAGTCGGGTTAGAGTACAAAAACGATCAAGCGCGCTGGCGCATCCAGGCGACGACATTGCTCAATCCGTGAAACAGATCAACCTGGGCTTCCCAACCGAGGACCGCTTTGGCTTTGCTGCTATCCAGATAGGTTGCCACCACTTCGCCCACAGGGCGCGGCATATAATCAGCTTCCAGCTGATAGTCGGTAACATCGCTCAATACCTCATGGACCATATTGATATCGGTGGGAACACCCGTACCCACATTGAAAATACCGGTCGCATCACTTTCCAAAGCAAGTCGATTGGCGCGCGCAATATCGCCGACATAGGCAAAATCGCGAGTTTGTTTGCCGTCGCCAGCAATGCGGGTGGGCTTGCCTTCGAGCATTGAGCCAGCAAAAATCGCAATCACCCCGGCTTCGCCTTTGCTGTCCTGGCGTGGGCCGTACACATTGGGATAGCGCAAGACTACGTACTTTAATCCATAATTGGCATTATAGAGATCCAGATGAAATTCCATGCTCAACTTGTTCGCGCCGTAGTTGTCTTTGGGCTGCGGCCAGGTTTTCTCGGTAAAGGGCAGTTTGCTGCCATCTTCGCTGTAACCTTCGCCATAGACGGCACCGCCTGTGCTGGCAAAGACGATCTTGCGACAATGGTTTTTGCGCGCCTGCTCTAGGATGACGAGCGTGCCAATCACATTCGTATTGGCATAGGCCAGTGGATCGGCCATGCTTTCGCGCACATTGGCGCGCGCCGCTTGATGGGAAATAGCTTCGATCTTTTCTTCGGCAAAAATGCGGGCAATGGCGACGGGATCACAGATGTCTGCTTCATAGAAAGTGGCGCCCGCAGGCACATTATGGCGATGGCCGGTGAG
>Ga0105044_10006566_pt1 | contig 16000 bp, 11 predicted proteins | sample MAT01_FD_78092 | JGI IMG/M metagenome (GOLD analysis project Ga0105044, IMG submission 78092) | Freshwater microbial communities from Lake Fryxell liftoff mats and glacier meltwater in Antarctica - MAT-01 | ecosystem: Environmental > Aquatic > Freshwater > Ice > Liftoff microbial mat | place... | reverse complement strand
ATGCTCATCATGTCATATGGGTGGTCCGACTTCAGTGCATCCGCAAAATTGGACAACACTTAAAGATCATGGTGTCTATGTAAATACTGTTAGTGCCGATTCTTGCAAGAATATTGCTTGCCACGGGCCGAATGGTGAAGGTATTCCTAATGTGGTTCCAGCCTGTAGGGCATGTCACGTAAATTTAGTATTATAATTTGAGTTTTACAAATACCAGGAAGCAATCAGCCCTGTCTGCAATCTTAAGCAGGCAGGGTTTTTTAAATTATAGAACAATTGAATATATGCCTATTTTAAGAATGTTTTATTTACTGTGGTATATTTTACATTATAAAAATATCGCATGACAATTTCATTTGTTATTTGACAAAAAATAGATAGGCCTATAAGATCTTTTTTGTCTTCTTGGGTTTGCTTTAAGTTCTTTTCTGCTGTTAATACGGATTGGTAAACAAATCAATGACAGGAGCATAACTATGACGAAACCATCTTTTCGTTTGCTTCCGGCCAAAATTGCTTTTTTGGGAGTAATGGGCGTCTTTTGTCAGATAGCTTATGCTGATTCACGTGATGATGCAGTTGCTATGATAGAAAACCTGCGTCAGGCGGGTATTCACAAGAAAGTTCCGACGGAGATGGAGAGCATTGAAGCTACTTTTTCCAAAGCCGAGCAGTACAACCAGATTAAAGACAGTAAAAATGCTACCAGTAATTATCAATTAGTTGTTCAAAAAGCCAGTATCCTAAAATCTAAATATCAGACTAAAGAGCCGGCAGTAATACCGCCACAAAATACTTCTCCTAGAGCTAATGCTACAACTGTAAAAACGGATACACAAATTCCAGCCAAATCCGTAGCAGCTTCCTCCCCAATAAAAATTTATGCAGAATCAACTACCATACTGCGCATGGAACAGCGTGATCTTGGTATCGAAAAGCAAAACTACATACCTTTCATTCAAATGTTAGGACTGGATGTGGATAAGCTGGCTGACGGTAATCTTTCCATGCACTTTAATGGCTGGTTCCGTGCTGATCTGGCATATAAAAGTTACAATGATGATAAGACCGGTGGAAGTCTGACCTACGGTTATCTTCGTTATCGTTTTAAAGAAGCCAATGCCGATATCCGCGCCGGACGTTTGTTTGTTCGTGAGGGTATTATTAACGAGCAAGTTGATGGCATAAGTGCTCGCACAAAACTGCCCTATGGTTTCGGTGTTTCTGCCTTTGGCGGAGCAAATGTCCACAATGGTAATTTATACAATGAAACCAGTGATGGTAAGGGTGCCTCTATTTTTGGCGGACGCGTCAACTATCGTTATAGAGGCATTTTAGAGGCTGGTGTTTCTGCTCTTCATGAAAGCAAGGCACCGGTACTTGTTAATTATACTAACGGTAATCACCGACTTGTAGGAATGGACCTTTGGTATAATCCTCACAAGATGATCGAGATTATGGGGCGCAGCAGCTATAATTCTGAGGTCAAGAAGATTGCCGAGCACTCTTATCTGCTGAATCTGAAGCCGCTTGAACGTTTGGTTGTAGGCGTTGAATTTAACGAGCAGCACGACCAAAGTTATCTGTATTCCTGGACGATGTATTCAAAAGCAGCACTTAATCCTTCTGATAAATCAAGATCTGTTGGCGGCAATGCATCATATGACATTAACAAATCTGTCAATGTCTCTGCAGATTACAAGCATTATAAGCGAGAACTTGGTAATGCCGATCGATACGGCTTTAATACAAAGCTGACTGTCCTTGATAATATGCTGCGTAGCGGTGGTGGTTATCATTATCTGAGAGCTGGAGATGGATTTGCTATTACCGGTACTAACGGAGCTTCATATCATGAACTTCGCGCGTATACCATGTATGATACTAAAACCTATTTTGCTGCTCTGGACCTGATGGGTTATTTCTTTAAAGAGAAAATCTATAACAAAAGCAGTGCTTGGGAAATGGTTGTTTCTTTGGGTTATCATTTCAGGCAAAATCTTTCTCTTTCCGGTGATGTCAGTTATGGCCGAAATCCCCAGTTTACCGAAGAGATCAAGGGGTTGCTGAAACTTACCTACAATACAAATTTTGATTTTAAAGGAGGGAAATAATGAGATTAAACAGGTTCTCTATCCCCATCCTGGCTATTGTCGGGTTAGTTATGCTGCTTGCCGCCTGTGCCCAGATGAAATCTATTCCTACGGCACCTGACTCACATCCCGAAGCCCTTGCTACAGGTCAGCAATTGAACTGTACGGAATGTCATGAAGATCAACAGAAAGGTACGATCAAGTCATATTCAAATTTCAACCATACCCCCAACTTTGTTAAAAATCATCGTTTCTACGCTGCTTCAAATGACCAGCTATGTTCATCATGCCATAAGCCTTCATTTTGCAACGACTGTCATTCAAATCGCACAGAGATTAAGCCATCAGCTCTGTATGGTAACCGACCGGACCGTGAAATGCCGCATCGTGGCAATTTCATGACTATGCATAAAATTGAAGGCAAGCTGGATCCGGCTAGTTGTTACCGTTGCCACGGACGAGCTAACAGTGAACGCTGTGCTCCATGCCACCATATAAAATAGGAGACAGACATGAAGCCACTTCGATATATAGCTATTTTCCTCTTTATTGCTACAATGTTTGGATGTAGTAAGGCAAATGAAAGTAGCGTTAATCTGGGATCGTCAGGTTTACATCCTGCTGGCTGGGTTGTGGCAAGCGGCGGGGGAGCTCACTCGTTATCATATCTGGCTAATCCTACTGTATGTGTGGAATGCCATGGTAAAAGTCTGGAAGGCGGTATTACGGGAGTTAGCTGTTTCACCGCTTCGCTAAATGGCATGTCATGTCATGCCAACGGTCCTTCCGGGCATCCTGCAGGTTGGGCTGCTGGAGATGCTCACGGTGTCGCTGCGAAGGCTGCAGTAACCGGCTTGAACGGATTAAGTCATTGCCAGTTATGTCACGGCGCTGACTTTTCCGGCGGAACTGCCAAAAAGTCTTGTCTGAATACTGCCGGTTGTCATGGTGCAACAATCAGTGCTCCTCATTCACAAAAACCATGGCTTTCTAAAATAGGTGGACGTACTCATACTAATACTGATGTTTCAAATGCTGCCACATGTGCAAATTGTCATGCCAACGGGGCAAATTCCACACGCGTGCCTTCACCTGCAGCACCAGCCGGGACACCAATCGGTTGCTTTAATAATACTCTCTGTCACAGCGTTATAGGTCATCCTACAGGTTGGAATGCAGCAAATGTTCATGGAACAGCTGCTAAAGCAGTTTCAGGAAATGATAAAGGATTTAGTTACTGTACCCAGTGCCATGGTGCAAATTATCAGGGAGGAACAGCACAACAGACCTGTTTGAATACTTCCGGCTGTCACGGAGCGGATGTGGCTGCTCCTCATCCGGGCATTCCATGGATTTCTTCAACTGTTGGTGCAGTAAATCATACAAGTACTGATACCAGCAATGCCGGACAATGTGCCGTTTGCCACACAGGCGGAGCTAATTCAAACAGAAAGCCGCAGGCTGGTGCTACAATAGGGCTAACTGGCTGCTTCAATAATACACTTTGCCATGGTGCTTCCGGTCATGCGGTTGGCTGGAGCGCAGCTGCTGTTCACGGGACCGAAGCCAAGAAAGCACCTACCGGCTCTACAGGCTTCTCGGCCTGTAAAACTTGCCACGGTTCAGGTTTCAATAACGGTGCTGCTGTCACCTGTTTTAACAATGCTGCCTGCCACGGTGCTGCTGTAAATGCGCCACACGCCAAAAAACCATGGACTTCAACAACAGGCGGAGTAACACATACAACAACCGATCAGGGTAATGTTACGACATGTGCTGTCTGCCACACGGGTGGTGCTAATTCAACTATTAAGCCTCCTGTACCCGCTACCGGTACTCCTGGCTGCTTTAATGCAACTATGTGCCACTTCCACGCTGTTGATGCGATTGGTACGTATAGAAACCCAGCGGTACATGGACCGGTTGCCAAAACTGATCTCTCTGTTTGCCAGAACTGCCATGGTGTGAAGACTACCACTGCCTTTGATGGAGCATTATTGGCTGATGGAACCAGGACAACAGCATGTTCCAGTTGCCATACTGCTGCTAAAGCACATCCTACTGACTGGCAGGGAAGTGGAGTTTATTCTCACAGGACAGCTGGAAGTGTTTCAACAGCGTGTATTATTTGTCATGATGTAACACAAGGACGAACAGCCCCATTGCCGGCAGCGCCAAGCTGTTTCAGCACAACTTTTTCTAACGGTCTCGGTCAGGTCAGAACCTGTCATGCCAATGGACCTGGCGTTGCTCCCCATTCTGTTCCGTATCCAAATCACAATGCCAATGCGCGTGGCAATACCAATTACTGTCTTGGTTGCCACCAGGTTGCCTCAAATTCGCCAACTCCTGCCCAAACACCACCCGGATGCCAGAATTGCCATTTGACAAGTCCGGTGACTACTCAAACCGGTTGTACTTCCTGTCATGCCAACCCGCCTGCTGGAGCGGCATATCCGAATATTGCCGGCAGTCATGCCATTCATCAAAGTACGTTGATATCTAATTTAAGTATTAGTTGCAGTGAATGTCACAGCGGATTGGGTACAGGAACTTCCAACCATTTTGGACGGGCAAGGTTGCGTACTGCTTCTGTTCAGGCCAACCCTGTAGCCTTTGGTACAATTGCATCGGTTAACGGAGCAATTACTCCAACCTATAATGGAACAAATCAGCAATGTTTGACGGTTTACTGTCATGGCGGCAGTATGCCTGGTGGTGATGTTTCAGGATCAAACAGAACACCTCTCTGGCCTGACAGCAATTATCTGCCACCAACATTGACCGCAGCCGCCTGCGGAACCTGTCACGGATTCCCTCCTTCAACTGTTTCAGGTCATCCTGCTGTATCTGTACCTGCCGGATTCCCGGGTATAGCCACAATTGGAACCAGCTGCAGTTGCCACTCAAATATAAATCCGGCTGGTAACAGCTACGCGAATATCTTTGTCAACAAGGCCCTGCATATTGATGGGATATTGGAAGTTAATCCGGGTGCCAACCATAGTAAACCATATGATAATCACCAGTCTGCCGGAACCGGTTCTTCGTGTACCGGATGCCATACCATAGGTACTGCCAGCAGTGTCTACCCAGCTGCTGTTTCAGGAAATGCACCTGATTGTCGTGGCTGTCACAGAAAGGCAGCACCGGGCATTGGCTGCGGGTCTTGCCATGGCTCTACAACCGGACGCCCTACCGGATCCGCGTTTCCTGACAGGGCCGGTGAACATGGGAAAGGGGCCCATCAGGTTACCTGTACAAGGTGTCATCTGTTTACAACCGGAAATACTTCACACGGATGGTCAAACGGAGTGAAGTCTACCAACGCTCTGGTTTTACCTGGACTTCAATGGGTCCCAGGTTCACGTACACCAGGTCAGGGTTCCTGCAATCCTTCTGCTGGTGGAATAACCGGCTGTCATGGTTCTGAGGGTGGATGGTATTAGTTAAAAGCAGTAAAATTCAAATGCCCTGCCGGATAAAAGTAGGGCGTTTGTTTAAACTTGTTCAAGACGCGTCCTTTTTGTAATCTTTCGTCTATCGCTTGTACTGGATTTATGCTAAAAATTGACTAAAGTCATGGCAATCATTCACTTCGCCATGTACTAATACGACTAAATACCCATTTCCCATTACAGGAGACAAAATTGACAACATCGAAACGCGGTTTAATCGAGTCCTTCTGGGACTTTTTCTGCTCTTTAAAGCTGACCATTTTTCTTCTGATCTCACTGGCCCTGACTTCAATTATTGGTACAGTAATTCCACAAGGGCAATTGCCCCCACAATATGTTGCGCAGCTTAGTCCTTTTAAACTTCAGCTTTATACTACACTTGGTTTTTTCGATATGTACCACTCCTGGTGGTTCATCACACTGCTTTACATGATGAGTCTTAACCTTGTCTGTTGCTCAATCAAGCGCCTGCCACATGTGTTCAAATTTGTTACAGAGCCGGTGTTGACCCTGGATGATGTCACTCGTAAAAGTTATGCATTGAAAATGGAAACAACTTTCTCTACGCCTGCGGATATAGTCAAGAAAAGGGTTGAGGAATTTATTGCTTCAGAGTTCTCCAAGCCGGTTATAACTGACCATGATGGCGAACAGCAGCTGTTTGTCCAAAAAAACCCCTGGAGTCGCTTGGGCGTATATGTTGTTCATTCAAGTATTCTGGTCATCTTTATCGGCGGGATTATTGGATCTTTGTTCGGATTTAATGGATATGTAAATATTGTTGAAGGCACCTCTGTATCAAGTATAGACGGTCGCAACGGCAAGAAAATCCCACTTGGGTTTGAACTTCGTTGCGAACAGTTCTCAGTATCCTTTTATGATACTGGAGTGCCGAAAGAATTTAAAAGCATACTGACTGTTCTGGAAAACGGTAAACCTGTAAAAGATTACACAAATGCAAGGATAGTTGTAAATGATCCGCTGCAATATAAAGGGATTACTTTTTATCAGTCCAGTTACGGGAATGCAGGTAACTATTTCTTTGAGCTGACAGATATTAACGGCAAGAATAAAACCATTTTGTCTGTATCTGCGGATCACGGTGCCACATTGCCTGATGGAAGCGTTTTGAAAGTTGCACAGACAACAGCTGATATAGCCCCTTTTGAGCCAGGTCACTCAGGACCTGCGGCAGCAGTTGAATTAATTGGTCCCAATGGTAAGGCAGAACAATTTGTTGTTTACGCTAATCATCAGGATTTGAATGTTAACCAAGCCAAGGAGCATAGCTGGAAAAATATAATTCACTACAAAGGTACAGAAGAAAAAATGTACACAGGTCTTCAGGTTGCCAAAGATCCAGGAGTCTGGTTTGTTTGGCTTGGTTCTGCGTTAATGATCACCGGTCTTTATATTGCTTTCTTAATGTCACACAAACGTATTTGGATCGTTATAAAAAAAGGTCATGTTTTCATGTATGGAAATGTAAATAAAAATCAGGCTTCTTTTGAGATCGAATTTGAACAGCTTTCTGAAAAACTAAAAGAATGTGTCAAGGAGAGGGGTTAATATATGAATGCAGTTGCTCAAAATCTTCTTAGTACCCAGCTTTTGAACTGGACCGGACTGTTGTATTTTTTTTCCATGTTTTCATTTCTTATTCTGCTGACCGCCAAGAATAAGAAAATAGGAGTTGTGGCAACATCACTGGCTTATGCCGGACTTGCCTTGCATACAGTAGCAATAGGTCTACGCTGGATAGAATCCTACAACCTGGGTTATGGGCATGCGCCACTGTCAAATATGTACGAGTCTATCGTCTTCTTCTCCTGGACGATCGTATTGATATTCCTGATTATTGATATTAAATATAAATACAAGATTGTTGGCGTGTTTGTTATGCCTTTTGCCCTTTTCAGTCTGGCCTGGGCGCAGATGTTTTCAGTAGTCAGCTTTACCGGAAGTGAAGCTTTGGGCAAGCTGGTTATGATGGATGATAAGATAAGTCCATTAATGCCTGCTCTGCAGAGCAACTGGCTGCTTTATCATGTTGTAACATGCTTTCTCGGATACGCCGCATTTGCGGTTGCGTGTGGTGTTTCTATCATGTACCTGATCAAAGCCAGCTTTGAACAGAATGAAAAGGACAAGTCTGCAGGTGGAATTCTGGCCGTATTCCCGCCCATCAGAGTTCTTGATGATATGAATTACAAGTCAATTATGATTGGTTTTCCGCTACTCACTCTTGGGATAATCACAGGCGCAGCCTGGGCAAATTATGCCTGGGGTTCATATTGGAGCTGGGATCCAAAAGAAACATGGTCATTGATTGTGTGGTTTATTTATGCGGCTTTCCTGCATGCACGGTTTACCAGAGGGTGGGTAGGAAAGAGAGCAGCATGGCTTTCCATATTCGGCTTCCTGGCTACATTGTTCTGCTATCTAGGTGTTAACCTGCTTCTGTCTGGTTTGCATAGTTACGGCGGGAAATAGGCACAAGGAATAAACATATTTTCAAACAACAAAAGCCCCATTCTGATACGAATGGGGCTTTTGTTGTTTAATAGATGAAATTAGTAACCTATCTGTTGAACTTACATCTTATGGCACTTGTCACAATCATCCTTGACTGAAAAAGCGTCTTTACCTTTGTTATGGCAGGCTCCACATGATTTACCTTTCTCCATGTCAGACATTGTGGCTTTCAACGCACCTGCTTTGTAAGGGAAAGACTTGGTGTGGCAATCAGCACATTTATATGCCTGGAGGTGAAAGTCATGGCTGAACTTTGCTTCCCCCGCAGAGGTTTTATAAGTTATGTTGCCTGGCTTGTAGTTTTTGTGACAGATATTGCAGTTTTCTGTAACTGTAAATGCGTCCTTACCATTGTTGTGACATGCTCCACATGATTTACCTTTCTCCATGTCAGACATTGTTGCTTTCAGCGCACCTGCTTTATAGGGGAAAGACTTGGTGTGGCAGTCAACACATTTATATGCCTGGAGGTGGGAGTCATGACTGAATTTTGCTTCGCCTGCTGAGGTTTTGTAATTGATGTTACCCGGTTTAAATCCCTTGTGGCATCTGTCACAGTTGCCGGCAACCGTAAATGCCTTTTTACCGTTATGGCAGGCCCCGCATGTGCGCCCTTTCTCCATGTCTGCCATTTTAACCGGTTTTAAATAGGCTGGTATTACTTTGCCGTTGTGGCAACTCTTACAGCTGCCTGCGGCTTTCACAAGGTGGCTAGAGTGGCTGAATTGAACATTGCCAGCCCCTTTGACTTTATATGTCACTTCGCGTTGTTTACCTGTGTGACAGCGGATGCAGTCTTTGTCTTGTGAAACACTGAATGCCTTGGCACCTGTATGACAGGCACCACATGATTTGGTTTGCTCCATTTCTACCATTGTGAAACGTTTGCGCTGTTTGAGGTTGTAAATGGTATTGTGACAGATGCGGCAGTTGTTATAGACGGAGAGATGTTGTTTGTGGCTGAATACGACTTTTTCGGCATTTTTGAACTTAAAAGTTATATCTTTAACCTCTTCTGCGAATGCATAATTTCCGGTCATGATCACAAAAAATAGAAAAGTCATCCTGATGATCTTGCACATGTGTGATTCCCCTGTATAATTACTTTAACGTTGTTTGTGAGTATACATCCAGGTCGCATCTCTTACCAGAATAAATTGTGTAAAATCTATTTAATACCAGTGAAATAATTATCTTATAATGGTGTTTGAAGACTGTTTTAAATACAAATAATATATTGTAAAACACCATGAATACACATATAATAACTCAAGTTTTAATGTCAGTTTTATTGTAGTGAACAAAATCTCAAAAAGAATGGAGAAACCTATGAAATCAATATTAATTGCTGTGTCAACTCTTGTTGTTTTTGCCAGCGCATCTTTTGCAGCAGCTCCTGACGTTATTGAGTTGAAGAAAAATGTTAAGTTTAATCACAAGGCACATGCTGCTGCTGTTAATGATTGTACCAAATGTCATACCGCTGCCGCTGGTGGCAAGATAGACGGTTTTGGTAAGGATATTGCTCACAAGATGTGTAAAGAGTGCCACACAACAATGCAAAAAGGTCCAACTACCTGTAAAAAATGCCATCTCTAATTTTTTACTAAAATTTAGATAGTTTTTGGTTTAGCCTGACAGGCACTATGCCTGTCAGGTTTTTAATATAGTCCCCTGCTATTTTCCTTTGATAATTGCAGCCCTTCTTTTAACTGCATTCAGCAGTGTCCAAAATTATAATACATTTTAGAGTTAACCCGCCTTGCTGATATAGGGCTGTCTAAGCAGAAGGAGAACCCATGAGCGAAATTAAGCCGAGCATCTATAAGTATCTGATGAATGCTATCAGTATTATCGGTGCCTTGATTGCACTTGTTGCAACAATTATGCTGGTGGTGTTCATTTTAGTTGATATTTTCAGTGGGTTTAAAGGTCCATATCTTGGTTTTTTTGTATATTTTGCCTTACCAATTGTCCTGATTACAGGCCTAATTCTAATTCCTGTCGGTGCCTGGAGAGTTAGAAGTAATTTGAGGAAACATCCAGAACTTGGCATTCCCAATCTTCCCAACATTGATTTTAATAATAGACGTGTTCTTAACCTTTCAATATTTTTTGTATCAGCTACGGTTGTATTTATGCTTCTGATCGCATTTGCATCGTTCAAAGGAGTCGAATACACAGAGTCCAGTGCTTTTTGCGGTAAGCTCTGTCACGAGGTTATGCAGCCGGAATATACTGCCTGGAGCAATTCCTCACATGCAAATGTAAAATGCGTTGAGTGCCACGTCGGTCCTGGGGCAGAAGCTTATATTAATGCAAAAATATCAGGACTTCGGCAGGTTCTGAGTGTAATGACCCATTCCTGGCCAACTCCAATTCCTACACCGGTGCATAATCTGCGTCCGGCAAGAAATACTTGTGAACATTGTCACTGGCCTGAAAAGTTTTATGCCGGTAAATACAGAACTTTCTATCATTTTGCAACGAACGAAGAAAATTCCAAGCGCGAAATTAATATGAATATCAAGATTGGCAATGCTCCGAAGAATCCAAATGAATCTGGTATTCATTGGCACGTTGGTCGTGAAGTTACATATATTGCCGGTGATGAAGCGAGAATGACCATACCTTACATTGCTGTTAAAGGTAGGGATGGAAAGATCACTGAATATACAGATTCTACCAAACCACTTTCAAGAGAGGCGATTAATAGTTCTGCCAAGCGGATAATGGATTGTACAGATTGTCATAACCGCCCTGCACATGTTTATCATTCTCCAAGCGAGGAACTTGATAAGCATCTTACATCTAAAACTATTGATAGTAATCTGCCTTATATTAAAAAGATATCAATTGAAGCTCTTGAGAAACCTTATATTTCCTCAGAGGAGGCTGTCAAAGCGATCAAGATCGGCCTAAAAGATTATTATTCTAAAAATTATCCGGAAATTGCCAAGAATAAAGAAGCTGTGCTAAATAGTGCCATTGAACAAGTTCAAGAAATTTATACACGTAACTACTTTCCTAAGATGAAAGTAAGCTGGAAATCTTATCCTAATCACATCGGTCACCTGTACACAAATGGTTGTTTCCGGTGTCATGATGGCAAGCATAAAAGTGCTGAAGGAAAGCTTATCTCCAAGGACTGTAATATTTGTCATGAAGTAGTGAGTCAGGTTCAGGAAAATATTCCGAAAGGTAAACAGGTTAATCAGTTTGTACATCCTGCTGATATTGGTAATGAACTATACACTACAAATTGCAGTGATTGTCATGGTATCCCAAGCAATATGGCAACTGGAACGCATAAAAATAAGTAGTTTGTAAATAACTGATGTTTCGAATTTATTGTACTTTTTATCAGCGTTGTCCGGTTTGGTAATTGCATTGGTCTAAAATCCCCTCCCTTTCAAGGGGAGGGTTAGGGTGGGGATGGGTTTTAGCTGCTGCAAACCCGAAAATCTACCCCAACCCCCTCCTAACCTGCCCTTGGAAGGGGGAGGGACAAAGGCTGCAAAAAGCAAACCGGACACTGGTGACTTTTTATAGAATTTTATTGAGGATTATGTCTATGTTTTCAAAATTATTTACTTTTTATGCTCTAGTGTTCCTACTTTTTGCAGCTGTTATTCCGGCGCAATCCGAACAGGGTATGGCAATTGACCCTGTTTACTGTCTTGGATGTCATGGCAACAAGTTTACTGTCAAAGATTTTGCCGCCTCAGTACATGGTAAAAATGCCTGCACCAGTTGTCACACTGATATCACTGATCTTCTCAAACATATGAAGGGTGATACAACTGTACAAAAGGTGCAGTGTGAACGTTGTCATAAAAAACAGAATTCTGAACATTACGCCAGTGTTCATGCAGAAAAAGGTGTAACGTGCGCTCAATGTCATACTGATATTCACACACACATTTACTGGAAAAATGATAAGCGGATTGCTGTAGCCAAATGTGTACAATGCCATAAAAAAGAATCTGTTTATATGGATTCGGTTCATGGCAAGGGTGTTGCAAAAGGTAATATGGATTCTGCCGCATGCCATGACTGTCACAATCTTCATGCTGTTGAAAAAGTTGCCAGCCCAGCAGGTCATCAAGGTAGTAAGGCTCACACAGATGTCTGCCTGAAGTGCCACAGTGACCAGAAGATGATGGACAGAAACAACGTTACCAACGTGGCGGTTAAATCATATCTGGAAAGTTATCACGGCAAAAATTATCGACTTGGGTTCGCGGATAAGGTGGCTGGTTGCGCCGACTGTCACACCGCTCACTCAGTATTACCTAAAAGTGATCCACAGTCCTCACTGAATGAGGCTAATCTAGTTAAGCAGTGCTCTGTCTGTCACCCAAATGCTACACCGCTCTTTGCCAAATTTTATTCCCATGGTGATATGGGAGATCGCAAGAAATATCCGATTATGTACTATACGTTCATTGCGATGACAGGTCTGTTGATTGTTACTTTTACCGTTTTCTGGTTTCATTCAATCCTCTGGATGTTCCGTGGTTTTGTAGAAAACAGGGAAAAAGCTGCTTTGCTTGCAGCCGGTACTCAACATCATTTTATTCCTGATGCAAAAAAACAGTATCGTCGTTTCCGTCGTACACATGTCGTTCTTCATGTAATTGTTATAACCAGTTTCCTTCTACTCTCTCTCACTGGCCTGCCTCTAAAGTTCAGTACGCAGCCCTGGGCAATTACAATGATGAATCTGTTTGGTGGATCAGCAATGCAGGGTTTCTGCATCGTGTCGGTGCGGCAATGACATTTGTATATTTTGCAGCTGCCATGGCAATGAGTATTCACTTCCTTTTTATCAGAAAAGATATCAAGGGCGGGCCGATTCAACGACTTTTCGGTCCAGATTCTCTCTGTTTCAATCTTAGAGATATCAAGGACGTTACTGCAATGATCAAATGGTTCTTCTTTAAGGGACCAAAACCAACTTTTGAACGCTGGACTTATTGGGAAAAATTTGACTTTGTTGCAGTATTCTGGGGTATGTTTGCTATCGGTGGTTCCGGTCTGATGCTCTGGTTCCCGGAATTCTTCGGTATGTTTTTACCCGGTTGGGTTTTTAATGTAGCTACAATCATTCATTCCGATGAAGCATTGTTGGCAACCGGATTTATCTTCACTGTTCACTTTTTTAACACCCATGGTCGACCTGAAAAGTTCCCGATGGACTTCGTTATTTTCAATGGTCAGATTGATAAAGAAGAAATGCTGGAGGAACGTGGGGACCAGTGGAAACGTTACGAGCAAGAGGGGATTACTGAGCAATTTGTATGCAAAAAGCCAAGCAGTATCATATACGACTTCCTGGTTAAGGGATTTGGTTTTATTGCACTTTTTACAGGTCTTGGGTTGCTGGCGCTGATGATATTCGCCTTTATTAGCGGTGGCGGACACTAGATTATTAGATGATCAAAAAAAGAATGAGATGGTGTTTATATAATGCGTATTAAATATGTTGAACCGTTGTTTCGTCCACCGAGTGAGGCGAATAGCCTGATTTTTCAGATTACAATCGGGTGTTCCAGAAATAAATGTACCTTTTGCGGGATGTACAAAAGTAAACATTTCCGTGTCAGGCCAGTTGATGAGATCCTTGCTGAGATTGAATCTGTTCCAGTACAATATCGTGCAGGTGTCAGACGAGTATTTCTTGCAGATGGTGATGCCTTGGTTTATCCCATGCCTGGGCTGGTTAATATACTTGAAGCGCTGGCCTCAACTTTTACAAATCTTAACAGGGTAGGGGCCTATGCGTCACCTGTAAGTATAGACGGTAAGAGTGAAGAAGAGCTTGAGCAACTTAAAAACTTAAAACTGGGAGTGCTGTATTTCGGTTTAGAGTCAGGTGATGAACCCACTCTGGCAACAGTTGATAAAGGGTATGGGACTGATGATATGGCTCTTCTGGCGTTGAAAGCTCGCAATGCCGGAATAAAGCTGTCTGTTACAGCCATTTTGGGGCTAGCCGGGAAGGTTAGGAGTCTGGAGCATGCCCGCGCTACAGCTGCATGGGTTAACCGCGTCAATCCAGAGTATTTTTCGCTGCTGACAATGTTTCACAGACATAATGAGAGTTTTATTAAGGGATTACAGCTATGTGATCGTCGAACATTGATGATAGAGGTTTTGGAAATGGTACTAAATCTCAATCCAGGCAAAACAATCCTTCGCTCTAATCATGTATCCAATTTTTTGAATCTTGCCGGGAGCTATCCGAAAGATCGCGAACGTTTGATTCAGGATGTAGAGTCAGCAATTAGCCGGGCTGAAAGGTCACCAGGATTTATGGAAGAAATTCCGGGTTATACGGAAGAATATTATTAATTGCATTGCTATTGAAATTCCTAAAAACAAATAAACCCGCAAAAAGCGGGTTTATTTGTTTTTAGGTAAATAAAAATAGTTGTCAGTCAAACATCAGTTTTCGTTCCAGATCCATGGAATGGCTAAGGCGTTTGGCATCTTCGATACTTATTTGATCTTGCTTGTAAAGTTTAAGCAGGTGTTGATCCAGAGACTGCATCTGGTACTGCTCACTGCCATTTTCAATATGTTTTTCAATCTCATCCAGGCGTCCTTCACGAATACAGGCCTGAATGGTTGTTGTTACGCGCATGATTTCAACAACAGGAAGAATATTTTCTCCTGATTTATCTCTAACAAGGCGTAAAGATACGGTTGCTACGAGAATATCGGCAAGTCGTTGTCTGATAATCTCCTGGGATTCTGAAGGGAAGTTTCCAATTATTCTGTTAATCGTAGAAACGGCACCCTGGGTATGAAGAGTTGAGAAGACCAGATGCCCGGTCTCAGCGGCTTTAATGCATTCATCGATGGTTTCTTTATCACGCATTTCACCAACCATAATTACATCAGGATCCATGCGCATTGCTGCTTTTAATGCGGAGTGGAAATCTTTTGTGTCGCAGCCGACCTCTCGTTGAATAATACAACTGTTTTTTGATGTAAATATGAACTCAATCGGGTCTTCAATTGTTATTATGTTATAGCTGAAATTTTCATTGATATATCTCAATATTGAAGCAAGTGTTGTTGACTTGCCGTTTCCTGTCGGACCAGTAATAAGAATAAGTCCATTGGGAGCTTTGATAATTTCCTCAAGGATTGGAGGGAGGTTTAACTCATGAAAAGCACCAATATGTGGCGGTATTACACGCATTATGATGCCAATATAGCCACGTTGTCTGAATATGCTGACTCTGAATCTTCCTCCACTAGCTAAAGAGTATGAGGCATCAAATTCTTTTATTTCTTTACTGAGCTGACGACCGTTGCTTTCCATGATTCGCGTTGCTATAAACTCGGTATCAGCAGGTGTAAGATTCGGCATCTTGGAGCGTATGAGTTGCCCTCTGCCACGAAAAAAAGGCGGGTTGTCCACTTCAAAATGAATGTCCGAAACTTTCTTCTGAAAAGCAATTTCCAGTATCTGATTAAGGATGTTTATGTCCATAAAATCCTTTCTGAAATAATAATTAAATAATTCTACAGTGGTTTTTTCTGCTTAACAAGCTGTTTTCTATATAGACAATTATCGAGAGCCAATCCGGTCGTTTTAGCCACAACATTTAAAAGTTCAATCTGTATAGAGCGGGCTTTCTTTTGACCAAAATCGGCATAAATCACTGCTGCAACTTTACCAAAGCTTATTATTGGAATTAGAGCATAAATGTGGTTTAAAGGCATTCCAATGTCATTAAACAAAAGTTTATGAAGTAGAATGTCGTCTTTTTCCCCATAGAAAAAATTACCGCTTTGAACGATTTCCTGCAGTATAGAGGGCTGATCTAAAGGGATCCGAAGTGACATTGGTGGGTGGGTGCCCGTTTGCTGGTGGGAACTAATTCCGATTTCATTTTT
>Ga0105044_10006564_pt1 | contig 16002 bp, 14 predicted proteins | sample MAT01_FD_78092 | JGI IMG/M metagenome (GOLD analysis project Ga0105044, IMG submission 78092) | Freshwater microbial communities from Lake Fryxell liftoff mats and glacier meltwater in Antarctica - MAT-01 | ecosystem: Environmental > Aquatic > Freshwater > Ice > Liftoff microbial mat | place... | reverse complement strand
GGGCAACCCGATGGCTGTCGTTGTTGTTCGGGCAACGGAGCGTCAGCAAGAAAAAAAGCGCTCCCGGGACGCCCGCTGCGGGCGGCGGAACCGCGCCCCGCCGCTGCAACGCGCCCCTCGAGAGACAGGCAGCTTCGTCCTCAGCTTGCTCTTGCTGTGTGAAGACAAATGAGGCGCGATGCGAGCTTCTTCATCCCGCTGCTGGGCGGCTTGCCTCTATGCGACCCGGTGTTCCTTGTTGTTCGACTTCGACCGGCTTCTGGAGGCAGCGCTCTACTGCCTGGTGGTGCTGGCGATGCTGCTCGAGACGCTCGCGCCATGCAGGGCAGCGGCCCGCGTCACGGGCAGGCGCTGGTTCCCCTATCGGCTGCCTCTGGTTCATCGACACCATGCTGGCGCGGGCGGCCGGCTTCCGCAGCCGTGGAAGCCGGCCGCAACGGCCGACCACTGCCTTGACGGCACGCCGACTCAGTGGGTGCGTTCAACGCGAAGTCGACGATGACGCCGTGCTCGCCTGTGCTCTGGCCGCTCGCGCCGATTTCATGGTTTCCGGCGAAGACAATCTGCTCGTGCATGACCGTTTCCCAAGCATCCCAATTGTCTCCGTCGCCTGGGCCGTCAAACGCTTCGCCGCAACGAGGTGAGGCATGACACGATGAGCGACTAGGAGCAGCCAGCAACGCCAGCAACTACCCTTTCGGACTTTCGGAACGTCGACTCAGTCAGTGCGTCTTGACACAGAACCCGACCTCCGCGCCAACAATCAGTACTGCAGGGACTGGGCCCATCGATCCGTGTACTGTTGCACACAATGCTCAACGTGCCCTGTCCCACTCAAATCAAAATTCGTAACGCGCCGACATCTGGTAGGTGCGCCCCAGCGGATTATGGAACCGATCGTCGTAAGCTCTCGCCTGGAATCGCCCTGTCTGGTTGGTAAATGATGGATCGGTATTGCGCAAGTTCAGAACACCCAGTGCCAAGGTGAGATTTTTCACTCCTCGATATCCCAAGGAAACATCCCAGAGAGAGTATGGACTGACGACGTTGGTGTTGAACGGTGCCACATTAAATGGCGCACCTTGCGCGTTTTGATCGCGATAACCTGTTTGATAGCGATTGCTGAGCCGCACAGACCAAGCATCTTTTTCCCAGCCGAACTGGGACACTTGCTGGTAACGAATAACAGGCCCGGCAAACTGGGGTGAGTAGTTTCCATTCGGATCAAACCATCGGCCGCCTGGTTCAACCTGGAAAATGTACTTCTGAACATAAGTGCCACGAAGATTGACAGTGAATCTCCCGTTAGGGGTGGAGCCACTTGCCCAGTTGACTTGCAAGTCCCATCCACTTGTTCTTGTATCTCCCAAGTTCAAGTTGGTATCGATAATATACGCAAGAGGATCTACCCCCGTGACGGTATTTTGGCAAGCACCAATCAGGGTTGCTCTTGACCCTGCCTGCGAACAGCGTATGAACAAAGCGGAGTACTTGGCTGGATCTCCAAAGGTTGTTTGCTCCCCAATGGTACTGATAGAATCCTTAACCTCATAACTCCAGTAGTCCAAACCAAAACTGAGGGAGGCAGTAGGTTGCAGAACGATACCGACTGTCCAAGCCTTGGACTCTTCAGCCTTCAATCCTGTGTTGCCCCCAGTGAGTCGTTGAAACTGGATTCCGCAATCTCGAGCTGGAACTGCCTGCGCAGTAGCCACACCGTTCGGGCACAACAAAGGGTCATTGAAGCGGTTCGCAGTGAAGGTCGTCGCGTTCGGAGCATACAACTGCGTGAGGGTTGGGGCCGAAAAACCGGTATTTGTCGAGCCACGCAACAATATTGATTCGGTGACATTGTATTTCAGAGAAACCTTGGGATTGGTGGTATTTCCAAAGTCACTGTAGCGATCAGAGCGAACAGAAAGCCCCAGCTCCAAGCCCTTTAAAACTGGCAAACTGAGCTCTGCGCCAAATGCGGAGATGTCTCGATCGCCAACTCGTACCGCACCCGCGCCAGCCAAGCCCGAGCTTGCCGCTTGACTGACCTTCGCCACGTCGGTGTTGTAAACCATTTCCTCCTGGCGGAATTCAGCATTCAACGCAAGAGCGACAGTTCCGCCTGGGAGCTTAAAAAGCTGTCTGCCCGCCGTAGCTGAAACGCTTTGAAGAGTGCCTTCACCGTCTTGAACTTTACCCAGAACTTGGTTGGCTTGAAGGTAGGCCAATCCTGCTGCAGTCTGATCACCGAATGGATTCAGGAACGGGGCGCCATTGATCCCTTGCACACCATTGCGCAGTGGAATGGTGGTTGGATACCCGTTCAAAAAAGTATTTACTACCTTTGAGTTCGACCACAGAAGAGAGGTTTGATAGTCCCAATCTGCAAGGACGCCTTCAACGCCCAAGACAGCCCGCTGTGTATCATTTACCTGCTCGCCCGCACGGGATCCAAGAGGGACCGTACGCCAATTGATCGCAATGTTTGCATTGGGATTCAGTGCTGGATTCGAGATCGGGTTGATTCCATTACCAGGGAAAAACGGACTTGCCGGCGTCATCGTCAACCCGCCTTCGGGAGAGGGAGCAATCCGCGTTTCGACTGTGTTGCGTGACTTGAAATACTCAAGCGAGGCAAGATGATTGGTTCCTAAAGCCAGCGATCCGCGCAGGAACAATCCAATCTGATCCTGAATTGGCACGACGTTGGTAAACGTCTGAGTATCAGCAAAACACCGAATCGTGGTACCGTTGGCTTCAGGAACAGCAATTGAAGCCGGTGGAGCACAGCCGCTTGCAAGGGACGGGTTTGTGTTTGTTATCCTTCCGGCTTGACTGTAGTTCGCAGGAAACGTGGTCGGGCTGAGTCCGTTGAATCCAAACTGTGGTTGGTACGAAGAGCGCATGAAGTCTCGCTCTGTTCCAGACATTGGTTTCATTCTTCGATAATTGATGGAGCCGAGAATATTCCAACCGCTTCCGCTGAGATCACCCATGCCTCCGGTAATGTCGCCGGTGTAAACATCTCCACCGCCACCCGCTGTCACTTGAGCTTGCGCCGAAGCAGCAAATCCAGTGTAATTTTTCTTGGTAATAAAATTGATAACGCCGGCAATAGCGTCAGTTCCATAAATAGCCGATGCACCGTCCGACAGAGTTTCAACGCGTTCCAGGGCACCAATCGGCAGAGTATTGAGGTCAACCGCTACACTTGAAAAGGGGTTGGAAACAACCCTTTTTCCGTTCAACAAAACCAAGGTACGCTGTGCGCCAAGGGAACGAAGGTCTGCGTACGCTGCCGCCCCGTTCGTCCCGCTCACTGAGGTAGACGTAACCGTTCCCCCTTGCTGTTGCGTGATGAACTTCACGACCTGCTCGGCATTTGTCACACCAGCGCGTTGGAGGTCTTCCACTCTTAGTACGGTCACTGGTAGAGCCGATTCAGCGTCAATTCGTTTTATCAACGACCCGGTGACTTCAACTCGATCTACCGCCTGAGCCACTGCGCTGTTGGCCCCAACCAGTAGAGCGCCCCCCACCACCATTGCAGCTGCTGAGCTTAGTTTTGTTCGCTTAAACATTTGAGAAACACTCCAGAGAAGAGGAAGGTTGAATGTCCCGATGAGGGGACGGACATGACCCACAAAGTGAGGCTGCGCAGATGTTTTTCAGCGCGAGCTCCGCAGCCACATTGTTAGGGCTTCCTCACTTTTTGGGGCTGCGGGTTATCCATAGCCGATGAAACCTCAGGCTACATCAGCACCCCTTTCAGGGCTCGAGAGGCGCTCTGGGCCTTTGACAACAAGCACTTGCAGCACATCTTGAAACATCGTTGCAACAATCTGCCAAGTCATGCCCAGTAGAAACCCCCATACGTATCCAGCTGCTGTCGTTGGCGAAGTGCAACAGTCAATGCCCCTGCGCTGGCCAGCGCAATCGGTCGGGGCGATCAGCGGACGTCTTGCCATCGAGGTGCGGAGGGCATCAGTTGTGGCGTGCAAGCGTGTTGCGGCCACCGCAAAACCTGCGCGCAGTCGCCCTGCTCTTCGATCCGCCCACGGTGCATCACGGCCACCCGGTCGGCAGCGTGAGACACCGCCCCAATGTTGTGCAGACGGGGTTGTGCAGACGGTGTTGTGCAGACCGGGTTGTACCGCCAGGGTTGTGCGGCTTGGCCTGCTGCAGCAGCCTTACATCAGCGCCCAAACCGGCAAGCCGATGCCAAGCAACTTGGCGGCGCGGTTCAGTCGCCTATCGAAGCACAAGAAGAAGGACTCACCCCCCAGCGCACGGTGCAGCGCACGGGCAGCGGCAAGCTGCACCGCATCGTAGCCACGCAGTCCAAACGCCGTCGCCAGCTCAGCTGCACTTTGAACCAGCGCTTCGGTGACTTGCACGTGATGCAAAGCGGGCCAATCGGCCGCCAGCCCGGCACGGGCTTGCGACCAGGTCTGCTGCGCTTGCGGCAACTCTCTTTCTCGTCTGGCCAGCGCTGCGGCGGCTTCGACCCAGGTGATCAGGCAGGTGCCGGCCTCGTTGCCTTGCAGTGCCTGCCAGGTCTGGTCGCTGCCCGCTTCATCCACGTAGAGTTTGAGCAGGGCCGAAGTGTCGAGGTAGGCCGTCATATCCTGTCAGGTCGGTCCACGGTCTTCGATGACGGCATCAGACAAGCTTGCAACGCCTGGCGGCAGCGGATTCGGCGGGTGACGCTGCAGCAGGCTGGCTTGCGACGCATGCAGGGTCACGCCGGCAGCCATCAGCCGGCCGGCAACACTGTCTGGCGCCGCTGACTCGGCGCCTCCCAAAGGCACCAGCCTGGCCACGGGCGTGCGGTGCGAGCAAATCGTTGCGGTGTCACCCGAGCGCACACGCCGTACAACGGCGGAGAGGTTCGCCTTCAGCTCGCGCAATGAGACATTGATTTGGGCCATGAAGAGGTCACTAATGGAGATATTGACAAATATTGTAGTCTCAAAGATTGAAAAAGTCGCAAAACTTGGCCCGAATGAGCCCTCTTTTTTTTCTGACAGACGGCCAACCGCAGCAGGTCCCCAGGCGTGTTGGACGCCGCTGCTTTCTGAAAACAAACGCTTCTGTCGCAGCCGCCGAGCGTGAGCAGCGGTGTCACCAGCCCATCAGCACATCGCGCCCATTCACCAGCAACTGCACCCGTCGGCCGACCGGCAGGCTCAGCTTGGTCGGCACATGGCCAAAGGGCAACCCCGTCAGAAGTGGCACTTTGAGCACGCTGCGCAGGTGGGCCATCATCGACTTCAGGCCGTAGCCGCGGTCCAGCGGCGAGGGCTTGAATGCCGTGAAGGCGCCCATCAGCACGGCTTTCTGGCTGGCCAGTACGCCGGCCTGCTGCAGTTGCAGCAGGCAGCGCTCGACGCGATAAGGATGCTCGTTGACGTCTTCGACAAACAGCACCCCACCCTTCACGCTGGGCCAGTGGCGCGTGCCGAGCATGGCGCACAGCATGCTCAGGTTACCGCCCCACAGGCGCCCGCTGACTGACAAGCCGTCAAAACCGGCCTCGGTGCGAAAGCCCACGGCTTCCAGCTCACCGCACATTGCTTCGCAAAAACAATCACGGGTGACTTCATCGACGCCCTCAGACCCCGCGGCCCCAGACGCTTCTGCCCGGCCAAAGTCGTCATAGGCCATCGGGCCGGCCCAGCTCTGCACGCCGCCGTGGCGCAGCAACGCCAGTTGCAGCGCCGTAAAGTCGCTGTGTCCGACCCAGCGTGTTCCCTGCTCTACGCTGCGCTTGAGCAAAGGCCAGTCGATCTGGTCGAGCAAGCGTGTCAGGCCGTAGCCGCCACGCGAGGCCATGGCGACCGCAGGTGCCTGGCTGGCGACGCGGTGCAAGGCGGCCAGCCGGGTGGCGTCTTCGCCGGCAAATCGCTGCGAACGGACCAAGGCGCTGTCGTCCAGACTTGCATCGAAACCGCAGGCCGTCAGGCGCCGCACCGCCAGCCGCAAGGCAGGTGCCTTGGCGATCACGCCCGAGGGTGAAAAGACGATCAGCTTGTTCATGGCAACGGGTCGGTCCACTCGGTGGCTTCGCCGACCGGGATTGGCGGCTCGGCGCCCAGACCTGGGGGCTCGTGTGGGAGATTGGCGGCCTCCGGCTCCAGCCGAGCTGCCTGAGCATTGCGCTTGCCTTCTCTTTGCAGCTGCCGCTTTTGCGCAAAAAACTCACGCAGCAGGCCGGCGCAAGCATCCGCCAGCACGCCGCCTTGATACGCAGTTTGATGATTGAGCTGCGGTTGCGCAAACAAATCCAGCACCGACCCCGCAGCGCCAGTCTTGGGGTCAGCAGCACCAAAGACCACGCGCTTGAAGCGCGCGTGCAACAACGCCATCGCGCACATCGGGCAAGGTTCCAGCGTCACATACATCTCGCACTCGGGCAGGCGGTAGTTCTCAAGCAAGGCAGCGGCGTGGCGCAGTGCCACGATTTCGGCATGTGCCGTCGGGTCGTGGGTGGTGATGGGCCGGTTGTAGCCGGTGGCAATCACCTGGCCGTGGCGCAGGATGACCGCGCCGACCGGCACCTCGCCCACCAGCAGTGCGTTGTGCGCCTGGTCCAGCGCCAGGCGCATGCCGCGCTCTGGGCCTTCGGGGATTGGATCAGACGGGTTTGTCATCTTCGGATGGCGTGCACACAGGTGCAGCAGCGGCGGTAGTTCCGACGGGCGGGCGCATCGCAACTTTCAACACCATCAGGACATTGTCCACGAGTCTTTTGCCGGCAGTTTCACCCATGCCGCAGCAGCTTGATGGCGGGGTTGAGCGATTTGCGTCCAAAGGCCCAAACCTCGCCCAATCCGCCTGCCGTGTTGGGCCGTGCTGACATCTCAGACGCTTGCCGTTACGCGCCACCGATACTCGGGCCATGGACTTCGTCAACGTGCCCCTGTTCACCGCCGCCGCGCTGGTTTTTGCCAGCGTGTTGGCGGGGCTGTTTTCTGCCCGCATCGGCTTTTCGTTCTTGTTGATCTTCTTGCTGGCGGGTGTGTTGGCCGGTGAAGACGGCCCGGGTGGCTACCAATTCGATAACTTCAGACTCAGCTTCTGGGTCGGCAACATGGCGCTGGCCATCATCTTGCTGGACGGTGGCTTGCGCACCAGTTTTTCGACCTTCCGCACGGGGCTGAAGCCGGCTGCGTTGCTGGCCAGCGTGGGCGTCGTGGTGTCCGCCGTCATCACCGCTGCCGCAGGTGTGTTGTTTGTGGGCCTGGACTGGGGGGTGGCTTTGCTGCTGGGCGCCATCGTCGGCTCGACCGACGCCGCTGCCGTGTTCACGCTGCTCACCCGCGCAGGCGTCACGCTGAACGAGCGGGTGGCGGCCACGCTGGAGATCGAATCCGGCGTCAACGACCCGATGGCGGTGTATCTGACCTTGGCCTTCCTCGGTTTGCTGGGCGCTGCAGTGGGTGGCCCGGCCAGTGACAGTGCCGCGCCCGAGGGCTGGCTGGCCACCGCGCAGGCGATGGGGCTGACCTTCTTGCAGCAGTTTGGCTTCGGGCTGGCAGTGGGGCTGCTGTGTGGCTTTGCTTTTGCGCTGCTGCTCAAGCGCCTGGCAGCGCGTGACGCGGGTGGCGGCATCCTGGCGCTGCTGATCGGCGCCGCCGGCTTGACCGTGTTTGCCGCCACCGGCTGGCTCGGTGGCTCGGGCTTCTTGGCGGTCTATCTGTTTGGTCTGGTGATCGCCAACCGCGCTTCCAGCGTTGTCGCCCCCACCTTGCCTGCGATGGACGGCTACGCCTGGCTGTCTCAAGCCAGCATGTTCTTGCTGCTGGGCTTGCTGGTGGACCCGTCAAGCCTGTTGGACAGCCTGCCGCCCGCGCTGGCCGTGGCTGCGGTGTTGATGTTTCTGGCCCGGCCGGTCTCGGTTTGGCTGTGCTTGAAGCCCTTCAGGTTCTCCAAAGAAGAAACCTGGTTCATCTCTTGGGTGGGGTTGCGCGGCGCGGTGCCGATTGTGCTGGCGCTGTTCCCGCTGCTGGCGGGCATCCCGGACGCCCAGCTGTTGTTCAACATCGCCTTTGTGGTGGTGCTGGTGTCTTTGCTGATGCAAGGCTCGACGATCGGTTTTGTGGCGCGCCGGCTCGGCTTGGCCCTGCCCGACCCGGGCGACGAGGTGCAAGAGCGCGCGCTGTTCAGAGACTTCTCGCTCGACCCACAAACGCTTGTCGCCGACGTCTGTCAGTTCTACGGGCTCGAAGCCCCTGCCCAAGCCAGTTTGCCGCTGGGCATCTGGATGGCCCGCGAGCTGGGCCGCCCCCCAGTGGCCGGAGACAGCCTGAAGCTGGGTGCAGCCACACTGGTGGTGCGCAGCCTCGAAGACGGCCGCATCAGCCGCATCGGTCTGGGCTTGCCGCAGTGAGCGCTGCGGTGAGCGCCGCGGCGACTGCTGCGGTGATTGCCACAATCAGGCCATGTTGAACGGGCGTCCCCCCTGCCGCCGCAGGCCGGGTAGCCCTGCATGCTGGCTGGGCTTGGCTGGAACGTAAACTCAGGTTGACAATGTTTAGACTTCGCTGCTTTCTACCGCCCCATCTTGTCTTCTCTCGCCCCCCTTGTTCAACCCACAGGCACGCTGCCAACTGAACTGGCGGCGGCTGCAGTCCACGGTTTGCGCGGGCTTTCCGCAAAGACTGACACGGCGCCGACCTGGGTCTTGCAAACGCGAGCGCTGGCGGGGCAGCGTGGCGAGCACGCGCTGTTTGCCGGGCTGGACCTGCAGTTGCAAGCTGGCAGCCTGACCTGGCTGCGCGGGCGCAACGGCCGCGGCAAGACCAGTTTGCTGCGTCTGCTGGCCGGCCTTTCGACCGCTGCAGCGGGCGACATCCAGCTCTGCGGCCACAGCCAGCGCGAGATCGGCCCGGCCTGGCGCAGCCAGTTGCTTTACCTGGGCCACCAGAACGCGCTGAAAGACGACCTCTCAGCCACCGAAGCCCTGGCTTTTCTGGCCCGCCTGCATGGGCTGCCAGCCAGCCCGCAAGCGCTGGCCGAAGCGCTGAACCGGCTGGGTGTCGCCCACCGCCAGCACGCCCCGGTGCGCACCTTGAGCCAGGGCCAGCGCCGTCGGGTGGCACTGGCGCGCCTGGCCTTGGCTGTGGACGTGCCGCTGTGGCTGCTGGACGAGCCTTTCGACGCGCTGGACCAGGACGGCATCACGGCACTGAATGCGTTGCTCAGCGACTATTGCGCCCAGGGCGGCTGCGTCTTGCTGACCAGCCACCAACCGCTGAGCCTGCAGCAGCCCGAGCCCCAGATGCTGGACCTTGAACCCTATGCCTGTTCATGACGCAGAGCGCTGCGCGCGCCAGCTTTGCCGCTGTCTTTGGCAGCGTGCTGGTCCGCGACCTGACGCTGGCCTGGCGCAGGCGCACCGATGCGCTGTTGCCGCTGGCGTTCTTTGTCGTGGCGATCAGCCTCTTCCCCTTGGGCGTGGGGCCCGAGCCCGGCATGTTGCGCGACATAGCGCCTGGCGTGGTGTGGGTGTGCGCGCTGCTGGCGTCGATGTTGTCGGTGGGCTCTTTGTTCGCTGCCGACCTGGCCGACGGCTCGTTGGAGCAGATGCTGCTGGCACCTCAAAGCGCCATCGCGCTGACTCTGGCCAAATGCGCCGCGCACTGGATCCTCAGCGGCGTGCCGCTGATTGCGACAGCGCCGTTGATCGGCCTGCTGTTTGGCATGTCGGGCCCGGCCTTGCTGGCCTTGGTGGCAGGCTTGCTGCTGGGCACGCCGATCTTGAGCCTGCTGGGCGCCCTGGGCGCTGCGCTGACCCTGGGTTTGCGCAGCAGTGGCATGCTGCTGATTCTGATCGTGCTGCCGCTGGCCATCCCGACGCTGATCTTTGGCGCCGGCGCCGTGGGCACCATCGACGCCGGCATGTCAGCATCGGGGCACTTTTCCTTATTGGGCGCACTCTTGATCAGTACCGCGATGGGCGCGCCTTGGGCCATTGCAGCAGCATTGCGCATCTCCACCGAATGACATGACGAGCTTTTGAAGATGACCTCACCTTCTGCCACACCCAACACTGCTGCGGCCGCAGGCAAAGGCGGGCGGCTGCGTTTTTTCAACTTTGCAGCGCCGATGCGTTTTTACGCCATCACCGGTTGGCTGGTGCCGCTGTGCTGGGTGGTGGCGATCGGTTTTGCCATCGCCGGCCTGTATGTGGGCTTCTTCGTGGCGCCCACCGACGCCACGCAAGGCGAGTCCTACCGCATCATCTACATCCACGTGCCGGCGGCGTGGATGTCGATGATGCTTTATTTGGTGATGGCCTTTTGGGCCGGCATCGGCTGGGCATTCAACGCACGCATGGCCTCGATCGTGGCGCGTGCCATCGCGCCCACGGGCGCCATGTTCGCCTTTCTGGCCCTGTGGACCGGCGCCTTCTGGGGCAAGCCGACCTGGGGCACCTGGTGGGTGTGGGACGCGCGCTTGACGACAACGCTGATTCTGCTGTTTCTGTACCTGGGCTACATCGCGTTGGTCAACGCCATCGACGACCAGCGCCGCTCCGACCAGGCCGGCGCGCTGTTGGCACTGGTGGGCAGCATCAACGTGCCGATCATCTACTTCTCGGTGCAGTGGTGGAACACGCTGCACCAGGGCGCCACAATCAGCATGACCGCGGCGCCCAAGATGGCCAATACCATGTTGACCGGCATGTTGTTGATGACGGTGGCATGCTGGGCGTACGCCTTTGCCACTGTGTTCATGCGGGCAAGGGCCATCACCATCGAACGTGAATCACGCAATGCCTGGGTTGGCAAGCTGGTGTCGCAACCCGCCCAAGGAGGGCAAAAAACATGAACTGGGGCAGCGCATCCGAGTTTTTCCACATGGGTGGCAAGGGGCTCTTCGTCTGGGGCAGTTATGCCGTCAGCATGCTGGTGATGGTGGCCGAGCCGCTGCTGGCGCGCAGGCGGCATCAGCAAGCGCTGCGGCAGGCGGCATTGTTCAACGATGAGGGTCGCAAACCGCGATTTTCTTGATTCAGCACGGTACGCCGTGGGCGTGCATGTGTTCGGGCAGTGATAACAAGTAATGATTCCAAGCAGTGATTCCAAGCAGAAGTTGCAAACAGTGACGGGGTTTGAAAATGAAACCTAGATACAAAAAATTGGCTCTGCTGGGCGGCGTACTCGCCGGCAGCGGTGTGGTCGTGGCCTTGGTGCTCAACGCTTTCCAGAGCAACATGGTGTTCTTCTATTCACCCACGCAGGTGCAAGCCAACGAAGCACCCCACGCGCGCACCTTCAGGGTGGGCGGACTGGTGGAAGAAGGCTCGGTCAAAACCAAAGGCACGCAAGTCAACTTCGTCATCACCGACACCGCCAAGACGGTGACGGTGCAGTACGTGGGCATCCTGCCCGACCTGTTCAAAGAGGGCAAAGGCGTGGTCGCCCAAGGCCAGCTGCAGGACGGTGTCTTCATGGCCCGCGAAGTGCTGGCCAAGCACGATGAAAACTACATGCCGCCTGAAGCTGCTGAGGCGTTGAAAAACGCCAAGCCAGGCGGCGGCAAGTACTCTGAAACGCTGGTGCAAGGGGCAAGCAAATGATCCCGGAGATCGGTCACTTCGTCCTCTGGCTTGCCCTGGGGGTGTCGCTGCTGATTGGCGTGGTGCCAATGGTGGGCGCACAGGTCGGCCGTGTGGACTGGATGGCGATGGCCCGGCCAGCCACCTGGACGCTGTTCTTGCTGTTGCTGGTGCCGTACATCTGTTTGACGGTGGCCTTCATCCAGCATGATTTTTCAGTGCTGTACGTGGCTTCCAATTCCAACAGCGAGCTGCCGCTGATGTACCGCATGGCTGCGGTGTGGGGTGGGCACGAAGGCTCGATGCTGTTGTGGCTGGTGATGCAAGCGGGCTGGATGCTGGCTGTGGCGGTATTCAGCCAAAAGCTGCCGCTGCCCGTGGTGGCGCGCATTTTGGCCGTGATGGGCTGGCTGACGGTGGGTTTTTTGCTCTTCACGCTGGTCACCTCCAATCCCTTTGACCGCCTGAGCCCGGCGCCCGTTGATGGCCGTGACCTGAACCCGCTGCTGCAAGACCCGGGCATGATCTTTCACCCGCCCATGCTGTACATGGGGTATGTCGGTTTCTCGGTGGCTTTCGCTTTTGCAGAAAAAACACTGATCGGCGGCAACCTGGACGCCCAGTGGGCGCGCTGGACGCGCCCCTGGACCACGGCGGCCTGGGTCTTTCTGACCTTGGGCATTGCGCTCGGCAGCTGGTGGGCGTATTACGAACTGGGCTGGGGCGGCTGGTGGTTCTGGGATCCGGTCGAGAACGCCTCGTTCATGCCCTGGCTGGTCGGCACTGCGCTGATCCACTCGCTGGCGGTGACCGAGAAACGCGGCGCCTTCAAAGCCTGGACCGTGTTCCTGGCGCTGATGGCTTTCTCGCTGTCCTTGCTGGGCACCTTCCTGGTTCGCTCGGGTGTGCTGTCTTCGGTACATGCGTTTGCCACCGACCCCGAGCGTGGCATGTTCATCCTGGTCTTTTTGTGCATCGTCATCGGCAGCTCTTTGGCGCTGTTTGCCTGGCGCGCGCCCAGGGTGGGCCTGGGGGCACGCTTTGAGCCGGTGTCGCGCGAGAGTTTCTTGCTGGCCAACAACGTGCTGCTGATGGTGGCTACGGCGGCCGTGCTGCTGGGCACGCTGTACCCGCTGTTTCTCGACGCCATGGGCGGCGGCAAGATCTCTGTGGGTCCACCCTACTTTGACGCCGTGTTTGCGCCCCTGATGGTGCCGCTGGTGATCCTGATGGCCGTGGGGCCGCTGGCACGCTGGAAGCACGCCGAAGTACCCAACCTGGCTAAGCGTTTGCGCTGGGCGCTGGCCGCCACCGTGGTGGCCACGCTGCTGACTGAACTGATTCAAGGCGAGATCACCTGGATGGCCAGCCTGGGCATCGGTCTGGCCTACTGGATCCTGTGGAGCATCGTCACCGACCTGTGGGAGCGTGTGCGCGCCCCTGTAGGCGGCGCGGCCACATCGGTCTGGCAACGGGTGCGCCAGTTGCCTCGCGCCATGGTGGGCATGCAGGTGGCGCACATCGGCATCGCGGTGTTCATCTTTGGTGTGGCGATGGTCAAGAGCTTCGAAGTCGAACGTGACGTCAAGATGAACATCGGCGACAGCACCGTGGCGGGTGGCTACACCTTCACGTTCCAGGGCGTCAGAGATGTGGCGGGCCCCAACTTCGATGCCATCGAAGGCCTGTTGGTGGTGACGCGCGGCGAGCGCGCGATTGCCGACCTGAAGCCGCAAAAGCGCATCTACCGCGTGCAATCCAACCCGATGACAGAGGCAGCGATCCGCAGCCGGCCCTGGGGTGATATCTATGTTTCTTTGGGTCAACCGGTCGAGGGCCAGGCCTGGGTGGTGCGTGTCTACTACAAACCCTTTGTGACCTGGATCTGGGGCGGCTGCGTGCTGATGGCGGTGGGTGGCTTGCTGGCCGCCAGCGACAGGCGCTACCGCAGCCCGCGGCGCAAGACGGACGAACTGGAGCCGCAGTCGCTCCCCGTCGGCAGCGGCCCCAGAGTTGGACCGTTGGCTCCGGCCTTGCCGGGCGCCGCCAAGGTGCCTGCACAAGGGGCCGCATGACCCGTTGGCAGTACCTGCTGCCGCTGGCGCTGTTTGGGGTGTTGGTGGCGTTTCTGGGCACCGGTTTGAAGCTGGACCCGCGTGAAGTGCCGTCGCCGCTGATCAACAAACCAGCGCCGGCCTTTGCGCTGCCCCGCCTGGACGACCCAGCACAGCAGATCAGCCTGCAAGACATGGCCGGCAAGGTCTGGGTGCTCAACGTCTGGGCATCGTGGTGCGCGCCTTGCCTGCTCGAGCACCCTTTGTTTGTGGACCTGGCCAAACGCAAGCCCGTCACCCTGGTGGGCCTGAACTACAAGGACAAGCGCGAAGACGCGTTGAACTGGCTGCGCCGCCACGGCGACCCCTACACCGCCACGATGGCCGATGCCAAAGGGCTGGTGGCCATCGACTACGGTGTTTATGGCGTGCCCGAGACCTTCGTCATCGACAAACAAGGCCAGGTGCGCTTCAAGCATGTCGGCCCGGTGACGCCTGAAGTGATGCGTCAAGACATTGAACCCCTTTTGAAAGCCCTGGATGTTTGATCGCGCCACACTCAGATCCTTGGCCGTTGCAGGCATGATCGCGGCCCTATGTTGGTCCGTCTCCGGCCCCGTGTCGGCCCGAGACGCACTGCCCGCCACCGCCGACCCGGCGCTGGAAAAGCGCACGATGGACTTGGCTGCTGAGTTGCGTTGCCTGGTGTGCCAGAACCAGACCATCGCCGACTCTGACGCCGACCTGGCAGTGGACCTGCGCAACCAGGTGCGCCGCCTGTTGGGCGAAGGCAAGAGTGAGCGTGAGGTGTTGGACTTCATGACCGCCCGTTACGGCGACTTTGTGTTGTATCGCCCTCCCGTCAAGAGCAGCACCGCGCTGTTATGGTTCGGCCCGCCCGTACTGCTGGTGGTGGGCATGTTCACGTTGTGGACGATCCTGCGCCGCCGCAGCCGTCTGAGTGCAGACCGCTTTGATCCCGATGAGTATCCAGAAGATGATTTCGATGACCACCTGGCAGGGACGGCAGACGCCCCTGTTAGCCGCACCGCAGCCAATCGCTCTTGAGTTGCAGCCATGAATGACAGCGTAGGCGCCCTGCGCAGCCAATTGCTGAATTTGCAAAGTGAGCACGAGCGGGGCCGGATTGGCGCAGAAGCATTTGCCAGTGCCAAAGCCGACCTGGAGCAGCAGTTGCTGGCGCAGGTGATGCAAGCGCCGCCCGAGGCTGCAAAGCCTGCCCCACCGCGACCGAAAGCCGGCTTCACAGCATTGTTGTCAGTGGCTGTGCTGGCGCTGGCCCTCGTGGGCTACCTGTGGAAAGGTTCCCCGGGGGTGCCCAGCGTTGGCGCGCCCGGAGTGGCGGGATCGCAAGCAGAGATGGCCGAGCTGTCGCCCGCCGAGCAGGAAGCCAGTTTCGCCGCCGCGGTCGAAGAGCTGGCGCAACGCCTGGCCGCTGCACCCGACAACGGCGAAGGCTGGGCCATGCTGGCACGCTCATACGCCCGCTTGGCCCGCCATGCAGAAGCCATCCCGGCTTTTGAGCGTGCCATCCAGCTGACACCACAAGACGCCCGCCTGATCGCCGACTTTGCCGACACGGTGGCGATGCACAACGGCCGCACGCTCGAAGGGCGACCGACCGAACTGGTCGAGCAGGCCCTGAGAATCGACCCCGACAACGCCAAGGCGCTGGCACTGGCAGGCACGGCAGCCTTCAACCGCAAGGACTACAAAGCAGCGGTCGGCCATTGGGAACATCTGGCCCGCATCTCTGCCACCGACGCCGCCTTCTTGCCACAACTGCAGGGCAGCATCCAGGAAGCACGCTCGCTGGCCGGCCTGCCCGCTGCAGCGCCTGCTGCCGCAGCACCACATGCCGGCAACTCGGGCAATTCGAGTGGGGCGCAAGCCGAGGTCAGCAAAGCTGCATCGCCCAGCATCGGCCCTGTCGCCGCCGTCTCAGGCAGTGTCAGCCTGTCGCCCGACCTGGCCAGGTTGGCCTCACCCGAAGACACGGTCTTCATCTTCGCGCGCCCGGCAGATGGCTCACGCATGCCCTTGGCCATCCTGCGCAAGCAGGTCAAGGACCTGCCGCTGCAGTTCCGTCTGGACGACAGTCAGGCGATGGCGCCAGCGGCGCGCCTGTCGCTGTTCCCGCAAGTGGTGGTCAGCGCCCGCGTCAGCAAGTCCGGTCAAGCCACACCGATGGCGGGTGACCTGAGCGGCCAGTCCCACACCGTGGGCAACAGCGCACAGGGTGTGGTGGTGGTGATCAACGAGGTGGTCAGGCCCTCAGAGCGCCCCCAAACCTGCCGCTGCGCGTCAGGCCCCCCGAGGGGGAATGAGGAAACTTGGGGCGGCCCGGCGTTTCCTCATGAGGCTGAG
>Ga0105044_10006561_pt1 | contig 16004 bp, 10 predicted proteins | sample MAT01_FD_78092 | JGI IMG/M metagenome (GOLD analysis project Ga0105044, IMG submission 78092) | Freshwater microbial communities from Lake Fryxell liftoff mats and glacier meltwater in Antarctica - MAT-01 | ecosystem: Environmental > Aquatic > Freshwater > Ice > Liftoff microbial mat | place... | reverse complement strand
CCACGATCAAGGCCGGTAACCGGATCCCGGTCAGCCAGCAGACGCTCGTCGGCGGTACCACCAACGCCGTCACCACGACGTCGCAGTACATCGATACGGGCGTCCTGCTGCAGGTCACCCCCCACATCAATGCCGGCGGTCTCGTCACCCTCGACGTCCAGGCCGAGGTCTCCAATCCCGGCGTGCCTGCAGCAGTCGGCGACGCGCCCCCCATCAATACCCGCTCCGTGCAGACCTACGTGGGCGTCCAGAGCGGCCAGACGATGGTGATGGGCGGCCTCATCGGCGAGAGCCGCGCCAACAGCTCGGAAGGTCTGCCATGGTTGTCCCGGATCCCGATCATCGGCGGCCTCTTCGGCAACCAGGAACTGACGAACGACCGGACCGAGCTGGTGCTGTTCATCACCCCCCGGGTCGTCGAGACCGAGTCCGACATCCGGGGTGCCATCGAAGACCTGCGGAAGAAAATGGATAACCTGGACCGCCTGCTCCCGTACCTCAAGCCTTTCCCGGATCTCGTGTTCCCGCCGGCCCCGCAGGCACCGGCGCGGATTCCCATCATCCCGCCCAACTGAAAGAAGAATGATGTTTTTGGAGCACTTCACAGGTTTTACGCACTTTCCGCGCGTTTCCGTCGCTGTTTCCCGACACGGTTGTCGGGCATTGACGACATTGGCGCTTGTCGCGCTTGCCGCCTGCGCGACCCCGGCGATCGTCACCGACAAGCCCGTGGCCAACACCCTGGAGGCCCGCAAGGCGCGTGTCGAGGAGCGTTCGCAGGCGCGCTGGGACGCCCTTATCAAGAATGACCTGAATGCGGCCTACGCGTTTCTCAGCCCCGGTTCGCGCCAGGTGCTGACGCTTGACAACTACAAGTCCCGCGTCCGGCGTATCGCCTTCCGCGAGGCCAAGGTCGAGACGGTTACCTGCGATGGGGACGCCTGCAAGACCCGGGTCCTGGCAACCTATGACCACCGGCTGATGAAGGGCCTTACCGCGACGATCTCCGAAGCATGGATCGTCGAGGGCGGGCAAGCTTGGTATGTCAATGTGGATTGATTTGTAAGGATTTCACATAAGTGTCGCCACTTTGAGACGTTGCATAAATTCCACAGGTCGACCGTCGGAGCGAACACCTTTGTTTGTCAAAAGCGGCTGGCTGTAATAACATTCGCGTGCTGTTGGTTCTAAAGTGATCACTTTAAGACGGCAATCCAATTAGGAGTCACCACCCACTATGAATACGTTCAAACAGAAATCGCTGTACGCCGTTGTGGCTGGCCTGAGCGCGCTTGGCGCGACCGGTGCAGCCCAGGCGGTGTCAGTCAACCACGATGGTCTGGGCCAAGCCCTGATCTACCCGTACTACACGGTTCGCGAATCCAAGGTCGGCGCTGACTTCCAGTCGCTGCTGTCCGTTGTCAATTCGACGGGCTCGGCCAAGGCAGTCAAGGTCCGCTTCCTCGAAGGCAAGAACAGCCGCGAAGTACTTGACTTCAACTTGTACCTGTCGGCCAAGGACGTGTGGACCGGCGCGATCATCAAGACCTCGGATGGCGCTGCAATCTTCACGAAGGACACGTCGTGCACCACGCCTAAAGTTGGCACCAGCGCCGCGACCGCGTCGAAGTTTGTCAACTTCGCCTACACCGGTTCGGCCGCTGACAAGGGACCGACCGATCTCGACCGTACCCGTGAGGGCTACGTTGAAATCATCGAAATGGGTAACGTCATCGGTGCCACCGCTGCGGCTGTCACGCACGGTGCTTCCGGTTCGCCGACGTGTGCCGGACTTTCGAACAACAACAATACGTCAGCCGATACGGTCGCAGGTAATGGTGGCCTGTTCGGCAGCATGACGCTGATCAACGTGCTCAACGGCGAAGACTTCGCGTTCGACGCCACCGCACTGGATGGTTTCTCGTCCAGGGCCATCTGGAACTTGCCGTTCTCGATCCTGCCGAACCTGGCGGATGTCAACCCGAAGACCTCGGTCGTGGTGGCTGGTTCGACCGTCTACATCACAGACTGGTCGGCATCTTCCAACACGGTGGACGCAGTCTCGGCCGTGTTGATGCACAACAACGTGTACAACGAATTTGTTCTGGAAACTGAAACCAAGTCGGGTACCGACATGGTCGTCACGTTCCCGACCAAGACCCTTTACTACACGGGTCTGACGGTGAGCAAGCTGTTCCAAAGCAACTTCGGCGCGTCCGGTGCATGCGACGATATTTCGTTGTTCCTGTACAACCGTGAAGAAAGGTTCAGCGAAACGCTGCCGGACTTCTCACCGCAGCCTGAAGGCGAAACCGCTCAAATCTGCTGGGAAGCGAATGTCATCACGCTGAACGACTCGAACGTATTCGGTTCGAAGAACAAAGTTAACGTCAATACTTCTTTCACCAGCGGCTGGGCGTCACTCACGTTCATCAACCCGGGTCCGACGAAGCATCGTTTGGTCGCCACTGGTGGCGCCGGAACGACGACGTTCAACACCAAGACGGGCACGCAGGGCTTCATGTCCACCGCAACCTACTACGGCTTGCCGGTCATTGGTTTTGCCGCGGTCACGTTCCGGAACGACACGTTGACTACCCCAACGGGTCCGGTCCAATCGAACTATGGCGGCAACGTCAGCCACAAGGTGACGACCGATATCCGGTAATCACTTTAGTTGCAGATGGTTCGGGGGCGAGGAGCAATCCTCGCCCCTTTTTTCTTATTGCCAACGATGGGTTTGCGCGACTGCTGAAATCATGATGAAGACAAGAATACTGAACGCTCTGACTGCTGGCCTCGTGGCAGCGTCGATTCACTTTTCCGCACCGGGAATCGCGATCGCGCAGGGTGCAACTGACGACACGGTGCTGATCTCGAACAGTCTCACCAGGATTACGCGCGCCGAATACGACGCCGAGTTGAAGCGCCTGCCGGCCGATATGCGCGCGGGCTTTGCCAATAGCTCCCGGCGCGTCAACGAGCTGCTGGCGCGGATGCTCTTGCAGAAGTCACTCGCCGCACAGGCTCGCAATGGCAAGCTCGATGGCACGCCGGAGAATGCCCTGCGCATGCAGATGGAGGCTGACCGCCTGCTGGGGCAGATCTATATCGAGCGGATCGAGGCGCAGGCCGGTGCGGAGTTTGATGCCGTCAAGTCGCGCTACGAGGCGCGTGCACGCGAACTCTATCTGACCGACAAGGCGCGCTTCGAGCGGCCGGAGCAGCTGGAGGCCACCCATATCCTCTTCGAGTCGAAGGTACGCGGGTCTGACGCCGCAAAGAAGCTTGCCACCGAGACCCGCGCCCGTATCGTGTCCGGTGCGGATATGGGCGCATTGGCCAAGCAACTGTCGGATGACCCGTCCGCGCAGGCCAACAGTGGCCGCCTCGAATGGTTCGGCCGCAAGGAAATGGATCCGGCCTTTGCCGATGTGGCGTTTGCATTGAAACAGCCCGGTGACATCAGCGAGCCCGTCATGTCCCAGTTTGGCTGGCACGTGATCCGGCTGGAGGCGCGGCGCTCACCGGAGGTGACTCCATTCGACCAGGTGCGCGACACCATCATGGCAGAGCAACGCAAGCTCTTTGTCGACGAACGCCGCGACGCGGCGGTCTCGGCCATTCGGCGCGACTCGCAGAACAGGATCAACCGTGAGGCTGTGGAGGCGCTGACACCGCGCGTGGACATCGAGGCGGCCAAGCGCGCGCTGGGCGTCACACCCGCGGCGCCTGCCAGCGCGCCATCGCCTGCTGTGCCGGTACCCCGGTAATCACGCACCGGTGCCGCACGCTTCGGTGCCGCCTGCATGACGTTCCCATCCACCGCCGGCCGCGCGGTCGTGCCCGCGCCGTCCGCGGCGGTGCGCGATCGTGCCCTTTTCGTCAATTTCTTCAAGCGCGAACTCAACACGCGCTATCTCGGCAGCGTCTCGGGCTTTGCGTGGGCCTTCGTGCATCCGCTGATCCTGCTGATCGTTTATCACTTCGTCTTCACCACGATTTTTCGCACCACCGGATTCGGCAGCCAGAGCTTTCTTGCGTTCGTTGCCGTCGCGCTATGGCCATGGCTGGCAGCGCAAGAAGGTATCCAGCGCGCGGCCACCAGCCTTGCCGGTTACGCCGGCCTGATCCGCAAGGTGGCGTTTCCGCACGAGCTCGTGATCTACGCCTCGGTCACGGCCACGCTGGCGCTGCAGCTCGCCGGCTACCTGGTCGTGTTGCTGGCGCTGGTGGCGTTCGGCGAACCGATCCACCTCGAGGGCTTGCTGCTGGCATTGCCATTGTGGGGCGTGATGGCCGTCGGCATCATCGGCATCGCGCTGTTCTTCGCGGCGTTGCAGGTATTCATCCGCGACGTCGAGCACGTGCTGATGCCGGGGCTCATGATCCTCATGTACCTGACGCCCATCCTGTACCCGCTGACGCTGGTGCCCGAAGTGATGCGGCCGTGGGTGGCACTGAACCCGTTCAGCTGGTTGGTCGGCCGGCTGCGCGATGCTCTGCTGGACGGCAAGCTGGCGCTCGAATGGGGTGATGCGGTCGCGGTGCTGGTGGCGCTGGCGATCTTCTTCGCCGGGCGTTGGGTGTTCCACCGGCTTTCGCCTTACTTCGAGGATTTTGTATGAGCGCTGTTCGGCGGGAGGCCGACAGCGCCGCCCCTAGCCTGCTCGCACTCAAGGGCGTGGGCAAGGACTACGCGAAGGTGGAATCGCGTGGCGGCCAGGTGCGCCTGGTATGGGATCTGCTGCGCGGCCACGGTGCCGCCAACGTCTTCCGTGCGCTCGACGACGTGGGCTTCACGCTTGAACGCGGGCAATCGTTGGGTATCGTCGGCGAGAACGGCGCCGGCAAATCGACGTTGCTGAAAGTGGTGGCCGGCGTGATCGCACCCACGCGTGGACGCGTAGAGGTCAACGGGCGCGTCGGCGCGCTGCTGGAGCTGGGCTCGGGCTTCCACCCGGATTACACCGGCCTCGCCAACATCGAGCTTTCCGCCGCGCTGCTCGGGCTCTCGCCGCGCGAGATCGCCTCGAAGCGCGAAGAGATCGTGGCCTTCGCTGACATCGGCGACCACATCAACGAACCGATCAAGCACTACTCGTCCGGCATGGTCGTGCGCCTCGGGTTTGCCGTGGCCACCGCGTTGCGACCGGACATCCTCATCACCGACGAGGTGCTGGCGGTCGGCGACGAATCGTTCCAGAAGAAGTGCATCGCGTGGATGGAAGATTACCTGGCCGAAGGCGGCACGCTGCTGTTGTGCTCGCACAGCATGTATCACATCCAGAAGCTCTGCCGCCATGCGCTGTGGCTGCGCGATGGACGCGTCGTACGTGAAGGCGCTGCGATGGACGTGACCCAGGCCTACCTCGCGTTCCATGAAGAGAAGTCGGCGCAGGCGCGGCAACCGATGGCGGCCGCGGTCGCGCATGCGGCGGGTGTTTACGCGGTGCAGAGCCTGGCCATCACCCCGGAGGGTTCGCTGACGCAGGGCGAAACGCTGTCGATTCGTGGCGAGCTTTTCTCACCCGATGGCCGGGCACCGGTGGTCCTGCTCGGTGTCGTGCGCGCTGACGGCACGCCGGTGTACGGCGTGGCCAGCGATATGGAAGGTGTGGCGCTGCGCCCCGTGGGCGACAACCGCTTTGCGTTCGGGCTGACGCTGCCGGGTCTGGCGCTGTTGCCCGGCAAGTATGTGGTGCGCGCGCACGCGATGGACCCGGAGGGCGTGCGTCTTTTCGACAACGTGGAGCGGGCCTTTGTCGTGACGGGCGCGTCACGCGAAATGGGCTTCGTCCGCCTGCCGCATACGTGGCACGACCCGGACTGAGCCCGGCAGCGAAGGCGCTGCGCGGCGCCGGGACCGCCATCGGCTAAGATTGCACCTAGCGCGAAGTTGCATCCGCAACCGCGCCGAGCCCATGCAGAAACCCCTCGAATTCACCGGCGAACGTTTCGTCCCGGGCCTGCCCGGCGAGATCGCGCACGAGCATTGGCATCGCTACGCGTTTACGCGCCGCTTCATCGCCGGCAAGCGGGTGTTGGATGTGGCCAGCGGCGAAGGCTATGGCAGTGCGCTGCTGGCGGCGGTCGCGGGCAGCGTCGTCGGCGTCGATGTCGATCCGGAGGCGATCGAGCATGCGCGCATCATGTACGCCGGACATTCCAACCTGCGCTTTGACGCCGGATCCGCGGCGGCGTTGCCGCTGCCGGATGCCAGTGTCGATGTCGTCGTCTCGTTCGAGACCATCGAACATCTGCCGCGCGAATTACAGGCACCGATGCTGGCCGAGATCGCGCGAGTGCTGGCACCCGACGGCATGCTGGTGTTGTCCGCACCCAACCCGGTTGAATACTCGGACGCGCGCGACTATCGCAACCCTTTTCATGTGCACGAGCCGGCGCGCGGGGAGCTCGACGCGTTGCTGGCGGTGGCGTTTCCAACGCGTCACTGGTTCCGCCAGCGGCGGTATTTCGGCTCAGCCATCTGGACCGAGGCCGGCGGGCCGGGCGTGGAGACCTTGGCCGGTGACGACGCACACATTGCCGCCGCGGTGCCTCCGGAGGCCATGTACTTCGTTGTGGTGGCGATGAAATCCGCTACCCACTTGTTCCCTGCGGTACCCGGCCTGTCGCTTTTTTCCGATCCGGCGGAGCTTGAACTTGCGCGAATCGACGCACGGGCCGCCGACGTGCAGCGTCTCGATCGGCTGTTGCACGAGCGTGATGCCGCGCTCGACCGGCAGACGGCGCATGTCCAGCATCTCGAGACCCTGGTTGCGGAGCGAGAACGCATCATCATCGAACGGGATGCGCAACTCGACGCCGCCGACGCGGCACAACAGACCCTGATCGCCGAGCGCGAACAGGCCGCGCACCAGCGCGACATCCTGGCGCTCGAGCGCGACGCATTGGCAGCGGAGCGTGTGACTGCGTTACGCGCACGCGACACCGCGGCTGAAGCCCTGGGTTCTGCGCGACAGGTCGCGGAGGCATTGGACGAGGAACGCGATCGCCTCGAACGCGCGCTGGCCGCGCAGGAGCGGCTGATCGCCTATCGGCAGAGCGTACGCGGCTGGCTGACGTTGCCGTGGATGCGCGCCAGGCTCTGGTGGCAGCGCCAGCGCGGCACATGACGCCGCACGAACCACATTTTGTGATCGATATCGTCGTGGCGGTGTACAACGCACCGGACGACGTGCGGGTGTGCGTTGCCAGTGTGTTGGCTCACCTGCGGCCGGATGTTCGACTGGTGCTGATCGACGATGCCTCGCCTCATCCGGGCGTCGCGACGTTCTTCGATGAACTGCGCGCACGCGCCCATCCGCAGGTGGTGCTGCTGCGCAACGACGTCAACCTGGGCTTCACCGGTACCGCCAACCGCGGCATGGGCCTGTCGCGCGCGGATGTGATCCTTCTCAACTCGGATACGATCGTGACAACGGGCTGGCTCGATGCACTGATGCATGGCGCCGCGACCGATCCCCGCATCGGTACGATCACGCCGTTCTCCAACAACGCCGAGATCTGCTCGTTTCCCGAATTTTGCGTGGCCAATGCCTGGCCGGCCGCGGCCAGTCCCGATCCGGTGGCGACCGCGATGCTGGCCGCTGCCGTGCCGACCTATCCCGACCTTCCCACCGGTGTGGGCTTCTGCATGTTCATCCGCCGCGCGCTACTCGATGCCATTGGCGCGTTCGATGCTGTCTTCGGGTTGGGATACGGCGAGGAGAACGATTTCTGCCTGCGCGCTGCGGCGGCGGGCTGGCGCAATGTGCTGGCTGACAATGCCTTCGTCGTGCATACCGGCGGACGATCCTTCGAAGGACAGAAGGCCTGGCTCGGCCCCCGCAACATGGTATTGCTGCTGGAACGCCATCCGCACTACCTCGACATGGTGCAGGCGTACATCGCCGCTGATCCGCTGCGTCCGCTGCGCCGGGCGGCCGCCCTGCGCCTCGCGGTGGCTGCGGCGCCTGATCGCGGGGTGCTCCATGTCATTCATCACCATGGTGGCGGTACCGAAACCCATGTGCGCGCGTTGATCGAGGCATCGCGCGACCGTTGGCGCCACTATCTCGCCATTGCCGTCGGCGAGCGCTGGCAGATCGAGGAACATCGCGCCGATGGCGAGGTGGTGACCTTCGATTTCCTGCGCGGTGCGCACGAGGGATGGCGTGAATTTGTTGCCGGAATGTGCACAACGTTCGGAATCGCGCTGATCCACCTGCACAATATCTCGGCATGTCGTGAAGGCATCCTGACAGCTCTTGAGGATCCGCCTGTGCCCTTCGGCTACACCGTGCATGACCTCAACTTCGCCTGTCCGACGATCACCTTCCTCGGGCCCGACGGGCGCTATTGCGGCGCGCAGACCGATCCGGTGATCTGCGACCGCTGTCTCGCGGCGCAGCCGCTATTCGACGGCATCGATATCGTGGCGTGGCGCACGCGGCATCACGCGTTGCTTGCGCGCGCAGCGTTCCGCATTGCCCCGTCCACATGGGTCGCCGCTACGCTGCGCCATTATTTTCCGGATTGCCCGGCAACGGTGATCGCGCACGGGGCCGTCTCACCCGCCTTGACACCGTTGACCGCCACGCCGGTGCTGAGCGTACCGGACGACGCCATACCGACGGTGGCATTGCTGGGTGCCATCGGGCCCGACAAGGGCGCGCGCCGAATCGAGCATCTGCTTCTGCTGGCGCGCATGCACGATGCGCCGGTCCGTTTCGTGTTGATCGGCTACATGGATGTCGAGCACGGCCCGATGCAGACACCCGATGCGCGATTCACGGTGCACGGCCGCTATGCGGCGACGGACCTGCCTGCGTTGCTGCAACACTATCGCGCGTCGTTGGTGCTGTTCCCGTCGGCCGGCCCCGAAACCTTCAGCTATACGTTGACCGAAGCGTGGGTCGCCGGCGTCCCGGCCGTCGTACCTCCGATCGGCGCACTGGCCGAACGGATGGAGGCCAGCGGAGCCGGCGTCGTGCTGACCACTGAGGAATGGCGCGATGATACGAAGATGTTCGCTCGCGTGATGGCATTGCTGGGTGACGACGCGCTTGCGCAACGGACGGCCATGGGTGCGCGCGCTCGCGCCTTGCAGCATGCGACGATCGACGCCATGACCGAACGTACTTTTGCGCTCTACGTACAGGCACGAAGCGCCGCGGTGACGACAACGATGGCCACTAAGCCGTTCGAGGCAGGCCGCATGCGCGCGGCACTCCGCTACGTGCCGTGGGATCCGCCTGCGTCGACGGTCGTTGCCGGTACCGGACACGGATGGATCGGCCGGCTTGCCCGGGCTGCACTCGATCGGCGACAGACACTGGCCGGGCGCATCCTCGTACGGTGTACGCCGGCACCGCTGCGTGCCGCGCTGCGCGCGCGACTGAAGCCGTGACTGCCGCGGCAATGGCGGAATGGGTTGCGCGGGGACGCGCACACCAGAGTGAAGGGCGCGCGGCCGACGCGTTGCCGTGTTTCCGGCGCGCGGTGCGCGAGGATTCGACGTCGCCTGTCCCGCTGTTTCATCTGGGCGAAGTGCTCTGGCAACTTGGGATGCCGGCCGAGGCCGCCTCGGCGTGGCATCGCTCGGCGCAGCTGGCCCATGATTTCGTGCCGCCGCGACAGGCTTTATCCGAAGCCGCGATGTTGCATGGCGACTACGCTACCGCGCAGGTGATGGCGCGCCAAGTCGCAGACGTTGCCCCGCAGGATGTGCGCAATGCAGCGGTGGCCGCTGCGGCCGACGCTGTGCTTGGCGACCCGGGCGCCCTTGGCCGAAGCGCAGTTCTTCTCGAACGCGAGCCATCGCTGGTCCAGGTTCCTTCGCTGGCTCATGCCTATGCCGAGGCCCTGCCTGCGGCCGATCCCGCGGCGCGCGCATCGTTTCTCCGCGTAGTAGCGGCGCGGATGGACATGGTTCCGCCGGAGTTGCTGGCGGTGTTGGCTGAGCATGGTGCACCGATGCCCGCGGGCCTGGTGGCGCGTCCCTGGACGTGGGCTGATGGTGAAGCGCTGCGCCGGATTGCCGTCGCGGTGCATGGTACCGATCCGACGTTGGCGATCGGTCTCGCCAGCACGCACGCTGCGTTGACCGCTGCCCAGACGACGACACCGGTCCCGTTGCTGTTTCCACGACGTACGGCGGGACGGGCTTTGCGCGTCGCGTGGATCGCGCCTGTGCCCGCAGCACCGATGTGGTCGGCATGGATGGCAATGCTTCGAACCACGACAATGCCGGAAGGCGCCGAGCACGTCGTGCTGATGGCGGAATCGGTCGAGGTTGCGCGCGCAGCGTTGGCGACAACGCCGCTGGAAGGTGCCGCGGTCCTTGCGATGTCGATGCCCGCCGACATCGACACCGCCCGCGCCTTGGCGGCGCGTGATTGCGACGTGCTGATCGATGCCGCAGGATTGACGATCGTGACCGGTGCGCTGTTGGCGTTGCGGCCCGCACGAACGATCCTGGCGCTGGCCTGCGGTGCGCCGGAACACCGGCCGCCATTGGTGGATGCGCGTGTCACTGATGGCAGTGAACTGAGCGTGATGCTGCGACAACTGGACGCTGCGACAGGCGACAGCGGAAATGCCACCGTAGCGGACCTGATGACGCGCTGGGACGCGGCCGTGGCGCTCCATCGCGAAGGCGATCTCGCATCCGCTTCGACCGCCTATGCGGAAATCCTGCGCGAGCAACCTGGCTCGGCCCCGGCATGGCAACTTTCCGGGGATGTCGCGCATGCAACGGGCGATCTTGCGCAGGCGCGCACTGCCTTCGACCGCGCCCTTGCGATGGCGCCAGACTTCATCGAGGCCCGCATCTCAAGTGCGGAACTGGCATTGGAGTCCGGCGACCCGGAGCGCGCCGCGACATTGGCCCGCGACGGGTTGGCGCGCGCGTCCCGGGATGTCGGGTTGTGGCGGATGCTGGGCCGCGCCGAACTCGGGCGGCGCGAGGCGGGGCTGGCAGTGGACGCTTTCTCACGCGCATTGCGCGTGACGCCTGCCAGCGCCGACCTGCACTTCCAGCACGGTGTCGCACTGCAGATGGCGGGCGATGCGCAGGGCGCGGCGCGCGCGTGGCAACGCGCGCTGACCTTCGACCCGGACCTGGTGGCCGCCGATTTCAACCTTGGCACGCTCTTCGCGAACACCGGCAATGTCGACGCCGCCATTGCCGCCTTTGCGCAGGTGTTGAGAGTGGTTCCTACCCATGTGGCAGCCTACAAGAGCCTCGGCGAAGCCTTGTTTGCCACTGGACGCATGGATGCGTGGTTCGCGAACTTCGATCGCTTTTGCGCAAACTGCCCGAAGGCGTTGCCGATGGCCATCCAGGCCCTCGAAGTCGGTATGCACCGTGCCGATTTCACGTTGCTGGAGGCAACACTCGATGGTCTGCGCAAAGAGATCTTCGTCGCGGCCGACGTGGTCGAGCTGGTGGACTGCCTCGAGGAGCTGCTGTACCTGTTGCTGTTCTTCGACATCGAGCCTGAGTTGTCGATGACGCTGGCGAACCGGTACGACGCCGCGGCACAGCGCGTTTACGGACGGCCCGCGCCGCCCACGACCGCGCGTCGGCCGGGTCCGCTGCGGGTGGGATACCTGTCGGCGGACCTGCGCAATCACGTGATGGGCAAGATGGTCTGGCAAGCGGTGACGCATCACGACCGCGAACAGTTCCAACTCTTCTTCTATTCGATGTCGGCAGAGCGCGACGAGTGGACCGAACGCTTTGCGTCAATCGCCAAGGGCTTCACGGTTGTCGCGGAGCTGGACGATGCGGCGGCTGCCGCCCGTATCCTCGCCGATGACCTCGATCTGCTGGTGGACCTCTCGACACATACGCGTGGCGCCCGCCCGGGGATTCTGGCACGCAAGCCGGCGCGGGTGCAGGTCACGCACGTGGCCAGCGCCGGCGCGCTCGGGCTTGCGGCTATCGATTTCAAGCTGACGGACCACTTTGCCGACGTTCCCGAGAACGGCGCGTTTCAGGTGGAGCGCCTGTTGCCGATGGAAGGCTGCGTGTATCCATATCGTCAGGTCGCGCCTGCGATCGTGCATCCGTTCGATCGTGCGACACTCGGCATCGCGACCAATGCCATCGTGATCGGTGCCTTCGTCAATCCGTTGAAGTTGAGCCGGCGATGCCTCGCCCTATGGCGTGACGTGTTGCAGCGCGCGCCAAGTGCTGTATTGGCTTTTTCACCGGCCAATCCAGCGCAGCGCGAAAGCTATGTGCGATTGGCGCGCGCGGTGGGCATCGATACTGCGCGGTTGCTGTTCATTCCGCAGGGTCGCGACGACGCTGAAAGCCAGTCGCGCTATCACCTCGTCGACTTTGTGCTCGATACGATGCCATTCGGTGGTGTCAACGGAACCATCGAAGCTTTGGCGATGCAGGTGCCGGTCGTCACGCTGGTGGGGCGCCGGCATGGCGAGCGGACGTCCTATTCGATCCTGGCCAATCTCGGGGTGCACGAGACCGTGGCGCAATCAGGCCGCGAGTACGTCGAGATTGCGCGGCGCCTGGCGGAGGAACCGTCGTTCCGCCTGACAGTGCGCGCGCGTATCGCGGCAGGGCTCGCGCATTCGCCGCTGACCGACATGCCACAACACACGCGCAACCTCGAGGCGGCGTATTTGCATGCCATGTCCGCGGCGCCGTCCAGCCCGTCCGCACTGGATTGATCGTTCATGCCTGACCCACGCCTCGCCCCGATTGCGATGCGTCTCGCCAAAAGGGATGCGCCCGTGGCGCTGGAATTGGCCAACGCATTGCTCGCGGACATTGCCCTCGCGGCATCCGATCGCATCGGCGCACTGGTGCTACGCGCGCGCATCCATGAAGCTCTGGACGGTCGCGCGCGGGCCATCGTCGATCTTGACGAGGCTTTGGCGCTGGACGGTTCGCAGGCGCGAATATGGAATGAACTGGGCCTGGTGTGCGCTGATGCGGGCGAGACCGCGCGTGCGATCGTGGCCTTCGAGCGTGCGGTAAGTGTTGATCCAGCCTTCGCGCGTGGCTGGAACAATCTTGGCAACGTACTGCAGCACGCAGGTCGTACCCTGGATGCAGTTCGCGCAGCGGAGCGCGCCACCAACGCCGACCCGGCCTACGTCCTGGCCTGGGCCAACCTGGGGGCGTTGCGCCGCGAAGCCGGAGACGATGCAGGCGCGGCGGCGGCGCTGCGCCGCACGCTGGAGATTGCCCCGGACCACGCTGGCGCACTGAAGTCCCTGGCTGAAATGTTGCGCGAGCAAAGTGATCTCGCACCGGCAGCCGAGTACTTCCGGCGTGCCGCAGCGCTGGCTCCGCGTGATGCCGGCGCCGCCTTTCAGCTGGGGGCCACACTCGCTGAACGCGACGACCTGGTTGCCGCATGTGCGGCGTTCGAGGAGGCGCGCAGGCGTGACCCGCAACTGCTGCGTGCATTGATTGCACGAAAGCTGGTGTTGCCCATGATCGCCCCCGATACGGCCGGCGTGGCGCAGGCTCGCGAAGCCTATATCCAAGGCATGGCCGAACTTGCGCAGGAACTTCCCGCAGCCGTCGCGGACTTGGCGCCCGAACGCCTGCTCGACGAATTGCGTCACACCAATTTTCTCCTCGCCTACCAGGGCGCCGATGACATCGCACTGCAGCGCCGGTTCGGGGACCTGGTCGCCGCCGCGGTCGAGACGCGCGCTGCAGAATGGCGCGCACCGTTGGCCCCGCGACTGCGCGCAGGATCGCGGATCCGGGTTGGATTTGCGTCTGCGTTTTTCCGCGATTGCACGGCGGGACGCTATTTCGAGCATTGGATCACCGACCTGCCGCGCGATGCTTTCGAAGTGTTCGTCTACCACCTGCTGCCCCAACGCGATGCACTGACGCAGCGTATTGAGTCGCGCGCCGACCACTTTCGCCACATGCCCTGGTGGCGACCGTCACAGGTCGCGCCATGCATCCGTGGTGATGGCCTCGATGTTCTCATCTATCCGGAACTTGGCATGGCGACGGTCACCTTTGCGCTCGCCGCATTGCGGCTCGCCCCTGTTCAGTGCGCAGCGTGGGGACATCCGGTGACCACTGGGCATTCCGCGATCGATGTCTACCTGTCGGTGGCCGCGATGGAGCCGCCTGACGGCGACCAGCATTACGCCGAGGCCTTGCACCTGCTGCCAGGTATCGGCACCCTTTATCCACTGCCCAGGGTACCCACCGATGCGTCCCGCGAAGGCCTGGGGTTGCCGGGTGAAGGTCCGTTGCTGCTTTGTCCGCAGTCACTGTTCAAGATCCATCCGGACAACGACGTGCTGTACGCGCGCGTCCTGCAGCAAGTGCCCTCAATCCGACTGGTGATGTTTGACGGGCGCGACCCTAAGCTGACCTCGCGATTCCGGGCGCGCCTCGTTCGCGCAGGCATTGCCGCCGATCGCGTACATTTCATGCGGCAATGCAGTCACGACGATTATCTGCGGATCAATACCCTTTGCGATGCGATGCTCGACACATTGCACTGGTCCGGCGGCAACACCAGTCTTGATGCGCTCGCGTGCGGCCTGCCGCTGGTGACCTTGCCAGGCCGGTACATGCGCGGACGGCAGAGCTCAGGCATGCTGCAATTGATGGACATCAACGAGCTGGTCGCGAGGGATGCAGACGATTACGTACGGATTGCCGTTCGCCTTGGCGGTGACCGCGCGTGGCGGGATGCGATGTCGGCGCGCATCACGGCAGCGCATGCGAAACTGTTCGACGATGCGGCACCCATCGCCGCTTTGGCCGAATTCCTGCGCCGCTGCGTACTCACAACGAATGGAGATTGTCGCCAATGATCAATGTATTCACGGTAGTGGCAAAGTTGCGGGCCGCAAAGGGCAAGGGGGACGCGTTGGCGGCGCTGCTCACGGAGCAGGCGGACGTTGTGCGCAGCGCAGAGCCGGGGTGTCTCGCCTACCGTGTGCATCGCTCTACCGTGGATCCCGAGCTCTTCCTGTTCTACGAAATGTATGTGGACGACGCTGCGTTCGACCTCCATGGCAAGGCGGAGCATCTTCGTGCGTTTCGTCAGCGCCGCGAACGCGAAGGCTTGACCGAAGGCGCCGCCCAGGTGGAACTGTTCCGGTCCTGCACCGAATGACCCGCGAACAGGGCCTGCGTAGCTGACCGAAGGGGCCGCGGAACGCCAGCCCGGCATCCTCTACTCGTGGCACGCCGGTCGTCCCTTGTTTGTGACTCCTGGTGTCCCCACTTTCTGGGTCTGGCGGCGAAGGGGGGTTGACACCCCTCTGAAAACATCCTACTATCGCGCCTCTCTGCTGCATTATTTTCGGTTCGCGGGCTCAATCGCGCGGAATGCAGCCGGACCGCTCTTTAAAAATATGCAACCGATAGGTGTGGGTACTCGTGGTCTGGGGCCCTGTTGTGGGCTGTGTTCTGGGTAACCGGGGGACGGCGAAGCGGCAGGGGAGATCCAAGACAAACGCAGTGCTCGCACAACGCAGTGAGGCTTTCTGCCATTTCAGTGTGAACTGAGGGTGGGAGGCTGAACGTCTTGTCCTTGGGCAGAAGTGTCTGGGGATAGGGCCAACGTTGAGATGAGTTAACTATTGCAGAGATCGAACTGAAGAGTTTGATCCTGGCTCAGATTGAACGCTGGCGGCATGCTTTACACATGCAAGTCGAGCGGCAGCGCGGGAGCAATCCTGGCGGCGAGCGGCGAACGGGTGAGGAATACATCGGAACGTACCCCGGAGTGGGGGATAACGCCGCGAAAGCGGCGCTAATACCGCATATGCTCTGAGGAGGAAAGTGGGGGATTCGCAAGAACCTCACGCTCTGGGAGCGGCCGATGTCCGATTAGCTTGTTGGTGAGGTAATGGCTCACCAAGGCGACGATCGGTAGCTGGTCTGAGAGGATGATCAGCCACACTGGGACTGAGACACGGCCCAGACTCCTACGGGAGGCAGCAGTGGGGAATTTTGGACAATGGGGGCAACCCTG